>Ga0105054_10003087_pt1 | contig 26170 bp, 9 predicted proteins | sample BON02_FD_78091 | JGI IMG/M metagenome (GOLD analysis project Ga0105054, IMG submission 78091) | Freshwater microbial communities from Lake Bonney liftoff mats and glacier meltwater in Antarctica - BON-02 (megahit assembly) | ecosystem: Environmental > Aquatic > Freshwater > Ice > Glacier...
CCCCCTCCGTTGGCCGCGGCGGCCGCCGCCGCCGCCGCCTTGCGAGCGCGCAGCGCCGCGGCCACCCCGGCCATCGCCGCGCCGCCTCCTCCGCCGCCGCCCGCCGCCGGGGGGTAGGCCACCACGACCGGCCCCCCCACGCGCCTGTGGCACAGGCAGCACGCGCGCTCGGGCGTCAGCAGCACGCAGCGCGCCCTCCCCAAGCCCGCGTCCACCCGCGCGTCCAGGTCCTCCGCCCGCCGCAAGGCGCGCACCACGCCCAGGTTCCGCCGCAGCTCTGCGCCGTGCTCTAGCGCGGCGGCGAGCAGCGGCGCGGCGGCGGCGACGGGCAGCGCCTGCGGCAGGCGCGCGAGGAGGGCGCGCGGGTCGACGACGTCGCGCTTGCGGGCGAGGAGCAGGGAGAGCTCGCGCCAGAGCGGGGAGGAGAGGGGCAGGGGGCCGTCGGCGGGCGTGGCGGAGGAGTCGGGAGCGTCGGCGTCGCGGGCGTTGGCGGCGTTGGCGGCGTTGGCGGCGTTGGCGTTGGCGTTGGCGGCGTCTGCCTTTGTGTCGGCGGCGCCATTCGCGCCGTTGGCGCCGTTGTCGCCGCCCGCGTCGGCCGTGGCGGCCGCGCGCACGCCCTCGATCGCCGCGTCCAGCAGGATCGTGTATATGTGCCCGGGCTGCGCGCCGGGCGGCAGGCCGGCCACGCCACCCTCGGGCGCCGGCAGCAGCAGGCCCGAGCCAGGCGGCGGCAGCGACGACGCCGCCGCTGGGCTGCCCTCGGCCGCCGCCGCCGCCGCGCCTTGCTGCCTCGGCCGCGCCGCCAGAGCCGCCGCCGAGGCCGCCGCCGCCGCCGCCGCCGCCGCGTGGTACACCCGGTCGCAGTACGCCTCGGCCGCCTCCAGCCCCGCCCCGCCCGCCGACGCGCGCGCGTACAGCGCCAGCGCCTCGCGGTGCCGGCCCAGCCGCTCCAGCATCAGCGCGCGGATCTCGGGCAGCGCGCCGCCGCCGCCGCCGCCGCCGCCGCCGGGCGGCGCCGCGCGGCTGAGGGCCTCGAGCACCCGCCGCGGGTCGACGTGCGGCGAGGCGTAGGCCAGCTGGCGCAGGCGCTCGTAGCTGCCCGCGCCCTCGCGGCCGGCGGTGGCGACGGCGGCGTCGTCGGGCGCGGGAGTGGAGGAGGGGTCGTCGTCGCCCGAGGAGGGCAGCGGCGGGGCGGCGGCGAGCGTGGACGAGGAGGGGCGGGCGGGCGCCAGAGGAGCCTGCGGCGGCGGGAGGCGAGAAAAGGGGGCGATCCCCCACAGGCGCCGGTCGTCCGGGAAGAGCTGGAGCGGCGGCTGGGACGACGGCGAACGCGCGACAGGCACGGCCGCCGGCACGGCCTCGGCCGCGGGCCGCCCGCCCCCCGGCGGCCGCCGCGCCGCCCGCCGCCGCCGCGCGGCCGCGCCCGCCGCCGCCGCCGCCGCCGCCCGCCGCTCGTCCGCCAGGCACGCGCGCAGGTACAGGCCCAGCAGCTCGCCGTGAAACTCGCGCGCCGAGGCCACGCCGGCGGCCAGGGCGCGCTCCAGGTAGCGCGCGCGCGCGGCGGGCGGGGCGTCCTCCTCCTCGAGAAGCGCCAGCGCCAGCGCGGGCGGCGGCGGCGGCCGCATGCTGACTAATGCCTCGACGCCCGCCTCCGGGTCGGCGCGCAATATCCAGCCGGCGTGGCGCCGCAGCACGTCGCCGCCGACGCCGCGGGGGGGCCTGCACGTGACGAGGTAGCGGACGGCGGCCCAGACGCCGGGCAGGCCGGGGAGATCGGCGGCCGCGCCTGTGGGGGGGACGGGCAGGCCCGACGACAGCGGCGGCGGGCGGGGGGCAGAGGCTGCCCCCGCGCCTGTGGGGGGGACGGGCAGGCCAGACGGCAGCGGCGGCGGGCGGGGGGCAGAGGCTGCCCCCGCGGCGGAGGCGCCGCCGCCGCCGCCTCCGTTTCTCTTGGCGGCGGCTGCGTCGCCTGCACCGCCCACGCCGCCCTCGGACAGGCGCCGCAGCAGGTCCAGGCCCTCGGCGTGGCGGCCGGAGCGCTGGAAAAGCGCGACGAGCTCGGCGTACCGCCCCGCGGCCGCGAGCGCGGCGGCGCCGTCGTCGGGGTCGGGCCGTCCGCCCGGCGCCTGCAGCAGGCGCAGGAGGGCGCCCGTGTCCGAGGGCTGCAGGAGCATGGCGCGCACGAGGGCGGTGTCGATGGCGCACAGGAGCTGGAGGGCCTGAGAGGGGGTGCGCGGGGGGTAGGAAGGGGGCGGGGGTAGGGCGGCCGCGGCAGCCGGCGCCGACGCCGCTCCGTCGCCCGCCGCTGCCGCCGCGGCGTCCCCCTCTTGTTGCTGCTGCCCCCCCGCCTGCCGCGCCCCCCTCGCGCCCTCCAGCGCCTCCTCGAGCTCCTCCTCGTCCGTGTCGACCTCGCCCTCGCCGACCCCGCGATCCGAGCCGCCGTCGTCGTCGCCGGGCAAGACGGCGGCGCCCCCGGCCTCCTCGACCGCCCGCCGCCGGCGCTCGGCCGCCGCGCGCCTCGCCTCTTGCTTCAGGCGCGCGCGCGCGCCCTGCAGCCGCGTGCGGTGGCTGAGCAGGTAGGGCACGACGACGGTTGCGGCGGCGCGCTGCTCCTCCTCGGCGGACGAGGGCGGGAGAGAGGAGGAAGGGGTGCCGGACGGCGGCGGCGGCGACGGCGGCGGCGCGAGCGGAGGGGCCTGCTCGATACCGCCCGCCTCCTCCTCCCCCCCCCCCGCGCCTGCCTCCGCCTCTGCCGGCAGCCAGGCTCTGTGCTTTGGGGCGACCAGAAAAGGAAACAGGCGCAGAAGGTCCAGGGGGGACGGGTCGCCGCACAGCGACAGCTGCGCCAGCGCCTCGTCGTGCTCGCCCGCCGCGAACAGCGCGCGGCCGTAGCGCGCGCGCAGGCCGTCCTCCATAGCGCGGCGGGCCGTGCGCCGCCGCGCAGCTGCGCGCCGCGCGCCCTCGGCCGCCGCGTCGGCCGCCGCGATGGCGGCCGCCGCCCCGCGCCGCTCCGCCGCGCCCGCGCCCGCGGCCACCGCCGCGGCCACGGCCTCCTCGGCCCGCGCCACGCGCGCGAGGGACTCGCGCTCGGCGCGCGCGTCCTGCTCGCCCTCGGCCGCCTGCAGGCGCGCGAGCAGGTCGAGCGCAGGCGCGTAGTGGCCGGCGGCGGCGAGGCCCAGCGCCTGCCTCTCGAGCGGCACGGGCCTGAGGCGCCGCACGCCGCCCGCCGCGCCCGCCTCGCCGCCTCCCGTGGCGACGAAGAGCGAGCCGTCGCGCGAGGGAAACGGGGCGACCGTGGCCATGCCGGGGAGCGGCAGGGTCTGGGCGGCGGGGCCGGAAAAGGGGCAACTGTCGGACGCCGACAACGACGAGGAGGAGGAGGGCGCCCCAGAGGCGGCGGCATCATCGCCACCGCCGCCGCCGCCGCCGAGCAGCGTGCGCGAGATGGCGCGCACCTCGACGCAGCGCGGCAGGAGCGCCACGCAGTACAGGTCGCTCGCCGCGAGCGCCAGCGGGCGGCCCGTCCACAACAGGTGTCCAACGCGCGCGCGGCGGCCGTCCGGGCCGACAAACAGGCACCTGCCCTCGCGGTCCGACACGAGCAGCTCCCTGGCGGCGGCGCGGGCGGCGGCGGCGGGATCGTCGCAGGCGGCGGCCGCCCCGTCGAGGGGCCCGGACGCGGTGGCGGCGGCGGCGGCTGACGGCAATGTCGACGGCGGCGGCCCCGACACGAGGACGCCCGCGCCGCCGGCGGGCGGCGGCACGGCCGCCATGACGGGCGGCGCGTCGCCGCCGCCGCCCTGTGCCGCCGCCGCCGCCCCGGGCGCGAGGGACAGCAGGCGCACGGGCGCCACGGCCGCGTACACGTCGAGCGACTGGCCGGGGAGCACCTCGACGCTGCGCGGCCGGCCCGGGGCCACCAGCCAGTAGCAGCCGCCGCCGCTGCCGCCAGTGCCGCCGCCGCCGCCGCCGCCGCCGCCGCCGCCGCCGCCGCCGCCGCCGCCAGTGCCGCCGCCGCCGCCCGCTCTTCCTCTGGTGCCGAGCACAAGATTTCCGCCCACCCACGCCATCGCCGCCGCGCTGCCGTCCCCGGGCAGGGCGTACTCGACGACCTCGGCGAGGGCGGCCTGGGCGGGCAGGGGGGACGGGGCGGCGCCCCCCTTGGAAGGGGGCGGGGCGGCGGCGCCGGCGTCGTCGGCGGCCAAGCCGTTGGCCCCTCCTCCTCCTGCCGCCCCTTTGCGCCGCGCCTCCCACGCCGCGTTGGCCTCCGCGGCCGCGGACGCGAGCGCCGCGAGGTTCAGCGAGTAGGCCGTGACCTTCTTACGCAGGGTGGCGACGGCCAGCCACCGGCGCGACGGGTCGTAGGCGAAGCAGGTGGCCTGGGCGGTGGGGGCGGGGGCGGCAGAAAGGGGGGGGCCGGCCGACGGACCGCTGGCGGCGGCGGCGGCGGCGGCGGCGGCGGCGGCGGCGCGGCGCGAGGCGGCCGGCGGCGGCGGCGCGCGCGCGCCGGCGGCGGCGGCGGTGCGGGGCACGACCGCGAGCGGCGCCAGCGAGGGCAGCGCGTGCAGGCGGACGCCGTGCTCCGAGCACAAGGAGACCAGGAGCGCCGGGGCCGGGCGCGGTGAGGGGGGCGGGGCTGCTGGTGCTGGTGCTGGGGCTGCTGCCCGTGGCATCGTCGATGCCGCCGCCGCCGTCGCTGCCGCCGCTGAACCCAGCTCGCCGACTGACGAGGCCGCCGCCGCCACCGCCGAGGCCGCATTCGCGGCGGCCGCGGCCACGGGCAGCGGCACGACCAGCAGCTGCGGCACCGCGCGCCGGCAGAAGCCCTTCTCGATGCGCGTGACCTCCCACCGGGGAGCGGCGGCGGCGTCGGCGGCGGCGGCGGCGGCACCGTCGGCGGCGGCGGCGGCGGCGGCGGCACCGTTGGCGGCGGCGGCGGCCGTGAGCGCGTGGCGCGGGTCGCCCTCCCCGCCGCCCGAAGAGGTCGGGGCGGACGAGGGGGCAGGGCAAGGCTGCCGTTCCTGCGACGAATCCTGCTGGAGCTGCTGCTCTTCCAGCTGCTGTTGCTCCTGCTTCCCCGCCGTCGTCGTCGTCGTCGTCGTCGTCGTCGTTGTCGCCGCGGGCGGCGGCGGCGTCGCGGGCGGCGTCGGCGGCGGCGCGGCGCGCTCCTCCAAAAAGAGCAGGCCGCCGTCGCCGACGCCGATCAGCAGCGAGTCGCCCCAGAGGCACAGCGAGTCGATGCGGCGCGGGAAGTTGTCCAGCACGACCTCGGCCTCGAACGCGTCCACGCGCGCGCGTTGTTGTTGGCCGTGCTGCTGCTGCTGCTGCTGCTGCTGTCGGGGCGGAGGCGGGGGCGGCGCGGCGCTCGTAGCGCTTCCGCCTCCGCCGCGCGCCAGCACCGCCGACGACATGCTCTCCCTCCTCCTCGTCGTTGGTGGTGCGGAAGGGGAATCGCTCTGCGTCGGCCGGCTTCACGCCATCGCAGTCGCGTCGGGGCTCGTTCTAGGCGGGTCTGGGCGACTCTGCAACGAAAGGAGAGACGGAGGGTTTCGAGAGGGGGGAGTGATCGTTGGCCAAGGGGATTTTCTCTATGTGCGCCTGTCACATCATCGTCATCCTCATCGGCGAGCGGTGAATGCCGGCGTTTCGTTCCGGTGGCGGCGCGTGGAGGGAGGCGACGGTTTGTCGGTTTGTGGGGGCGATGTGCGTCACCGCCGACGACTTCAAAGTCGCGTGTGAGCGCCGACGCCGAGCGTGCGGCTCGGGACGACGAGGCCCTGCGCGCGGTCGCCGTCAGCGGCTGACTGTCGAAAAACCAATCGCTTCACCCGCGCTGCTTGCTCCCTCCTCTTTCAGCGGCAGAAGCAGGCGGGTGAACCGCCAAACTCTTTCAAAACTCAGTTCACGAAACCAAATCCAACTTGGAACGTCCCCAACGTGCTGATTCATACGCGCGCTTCAGCGGCAGCCGCCGATCGAGAGGGCCAAGGGAGGGCGCTCGCCCCGATTTTGACCATTCGTCCACACCCAATGGCGTGGGAGTGGGACTCGGGGCCCGGGTCGCTCGCGGGCGTCAAGGCCGCCCTCGGCGAGCCCCACGCGGGGCCCGGCAGCATCCGCAAGACGTGCCGCGCCATCGAGGAATACCTGGCGGAGCACTCGTGAGTCGTTGCTCGTCTGCCCGGTTGGATCGTGCGCGCGCGCGCGTGTGTGTGTGCGTGCGCGCGCCCGCGCGGCGTTGTGCTCGTCGCCGTCGCCATCGACCGTCGCCGCCGATCGTCCGCTCATTCCCCAGCCCCTCCGTCGCCCCCGCAAAAACAACAACCGCACACACCAAAACAACAGTGACAACCCCCGCCCCTTCCTCGAGCAGCAGTACCTCGAGACCTTCCTCTCGCGCGTCTTCGGCTACGACGACCGTGAGCCGGCCTGGATTTCGATGGCCGCGCTCCCCTCGCGCGCCGACGACGCGCGCGCGCTGCTGCGCATGCTTTCGCCGCGGGGCGCCCTCTTTGCGGCGATGCGGGCGGCCGAGGGCGAGCGCCTCGTGCAGTACGCCTTTCCCACCGACCGCCTGCCCGCGCACACGCAGGCACTCCTGCGGTCGGCCGCGGGGCGGGCCGAGCTGGCGCGCTGGCCGCAGTACGGCAGCGGGCGGCTGTGCGCGGCCGGCGGCAGCGGCGGAGAGGCCGGCGGCGGCGGAGGAGGGGCCGGCGCGCGCGCGGGCGGCGGCGGCGGCGGCGGCGGGGCGGGCGTCGCCTCGCCAGACGGCCAGTTCTCGCTCTTGCTAGGGCCGTGCGAGTGGTTCCTCGCGTGGATGGCCTTCTTCGTGCTGCGCGGCGGCCAGGTGGGCGGCGGCGGCGGCGGCGGCGGCGGCGGCGCGCGCGGCGGCGGTGGGATCGTCGGCGGCGCGCCGGCGGGGGCAGGAGGGGCCCCTTCCGCCCTCGGGCAGCAGCAGGTCCCCGCCTCGGGGTCGTACTACGGCGGCCCTCCCGGCGGCAGCGGCGGTGGCGGCAGGGCGCCCCACCTGGTAGCCAATATAAAGCAGTACGGGGCGCACCTGCTCCACCTGCCCAGCGGGGGCGGCGGCGGCGGCGCAGGCGCCGGCGCCCTCCCGATCAGCGACCCGCGGCACCCCTACATGCAGCTGGTGGCGGCCTACCTGCGGCACTACCTCCCGCGGCCGGGCGACGCGGCGGCCGAGGAGGCCGCGCGCGCCGAGGACGCGGCGGCCGCGGCCGCGAGCAGGAGGGCGGCAGCCGGCGGCGGGCCGGGAAAGGCGGGGGGTGCCATGGCCGCGGCGGGCCGGCGCTTGTTTTGGGGCGGTGGCGGCGACGGGGGTGGCTACGGGAGCGGCGGCAACAACAGCGGCAACGGCACGCCCGGACGCTCGCCCACGCGGCCGCTCTTTTCCTTGTCGGCCGCCGCGTTTGGCGTCGACGCGGGCGGCGGCGGCGGCGGCAGGCGCCTCGGCTTCGGCAGCGGCAGCCTGTTTGGCGGCGCGCCCTCGGCCGGCGAGCTCCTGCTGTCCGTCCTGCTCGAGTTCTGGCTCACGGACGCCTCCGAGCCGCTGCCGCTCGAGCCGTCCGCGCAGCAGGTAGCGGCGCAGGCGGCGGCGGCGCAGGCGCAGGCGCAGGCGGCGTTGGCGGCGTTGGCACAGCAGCAGCAGCAGCAGCAGCAGCAGCAGCAGCAGCAGCAGGCGATGCTGGCGGCCATGGCGCAGCAGCAGCAGATGGGGTACCTGACCCCGCAGCAGCAGCAGCAGTTTGCGCTGCAGCAGCAGCAGATGCAGCAGCAGATGCAGCAGCAGATGCAGCAGCAGCAGATGCAGCAGCAGCAGCAGCAGCAGCAAGGGGGCTCGTTTGGCGGCGCCGCGCCCCTGTCCTCGTCGTTTGGCGGCGCGGCCGCGCCCCCCGGCATGTACGGCGCCGACCCCGCAGGCTTTGGCGGGGGAGGGCCCTACGGCGGAGGCTTTGGCGGCGGCGGCCTGGCGCCAGCAGGCACCGGCGCGCTCAACAAAGCGGCCGCCGCCATGGCCGCCACGCGCGCCGCCGCCGCCGCCGCCGCCGGCGTCACGAGCCCCCCCGGCGCCGACGCCACCTACCTGCGGCAGCAGCAGCAGCAACAACAACAACAACAACAACAACTGCAGCAGCAGCAGCAGCAGCAGCGGCAGCTGCTGCAGCGGCCCGAGCTCTTCTCGCCGCCGCCGGACGAGGCGGTCTTTGCCGCCGCCGCGCTCGCCCGCCACGTCTACGTGCTAGACCCGCCCGCGCCCGGCCGGGTGGCCGCGCCCGCCCAGCAGGCCGCCCTGGGCCCTTGGTTGCCGCGCTCGCCCGTCGTGACCCTGCCCCCCCCTTCCGGGCGCCTGGCCGCGGGCCGTGCGCCGCCCGCGTCGCCGCTGCTGCTCGCGCCCAGCGGCGGCGAGCGCGGCGGCGGCGGCGTCTCTCCCGCGGCGTCGCCGGCGGTGCAGCTCTTCTCGCGCAAGCTCTACCGCCATCTGCGCCGCTCGCTGGCGCAGTGGCCCGCGGGCGGGTCCGCCAGCCTCACCCCGACCCTCAAGCTGTGGATGGTCGCGCTGGCGCCCTGGCGCGCGGCCACGTGGGACGACTCGCCCGCGCGCCTGCTTCCGATGGGCGGCGGCGGCGGCGGCGGCCTCGGCGGCGGCCTTGGCGGCGGCGGCCTCGGCGGCGGCGGCGCCCTGCTCGACGGCGCGCTGCCGCACCAGGCGCAGGCCGCGGCCGCCGCCCTGGGGCGCTTGGGCTCGTCCGTCGCGCACCACCTGGTCGCCTCGGGCGGCGGGGGGGCCGCGGCAGGAGGAGGAGGAGGAGGAGGAGGAGGAGGCGGCGGCGGCGCGGGCGGCGGCGGCGGCGGCGGCGCTTCGTCGTCGTCGAAAAAGGGCGCCTACAGCGCGGCGGCCTGGCGGCCGCACGTTCTGACCCACCTGCCCTTCTACCTCCTGCTGGTGCCGCAGCTGCTCGAGCTCTGCTACGCGCGCGTGCCCCACCGGCCCGACAGCGCGGCGCGCGACGCGTACCGCGTGCTGCGCGAGCTGGCCGTGTCGGACGAGCTGGTCGCCGAGCTTCGGGCGGCCGAGCGCGAGCTGCTCGCCTTTTTCGCGGTGCGCGCGGCCGCTTTGGCGGCGGCGGCGGCCGGTTCGGCGGGAGGCGGGCCGTCGGGCGGCGGCGCGCGCCCGGGGCAGCAGCAGCGGGGGCGGTCGTTCCGCCCCTCGGCGTCCTCCCCGAGCGCCGGGGGGCTTGGGCCCGCCGCCGCCGCCGCCCCGCCTCCCTCGCCCTACGCCGAGCTGCTGCCCTGGTGGGCCGAGCAGTTCGCCGACTGGGAGCGCGCGGCGGCGGCCGGCAGGGGCGGCAGCGCCGCGGCGGCGTCGGCGGCGGTGGCGTCGGCGTCGGCGGGCGGAGCCGGCGGCGCCGTCGTCGCCGACCCCCTCCCTCGGCTGTTCGACACGGGCCGCGCGGGCCCCGCCGCCTGCGCCCGCGCCCTGATCCGCGCCTGCGAGGCCGCGCGCGTCGGCGGCGCCATGCGCGGCGCCCTGCGCGACGCCGCGCGGCGGGCGCTGCCCCTCGACGAGCTGGCCGGCGAGGACGCCGCCGACGCGGCGGCGGCGGCGCGCGCAGCGGCGGCGGCGGCCGTGGCGGCGGCCGACGCGGCGGCGGCCGACGCGGCCGGCGGCGGCGCCGGCGCCGGCGCCGGGCTCTACCCGCGCGCGGGGCGCTGGCGCGACCTGCCCGCATACAAGGGGGACCCGATGCTGCGGCCCATCGCGTCCAACGAGGTCGCGCCGCTGGCGAGGCTGCTGGTGGCGGCGTCGCGGGCCGCAAACCGTGCGCTGCGGCTCGAGGGGCCGGCGGCGGGGCCGGCGGCGGCGGCGGCGGGCGGCGGCGGCGGCGGCGGCGGCGGCGGCGGCGGCAGCGGCGCGGCGGCGGCGGCCGCCATGCGGGCCCGCCTGTTGTCGAGCGGCGGCGGCGCCGAACCCGACGCCGACGTGACGCCCGGCGCCGCGGCCGCCCCGGCCCCCGGCGACGGCTACGCCACGCCCGCCCCAGTGCTGACGGGCGCGGGCCTGGCGGCGGCGGGCGGCGGCACAAGCGGCGGCGGCGGCGGAATGAGCGGCGGCGGCGGCGGCGTCGGCACGAGCGGCGGCGGCGGCGGCGGTGGCACGAGCGGCGGCGGCGCCCCCTCGGGCGCCCGCCCCCCCGCCCCCCCGGACTCAATGGCCGGCGAGCTCCTGGCCTTTTGCCGCCGCCGCGGCTGGCGCGTCAACCTGCGCCCGCTGGCCGAGCGGCAGCTCCTGCTGCTGCTGCTGCTGCTGGCGGCGGCGTGGCGCCCGCTGCTGGCCGTCCCGCGGGCGGCGCTCGCGCTCGCTCGCGCGGTGCAGGCGGCGGCCGAGGAGGCCGAGCGGCAGGAGCAGCTGAGGCACGGGCAGCGGTGGGCGGCGCACCGGGCGCACCACGAGCACCACCGCCCCCACGAGTTTTAGAGAATTTTGAGTGTGTTAAAAAAAGGAAAAAGTTTGACGGAGCGTCGCGCGCGCGGCGGTCTCCACTGCCGTCGAGCGGGTGAGCGACAAATCAGAAGAGGGCGGCAACGGCCCAAATGGCCGGGCATCAATCACAAACAACAGAAAAGACCCGTTACCCTGTCTCACATCCCTTTGCCACCAACCTCGGCGAACGAACAAGCATCCGCGGGCGCGCGAGAGCGTCCTCCGACTCGCCTCCCTCAGACTCCAGTTCGGCAAACGCGTCCCCATCCCTCCCATAAGACCCTTTCCACCCGCCCTCCGAGAGCCCATGCAGCAGCGGCAGAGCGCGAACCGTTCCACCAGCCAATCAACATGACTGAAAAGTGCGTTGCCGTCGGCCTCACTCTCTCTTTCCGGACGCTGGGTCTTCATCGCGTGGAGGAGGGGAGAGAGAGGCGTGCAAACGCCGCCGTCTCGATCGTCGGCCCCCGGTTGACGCTCTGCCACGCGTTGCCGTCGCGTCGTCCTTCAACCGTGGGCGCGTCCCGGCAGACACAGCCGCTGTTTCGTCTCGCCCCAAAAATCGAAGCGAATTGGCCCGCTCGCCCCCGCCACCCGCCGCCCGACGCTAACGACGCTAACAACGAACACACCCTTTTTCATTACTTGAAACACACACCACTCCGAATCAAACAGAGTACCGTGCAAGTACTTTTCCGGCGGCTACTGCCAGTTCGGCGACGGCTGCCGCTTCTTCCACGAATCGGCGGGCCCCCCGCCGCAGCAGGCGGCCGCGACCTCGTCCGGTGGCGGCGGCGGCGGCGGCTCGGGCGGCGGCGGCGGCGCCTGCCGCTTTTGGCTGTCTGGCAACTGCGCCTACGGCGACCGCTGCCGGAACGCGCACCCCGAGCCGGCGGCAGGAGCGGGGCGGGGCGGCGGGTCCGGCGGCTTTCGCCCGCACGCGGGCCCGCGGCGCCCGCCCCCGGGCGGCCCGACCCCCTTCCGCGGCGGCGGCGGCGGCGGCAACGGCGGCAACGGCGCCGGGGGCTTTGCCGCGCCGGCGCCGCCGCCCGTCGTGTCCGCGCCCAGCGCCAGCGCCGCCGACGCCCTGCTCAAGCTCCCGGACGGCGCCGAGGAGCTCGGCATGGTCGACGCCTCCAACGACCCCAACCCCGACTGGAACGACTACGTCGACCCGAACGAGCTCGGCGACGAGGACGAGCTGTTTTATGGCGGCGGCGGCGGCGGCGGCATGATGGGCGGCGGCGGCGGCGAGGGCGGCGGCGAGGGCGCGTGGGGCGGCGAGGGCGTCGACGGCGGCGGCGAGGGCGGCTACTACGCCTATTACGACGAGCACGGCAACGTGCTCGGCTACTACCCGGCGGACGGCGGCGGCGGCGGCCACGAGGGCGGCGGCGGCCACGAGGGCAGCGGCGAGTTTGGCGGGGGCGAGGGCGAGGCCGAGGGCGGCGGCGGCGGCGGCGGCGGCGGCGGCGGCGGCGGCGGCGGAATCATGGATCCGTCGTCCGCCCCGCTCTGCAGCGAGTTTGCGGCGTCGGGGCGGTGCCGGCGCGGCGAGCGGTGCCACCTGATCCACGGGGACGAGTGCGAGGTGAGTGTCGTCGGTCGGTCCGGTCTTGTTGTCGCTCTTGCGGTTTCTGGTCGGTTTGCTCTCTCGCCCTGCGTTGTTGTTGTCGTTGTGGTTGCTCGTCGTCGCCGCCGGGGGGGGCGGAGGCCGGGGTTGCGTTTTTTGTCCCGCGGCGCCGCGGCCGCCTTCGCCAATTGTCTTGCCGACCTCGCCTTCCCCCCCACTTCCCCCCCTCCCCCCAAATCCACTCCGGCCCCTTCTCGCTCCAGGGGTGCGGCCAGTTCTGCCTCCACCCCTACAACCCCGAGCTGAACGACGAGCACCGCGCGTCGGCCGGCTGCGGGGAGGGTCGGGCGGGGGCGGCGGCGGCGGCGGCGGCGGGCGCGGGCAACGGCGGCGACGGGGGCGCGGCCGCCAAGCCGTCGTCGGTGGCAGCCGCGGCGGCCGACGCGCTCGCCGACAGGCTCGGCGGCGCGGCGATCGAGTAGCGCCCGCGCTGGCGGTTCCACAACGCGCGCCGCCCGCAGTTCGGGAGAGAGCCATAGGTGTTCTCTTGCCACCCACCCCGCCCCCGCCCCCGCTCTTCCCCTCCTCTCGGAGCACAAAAAAATTGACCGCCCCGCTCCCCCCCCCGCCGCTCCCCCCCCACAAAAAAATTGTCCGCCCCGCTCCCCCCGCCGCCGTTCCCCCCCCACAAACAATTGCGACGCCTTATCTTTTTCTCGGATCCGCTTTTTCGCCCCCCCTTTTTTTCTGTACACTTGCTCCGACCCCACCACCACCACCCACCACCCACCAACAGCTCTGCCTCCGGCCGCTCATTCACCCCTACGACGCGGCCGCCGCCGCCGCCCACCGCGCCGCCTGCGGCCGCGCCCGCGAGCGCGCTTTGGCGCGCGCGCGCTCGCGCCACGTCGAGTGCGGCATCTGCCTGGAGCGCGTGCTCGAGAAGGACGATCCCAGGGACCGCAAGTTCGGCCTGATGACCGGCTGTGCGCACTCGTTCTGTTTAGGGTGTATACGCGCGTGGAGGGGGCAGCTGGCCGGCAGCGGCGGCGGCGGAGGACCGGCGGCGGCGGCGGCGGCGGCAGCAGGAGCAGGAGCAGCAGGAGCAACAAGTGCGGCAGCCGAGCAGCGGGGAGGTGGCGGCGGCGGCGGCGGCCCGTCGTCGCTGTTCGAGCCGGGCCCCTCGCCCGCCGAGGCCGCGCTCGGGTGGGTCTCCCCCTCCCCCGAGCCCGGGGCCGAGGCCGCGCCCCCGGCCGCCGCGCCCGCCCCGGCCGCCGCGCCCGCCCCGGCCGCGCCCCCTGCGCCCGGCGGCCCCGCGCCGGCCGCCCTGCGCGCCTGCCCGCTGTGCCGGGTGCCCACCCACTTTGTCGTGCCGGCCCCGGCCTGGCCCGAGAGCCCCGAGGAGAAAGAGGAGGTCGTCGCCGCCTACAAGGCGAGGCTGGCGGCGACCGACTGCGCCCACTTCTCGCGCGGCGCCGGCCGCTGCCCTTTCGGCGGCTCGTGCTTCTACCGGCACGCGTACGCCGACGGGACGCTCGAGCGCCTGGACCTGCCGGCCGACCTGCGGCGGGCGGGCGACGCCGACGGGGGCGTGCGGGTGCTCGCGCCGGTGACGCTGTCGGCGTTTTTTGAGACGCCGGCGGCGCGGCGGGCGATGAGGGGGGGGCCTGGCGGCGGCGGCGGCGGGGGGAGGGGCGGCCGGCGCCAGAGATGAAGAAGACGCGCGTTCCGTGCAAAAAACAAAGCCCTTAAAATCGCCACGAGGCCCGACCGGTCTTGACGCACAACAACAATCCGATGTTGCGCGTGCGCCTGCATCCCGCACCGTCGCCCGCCGCGCGCGCGCATGCGGTGGCGGCGACGGGCGAAACAGTCGTCGCGACGCGATCGCGACCATCCTCTCCCCTGTTCCTCGCCCGCGGCCGTCGCCGAGCAGCCAATCTGCAAAGACGCGTGGCGATCGGGGGTTCTGCGCCTTGGCGTAACAGCAGCGCATCGACCTGCAGTAGCTCCTTGTCGTGGCACCCGGCACCATCCGCAGCAGCAACGACAACGGCAGCGAGCGCGCGGCGGCGAGCGCGCGGCGGCGGCAGCAGGGACGGCGGCGGCGGCACGCCAGTTGTCGCCGCGGCCGCGTCGTCCGGCGGCCCAGCGGCCGGCAACGCCACTACTAGCAGCAGCAGCGGCCGCGACTACGCCCCCGAGGACGAGCGCAGGTACCGCGCCCTCTTTGCCATCCTCACGCGCCTCCTGGCCCAGGAGGAGGCAGAGGACCGGGCGCAAGCAGCAGGAGCAGCAGCGGCGGCAGCAGCGGCGAGGCGAGACGCAGGCGGCAGGAGCAGCGGCAGCGGCGGCAGCGGCAGCGGCAGCAGCGGCAGCGGCAGCCGCCTCGCCGCCTTTGCGCGCGCGCAGCCGGCCGCGCTGAGCGTCCCCTTCATCTGCTGGCTCGCCGACCTCGAGGCCGCGTCCCCGGCCCGCGGCCCGCGGCGCCCCGCCCTGGCCCGCATGTGCGCGCGCCTCGTCGCCCTCAGGGAGCAGGGGGAGCGCGCGGCGGGCGAGGCGCTCTACAGAGACTCGCTCCGCGCGCTGGGCGGCGGCGACGCCGGCCGCGCGGCGCTGGTGGCGTCCGACCCGCGCGCGTACCAGGCGGCGCTGTCCGTGGCGCTGACGGGCGAGGCTCCGCCCCGTGCGGAAGAGGACGACCCGGGCTGGGAGGAGGAGGAGGAGGAGGAGGAGGAGGAGGACGGGGAAGGAGAGGGGGCGTCAGCAAACGCCGCCGCCGCCGCCGCCGCGCAAAACGCAGGAGGAAAGGCAGCGGGCGGGCCCCGGCAGCGGCCGCCGCCGGCGCCGCGGCTGTCGTACGGCCGGCTGCTCGCCGCCGCCCCGCCCGCCGCCCTGACCCCCGCGGGCGTGGCGGCGGGGCTCGCGGCCGCCGGGGAGCTCGCGGGCGAGGCGCGGCAGCGGCAGCGCGCCACGCTCGCCGCAATGGCGGGGCGCGCCCCCCTGACTCCGGGCGCCGAGGCGTCTCTGCTGGCGGGGTCGGCGGCGGCGCGCATCCTCGACCTGCTGATGGGCCTTGCGTCGCACGAGGAGCGGGTGGCGCTGCTGCCGGACTGCTTCACGCCGCCGCCGCCGCCGGGCGCGGCGGCGGCGGCGGGAGATGGGGCGGCGGCAGGGGGGCAGCGGCGGCGAGACGGGGTCGACGGCGGCGGCGGCGATATCAGCGGCGGCGGCGGCGGCGGCGGCGGCGAGGGACGACCGAAACAACAAGACGACGGCGAGGCGGCGGTGGAGACCGAGGAGCTCTGGTGCACCCCGATGCAGCTGATGCTCGAGGTCGAGTCCAGGCTGCGCGCGGCGACCGGCGCCGACGGCGCGCCCGGCGCGGGCGCGGGCGTCGGCCTCTTCGGGGGGCCCGGCGCCGGCGCGGGCGCCCCCGCCGCCGCCGCCGGGCGGCCGCGCGCCGCGATCGGCGACGGCGGCGGCGGCGGCGGCGGCGGCGGCGGCGGCGGCACGGCCGACCCCGAGGCGCTGCGCGCGCTGCGCGCGGCCATCCGCGCGGCGTGGCTCGACGCCATGCCGGGCGTCCCGGGGGCCGAGGGGCCTTGAGAGACCCCGACCGGATTCGGATGAGGATGAGCGAGATTCGATCGTATTTATTTATTTATAGTCCGTCTCCGTCCCCCAAAGACGCCTCTCTTTCCTCTCTTAGCACGCCCGGAAGCTCCTCGCCATCGCCTTGATCGCCGCCTCCCCGCCCGTCTTGCCCCACTGCGCCTTGGTGGCCGCGCCGACGAACAAGAAGACGACGTCTTTGTGCAGGGTGGCCGACACGAAGCGGTGGGGTCCGGACGCGTCGGCGGTGGACGCCAGCAGCTCGACGTCGTAGAAGACCTCGCCGTCGGCCTCGCGCCGCGTGGACGCGGCGACCAGGTCCTCCTCCTCGTACCCCTCGCCCGTCACCAAGGGGCCCACGGCGCGGGCAAAGACGTCGGGCGCGCCGAGATCCTCGACGGTCAGGCCTCCGCCGTCGCCGCGCGAGCCGGGACGGAGTTTCTTTAAAAACAGCGCGCACAGGAACACTTTTCCGATGGCCTCGCTCTTGGCCTCGAGCTCGTACCACGGCTCGGCGCACCCGGGAAAGCAAAAGTCGCCCGTGCGGCTGTTGACCAGCGGCTGCTGGCGCATGGAGGGGTGCAGCGAGAAGGAGTAGAGCGGCGGCTTGAGCACGCCCGCGCGCGTGGCGGGGGTGGTCCGCGGGTCGACCGTGTACAGGACGTAGCCCTCGGGCACGCCCGCCGAGGCCGGGCTGGGCGGCAGGTAGCTGCCGACCGACTTGGTGTCGGCCGGCTTTTTGGCCCAGGCCGGCGGCGCGGCGCCGATCGACGCGGCGGCGGCGGCGGCGGCGGCGGCGGCGGCGGCGAGGCCAATCACGTCGCGGCGGGTGCGGACGACGGCGGCTGGTGCTGCGCGCGCTGCTTGCTGGCTGGTGGTGGTGGTGGTGGAGCTGGACGGCGCGCTGCTGCTGGTCGCGGCGTCCGGGTGGGGATCGCACGACGGGGACGGGGGGGGGACGCGCGAGGCTGCGCGCGCCGCGACACGTCTCGGCGTCCCCCGGCCAGCTCGGAGCGCCGGCCCGCCGCTGCTTGCGCCGAGCAACGTTGCGCTGATCGCGGACTGCATTGGGAAGTAAGGAAGGGAGGGTATTCCAATGGGGTGGAAAGGGCCGGTTGAAGTAATGTGCGTTTGCGTGTGGAGGCGCGCGTTTGTGACGACGGGGAAAGGGGAGCAGGGAAAAGGGAGGGGCCGAGGGGACGCCCGATCCTCTTTTTTCGCCCTTGTTCCCTCTGAAAAAGACCAGAGCAGACCCCCACACCAATCAGGTCTCGACACAGCGCGCCGACCACCAATCCCAGACGCGCGCACACGTCAGAAAATCCCAGAGCCTCACACAGCGCGCATCAAACAGACCTAATTTGAAAGGGGAAGGAAAAAACATAACAACGACAGCCCTCCTCGTGAACAACGCCTCTCTCTCCACGCCTCCCCCGCGCGCCGCGCTTCGCCCCCACGATGGAGGAGGAGGCGGAGGAGGTCTACGACCAGAAGGCCATGGTGGTGAGCCAAGCAGCATGGCGCGGGGCAGCCGCCTCGACGCCGTGCCGCCGAAACGCGCTTTGACGCCGACGCCGACGCTGCCGCGCGCGACGCCGACGCCAACCGCCGCCCCGCAAACAACCAAAACCCAAAAACAAAAACAGGACTACCTGGTGCAGTACGTCATCCCGCACCTCGACGACGACATCGGCGTCCCGGGCCTCAAGTGGCGCGGCTGGTCCACCATGCTCAACCGCTTCGACGTGCCCCGCGAGGCTGGGCCCGAGCGCCGCTTTTTGCTCCGCGCGCAGCACGTGCTGTCGGCGCTGCTGGTCCAGGAGGCGGAGGAGCAGCGGCGGCGCGAGGCGGCGCGCGGGCGGCGGCAGCGGGAGCGGCGGCGGCGCGAGCAGGAGGAGCAAGAGGGGGGGGAGGGGCGGCGCGGGGGGCGGGGGCGGCAGCACGAGCAGCAGCAGCGCGAGCAGCAGCAGCAGCAGCAGCGACCGGTGGCGCGGCCACAGCAGCAGCAACAGCAGCAGCAACCGCCGCCGCAGCCGAGGCGGCCGCAGCCGGCGGCCCCTCCGCCCCCGCCAGCGCAGCCGTCGCCGCCGCCGCCGCCGCGGCAGCAGCAGCCGCCGCCGCCGCGGCCGGCGCGCCCGTCCCCCGCCGCGGCCGCGCCCCCGACCGCCGCCGCGGCCGCCGCGCGCGCCGCCGCCCACACCGCGCGCCACGCCCCCCTGTCGCAGCTGCACGGGTCGCAGGGGGACGCCGCCGTGCTGCTGGACGAGGGCGGCGGCGAGGACGGCGGCGGCGGCGGCGGCGGCGGCGGCGGCGGCGGCGGCCGCCGCTCCCCCCTGCAGATGCGCATCGTCGAGGAGGTCCAGGTCGCCCGCGAGGGCGGCGCCTCCGGCCGCACGGCCGCCTTCTATCGCGTGGCGTTCGCCGGGTTTGACGAGTCGCAGGACGTGTGGGCGGCCGCCCGGGAGATGCGGCGCAGCGGCCCGCGGGCGCGCGCGGCGCTCGAGGCCTACCTGGGGGCGGCGCGGGCGCGGGAGCGCGAGGCGGCGGCGGCGGCGGCGACGGGGGGCGGTGGCAGAGGAGGAGCTGCTGCTGCGCCCGCGCCGCTGGTGTATGCGTCGCTGCCGGCAGCGGCGGCGGCGCGCGGCGGGCGGGCGGCGGCGCGGCAGCAGCACCGGTCGGGCGCGGACGGGGCGGCGGCGGAGGCGTGGCTGCGGGGCGCCGGGGAGGCGGAGGCCGAGGAGGCGGGGGAGCGGCGGCGGGAGGAGGAGCGGCGGCGGGAGGTCCAGCAGGAGCTGCAGCAGCAGCAGCGGCAGCAGCGGCAGCAGCGGCAGCAGCAGGAGCGGGAGGCGCCGCGGCAGGCCCCGCCCCCGCCGGCGACGGCCTCGCCCCCGCGCCGGCGACCCTCGGCGGCCGTGGCCGCTCAGGTGACGGACGGCCTGCGCGCCCTGTTCTCGGGCGGCCTGCCCGCCGCCGCCGCCGGGCCGCCCCGCGCCAGGCCGCCGGCCTCGCCCGCGGCCAACCTCGCGACCCAAGGGATTGCCGCGCTGCTGTCGCCGCCGCAGGCGCGGCCGTCGGCGGCGGCGGCGGCGGGGCGGGCGGCGGCGGCCGGCGGCGGCGCCTCCGCCGCCCCCGCCGCCCCCGCCTTGGCGGCGCGGCCCAACAACATCCTCGGCGGCCTGGCCAGCGTGCTCGAGCGCGCCATGGAGACGCTCAAGGCCGGGCAGCAGCAGCAGCGGCAGGACGCGGCGGCGGCGCGCAGCCGGCCGCCGCTCTACCTCTCGCGGCCGGCGGCAGCGGCGGCGGCCCATGCGCCGCCGGCGAGGGCGGCGGCGGCGGCGGCGGCGGCGCAGGCGAGGGCGCCGGCGCCGGCGCCGGCCCCCGCGGCGGCGGCCCCGCCCCCCGCCGCGCCGCCTCGCCCGCCGGCCGCCCGCGAGGCGGCGGCCGCGGGGGTGGAGGCGGCCGTGGCCGCGGCCGCGGCGGCCGCCGGCCGGCTCAAGCGCCCGCGGGCCGTCAGCGACGCAGAGGGGGAGGAAGAGGGGGCGGCGGCGGCGGCGGCGGCCGCGCCCCTGCCGCCGCCGCCGGGCCCGCCGTCGCCGCCGTCGGGGCACCGGCAAAAGCAGCCGGCCGTCCGGCAGACGCGCCGCCAGGCCGCCGAGTCCGCCGATCCCCCGGCCGCGGCCGCCGACGCGCCCTCGCTCCGCCACGCGCGCAAGCAGAAGCGCCCGGAGCCGCGCCGGGGGGCGGGCGCGCTGGAGCCTGTCGGGGAGGAGGAGGCGGGGGGCGCGGAAGAGCGGCGGGTGGCGGGCCGGGCAGCAGCAGCGGCGGCGGCGGCGGGCCCGGCGGCGGTGGCGCCTGCCGCCGCCGCCGCCTCGCCGCGCCGCGACCGCTCCGGGACGCCCGAGCGCATCGCGCGCCAGGTGCAGGCGATGCGCGAGCGCGCGGCGGAGGCGCTGCCGGCCTCGCCGCTCGGGGGCCAGCGCGGAGGAGCCGACGGCAGCGGCAGCGGCGGCAGCGGCGGCGGCAACGGCGGCCGCCGCGGGGACAGCACCGCGCCGGCGAGCCCCGCGGCCACCGGCGCCGACCTCACGCGCCTGGTGCGCAGCGTCGCGCCGAGCAACCTGGGCACCCCGCGCGACGACGGCGGCGGCGGCCCGATCGCGCTGCAGCGCGCGGCCGCGGCCAGGAACGCGGGCGGCGGAGGGGCAGGGCAAGGCGGGGCGGCGGCGGAGGCGGCGGAGGCGGCGGAGGGAGGGCGGGCAGGCGCCAAGCGCGCCGCCGCCGCCCCCGGCCCGGCCCGCGGCCGCCGCGACTTTGCCCTGACCGAGGCGATGATCGGCTTTGACGACGACGACGACGACGAGGAGGAGGGCGGGGACGGCACGGGCTGGCGGCTGCCCCCGCAGGCCTCCCCCAAGTCGCTGCCGCAGGCGATGATGCGGCAGCAGCAGCAGCAGCAGCAGCAGCAGCAGCAGGGGCCGCCGCCCCGCCTCGCCATTCCCTCGGCGTCGCCGGCGGGCTCGCCCCTGCGGCCGGCAGCGGCCGCCGCCGCCGCCGCCGCCGCGCCCGCCGTCGCCGCCGCCGCGCGCGTCCGGGACGTGTCGCGCTTTGTGGAGATGATCAACTCGGGCGGATTTTTCCAGACGCAGGCGCCTTGACAACAACCACCCCGACCGACCGACCGACGGACTGACTAACTGACCTTTGTTTTCCTTCTTGCCGCCGCAGCCGTCCCCTGACTTTATCGGAGACGACAACGGCGGCGGCCGCCCTCAAAAACAAACTTGCATTCCCTTTCCTGTCTTGACTATCTTCATTTGGCTTTACATCCGCTCTATTGGTGGGAGCTCTCCCTATCCAAGTAAGAGCTGGCCCGTCGTGTGTGCCTCGTGTCTGTCGTGCCGCCGCCGCCGCCCCCATTCACCCAAAAAGCGTCGTGTGTGCCTCGTGTCTGTCGTGCCGCCGCCGCCGCCGCCCCCATTCACCCAAAAAGCGTCGTGTGTGTCTCGTGTCTGTCGTGCCGCCGCCGCCGCCGCCCCCATTCACCCAAAAAGCGTCACGGGCGCGGCGGGCGGCGCCGCAAACGGCCGCGTCGGCTGCGACGCCAGCGGCCGCCACATCCCCCCGTCCCACACGCGCGCCCCCTGCACCGGCGCCCACCGGTCCCCCGTCCACACTTGGCCCGCGCGCACGGGCGCCCACCGCTGCCCCGTCCAGACCTCGCCCTCGCGCAGGCCATCGGGCCCCGCCGCCGAGAGCGCCGTATACGCCGCCGGCGTCAGCGCGCGCAGGCGGCCGCCGCGCCCGCCGCCGCCGCCGCCGCCCTCCTCCGCGAGCAAGGGGAGCGCGGGGCCCGTGTCGATGTCGCCGATGGCGCGCGGGGGCGCGGCGGCCGGCATGCTGTTGGCGAGGGCGAGCGGCGGCGGCGCTGTTTGGGCGGGGGAAGAGGGCGCGGGCGCGTCAGGACCGGCGGCGAGGAGGCCGCCGGCGGCCCGCTGCGCGGGCGACTGCGCCGGCAGGAGCCGCAGCTGGTTCTGGAGCTGCTGCTGCAGCGACTGCTGCGGCGGCAGCGGCCCCATCGCCGGCGGCTGCTGCTGCAGCTGTTGCTGCGGGAGCAGCTGCAGCGACGGCGGCGGCGCCTGCTGCTGCAACGGCGCCTGCTGCTGCTGCTGCTGCTGCTGCTGCCCTGGCAGCTGCGGCTGCTCCTCAGGCGGCATCATCAGCGGCGGCGGCTGCTCTGGCTCCTGGGACAGCGGCACGAGGTCATCACCAATGAGGGCGCCGCCGTCCCCCTGGCCGGCAGCGCTGCCGCCGTCGCCGCTGAAGTACGCCATGCCGCGGCCGCTGCCGCCGCTGGCGCCGCCGCTAGCGCCGCCGCTCTCGCCGCCGGGCCGCGAGGAGGAGGTCGGTGTGGCCCCTTGAACCAACAGGTCCGTCCTCCGGCTCGCAAAGGCCGACTCTGGCCCGGCCGTACGCGCCGCGTCGGCGGCGGCGCCCGTCACGGCGGTGCGGGGCACGCGCCTGCGCGATGCCGCAGCGGTCGGCGGCGCCTGTTGTGGCGGCTGCTGCTGCTGCTGCTGCTGCTGCTCGGCCCCGCCAGGTGCCGTCATGAACCCGCCGGACGGCGCCTCTTGGCCCCCGGCAGCGGCCCCGACGTAGGCCGGCACGGCCCGGACCGGCGGCGCCCCCGTCCCGGGCGCCGCCGCCGCCGCCAGCCGCCGCGCGCCGCCCTCCTCCTCCTCCGCCTGTTGGGCCGTCAGCAGCGCCGCCGCCAGCGACGCCGTCTCCATGGCCGCGACTTGGTCGTCTGTCCAGTCGGCCCCGCCCCTCGCCGCGCCCGGGTAGGCCTTGGCCAGGCGCCTGCCGGCGGCGTTGGCGCTCTTGGGAGACGACGACGACGACGGGGACGCCCCTGCGCCCGCCCTGCGCCCGCCCGCCCCGCCGCCGCCGCCGCCGCCGCCGCCGGCCGCGTTGGCGCTCCTCGGGGCGGCCGCCGAAAACGTCGTCTGCCCCCCCGCCTTTCCCCCTGCCGCCGCCCCCTCTTTCATCAAGGAGGCCAGCCGGAACCCCTCACCCGTCGCGAACGTGTACCCCCCGGGCGGCGGGCTGTAGCGCCACGTCTGCAGCTCGCTCCCCTGCGTCACGCCGACGCCGGCGGAATTGTTCGGCGGCCCGTTGGCCCGCACCGGCATGCTGCCCGTCGCGGCCGCCCACTTGTTCCCCCACCCCTTCCACCCCGTCTTATAGCGCACCCAGTAGCTCACCCACCGGTTGCCCCAGTACTGCTGCGCCTCGCGCACGCGCGCGTAGTACTCGTCGTAGCGGGCGCCGGCGGTCCCGAGCCACGCCGCCGCCGCCGCCGGCGACATCAGGCTGAGCGCCTCGACCTCGGCCGCGGACAGCGCGTCCGCCGAGCGCAGCAGGGCCTCCGGGGCGCGCGCGAGTGCCTCTGGGGACAGCTCGCCCAGGGCGGGGATCTTCAGGGCCAGGCTGCGCTCGAGGTCGCCGCGCGACAGCGAGGCGGCGGTGCCGGCGCGGGCGGCCGCCTCGGACGCCGTGCGGCGGGCGTCGCGTTCGAGGAGCGACGGGTCGGCTGCGTATTTGGGCGCGAATGGGGCGGGCATGACGGGGCCGGCGTCGCTCGTTTGGGGTTGCTGTTGTAGCGCTTGGGCGGACGCGGGGGCGGCGGCCGCCGCCAGCAGGAGCAGCAGCAGCAGCGGGAGCGCCAGCCGCTGCGCCGTCGCCGCCGACCGCCGCCGGGGCTGCTGCTGCTGCTGCCGCTGCCCCTGTCGGCGGCGGCCTAGGACCGCCGCCGCCGTTGTCGCCTGGCCCGGGCGGCCCGCCGCCGCGCCTCCTGCCCCTCCCCCGGGCAGCGGGCACGTGGTTGTCGCGATGATGAGAGGCATGGTATCGAAGCGGGGCGTTCTGGCTGTTGCGGTGGGTCCCGTGCGCACGAAAGAAAAAGGCTCAGGTCGACAGGCCCCCAACTTCGGGGGGCCTGCGTCCTTTTTTCCGGCCCCCGCTCTTTCGCCGCCGCGCTTGTTGCGGTGCGGAAGAGAGGCCGGCGCGCGCGGCGCGATTGTCTCGCGAGCTCCTTGCGCTGCTATCGGCCTGACTCGCGAGGAGCAACGAGCCCTCGGAGAGTTGGCGCGCGGCGCAACTCCTACCTTCCCCCTTGGGCGGTGACTCGGGGGGACGCAGAGGAGGAGTGTCTGCTTTGCGCGCGCGCGAGGGACGGGGTCGATGATTGCTCCACACAAATGGCGGGATGGCTATGTATGGCAGGATGAGAGCGGATGGAGGCAAATACGAGTGTGCGTGGGCGCGAGAGAGAGAGAGAGCGCAGAGGGGGAAGAGCAGCGGGCAGCGGGCGGACGACGCCGCCGACGACCGGCGTCCGGCGGCCGAGGGAAAGGCTTTGCCCGCCGCCGCCGCCCCGGTCACTAGAAAAACGCCTCGTCGTCGTCGCCGTCCAGCCTCGTAAGCAACGGATTCGCGCCAGTCAAGCCGCCCCTCGCAACGGCACCGCCAGCCCCGCGCAGCAAGGGGTTGCCGCCGCCGGGCAGCGGCTCGGGCGCGTCAAAGGCGCGGCGCAGGGCCGCCGCCGCGCGCCCACGCCCCGCCTCTTGCTGCGCCGCGCCCGCCCGCGCTTGCGCGGCCTCGTCCCGCTGACGCGCGTCGCGCCGCTCCTGCGCGCGCGCGTGCTCGAGAACCCTGCGCAGGTCCTCCTGCAGGGGCTGCTGACGGGCCTCGCCTGCTGATGCGGCTGATGCTGCTGCCGCTTGTGCCGCTGTTCCCCCGGCCGCCGCCGCCGCCGCTGCTTGCAGCACTGGCCGTCCGTCCGCCCCCAGACCCCTCGTTCCCCGGTTGGCCTCCACCCCCAACGGCTCTACGGCGCCCGGGCGCCTGCCGACGCCCGTCCCCTCCTTCCACCCGGCCTTGGCGAGCAGCCCGAAGCCAATGTTGCTGGCGTCGACGCGCCGGCCTCGCGCTGTCATGGGGGCGCGCGCGGGAGCGGCGCCTGTGTCGGCGTCGGCGGCGCGGCGCGGGCGCTTTGTCCCTGCATCCCCCTCCTCGAGCGCGATGGCCGCGCCTCTGGAGAGGTCGCTCTGGACGCCGCCGCGCTGGAAGCCCTCGGGCGCCTTCGGCGGTGGTTGCCGAGCTCGGGCGCCCCCCTCGTCCATCCTTCCGAGGAACAAAGAGAGTTCGAGCGTTCGCCTCTCTCTCGCCTGGGCTATCTCGGTCACATGCTGCTATGATGATGGTTGAAAGGAGGGGGTGAGAGTTGTGATGGGACTCTCAGAGTGAGACGAGGTCCAGCGACTTAGCGCGGGTGGCGCTCTTCAAGTGCTCGCCGAGAGCGTCGCGCGTCGGCGTTGGCGTCGGCGTCGGCAAATCGCCGCAAAACCACCTCACTTGCTCTTTGCCCCCGTTCCCCTCCCACGCCTCATTGGCCACACCACACTGTCGCGCGTCCTCATCAGTACAGGCATACAGTCCATCGAAACAGGCCCACCATCATCCCCCTTCCCTCCAATCACCACACACACCTCGGAAACCACCCAAAAAAATCAATCGCCAAGACAAAAGTGACCCCCCCCCTCCGCGGGTCTTCACAAGCGCACGCCAGCCACATGATCGCCGCCCGCTCCCGCGCTGGCGTGCTGTCGCTCGGCCGCAGCACCGGCGGCGCCGCCGTCCGCCGCCGCGCCGCCGCCGCCGCGCCCGCGAGCGCCGCCGCCGCCGCCGCCGCCGCGCCCTCCGCCGGCCGCCGCGCCGCGCTGCTCTCGGGCTCGACGCTGCTGCTGTCGCTCGGCGGCATGGCCTCGCCCCTCGGCCGCCCGCGGACGGCCTCGGCCGCCGCGTCCCCGCCCTCCAAGTCGCCCTACGAGCGCGTGCTCCAGGAGGCCAAGTGGCCCGAGAAGTTTCCGCTCGAGGGCCTGCCGGACGTCTTTTCTCGCTACGACGAGACGGACGACGCCGTCTTTTACGGCGCGCCTCGCCTAGTCACCCACATCGACGACGGCGCCATCCGCGCGCTCTCTTCTTTCTACGAGCGCAGGCTCACCCCCCTGGGGGAGGACGCGGCGGTGCTGGACATCTGCTCCTCCTGGGTCAGCCACTACCCGCCCTCCATGAAGGCGCGGAGGGTGTCCGGCACGGGCATGAACGCGGGCGAGCTGCGGCAGAACAAGCGCCTCACCGATTTCCACGCGCAGGACCTCAACAAGAACGGCCGCCTGCCCTACGAGGAGGGGACCTTTGACGCGGCCACGTGCGTGGTGTCGATCGACTACCTGACCGACCCGCTGGGCGTGATGCGCGAGATGCACCGGGTGCTCAAGCCCGGCGGGGCGTTCTACGTCTCCTTCAGCAACCGGATGTTCCCGACCAAGGCGACCAAGATATGGGTGGAGAGCGGTGCGTCCCTTTGCGTTTTGCAGTCTGCGACTGCGTTTTGCCGAGGCCGGGTTTTGTTTTTTTTGCTTATTCCCGTCGTCGTCTTTTTCCCCTTGGCGCGCGCGCGCTCCGAGCCCCCCTCCCCTTGGCGCGCGCGCGCTTCAAGCCTCCCTCCCTGGCTCCGCTCTCTCTCTCCATGCGTCTCTTACTCGCCCAAACTCCCATCCCACACGACCAACTCCCTAAATCCACCAAAACACAAAACACAAAACACAAAACACAAAACACAAAACACAAAACACAAAACACAAAACAACAGGCGACCTCGAGCACGTCTACCTGGTCGGCAGCTTCTTCAAGTACTGCGGCGCGGGCTGGTCGGAACCTACGTGCGAGGACATCTCGCCAAAGGGCTTCATGGGCAGGCCGTCGGGCGACCCGATGTACGTGGTGTACGCGACCAAGCAGCCGGAGGGGGCGGTGGTGTAGGAGGTGCCAAATGCGAACTGTTTGCAGCAAAAAAAAACCAAACCAAATTTTTTGTTTCTTCCTCGTCTCGACCTCGTCTCGCGCCCCCCCCC
>Ga0105054_10003090_pt1 | contig 26158 bp, 37 predicted proteins | sample BON02_FD_78091 | JGI IMG/M metagenome (GOLD analysis project Ga0105054, IMG submission 78091) | Freshwater microbial communities from Lake Bonney liftoff mats and glacier meltwater in Antarctica - BON-02 (megahit assembly) | ecosystem: Environmental > Aquatic > Freshwater > Ice > Glacier...
CTTCTAATTTAAAAGACATCGAATAGTCTTTTTGGGTTCGCTTAATGTAGCGTGCTTCTTGTGATTTTTCCATTAGGATACTTTTTGTGTATCGCTATTTCAGGACGGGACATTTAATCATAAAAAAACCCTATAAAATAAATTATAAGGTTTTTTTATTTCTAAATTCCATTTTACTTTATTTTAAAAGCTTTCTCTTTTGGAAAATAAGCTGTATTTCCCAACTCTTCTTCAATTCTCAATAATTGATTGTACTTAGCCATTCTGTCTGATCGAGAAGCTGAACCTGTTTTAATCTGACCACAATTTAACGCAACGGCTAAATCTGCAATTGTAGTGTCTTCTGTTTCTCCAGATCTATGAGACATTACCGAAGTATACCCAGCATTGTGTGCCATATTTACAGCAGAAATAGTTTCTGTTAAAGTGCCTATTTGGTTTACTTTAATCAAAATAGAATTTGCTATTCCGCTTTTAATTCCTCTAGACAAACGCTCTACATTAGTTACAAATAAATCATCTCCAACTAATTGCACTTTATCTCCAACTTTATCAGTTAAATATTTCCAACCATCCCAATCATTTTCATCCATTCCGTCTTCAATAGAAATAATTGGATATTTCTCTACTAATTCAGCTAAATAATCTGCTTGCTCTTGACTTGTTCTTACTTTCCCTGAATCACCTTCAAACTTTGAATAATCGTATTTTCCATCTACATAAAATTCTGCTGCAGCACAATCTAAAGCGATCATAATTTCATCTCCAGAAGAATAACCAGCATTTTTCACTGCCAACTCTATTGTTTCTATAGCGTCTTCTGTACCGTCTAAAGTTGGTGCAAATCCTCCTTCATCGCCAACAGCTGTACTTAATTTTCTATCATGCAACACCTTTTTTAAATGATGAAAAATTTCAGAACCCATTTGCATTGCTTGTGTAAAATTTTCTGCTTTTACTGGTATAATCATAAACTCTTGAAATGCAATCGGAGCATCAGAGTGCGAACCTCCATTAATGATATTCATCATTGGAACTGGCAATGTATTTGCAGAAACTCCTCCAACATAACGATATAAAGGCATTCCTAATTCATTTGCTGCTGCTTTTGCTGCTGCTAAAGAAACTCCTAAAATTGCATTTGCTCCTAAAACTGATTTATTTGGTGTGCCATCTAAATCAATCATTATTTTATCTATTAAGTTTTGTTCAAAAACAGAAGTTCCTAACAATTCTTGTGCTATAATTTGATTTACATTAGAAACTGCTTTTAAAACACCTTTGCCCATATAAGCTTTCCCGCCATCTCTTAACTCAATGGCTTCGTATTCTCCTGTTGATGCTCCTGAAGGAACTGCAGCTCTTCCTAAAACACCATTTTCTGTTATAACATCTACTTCTACTGTTGTATTTCCTCTTGAATCGAAAATTTGACGTGCATGTATGTTTATTATAATACTCATTGTTTTATATTTTAGGATAACTTTCTCAAGTTGTAATTAATAATATCTTCTTGCTAAACTACAAAATATGATTTTTTACTAGCGTGTTAATTTTAATTAACTGCGAAAACGATTTCATAAATTACTTATTTTATTTTCTTTATGTTCTCTATAAATTGATCGAACAAATATTCAGCATCGTGTGGTCCAGGACTTGCTTCTGGATGATACTGAACAGAAAAACAGTTTTTGTTTTTCATTCTAATACCAGCAACAGTATGATCATTTAAATGAACATGTGTAATTTCTACATTCTCATTTGCTTCTGTTTCTTCTCTATTAACTGCAAAACCGTGATTTTGAGAAGTAATTTCACCTTTACCCGTTAACAAGTTTTTTACCGGATGATTAATTCCTCTATGACCATTATGCATTTTATAGGTAGATATTCCGTTTGCCAATGCAATTACTTGATGTCCTAAACAAATACCGAATAAAGGTAAATCTCTTTTGATAATTTCTTTTGCTGTGTTTTGAGCATCAACTAATGGTTCTGGATCTCCAGGTCCGTTAGAAATGAAATATCCGTTAGGATTAAAAGAACTCATTTCTTCAAAACTAGCATTGTATGGAAATACTTTAATGTAAGCATCTCTTTTTGCTAAATTTCTTAAAATATTCCTTTTGATTCCAATATCTAAAGCAGAAATCTTATACGTAGCATTTTCATCTCCAAAAAAGTAGGGTTCTTTAGTTGATACTTTTGATGCCAACTCTAAACCATTCATATCTGGCACTTCTGATAATTGTTTTTTTAATCCGTCAATGTTATCAACATCTGTGGAGATAATTGCATTCATTGCTCCATTATCTCTAATATAAGCAACTAAAGCTCTTGTGTCTACATCAGAAATTGCTACAGTGTTATGTTTAATAAACCAATCTTTTAAATTTCCATCAGAATCTACTCTTGAGTGTGTAAAACTAAAATTTCTACAAATTAATCCTGCAATTTTAATTCCTTCTGATTCAACTTCGTTCTCATTTACTCCATAGTTTCCTATATGTGCACTTGTTGCAACCATTAATTGACCAAAGTAAGATGGATCGGTAAATATTTCCTGATAACCATTCATGCCTGTATTAAAGCAAATTTCTCCTGTAGAAGTTCCTTCTATTCCAATAGATTTACCATGAAAAATGGTTCCGTCTTCTAATAATACTAGGGCTTTTTTATGTTGTTGGTATTTCATTATTAGTTGTGTGTACTTTTATTAATTGTTATTTCAACCGTTTCGATTACAAAAGTAATAATATCTTAATTAGTAAACTTTTGTTGTTTATAAAATTATAAAAAAAGGGATAAACGTAAACGCTTATCCCTTTATATGAATTTTAATAAATACCATATTATTCTTCAGAAGTTTCTGGTGTTTCAGTTTCTGCAACATCATCATCAACATCCGTAGCTTTCTTTTTACACCTACGAGTAGTTTTCTTAGCTTTTTTACCGTTAGGATTGTACAATTCGTTGTAATCAACTAATTCTACCATTGCCATAGAAGCATTATCTCCTTGACGATTTCCTAATTTAATGATACGTACATATCCTCCTGGTCTATCTGCAATCTTTACAGATATTTCTTTAAATAATTCTGTAACAGCATATTTATCTCTAAGGTAGCTAAATACAACACGGCGGTTGTGTGTAGTATCGTTCTTAGATTTTGTAAGTAAAGGCTCTACAAATCTACGTAATGCTTTTGCTTTTGCTTCTGTTGTGTTAATACGTTTATGCTCAATTAATGAACAAGACATATTAGCTAACATTGCTTTTCTATGTGCTGTTTTTCTTCCTAAATGGTTAACTTTCTTACCGTGTCTCATTACATTTTATTTTTACTCTCATCTTGCATCAACCCATTTTGGGGCGCAGAATATGAAAGATTAATCTCTATCTAATTTGTATTTACTTAAATCCATTCCGAAGTTTAGGTTTTTGTTAATCACTAACTCTTCTAATTCAGTTAATGATTTTTTACCGAAGTTACGGAACTTCATTAAATCGTTTTTATTGAAAGACACTAAGTCTCCTAAAGTATCTACCTCTGCTGCTTTTAAACAGTTTAAAGCTCTTACTGATAAATCCATATCTACCAACTTCGTCTTTAATAACTGGCGCATGTGTAATGAATCCTCATCATATGTTTCAGTTTGCGCTATTTCATCAGCCTCTAAAGTGATACGCTCATCTGAGAATAACATAAAGTGGTGAATTAATATTTTAGCAGCTTCTGTTAATGCATCTTTAGGATTGATAGAACCGTCTGTGTCTATATCGAAAATTAATTTTTCGTAGTCAGTTTTTTGTTCTACACGGAAATTTTCAACGGCATATTTTACATTCTTTATTGGAGTGTAAACTGAGTCTGTAAAAATTGTTCCTAATGGTACACCAGCTTTTTTGTTTTCTTCTGCGGGTACAAACCCTCTACCTTTCTCTATAGAAATTTCCATGTTTAATTTCACAGATTTATCCATATTACAGATAACTAAATCAGGATTTAATACTTGAAAACCAGAAATAAAACGTTGTAAGTCTCCAGCAGTTAATTGCTCTTGACCAGAAACATTAATAGAAACTAATTCTTTATCTGTTTCTTCTATTTGTTTCTTAAAACGAACTTGTTTTAAGTTTAAGATCATTTCAGTTACATCTTCTACTACTCCTTTTATTGCAGAAAACTCATGCTCTACACCATCAATTCTTAATGATGTAATTGCAAAACCATCTAAAGAAGACAACAATACTCTTCTTAATGCATTACCAACTGTTAACCCAAAACCTGGTTCTAAAGGTCTGAACTCAAATCTACCTGAAAAATCAGTAGATTCAATCATTATTACTTTGTCGGGCTTTTGAAAATTTAAAATTGCCATATGTTCTTTATCAGGATTATTTAGAGTATAACTCTACAATTAATTGTTCTTTGATATTCTCTGGAATTTGTACTCTTTCTGGAGCTTTAACGAATGTTCCTGATAATAAATCAGCATTCCAGCTTAACCATTCATACATGTTACTATTAGAAGCTAAAGCGCTTTCTATTGCAAGTAAAGATTTAGATTTTTCTCTGACTGCTACTACATCTCCTTCTTGTAAAGTATGTGAAGGGATGTTTAAAATTTCTCCATTCACAGTAATGTGACGGTGAGAAACTAATTGACGAGCTGCACTACGAGAATTAGCTATACCTAAACGATACACTACATTGTCTAAACGAGATTCACATAACTGTAATAAAACCTCACCAGTAATACCACCAGCACTTTGGGCTTTTTTAAATAAGTTAGAGAATTGACGTTCTAAAATACCATAAGAGTATTTTGCTTTTTGTTTTTCTTGCAATTGGGTTGCATATTCAGATTTTTTACCTCTTCTTTTTGCGTTACCATGTTGCCCTGGAGGATAATTTCTTTTTTCAAAGTTTTTATCATCTCCAAAAATTGCTTCTCCGAATTTACGGGCAATTTTAGTTTTTGGTCCTGTATATCTTGCCATTTCTTAGTTTTTAAAGCTGGGATTATGAATTAAGGCGAACTCCTTCGATAATCTAAAAATCCAACTTAGTTAAAATTTAATTATACTCTTCTTCTTTTTGGAGGTCTACATCCATTGTGTGGTGTTGGAGTTACATCGATAATTTCTGTAACTTCAATTCCGCTATTATGTAATGTTCTTATTGCGCTTTCTCTACCATTACCTGGTCCTTTAACAAAAACTTTTACTTTTCTAAGTCCAGCTTCATGAGCAACTCTTGCACAATCTTCTGCAGCGGTTTGAGCAGCATATGGAGTATTCTTTTTAGAACCTCTAAATCCTTGCTTACCAGCAGACGACCATGAAATTACGTCACCTTTTTTATTTGTTAATGAAATAATAATGTTATTAAAAGATGCAGTGATATGTGCTTCACCAACTGATTCAACAATAACTTTACGCTTTTTTTTGCTTGCTTTAGCCATAATATCTAGTTATTATTTAGTAGCTTTCTTTTTGTTCGCTACCGTTTTTCTTTTACCTTTTCTTGTTCTAGAGTTGTTCTTAGTTCTTTGTCCTCTTAAAGGAAGACCAGTTCTATGACGAATACCTCTGTAACATCCAATATCCATCAAACGCTTGATGTTTATTTGAACTTCAGAACGTAATTCTCCTTCAATTGTGAAAGATCCAACTTGTTCTCTAATTGCTGCGATTTGATCATCTGTCCAATCTTGAACTTTAATACTTTCGTCAACCTTTGCTTTTGCTAAAACTTCTTTAGCTCTACTTGCTCCTATACCAAAGATGTAAGTTAAAGCAATAACTCCTCTTTTATTCTTTGGAATATCAATACCTGCTATTCTTGCCATTACCCTTGTCTTTGTTTAAATCTAGGATTTTGTTTATTTATTACATATAATCTGCCTTTTCTGCGAACTATTTTGCAGTTGGCACTTCTTTTCTTAACTGATGCTCTTACTTTCATCTGTGTTGTTTTTTAATATCTATAAGTAATTCTAGCCTTAGTTAAATCATAAGGACTCATTTCTAATTTCACTTTATCTCCTGGTAATAACTTAATGTAATGCATACGCATTTTACCAGAAATATGTGCTGTAACAATATGACCATTTTCTAACTCTACACGAAACATAGCATTTGATAATGCTTCTGTAATAGTTCCGTCTTGTTGAATTGCTGATTGCTTAGCCATATTATTTTAATGCTTTTCTGCTTGTTCCTTTTTTCATCAAACCATCGTAATGACTGTTTAATAAATACGAATTAATTTGTTGAATGGTATCAATTGCAACCCCTACCATAATAATTAATGATGTTCCACCATAAAACATTGCCCAACTTTGTTGTACTCCAAATTGAACAACTATTGCTGGCAAAATAGACAAACCTGCTAAGAATAACGATCCTGGAAACGTAATTCTTGATAATACAGAATCTAATCTTTCTGCTGTATCTGTTCCTGGTTTAATTCCTGGTATAAAACCACCGCTTCTTTTTAAATCATCGGCCATTTTATTTGTAGGTATTGTAATTGCTGTATAAAAATAACTGAAGATTATAATCAATACGGCAAATAACACATTGTACCACAATCCATGCATATCTTGTAACTCAGTTAATGCTGGAAACTTTCTTGCCAATGCTACTGGTAAAAACATAATTGCTTGTGCAAAAATGATTGGCATTACTCCCGCTGCATTTAATTTTAACGGAATGTATTGTCTTGCTCCAGCCACATCTTTAATATCTCCAACAACAGTTCTTCTAGCGTATTGTACAGCAATTTTTCGAACAGCTGTCACTAATAAAACCGATAATAAAATCACAACAAACCAAACAAAGATTTCTAACAGAATCATCATAAAACCTCCCGCACCTGCATTGGTTGTTTTAGAAACTAATTCTTGCATAAATGCACTTGGTAAATTAGCGATAATACCTACTGTAATTAATAATGATATTCCATTACCAACTCCTTTGTCTGTAATACGCTCTCCTAACCACATGGCAAAAACAGTTCCTGCTGTTAACAATATAATTGATGAAAACCAAAATGCTCCTCCAGACACTAAAAATGCTTGCTCTGGTAAACCGAATGATGTTTTAATCGCTGTTATATAAGTTGGTGCTTGTACTAATGTAATACCAATTGTTAACCAACGTGTAATTTGTGTAATTTTCTTTCTTCCGCTTTCTCCATCTTTTTGTAGTTTTTGTAAATACGGAACCGCAATTCCCATTAATTGAACTACAATAGAAGCAGAAATATAAGGCATAATTCCAAGTGCCATAATAGACGCTCTAGAAAAGGCTCCTCCAGTAAATGCATTTAATAATCCTAAAAGACCTCCTTCTGTACTTTGTTTTAATGCAGATAATTGCAATGGATCAATTCCAGGTAATGGAACTTGAGCCATAAAACGATATACAGCAATTAATCCTAAGGTTAAAATAAGCTTTTGTTTAAGCTCTTCTATTTTCCAGATATCTCTTAAAGTATTTATCAACTTCATCTTTACCTAATCTTATAAAGTAACTACTTCTCCTCCAGTAGCTTCAATAGCAGCTTTTGCAGTAGCAGTAAATTTGTGAACAGTAATATTTAATTTAGCTTTAAGCTCTCCTCGACCTAGTATTTTTACTAATTCGGTTTTACTTACTACTCGATTAGCGATTAAGATTTCTAAAGTTACAGTATCTGTAATTTTACCTTCGTCAACTAATGTTTGTAATCTATCTAAATTAACTCCAACATACTCCTTACGGTTAATGTTTGTGAATCCAAATTTAGGAACACGTCTTTGAAGAGGCATTTGCCCTCCTTCAAATCCTATTTTTCTAGAATAACCTGAACGAGATTGCTGACCATTATGACCTCTAGTAGCGGTACCACCTTTACCAGAACCTTCACCTCTAGCGATTCTTTTCTCTTTTTTAACAGATCCTTCTGCTGGTTGTAAGTTATGTAAACTCATATCTATATAATATCTTATTTAACTTCTTCTACAGAAATTAAGTGTTTAACTGTATTTACCATACCAATAATAGAAGGAGTTGCCTCATGTTCTACTACTTGGTTCATTTTACGTAAACCTAAAGCTTCTAAAGTTCTCTTTTGACTTTGAAGACGCCCGATTTTGCTTTTTACTTGTGTAACTCTAATTTTTGCCATCGTTCTTAGGTTTATCCGTTAAATACTTTCTCTAATGAAATTCCTCTTTGTTTTGCAATTGTAACTGCACTACGCAATTGTAATAAAGCATCTAAAGTAGCTTTTACTACATTGTGAGGGTTAGAAGAACCTTGAGATTTAGATAATACATCATGTACTCCTACAGACTCTAATACCGCACGCACAGCACCACCAGCAATAACTCCGGTACCATGTGAAGCAGGCTTTAAAAATACTTTTGCTCCACCAAATTTTCCTTTTTGCTCATGAGGTAATGTTCCTTGTAAAATTGGAATTCTAACTAAGTTTTTCTTAGCGTCTTCAATTGCTTTTGCAATTGCAGATGCTACATCTTTAGATTTACCTAATCCATGACCAACTACTCCGTTACCATCTCCTACAACAACAATTGCAGAAAATCCGAAAGCTCTACCACCTTTTGTTACTTTAGTAACACGTTGTACACTTACTAACTTATCTACAAGTTCTAATCCGCTAGGTTTTACTCTTTCTACGTTTTTATAATTTTGATACATAATAACTTTCTTAAAATTTTAAACCCGCTTCTCTAGCAGCTTCTGCTAATACTTTTATTCTACCGTGATATAAATATCCGTTTCTATCAAAAGAAATAGTTTCTACACCAGCTTTAACAGCTTTTTCTGCTATTGCTTTTCCTACAGATGCCGCAGTTTCTAATTTTGAACCTGATGCAACATCTTTATCTCTAGAAGAAGCAGCTACTAATGTAATACCAGTAATGTCATCTACTAATTGAGCATATATTTCTTTATTACTTCTAAAAACAGATAACCTTGGCTTAGCCGCAGTTCCAGAAACAATTTTTCTGATTCTGTTTTTAATTCTTTGTCTTCTTTCAAGCTTTGATAATGCCATAGTGCTATATATTATGCAGATTTACCTGCTTTTCTTCTTAATTGTTCTCCTACAAATTTAACTCCTTTACCTTTGTATGGCTCTGGTGCACGGAAAGAACGAATCTTTGCGGCAATTTGACCAACTAGTTGTTTATCATAAGAAGTTAATTTAACGACTGGGTTTTTTCCTTTTTCTGAAACTGTTTCTACCTTAACTTCTGGAGCTAATTCTAAAACAATATTATGAGAAAAACCTAATGCTAAATCTAATTTTTGTCCTTGGTTTGAAGCTCTATAACCTACACCAACTAATTCTAAATCTTTAGTCCAACCTTTACTTACACCTTCAATCATATTAAATACTAATGATCTATATAATCCGTGTGCAGCTTTATGAGGTTTACTATCTGATGGTCTGTTTAATATAACAGTATCTCCTTCTATTCTTACAGTAATATCGCCAGAAACCTCTTGAGTTAATTCTCCTAATTTTCCTTTTACCGTTACTACATTTCCATCGATGTTTAATTCAACTCCGGCTGGAATGCTTATTGGGTTTTTTCCTATTCTTGACATCTTACTATAGTATTAATAAACGTAACAAATTACTTCTCCTCCAACATTTTCTTGACGTGCTTTCTTGTTAGTCATCACACCTTTAGATGTTGAAACGATTGCAATACCAAGACCGTTTAATACTCTAGGCATTTCTAAAGCGTTAACGTATTTACGTAAACCTGGTGTACTGATTCGTTCTAGTTTTCTAATTACTGATTCTTTTGTTTCTCTGTCGTACTTTAAAGCTATTTTGATTGTTCCTTGAACTGATTCGTCATTGAACTGGTAGCTTAAAATATACCCTTGGTCAAACAAAATTTTTGTTATTTCCTTCTTCAAGTTTGAAGCTGGAATTTCTACAACTCTGTGTCCTGCTGCGATTGCATTTCTAACTCTTGTTAAAAAATCCGCGATTGGATCTGTATACATATTTATTTAAAATTGCGATTTTGGTTTTTAATTACCTCTATTTATGCTGCAGATTACTCTGCGATAATTAAACCTGAAATCAGTTAATGTTTATTTTACTCAAAAAAATAGAGCGTGCAAAGATACAAAATCTATTTTATTATTTAGAGTTCTTTTTCGATTTTACCAACTAGCTTTTCTAACACCTGGTATTAACCCTTGATTTGCCATTTCACGGAACGTTACACGTGATAATCCGAATTGACGCATATACCCTTTTGGTCTTCCTGTTAGCTTACATCTGTTGTGCATTCTAACTGGAGAAGCATTTTTAGGTAACTTCTGTAATGCTTCGTAATCTCCAGCTTTTTTTAAAGCTTTTCTTTTCTCAGCATATTTAGCTACTATTTTAGCTCTTTTTACCTCACGGGCTTTCATTGATTCTTTAGCCATGTCTTAATTTTTTTTAAATGGTAAACCTAATTCTCCTAATAATGATTTTGCTTCTTTATCAGTAGCTGCAGATGTTACAAAAGCAATATCCATTCCACCAATTTTATTCACTTTATCAATATTAATTTCTGGATAGATAATTTGTTCAGTGATTCCTAAATTATAATTACCTCTACCATCAAAACCATTTGCTTTGACACCATTAAAATCTCTTACACGTGGTATAGATGCGGTAACCAATCTATCTAAAAATTCGTACATTTTTTCTCCTCTTAACGTAACTTTTACACCTATTGGCATTCCTTTACGTAGTTTGAAGTTTGCAACATCTTTTTTAGATAAAGTAGCAATTGCTTTTTGTCCTGTAATTGTAGTTAACTCTTCAAGAGCATAATCTATCAACTTCTTATCTGCTATAGCAGCTCCAACACCTTTACTAATTACAATTTTTTGTAATTTAGGCACTTGCATTATATTGCTATAACCAAATTCTTCTGTAAGAGCACTTACTACTCGGCTCTTATATTCTGCTTTTAATCTTGGTACGTAACTCATGATTATATTGCTTTTTTACTTTTCTTTGAGATTCTAATTTTAGTATCTCCTTCTACTGTATATCCAACTCTTACAGCTTTACCATTTTCTACTAACGATAAGTTAGAGATATGAATTGAAGCTTCTTTCTTTACAATTCCTCCTTGTGGACTTTGAGCACTAGGTTTTGTGTGTTTTGAAATCATATTAACACCTTCTACAATAGCTCTGTTTTTATCTCTAAGGATTTGTAAAACTTTTCCTTCTGATCCTTTATGGTCTCCTGCGATTACTGTAACAGTATCTCCTGATTTGATTTTAAACTTTGTCATCGTCTTATCTCTTTTAAAGCACTTCAGGAGCTAATGATACTATTTTCATGAATTGTTTCTCACGAAGTTCACGAGCAACTGGTCCAAATACACGTGTTCCTCTCATTTCCTCTGTAGGATTTAAAAGTACGCAAGCATTATCATCAAATCTGATGTAAGATCCGTCTTTACGACTAACTTCTTTCTTTGTACGAACAACTACTGCTCTAGAAACTTGACCTTTCTTTACAGTACCGTTTGGTGTTCCTGTTTTAACTGTAACAACAATTTTATCTCCAACGCTAGCGTAACGCTTTCTTGTTCCTCCTAAAACGCGAATTACTAAAACTTCTTTAGCTCCAGTATTATCTGCTACTTTTAATCTTGATTCTGTCTGTAACATATTATTTAGCTCTTTCTAGGATTTCTACTAATCTCCAACGTTTAGATTTACTTAAAGGTCTTGTTTCCATGATCTTTACAGTATCTCCAACATTACAATCGTTTGTCTCATCGTGTGCAACATACTTCTTCGTTTTTAAAACGAACTTTCCATACATTGGGTGTTTTGTTCTTTTTACCTCAGAAACAACAATAGATTTTTCCATTTTGTTACTAGATACTACACCAATTCTCTCTTTTCTAAGATTTCTTTTTTCCATCTTTAAAACTGACTACTAATTATTGTAAATCTCTTTTTGTTAACTCTGTAGCAATTCTTGCAACAGATTTTCTTAAGGCTCTTAACTGTATTTGATTTTCCAACGGAGAAATCGCGTGAGCCATTTTTAAATCAGTATAGTTTTTTTTCAACGTACTAAGATTTTCTTGTAAATCTACTGTTGATAATTCTTTAATTTCTGACTGTTTCATTTTCTTATCGAATTAAGCGTTATCAAAATCTCGTGCGATTATAAATTTAGTTTTTACTGGCAGTTTTTGAGCGGCTAAACGCAATGCTTCTTTAGCAACGTTAATTGGCACACCACCAACTTCAAATAAAATTCTTCCTGGCTTTATAACAGCTACGAAATATTCTGGAGCTCCTTTACCTTTACCCATACGTACTTCTAATGGTTTTTTGGTAATAGGCTTGTCTGGAAATATTTTAATCCATAACTGACCTTCTCTTTTCATATGACGAGTTGCCGCAATACGAGCTGCTTCTATCTGACGAGATGTAAGTAAATTCTGATCTAAAGATTTAATTCCAAACATTCCGTTTGAAAGTTGAGTCCCTCTACCTGAATTTCCATTCATGTTCCCCTTCGCTTTCTGTACCTTACGGTATTTTACTCTTTTAGGCTGTAACATTTTTAATTTCTACTTTTAAAAATTATTTTCTTTTACGAGATTGTTGTTTCTTATTAGCTCCACCTTGTTTTTTAGATAAACCAACTAACGGAGATAATTCTCTTTTTCCATAAACCTCGCCTTTCATAATCCATACTTTAACTCCGATTCTACCGTAAGTTGTATGGGCTTCGACAAGTGCATAATCTATATCTGCTCTAAAAGTAGAAAGAGGAATTCTACCTTCTTTATAGTGTTCAGAACGTGCCATTTCAGCTCCATTTAAACGACCTGAAATTTGAATTTTAATTCCTTCAGAGTTCATTCTCATTGTAGCAGCAATAGCCATTTTAATTGCACGTTTGTACGAAATTCTATTTTCAATTTGACGAGCAACACCAGAAGCAACTAATTTTGCATCTAATTCTGGACGTTTAATTTCAAAAATGTTAATCTGTACTTCTTTACCAGTAATTTTCTTAAGTTCTTCTTTTAACTTGTCTACTTCCTGACCTCCTTTACCAATAATGATACCTGGACGTGCAGTAGTAACAGTAACGGTTACAAGTTTAAACGTACGCTCAATAATTACTCTAGAGACACTTGCTTTAAATAATCTAGCATTTATATACTTTCTTATTTTATCATCTTCAGCTAACTTATCTCCGTAATCATTTCCACCGTACCAGTTAGATTCCCAACCTCTGATGATTCCTAAACGAAGTCCTATTGGATTTGTTTTTTGTCCCATGTCTACTTTAATTATTTGCTTTCAATATTTTTACTACCTAACTCTAAAGTAACGTGATTAGAACGCTTACGAATTCTATGAGCACGTCCTTGCGGAGCTGGTCTTAATCTTTTTAACATCCCTGCGCTGTCTACACAAATAGACTTTACATATAATCCAGCTTCTTCAATACTAGCACTTTCGTTTTTAGCTTGCCAGTTTGCAATAGCAGACAACAACAATTTCTCTAAATTAATAGATGCTTCTTTTGAACTGAATTTTAAAATTTGTAGTGCTTTTTCTACTTCTACACCTCTTACTAAATCCGCTACTAAACGCATTTTTCTTGGTGATGTAGGACAGTTAGTAAGCTTAGCAAAAGCTTTATGCTTTCTATCTTCTTTTAACTGTTCTGCCATGTTATGTTTACGAACTCCCATTTCCTACTATTTTTTACCTTTATTTTTTGCACCTGCATGTCCTCTAAAAGAACGTGTTGGTGAAAATTCACCTAATTTATGCCCTACCATGTTTTCAGTAACATATACTGGTACAAACTGCTTTCCGTTATGAACCGCAATTGTTTGTCCAACAAAATCAGGAGTAATCATCGTTGCTCTTGACCATGTTTTAATTACTGATTTACTGTCTGATTCTACATTCGCTAAAACTTTCTTTTCTAACTTGTAGTGAACGTAAGGTCCTTTTTTTAATGATCTTGCCATAGCTTATTATTTCTTTCTACGTTCTAAAATATACTTATTACTAGCTTTCTTTTTAGATCTAGTTTTAAATCCTTTAGCAGGAATTCCGTTTCTTGATCTTGGATGTCCTCCAGAAGATTTCCCTTCACCACCTCCCATTGGGTGATCTACTGGGTTCATTGCTACTGGTCTAGTTCTTGGACGTCTACCTAACCATCTACTTCTACCTGCTTTACCAGATACTAGTAATTGATGATCAGAGTTTGAAACAACTCCAATAGTTGCCATACATGTTAACAAGATTAATCTTGTTTCACCTGATGGTAACTTAACCGTTGCATATTTTCCGTCTCTTGCCATTAACTGAGCAAAAGATCCTGCAGAACGAGCCATAACAGCTCCTTGTCCTGGACGTAATTCAATACAAGAAATTGTAGTTCCTAATGGTATCTCACTTAACAACATTGCATTTCCAATTTCTGGAGCTACACCTGCACCTGATACGATTGTTTGACCTACCTGTAATCCGTTTTGCGCAATTACATAACGTTTTTCTCCATCAGTATAACTAACTAGTGCAATAAATGCAGTACGATTTGGATCGTACTCGATAGTTTTTACTGTTGCAGGGATACCTGTTTTATCTCTTTTAAAATCGATAATACGGTATCTTTGTTTATGACCTCCTCCAATATTACGAGTTGTCATTCTACCCTGATTGTTTCGACCTCCAGATCTTTTTTTCGGAGCTAATAAGCTTTTTTCCGGCTTGTCAGTAGTAATGGTGTCGAACCCATTTACTACTCTAAAACGCTGACCTGGTGTTACTGGTTTTAATTTTCTAACTGACATTCTGTCTTTTTACTTAAAGATTGTTATAAAAATCAATAGTTTCTCCTTCTGCTAACTGTACTATCGCTTTTTTGTAAGCACCTTTCATACCTGTTACCATACCTCTCTTTGTGAATTTAGTATTTCTTTGAACAGGATAATTCATTGTTCTTACAGCTGAAATTGCAACTCCATAAGCAGCTTCAATAGCTCCTTTGATTTCCAATATGTTAGCTCTTTTATCTACAACAAATGTATAACGGTTATTTAACTCGCTATCGTTTGTTGCTTTTTCCGTAATAATAGGCTTTATTAAAATATTCATTTCTATTATTTGCTAAAATTTGCTTCAACTCCTTCTAAAGAACCTTCTGTAAATACAATTTTATTTGCATTTAAAACTCCGTAAGTGCTTAAATCTGAGCCACTTACGACCATAGTTCTTTTTAAATTTCGTGATGACAAATATACATTATTATTTGACTCGGCCAACACAAACAAAGATTTTTTGTTTTCCAACCCTAGTGCTTTCAATACATCAACAAAATTCTTAGTCTTTGGATTTTCAAAATCGAAGTTCTCAACAACTACTAAATTTTTATCTTTTGCTTGTGTACTTAACGCAGATTTACGAGCTAAACGCTTTAAATTTTTGTTTAGTTTGAAAGAGTAATTTCTTGGTCTTGGCCCGAACATACGTCCTCCACCTCTAAAAACACCAGACTTGATAGAACCTGCTCTTGCAGTACCAGTTCCTTTTTGCTTTTTAATCTTTCTTGTACTTCCTGCGATCTCAGCTCTCTCTTTTGATTTGTGAGTTCCTTGTCTTTTATTTGCCAAGTGTTGCTTTACATCTAAGTAAATAGCATGTTTATTTGGCTCTATTCCGAATACATCGTTAGAAAGTTCAACTTTTCTACCTGTATCTTTTCCTGTAATATCTAAAACTGCTACTTTCATTATTTCTGAATAGTTACGTAAGCATTTTTGTGTCCAGGAACAGCTCCTTTAACAACAAGTAGGTTTTTATCTGCAACCACTTTTAATACTTTTAGATTCTGTACTTTAACACTATCTCCACCCATTCTTCCTGCCATACGCATTCCTTTGAATACTCTCGCTGGATAAGATGCTGCACCAATAGATCCTGGTGCTCTTAAACGGTTATGTTGACCGTGAGTTGCTTGACCAACTCCGGCAAATCCATGACGTTTTACAACTCCTTGGAAACCTTTACCTTTAGAAGTTCCTGATACATCAACAAACTCACCTTCTTGAAAGTGCGATACTGTGATAGAATCTCCTAATTTATACTCTTTTTCAAACCCTTGGAATTCTATGACTTTTCTTTTAGCAGATGTACCAGCTTTTTTAAAGTGCCCATCTAAAGCTTTGTTAGAGCTTTTTGCTTTTTTGTCATCGAAACCAAGCTGTAAGGCGTTGTAGCCGTCAACCTCTTCGGTTCTGACTTGGGTAACAACGCAAGGACCTGCTTCGATTACTGTACAAGGAATATTCTTCCCGTTTTCATCGAATAAGCTGGTCATTCCTATTTTTCTTCCTATTAACCCAGACATTCTTGTTAGATTTTAGACGATAGATTTATAAATCCATAGCGTCTATATTAATAATAAATATTTGAAACTTCCGTTTCAGTATCTCCTTTAGAAATTCACTCCAAAAAAAACAGCGTTAAACATCTTCAACGCTGAATATGTTTTACCGTTTTTCCTTCGCGAAACCCTCCGGACATGTGTATTCTGAATTTTATCCTGAACTTTCAGGATCTCCTCAGAGTCTTAACTTTTTCTCTTTACGAGATCCTGAAACAAGTTCAGGATAAATTCAACTTGGCTTTTAATCTGAAATAGGCTAAAAGCTAGTTTCATTTACTTATACTTTAATTTCAACTTCTACACCGCTTGGTAACTCAAGTTTCATTAGAGCATCAATAGTCTTTGAAGAAGAACTATAAATATCTAATAATCTTTTGTAAGCGAATAATTGAAATTGCTCTCTAGATTTTTTGTTTACGTGTGGTGAACGTAATACAGTGAAAATCTTTTTATTTGTTGGTAAAGGGATTGGGCCATTTACTAAAGCTCCTGTACTCTTTACTGTTTTTACGATTTTTTCAGCAGACTTATCTACTAAGTTGTAATCGTAAGATTTTAATTTAATTCTAATTTTTTGGCTCATCTTAATATCTTATTAACCTTTAGCTTTCGTAATTACATCTTCCGAAATGTTAGAAGGTGTTTGTGCATAGTGAGAAAATTCCATAGTAGAAGTTGCTCTACCAGAAGACAATGTTCTTAATGTAGTAACATAACCAAACAGCTCAGATAAAGGCACATCCGCCTTTACAACCTTTGCTCCTGCTCTATCATCCATAGCATTTACCTGACCTCTACGGCGATTTAAATCTCCAACTATGTCACCCATGTTTTCCTCAGGTGTCACAACGTCCATTTTCATAATCGGCTCAAGAACAATAGCTCCTGCTGCTTTTCCACAAGCTCTATATCCCATTCTTGCTGCTAACTCAAAAGAAAGCGCATCAGAATCCACCGCGTGAAAAGAACCATCTTTCAATGTAATTTTCATCGTTTCCATTTCAAATCCAGCTAGAGGACCGTTTTTCATAGCCTCTCTAAATCCTTTTTCAATAGACGGAATAAATTCTTTTGGAATACGACCACCTTTAATTTGATCTACAAACTGCAAACCTGATTCTTTGAAATCTTCATCTGCTGGTCCCATTTCAAATATAATATCTCCAAACTTACCACGTCCTCCAGATTGCTTTTTATAAGTTTCTCTGTGCTCTGCAGTTTTTGTTAAAGCTTCTTTATATTCAACTTGAGGTTCTCCTTGATTTACTTCAACATTAAACTCACGTCTCATTCTGTCAATAATAATATCTAGGTGTAATTCTCCCATTCCAGATATAATTGTTTGTCCAGATGCTTCATCTGTTTTTACTTGAAAAGTAGGATCTTCTTCTGCCAATTTTGACAATGCTACACCCATTTTTTCAACATCAGTCTTAGTCTTAGGCTCTACAGCAATACCAATTACTGGATCTGGAAAATCCATTGATTCTAAAACAATAGGATGTTTTACATCTGACAAAGTATCTCCAGTTTTTATAGATTTAAATCCTACAGCTGCACCTATATCTCCTGCTTCGATATAATCGATAGCATTTTGTTTATTGGCATGCATTTGATAGATTCTAGAAATACGTTCTTTTTTACCTGAACGGTTATTTAAAACATAAGAACCCGCATCTAAACGACCAGAATATGCTCTAAAGAAAGCTAAACGACCTACAAAAGGGTCTGTAGCAATTTTAAATGCTAAAGCCGCGAAAGGCTCCTTTACATCTGGCTTACGAATAATCTCTTTACCAGTATCAGGGTTTGTACCTACAATTCCTTCTTATCCATAGGAGAAGGTAAATAACGACATACAGCATCTAATAAGAACTGAACACCTTTATTTTTAAATGCAGAACCACAAATCATAGGAATAATAGACATGTCCATTACCGCAGCACGAAGCGCAGCATGCACTTCTTCTTCGGTAATTGAATCTTCATCTTCCATGTATTTTTCTAGTAAATTCTCGTCATAAGCAGCAACTTCTTCGATCAGTTTCCCTCTCAACATTGCAGCTTCTTCTTTTAATTCTTCTGGAATATCGATTACATCAAAAGTTGCCCCTTGAGTTTCATCATGCCATATAATAGCTCTATTCTTTACTAAATCAACAATACCTTTAAAATCTGTTTCATCTCCAATGTTCATTACAATTGGCACTGCATTAGACTTTAACATGTCTTTTACTTGTTGACAAACAGCCATAAAGTTTGCTCCAGAACGGTCCATTTTATTAACGAACCCAATTCTTGGCACTTTATAGTTATCAGCTAATCTCCAGTTCGTTTCTGATTGTGGCTCAACACCATCAACTGCAGAAAACAAGAAAACTAAACCATCAAGAACTCTTAATGAACGATTTACTTCTACTGTAAAATCAACGTGACCTGGAGTATCAATAATATTAAAGTGATATTCCTTAGATTCATCAGTTGGCTCTCCGTTTACTCTTGGAAAACCCCACTCACAAGTTGTAGCTGCAGAGGTAATTGTAATCCCTCTTTCTTGCTCTTGCTCCATCCAGTCCATCGTTGCTGCACCATCATGAACTTCTCCAATCTTATGAGAAACTCCTGTATAGTACAAAACACGTTCTGTTGTTGTAGTTTTACCAGCATCAATATGTGCTGCAATACCAATATTTCTTGTGTATTTTAAATCTCTAGCCATCTAAATTAAAATCTGAAGTGAGAGAATGCTTTATTAGCTTCTGCCATTTTATGAACATCTACTCTTTTCTTAACAGCAGCTCCTTCTTCTTTAGCAGCAGCTAATACTTCTGCAGCTAAACGTTGTGCCATTGTTTTTTCGTTTCTCTTACGTGTGTGTAAGATTAACCATTTGATTGCTAAAGAAACTTTTCTGTCTGGTCTAATTTGCATTGGTATTTGGAATGTTGCTCCACCAACTCGTTTTGAACGAACTTCTACGTGGGGCATTACATTTGATAATGCTTCTTTCCAAATTTCTAATGCTGATTTTTCTTCTTCACCTTTTCTTTCTTCTACAAGCTCTAACGCATCGTAAAATACTTTAAAAGCTACTGATTTTTTACCATCCCACATTAAGTTATTTACAAAACGTGTAACTAATTGATCGTTAAATTTTGGATCCGGTAAAAGAACTCTTTTTTTCGCTCTTCTTTTTCTCATGTCTTTACATTAAAAAAGTTAATAAATTACTTCTTTGGGCGTTTTGCACCATACTTTGATCTACGTTGAGTTCTTCCCTCAACTCCCGCTGTATCTAAAGCTCCACGTACTACGTGATACTTTACTCCTGGCAAATCTTTTACCCTTCCTCCTCTAACTAATACTATCGAGTGCTCTTGTAAATTATGTCCTTCTCCAGGAATGTATGCGTTTATCTCATTACCGTTAGTCAATCTTACTCTCGCTACTTTACGCATCGCAGAGTTAGGTTTCTTAGGTGTAGTCGTATAAACACGTGTACATACTCCTCTTCGTTGAGGACATGATTTCAAAGCAGCCGATTTACTCTTCTTAGTTATTTTGGTTCTTCCTTTACGTACTAATTGTTGTATCGTTGGCATACTAAAATGTTAATAATTACGTTTTTATTTATAATTGTCTCTTTTTAAGAGTTTGCAAATGTACAATTAATTTCCATTTATTCAAATGTCCGTAGGTTATTTTTTAAAACATTAAATTATTATTGATTTTTATAAATTTCAACTTACATTTAAAAGCTATAGATCTCTTGATTTTGAATAAAAAAATTACACCTTATATATATATACTTTTTTTTAGCTTTTTCTCCAGTACGTTTTACGGTCAGGAAAACAATTATTTTAGCCTAGAAATAAAGAGCAAAAATAGTCTTGAAAATAGTGTCATTAAAAGTATCAATTACAGCAATAAATTTAACAAGATTAAAAACCTAAACAACACAAAAGATAGCGTTCTTGCTATTTTAAAAGAAAAGGGATATTACACGGTATTAATTGATAGTATGTATCAGCAAAAAAAGAAGTACACCTATTATTTAAAGTTAGGGGTTAAAATAAAAACCGCTACTATAAAAGTAAGTTCTGAAGATGAAAAAATTCTTCGAGCATTAAACTTAAATCTTAAAAACAAGTATTTAGTCCTTGAAAACGAAAAGTTAAAACCTTTTTTAAATTCTATCAGCAATTATCTAATTGAAAATGGTCAACTATTTTCTAAAGTTAGATTGATTAATTCTAAAATCAAAAATCAATCTCTTTTTACAGAACTTCAAATTAGTCGCTCTAAAAAAAGAAGTATCAACAAAACAATAGTAAATGGATATACTGATTTTCCTACATCATTTATAAAACAGTATTTAAACTTAAACGACAAGAGCGTACTTAATGAAAATAAAATTGAAGAAATTTCTAAAAAAATCAATCAATTAAATTTTGTTTCAGAAATTAAAAAACCAGAAATCTTGTTTAGCAAAGATTCAACAATTCTCTATCTCTATTTAAAAAAGAAAAAGTCAAGTAGTTTTGATGGATTGATTAATTTTTCAACAGAAAACAAAAAATTGAATTTTAGAGGGTATTTAGATTTGAATTTAGTTAACATTTTTAATAAAGGTGAAGAAATAAAAATCAATTGGAAAAACAATAGCAACAACAAACAAGATCTTACCCTACAAACTAAAATTCCTTATATTTTTAATAGTAAAATAAGTTCTGAGGTTTCTTTTAACTTCTTTAGAAATGATTCTACTTACATAAACACTCAAGCGAGCATGTCTCTACATTACCCTATAACCAACAACATAAACATCAGCTTTATTGCAAAAAATGAAGCTTCCAAAATCAGCAATAGTTTAACTGATTTTGAAAATTACCAAAAGCTCGGTTTAGGTTTAGGAATCGCATACACCTCTTTTAATAGTCATAAATTCGACTTTGAAATGGAACTATTACATAAAACAAGGTAAACGGAGGAGACAACATCTCTTTACCAGTTAAACATAAACACATCATCCATCTTTTCCTTTTCTAAAAAAATAAACTTTCTACTAAAAAACGCATTAAAGCTAACTAGCAATCAAACTACGCTAAAAAATGAGCTATTTAGATCGGGAGGAACAAATAGCATTAGGGGTTTTCAAGAAAATTCCATACTATCAAATTCTTACACCTATGTTAATAGTGAATTCAGATTAAACACAAAAACCGACTCCTATATTTATAGCATACATGATATAGGCATATTTAATATAGAGAGTCAGAACAAAATCTTAAAATCAATAGGGTTCGGATATCAATTTACAAAAGGCAATAGTAAAATTGATATCAACGGCACATTCAATAACCTATTTGGAAACAACTATTTAGAAACCTCAATAATTAGCATCAAAATAGTAACGCTTTTTTAACTACAATAGGTATTATATTAACCACAATAGGTATAAATTTAACCACAATAGGTGTAAATTAAATAATACCTCTCTTTTTGTTGTATATTTATAACTAATTAATTCAAAATAATTACACAAATGAAAACAAAGTTTAATCGAATTTTAACGCTATTACTAGCGTTGGTAGTGCAAATTTCTTTTGCACAGGAAAAAATTGTTTCGGGTACCGTTTCTGACAATTCAGGAGCTCTACCAGGAGTTAGTATCCTTATTAAAGGAACAACTACAGGTACTGAAACGGATTTTAACGGTAAATATTCCCTTAAAGCTAAAACAGGAGATGTTCTTAGTTTTAGTTATTTAGGATAAAAAACAGTTGAAAAAACTATTGGGTCTTCAAGTACCATAAATGTTACTATGGAAGAAGATGCAAATATATTAGATGAAGTGGTTGTTACCGCTTTAGGTATTTCAAAAGAGAAAAAATCTTTAGGGTACTCTACTCAAAAAGTTGATGGAGACGAAGTTTCTAGAGTAAAAGACGCTAACTTCATTAATTCTTTATCTGGTAAAATATCAGGTGTTGAAATTAAGTCGAGTGGAACTATGGGTGGATCTACTAACGTTGTTATTCGTGGAAGTAGCTCTTTAACAGGAAATAACCAATCGTTATTTGTTGTAGATGGTGTTCCAATGAGCAACAACAACAGTAACTCTGTAAGACAACAAACTGCTAGAGGTGGTTATGACTACGGAAATGCTGCTTCAGATATTAACCCAGATGATATTGAATCAATCAACGTTTTAAAAGGTGGTGCTGCATCTATATTATACGGATCAAGTGCTGCGAATGGTGTTATTATCATTACTACTAAAAAAGGAAAATCAAAAAAAAATCAACTTGGTATTACTATTAACTCAAGTTTTACGTTAGGGTCTATAGACAAAAGTACATATACTGAATACCAAGATAGTTATGGTGCAGGTTACGGAGCTTATTATGGAAGCACAGGGTATTTTGAAGATGTTGACATGAACGGAGACGGAATCTTAGACTTAACTACTCCTACAACAGAAGATGCATCATATGGTGCGGCTTTCGACCCGAACTTAATGGTATACCAATGGGATTCATTTTATCCACAATTACCTGATACTTATTTAAAGGCAAGACCTTGGGTCGCTGCTAAAAACAACCCATTAACGTTCTTTGAAACAGCTGAGACTGCTATTAATAGCCTTTCTTTTGAAGGCTCTACAGACAAAGGAACGTATAGGTTCGCTTATACTAATTTTGATCAAAAAGGTATTTTACCTAACAGTTCTATCAAAAAAGATATCATCGATTTTGGTGCTTCTTATAATTTAAATGACAAACTTAGTGTTAATTCTAAAGTTACGTACTCTAAAATAAAAGGTAAAGGTCGTTATGGAACTGGTTATAGTGGTTTAAACCCTAATCAATCATTTAAGCAATGGTATCAAACAAACGTTGATATTCAAGATCAAAAAAAGGCTTATTTTTTAACAAAACAAAACATTACTTGGAACCCAAATTCTCCTTCTGATTTAACTCCTATATTTTTTAACAACCCATATTGGGTACGTTACGAAAATTACCAAAACGATGAAAGAAATCGTGTTAATGGACACATCACTTTATCTTATGAAGCTACTGATTGGTTAAGCATAATGGCTAGAGCTACAGTTGACACTTACAGCGAAATTCAGGAAGAAAGAATTGCTGTTGGTAGTGTTGAGGTACCTCAATATAGCAAAGGACTTAATAGTTTTAACAATAACAACTATGACCTTTATTTAAATTTTGACAAAAACTTCTTAGAAGACAAGTTAAATGTAAGAGGTACTTTAGGAACAAATGTTGTTAGAACTACTGTAAGTAATTTATTTGCTCAAACAACTGGTGGACTTGTAGTTCCTGGATTATATGCATTAAGCAATAGTAAAGAACTTTCATCTGCACCAGGTGAATATGAAGCTACTTGGGGAAGAAATTCAATCTTTGGAAACGTAAGTTTAGGGTATGACAATTTTCTATACTTAGAAGGTTCTTATAGATCTGAGAAAGCTTCAACGTTACCAAAAGACAACAATACGTTTGATTACTTATCAGTTTCTTCAAGTTTTATTTTTTCTAAATTTATTAAATCTAATCTTATTTCATTTGGTAAATTAAGAGCTGGATATGCTGAAACAGGAAATGCTGCAGATGCACTTAGAATTTACGACACGTATTCTGCTGTTGGTAATATGGGTGGAAATCCACTATACTCTTTACCTTCATCAAAAAATAATGCAAATTTAAAAGATGAGTCTACAAAAGAAATGGAAGTAGGTTTAGAAATGAGATTTGCTAATAACAGGTTAGGTTTTGACTTTTCAGCATATGACAAAAAATCAATTGATCAAATTATGTCAGTGTCAGTTTCAACGGCTACTGGATACAACTCTAAATGGGTTAATGCAGGAGAAGTTTCAAATAAAGGTGTTGAATTAAGTTTATATGCAGAACCAATCAAAACAACTGATTTTAATTGGAAAGTAAATGTAAACTGGAGTAAAAATGCCAATAAAGTTGTGTCTTTATATGGTGATGTAACTCAATTACAATTGGCTACTGTACAAGGTGGAGCTTCTATTAATGCTACAATTGGTCAACCATATGGTTCTATTGTAGGTTCTAACTATGTTTATGATAGCAATGGTAATAAAACGATTGGTGCTAATGGTTACTATTTAATAACTCCTAATAAAGAAGTACTTGGAAATGTAAACCCAGATTGGATCGGTGGTATCAACAATTCATTTAGATACAAAAACTTCAACTTTAGCTTCTTAATTGATGTAAAAAAAGGTGGTAGTGTATTCTCTCTTGATACTTGGTATGGTTATGCAACTGGTGTTTATGCTAATACTGTTTTCACGAATGATCTTGGTAACCCGGTAAGAAACACCTTAGCTAATGGCGGTGGTGTTATTTTAGAAGGTGTTTTAGCTAATGGATCTGCAAATACAAAAAGAGTTAGAGCAGATAACTATGCAAACCCATGGGGATATAAACACAGTGTACATGCGGCGCATACTTATGATGCAGGATATGTAAAACTTAGAGAAGTTGCTCTTTCTTACGATTTCGACACTGAAAATCTTAAGAAATTAAAAATAAATAAACTAACATTAACTGCAATAGGTAAAAACCTATGGATTATTAACAAAAATACTCCTTTTGCAGATCCTGAAGCTGGTTTAAGTTCTGGTAATATTCAAGGAAATCAATCTGGTGCATACCCTTCTGTAAAAGAATTCGGGTTAAACCTTAACGTTCAATTTTAAAATAATTTAATTATGAAAAAATTTATAATAATAGCTTTTATTTTAATAGGTGCTATTTCATGTACTAATGATTTTAGTGCTTGGAATGTAGACCCTAAGCAAGCAACCGAAATACCTGCAAGTACGCTTTTCAGTAATGCGGAGATAACCTTAGTAAGAACGGTGAAGGGCAATGGCTTCTTTAGCAATCTGGCTCAGTACTGGACAGCAACAACCTATCCAGAGGTATCACATTATGATGTAAGAGCAGGTGGTGACGCTACTGGTAGCTTTTGGAATAGTCTGTTCATTGGCGTTTTAATTGATTTGAAAGAATCAACTAAAATTTTAACTGCTGAAACAGCAACTCTAGCTCCTGCGCTTTTATTAAAAAATAAAAACCAATTAGCGGTAGTATCTATACTTGAAGTATATACCTACCATGTTTTAGTTGATGTTTTTGGTGATGTACCATTTACAGAGGCTTTAGATATTGAGAATCCTTCACCTAAGTATGATAATGATACAGATATATATGTTGCATTATTCACTAAACTTGATGGTGCAATTGCTAATTTAAATGAAACTGCTGGTTCTTTTGGTGGTGCAGATTTCATTTACAACGGAGATGTTTCTTCTTGGAAAAAGTTTGCTAATTCATTAAAATTAAGAATGGCATTAAGAGTTAAAGATGCTGCAAAAATTTCTTCTGCTATTGCAGGAGGTGTATTCACTTCTAATAGTGATAATGCTGCATTCAAGTTCTTATCTTCTGCTCCATATACAAATCCATTATGGGAGAATTTAGTTCAAAGTGGTCGTAAAGATGTATTAGTTTCTGACACATTTGTAAATATTATTAGCCCACTAAATGACCCAAGAGCGCCAGTTTACATGGCTGACAATAAAGTACCATATGTTGGA
>Ga0105054_10003092_pt1 | contig 26128 bp, 24 predicted proteins | sample BON02_FD_78091 | JGI IMG/M metagenome (GOLD analysis project Ga0105054, IMG submission 78091) | Freshwater microbial communities from Lake Bonney liftoff mats and glacier meltwater in Antarctica - BON-02 (megahit assembly) | ecosystem: Environmental > Aquatic > Freshwater > Ice > Glacier...
AACTATTGTCAAAATATGGTACAACGACCATAAACGATCTTCAAAAACGATAAGTTCTTGTAAATCAACCACATATTGAACTATGTGTTCTGCAAAGCTATCAAAAAACGATATACATCCGTTGGAAAGCCCTGAATATAACTTTTTTTAAAACACAACAAAATTTTTAAAGCACCCACTAAATGCTACTTTCATAATAAACAATAGTATCTTGTTGAAAGAAAAGAGCCTGATGGCAATCCATGTTTACAATTTTAATATTTGGATTCTTCATCATATTTAGATTCATCACATATTTTCTTTCTTTTTCGGTTCAAGTAGCCTCGTAGCACAGTTTGAATTCTTACTGCAGCGACATCATGCTTTAGGTTTGTGACAGCAGCGATGGAATAACGTTTTGCAAGCCCTTCACCTGACCTGGAAATACTTATTATATGAGCCATAGATCCAGATTGTACAATACGATCTTTGAGTTCCTCTGCTTCTGAAAGGTTGCAAAACGATTTTGCAGCATGAATCCAAATATCCTTATTTCGCTTTCCCGGAGATATCATATAGGTTAAAGCATGAATTGCTCCAGCATTCACCAATAAGTTAAAAGTAGATCTAGATTCAGAAAGAGCCGAGATAATAACGGCGATAAAGAAATTGATGTCTTCGTCATGCGGATTCGCCATCTCTATTGTTGCCCCAACGATGTCTCGCTGTGAGGCGAATTCTTCTTTTATCACATCTGATTGACATAAATTGGCCACCAGCTGGATTGCAAGGCACTTTAATTCGAACTGTGTTCCTCGCAGGTACAAAGATACCGGATACATTATTCCAGCTTGCAGCAACTTTTCATGGCGTTCTGATGGTTGATAGTTTGATTCAGCCAAATTGATCAGTATTTTTACAACAGTGCACGAGACTCGACGATCAGAATCTAACAAAAGTGACTCTTCAAACAAATCGTTGGGAATTTCCAAGTCGATTAGAATATCTTTGAATCCAGAATGAAAAGAAAGATTTAGTAAGATGGACAAACCAGATTTCAAAACTTGTGTTTCCAATTGAACTGGCGACGCGGGACTTTGAATTTTTGATTTCAATTTTCGTTGCTGCAATTTTGCATTCTTGAGGGGTTTGGTTTTGGATGATTTCAAACAAGAATGTTCCAAACGATATTCTCGCAAATCTTTCAAATCATCGAATAAAATGCCTCTGACAAGTGGTACTAGGTCAGTTCGAATCATCGCTTCCAAACTCTCATGTGATTTAGTGAGATTGTTGATTGAACCTAGAACAATCCCGATAGTTTCTAGGGATGAAATGTTTGGGTCTAGATGAACTAATAATGAATCCAAAACACCACCATAAACTAAACGCTTTCTACAAAGTGAATTACTGGCTAAAACAGTAACCACATGCATGATCTCTCTGCGAATCGTCAAGTCGCTTTGGTTACTCATTAAGATATTCATGGACTCTATGGCACCATTCTCATCGCAAATTGGTTTTTGATTGCTTTCAACAGCTGCCAAATTTTTTATCACTGATGCAGAATCTCGTTTCAATTTCTCATCAGAATCCATGGCGAAATCAAATATGTATTTCAAACACCCTTTACAAACAAGATCATGCGCGGTTTCTGGTAATTTTGAAAGGTTGTGAAATATTTTCACTGCAGATCTTTTAACATCAAGTGAAGGAGAACGGCAGAGGTAGAAGAGTGATTTTAGTCCTTCTGGAGACTGCAGGAACCTCCGTTTTATATCATCATCAGTGGTCAAGTAGGACAACGCTGTAGCTGCATCAAGATGAATAATGCTGTCTGTTGTTTTGTTGCGCAGACCTATAAGTGCTATCACGGCTCCTAGGGCACCCGCTTCTGAGAGGGTTGGAATATTGGATTCTGTTGGTGACGACTTCGCTTAGTTTCAAATGAAGTGCATGCATGAAGTACTTACCGTTCATCGCTAAAGTCGCTAAAGCTGCGGCTGCATCACGACGCACTTCCACAAAATTTGACCAGTAGGCTAGGTCTATTAGTGGTCTCAGAACCTCCCGGTTCAACTTGTCAATGTTGAAACCACGTTCTTGCTTTGCTGTGAGTCGAAGTAACGCAGCGCTAACTTGTTGGTCTGGTTTTTTAACTGCCTTAACTATTCGTTTCTTTTTGGGCTCCTCGTGGTCGGTAAGCTGGAAGAAGTCAATGGGGTCGAACTCATCCTGTCGAGGCATCTTTGTGGGTTCAACGGACAAAAAATGATTTTTTATTGGTACTTATTTTTTATGACACGGTGGGAAGTAACGAATTGTCATTTTGTAATTGCTGTTGTTGTTCAGATGCATAGGACTAGAGTGATAGCAATATTGAGTTAGTCATAGGACTAGAGTGATAGTAACCATCAGGTAGGATCTTATGGAAAGTCACATTTCATTCATTTCTAAATTAAGGAAAAGGAAAGAATAGAAAAATGTATTTATATCTAATCCAACCAATCCTAACGATCGGGGTGGGCCTTTTCATTTTTAATGGTCCTAATAAAACTTCAGGTCGATCTCAAGGTAAATATATAGAAGACAACTTGTTAGTGTCGCCTCCAATGAGGAACGCAGGGTCTACATGATAGTACTTGAATAACAACAACACTACGAGTGAGGTAGGATTGGTAGACTATCCGTTAAATTTTTAACGGCAAAAGACCCTCCATTTGATTTGTTCAAAATGCTGTTTCATTTGGTAGAACTTTGAAGCAGCAAATCTGGAATAAAGGTAGAAAAGATGATATTCAATATCCTTCTTATTGGTTGTGTGCTTGTTTTTCAAACAACTAATGCAGTAAGCGTTGCGGAGGAGTCAAGCGCAATTGCCATCGCAGAAGGTTTTTTCCAAAGCAATAACAATGAAATCCCAAAGGCGGTGAGACTCATTTTTCATGATTGTTGGGAGAGTGGATGTGACGCATGTATAGACACAACCTCAGACGGTAATTCAGGGCTTGAGAATATTGTAAACAAGTTGAATGGATTGATGGACCCAAATTGGGAAATGTCAACTGCTGACTTCTACGCACTTTCAGCGGTAACAGCTCTTAAAATAGCTAGTGGAGGTACAAGGCCTTCGCCGCCACCAGGACCTCCAGGTGGACAAGGACCCCCACCAGGTGGAGGAGGGCCACCAGGTGGAGGAGGGCCACCAGGTGGAGGACATGGTAGAAATTTGAAACGTCGACCAAAACGAGAACCAGTTAACGATGGGAGATTCATGCCAACGTTGATTTTGAAATATGGAAGACCTACTACATGCCTTGAAGCAACACGAGAGCTTCCTAATGCACACGGAGATCTTGATCATGTTCTTGATTTATTCGTGGACGCTGGATTCTCTGAAAGACAGACAGTAGCACTAATAGGTGGTGCACACTCTCTTGGAGGAGCTTCGAACGGGAATTCTGGGTTTCAAGGAACGTGGTCTAATCCGCGGAATACGTTTAATGATGGTATGTTAAGAGTTCTCGTCAATGCCGGTTGGAGGCAAGTTCGGAATAGAGGAACTGGCAACTACCAATGGCGTGGTGGACGAAGCTTCATGCTTAATACTGACATGGCAATGGCTTTTGAAATTGCACCTGATGACACTGGATTAGATACTTCAAGCTGTAGAAGAAGCAGTAGATCTTCTCAGTGTGACCCAGCTGCTACCAGATCTATAGTGGCAGAGTATCTCGCTGACACAACTGTATTTATGGAAGAGTTTTCCTCCGCTTTTCAATTCCTAATGGAATTAGGTTCCGACAACTTGGAGACTGCCTCAGCAACCGTATAATATCCTAAATAATTAACGATAAATGTCAAGGTATTTTAAATGAAAACTTCCAGCGAGAAACTTGCAACTGGCGGAAGTTGAGAGAATATATGGTAGACTCTATTCTATTCGCGTGTCTGGTACAGGTATCAGGTATCCTGGTACCACGTATAAAAAATCTGGTACAAGCGCGGGTTTTGACTTTGAAGGATGCAGGTCGACGAGCAAACCAGTGCTATTAAATCATCATCTGAAACAAAAACTATTTCATTAGTGGCCCGAAATGAAGATGGATTTCAAGATGTAAAAGCATTTCCAAAGCAACATAAGAAATTAAAGAAGAAAACAAATCCTGCTGAGACTATTTCAAAAATAGCAGTGAAAGCTGGTCACGAAATGGAAAACCAGATAAAGAAATTGAGAAATGATGGTTTTGAAAAGATACTCAATGGAGTAGCAAGTGAGATTTCAAACTTAATGCACGATAGAAAATTTATCGTGGATAAATCAACTAAAACTGATTCAGTTGAAATAAAAACACAGAAGAATGCATCGGATAGTCTGTCCAAAATAGAGAAACAATTACCTGAAATTATTTCTGTTAGCGTACCATGTATTCAACAAGCAAAACAATATTTGGATGCTCACACTCCCAATATACAACCGACACTACCAGATCTGCCTTCAGTGAACGATGCAAAACTCTATTTGGAAACCCTAATTTCAAATCCACCCCAGAAGGTCAAAACCAATGTTGGCACGCAGACTAGTGGCATATTCGATTCACTGGATATTTCTTCTATTCATGCTAGTTTATCAAAAGCGGAGGCTCATATGAAACATGGTGGGCGGATTGAATCGCACGTTGGAGAAAGTGCTACTTCGAACCTTTCTAAAAGCCGCAAAGGCGCTGGAATTTATCGAACCCTTGAATTCATCCGCGATCTTAAAGCAAGAAAAGAAGCAGGCATTGCAAAAAGAAAAGCTGAACTGGAAGCTGCTCCTGCTCCTATTGTTGCACCAGAGAAACCAGCATGGATGAAAAATTTGAACTCGAGAAATAAAATCTCAAAAAAACGACGAGGAGGACTGAAATAAATTATTAATGAACTACCTTCCCTTCATGTCGTACACTATTTAATCCGGTTCTAGAGCAAATTATGCGTTAGAGGACGAAACAACGACCACCTTCTGATGCTCGATTGAATCGGTCTTAAAAAAACTATTTTTGAACTTGTATGAAGCGAGGTTTTGGTGGAAGTGATGTGTCGACTAAGCGAATAAGAACAGATGCATTGCAGTCTTATAGCTTGACCCAAGTATCTGTCGGAGTTGAAGTAATAGAGCCTGATAGTCCACCGCCAATGATCGACAACCAGCAGTCTGATTTCCAGTATGAGAGTAAGTACACATTGATTGCATTGTTCAAAGAGAATATTAATCAATGAGAGTAGAGAAATCGCATGCTGTTATTGATGAAGTTGAGACTCACCCGAAGACTATTGCGCAACGTCAGAAGCAAATTGATTTTGGAAAGAATACGCTGGGGTATCAGAATTACCTTGAGACAGTTCCGAGAAGGTTCCGTGGAAAGAATGATCCTCAGACACCTGTAGTCACTAAGAAATACAGCAAACGATGCTTTGAAGGTATTATGAAATCTTGGCGTAGGGCGTTGCACCAGTTCGATCCTGGATCAGAAGGATACAACCTTGTTATTCACGAGGAAGCAGAGAAGAAAAATCAAAAAATTCAGATAAACCAAACGATTCAGATAAACCAAACAGATGAAACAAGTAGAGCAGAAATCGAAAACAAACCAGAAAAAGTGGCTCGGGTTGGTCCACGAGTCAAAGTAGTTGAAAGGTCCATTTTTGATGATTTCGAAGGTGACGAATTGTTATGATGCACATCTGTAATAAGAATTTCGAACTCATCACATTCATAAACATAAAATTAATTTTATTATTACAAGTTCTTTGGACTCTTAATTTTAATTTTTTTAAAAATCTTATTAGAACCACATCCAAGCAGGTTTTATTAGGGTTTTAATCGCAATCACTAACACTCACTATGTCTTTCTGTACTAACATTTTCCGACTAGAGAGTGATAGTATTTTCTAAACAGTTATTTGGAAGGATGCTTGCGAACCAATTGAGCAGTGCTAATGGCGTTTTCAATCCATTTCGAGCATTGTTTTCAGTATTTGGTCATCCCAGACGATTGCTCTTATTCATTTTCGCTGCTTTCCTCCACGGTAAACTAACCGGGAACAGCATTTTCAAATTCCACCATAAAAAGACAATAGTATTTCTGCCTTTGTGGATATACGATATAATGGCGAAGGTTTTGTGGCCGCTGAACTATGTTATTAATTGGGCTCCATCTTTACAACCGAAAGTCCATTTATGGGAGTCAGATCCAGAACTTACGCCGGATGTGTTAATGGACCATCTAAGCCCAGAGTCCCTTCGGTGCGTTCGCTCAGATATTCTCAATAAAAATTCCAAAACTTTCGACGAGAAAGATTTGATGCAATTGTTTGATTCTCTTCCTGCAGCTTCATCTTCTGAAATGATCGGCAGGACATGGAACGGTCACGTCTTGCATTCGAATTCTGTTTTAGACGTTGCTGATTATTTTCTGGTAAAGCCGTTACAGGCTCTCGGTTTCAATTGGGGGAAACGATATAGAACAAAACATGTTGGGGATCCATTGCTTTTCAGGTTTTTGGATGTGTTTTATTGTCCGCTTCCAGCATGGGGAAATGTTTCAATTTCAGAAATGGATTATCGAGGCAAGATTCAAGCCACGATGCGGTATTGCCATCAGCCTTGGAACGATTACTTCAGAGTCCTCGAAGACAATGAGGATACCAAAGTGATTCTAGGTTTGTGGACAGCACGTGAAACATGCGGAGGATGGTTTACTCTAACTCTCAATGAGTCAACGCCAGTATAATTCATTGTTCCAAATACGATTTCTGTCGAATCAAAATGCCTTTTTTATTTTAATGTACAATGTGAAATCAGTGATTTCTTACGTTACACAATGTTTCTGATTCGCTCTCAGATAGCCATCTTTTCTTTCAACATGATTACTCTTGTTTTTTATTAAGAAATGAGCAATTGGTGGCTTCTCTCCACTACTTGGAATATTTTAAAATAATGAACCAAGTCTAAAGACTCTAAAAAAATAACTCGACCAAAAAAAGGAATTTTTGCTGATTTTTTTTCAAGGATGGCACCAGGTTTTTACGATGATGTGTTAGTATCGTTAGTATTGTTATGTTACTAACGTTAATTAACGTTACCATCGCCCATTTTGGTGTTTCCTCATCTTCAGAAGATTATTTTAGAGATATTATCTGGCCATATTTCGAATTTCAAAAGTTTAATAGTTGTTGTAGGTTGATCCATTTGGGGGGGTTTAAATTTTAATTATCTTCTGTTTCGGGACTGTTTGTCTAAAAAAATCGATTTGATTAGACGATTCAAAATCTAAAACCAAGATGCAGCAAAACAACGAGATTGATTTTGTGGCTACTGAATTATGATTCAACATTGAAGTTGATGATCAGTAATACCGCTGTGTGGTTTTAGGCCCGGAAGCATGTATGTAGTGAGGAGAAATTAACGCAAAAAAGCTTCATCGAATCTTATATTTACATATTCATTCTATTTTAAATTTTGGGGCACCGAGCCAATAATGATAAACCATCCAGTCCATTCTTCATTCCTGACACAATTGAAACTCTATCCATAGAAGGTATATATTTAATTTAATTAAACCATATTGAGATGGGGGACCCGTGCAGTTCAGATTTTTCTTTGTTCCATGACTAAAATTCAGGTGATTAAGTGATGAGCTCTTCGTTGTTGGACCGTGCATTCGCTGATTTGTCTCATGCTAGAGATACTGACCCTGCGCATTCCTCAGAAGAGAACAATGAACCACCATGCTCCTTGCTCGACAAATCACATCCTGAAGTTGAAAAGGAAGGTAGTTGCATCGTTCACACGGTTGAACTGCATGATACCCTGGCTGGAATCGAGTTAAGATATGGAGTATGCGCGTCGAGGATACGGCAATTGAACGGTATGACCTCGGACAGACTCACGTCGCATTTGTGTCTACTTATTCCAAACGACTCCACTCTACCCAGAAGTAGTGTCACAGGTCCCATTGTGGAGCAAAACTCTGAATTGACCCGGGAATTAAACAGACAAGTTTTGAGAACAGCATTTCCGTGTTTAAGTGAGAAAGAAGCCACTGTGTATCTATTGGAGGCGAAAGTTGACTTGCGAATTGCAATGAGACAATGCAGTGAAGACCTTCGATGGGAAGAGGAACAAGAAAGGACCACCAGGGCAAAGACATCTAAAGGGCTAAAATTATTCAGAGCATTCTCAAGAAATAAAGGGAAAAAAACTGCGTGTCTCAATGTAGATCCCTCTTCGTTGTTGTAAAAAGAAAACTTGGTGTGCATACTAAAAAATAAAAAGGCGTATTTCTAAAATGAGTGAATGTTAATAAAATCAATCAAAATCTAGTATAATCTTTTCATGGTTTCGTTTTCATTTCGAAGTTGCCTGTTCTCTTCTATCAGTTCTGCCATCTTATCTGTGTATGTGTTAAGTGTGTTTTGAATGTCATTCATTTGCATGCGAAATTGTCTCATCATTTCCAACTGCAAATTGCGCACATCGTCCCTAGTTTCTTCCCTAAAATCCAACAGCATCTCGTTTAATTGAGACAAAATCTCGCTATCTGGGGCAAGTTGATTGCTGCTGCCTGAAGCAGGGTTCTTGTATATATCTTTACCTGATAGAGGACGATCCAATGGCTCGGTATGATCGATATCCCCAGAAAGATCTGTGATTGATTTTTCTGATACAGGGTGGTTAAGCAGCTTCGTAGGTTTGGTGATACCAAGATTCTTCGATATGAAGTTACCTGATATAGGACGATCTAATGGATTCGTACGATTGACGTTAGCTGGAGAGATATTGGTCACAGATTTCACTCTTGAAGATACCTTTGAAGTGTCTGAGGCGCTTTCGCCAACGACTTCCACATCCGACATCGTTTGCACTGGTCGTGTTTTAGGCTCAGGTTGAGATCTATTTGGCTCAGGTTGAGATCTATTTGGTTTACTTTTATACGACAACTCCAAAGTATCAATATCGGGAGTCTCACCTTTAGATGTTATGGTATCTTTTTTTCTGTGATCGTTGTGCGTCACCTCGGAGCTATGTTCGTTTGGTTTTATCACAGGATTTTTATTCTTGACAGAAGATCGTTCGACGGTTTTCTCACTAGAAGATTTAATTTCCTGTTGTTTTTGAACTGCTGGTAATCCATGTGGATCAATATAAAACAGTAAAGCCGTTACAGGCTCGGGGCAATGAGCTTTAATTGTGTGCAAGAGCGAGAAGCCCCTCAATTCATAGAAAAGTACATCTCCCGATAATGTTCCCACCGCCAGCATGAGTCCAGTAGGAGCAAAAGATACACATGTAATTTCATGAGGAATGTGATCCTTTCTGATGACTTTACTGAGTGTTGGATCCATATAAGCAACTAGGCCATCAAGACCTACGCTAACAAGGAGATTGCGGTTCATAGGCGAGTAGCAAATCTGCGAAGCGATGCCATTATGGATCTTCGGGAAAGCCGCGGTTAAGGTGGAGCTGTAAGTATCCCATACGTAGACACTGCCTGAGTTCGTGGCCACTGCTACGATATCTTTTCGAAATGGATTGAAAGTAAGACTGCGAATAGAGCAATCAGATCTAGACCTCACATTCTCTTCCCCTGGACACTGTAGTACAGCGATGCGTTTACGGGTCAAACTGGAATAGACTAGGAGATCACCGTTGCTGCATCCTACGGCAATGAGGGAGTCGTCTGCATTGTAGCTCACGCAGTTAACTTCCTGTGCGTGGGATTGAAAAGAATGGATCACTTTTTTGTATTTCAAATCCCATAAACGGACGACACCATCTTCACCGCCGCAAATGAGCAACCTCGCATTCGAATGAATGTTTAAACTTTTAATGGATCCAGTTTGGTCCAATGGAATAGGAGGTTTAAATAAGGATGTACCATTAGACTTTGTAAGTGCAAGAGACCCATCTTCGGATCCAGTAATCACAACCTGATGAAAAAAAGTTATAGGCATTCAACGGAAACGCATTAGATACTCACCGTTCCATCTTTGTTGAAGCAGGCGGTGTTGACGCGTTTATAATGGGGCTTGAATGAGGACACGGGGGAGGAGGAGGTACAGGTACCAGATATAGAATGCAGCTTCACTTGACTCCCAGTGGACATCAGCAAGAACTCACCACCCATGCCTTCGTAGTTAGTAGTACTCGTTAGTATCACAATAGATTTTCAAAAAAGTGATTTTTTGAAATCTTGGTGATCTAATTCCAACTTTCCAAGTATATACTTTATTTGAAGACGTTTTATCTTTCAATTCATTTTGTGTTTATAGTTGCTCTCTTCTATTTTAAAAAAATGAGCTACAGAAGTATCGATAGCTTCTGTCCGCATGCTTGTAGTATTTAATTAAAATTGTTTTGGTAAAATGTAAAAATAAAAATCAATTTTTTCAAAAGTCTTTATACCATACTTCAGGCGCAGTGTTTGGTGGTGCATCTAAACCAGCAGTATCTCCACGAGGAGTAGGTATATCCATAAGATCCTTTATGGTTTGCTCCGCGGTATTCTTCAGCGGAGATTCGTAAGTTTTGTTGGCTATGGAGTCCCATTGCAAGGTGCCGAAGCCTTCAAACTCTTTCAATTCCTTTGCGGAACATAATCTAGCATTCATATCACATTCCATCAAACGACCAACCAGCTTTCGAATATCTTCAGGAACGTTCTCGGGGAAAGTGAGATTTTCGAATTTGAAATTTGAAATTTGCTCGAATATCGTCTCGTTGTCCTCGAATGGCAAGTTGCCAGTGACCATCTCAAATATCAGAACACCTAAAGACCAGAAATCTACCGCATACGAATGACTTTGATTTAGAACCTGTTCAGGAGCCAAATAACATTTCTCTCCGCACATCGTATACGTCCTCATGGAATCATCCTCCAAGTACTTTCCAAACCCTAGATCCATCAACCGAAGATACCCGTGGTTGTCCAACATCAGGCATGTCGGATTGATGCTTCTACAAATGATGCTTTTACTGTGCAGGGACTCAATCAACAGAGTTATATTGGCACACAAGAATTTGACGATGTCCGGGCTTAAAGGAGAAGCCATAAACTCATCCAAAGTGCCGCATGCAACACCTTGGAAAGCCATATGAAGAGATTCTTTCCCGATGAAAGTTTTCAAAATAGGAAACGTAAAATTCGGTTTGAGGTTTGAACCTTCGAGCCCCGCCAGCGGCATAAGGTTGCGGCTTTGCATGTATCTCGACTGCAATTTCAAATCTACCGTTTTTGAAATACTAGTAGTTGAAAGTGTAAACCATTCAGACGGCGAATCAATTTGATACATCAAACGGATTGTTGTATGATCGTTGGCGGATACAACACACCTGATTTGGGCCTTATTTTGAAAGATTGAAAGATTCGGACCGAAGTGACTCTTTTTTAGGTTTTCAGCAATTTGTCTATGAGCCAATGACTGCATTTCTCTTCTGGCTCCGTGTTTCTTCATGATGGCACTTAGAGGCCCTAGGACTTCTTCAAACGCTTTTCTACTGATATACAAGCAAGTCGCATTGCTCACCGCAAACACACTTGCCGCCCGAGGTTCCTCATGCAGAAGTGCACGTTCTCCAAAGTAACCTCCCGGCTTGATCTTCATCACCTCTTTTGAAGGTCTCTCCAAATTATCAGGAGTTTCATCGCCTTCCGGTAATGAATCCAGCGCCTCAATCACACATCGTACTTCACCGGTCTTCACAAGATACATGATATCACCAATGTCGCCTTGTTTTATAATCAGATCTCCTTCTTTAAAATTGATTTCGGTTATAATTTCTGCCAGCCGCTGCAATTGTGATTTTCCTAGTGTTTCTAAGATGCTAACTTTTCGTAGCGTCACAACAAGTTCCTTATTGGGTCGCTTCATTAAAACACGTCGGAACATCTTTCTTCCCAATGCCCACACATAACCGTCTTCTGCCGCAATTACTGTGGCTGCTCTAGGAGTTGAATACATGAGCGCTAATTCACCAAACGATGGCTTACCAATTCCACCCACAACTTTGTAGGTGTGTACTTTCTCTGATGCACCTTCCTTGTCAATGAAACAATCGTATGTGCCGCTTCCCACGACATAGAACTTGTCACCTTCTTCACCTTGACTGATGATGGCTTGCCCTTGACTAACTTTGACTAACTGAAATGCATCAATAACCATCTCTAACTGCGGTGGAGTCAAATGTTGGAAAAGGAAATTGGTTGAAACTGCATCTTTGATCTCGTTACGCTCTTCCACTGTTAAAAGCTCTCCGCAAAGTGCATCTTGATTCTTTTCCTCTTCCTCTTCCTCCTCCATTGGTTTTAAAACTTCGCGCTTCCTGCGGGACATTTCACGTCGAACCGGCGGCATTTCTTCTTTAAAATTACTGATATCCTGATATTCGGAGAATGCCTTTGCACCAAAGGAACGCATTCTACTAGGTTTGTTCTTCACGACTGCTGTATCAACTTGCTTATCTAAGAACAGCACAATGGCAGTGATATCATCCGTTCGAACTTCAAAGTACAACCAAAGCTTATAGGCCTCCGCTACAAGTGCTCGTGCTGCTTCATAGGGACATGTAAACTTGGACACCATATCCACCACCGTCTGAGAAGAGAGAAACTCCCACACACCATCACTAGCGATAACTACAAATCGATCCGTCGTCAATACCGTTCTGCTTAAAATCTCTGGTTGGCCATAGCACCCTATCGACTCGGCTAGTTCGTCTCCCAAACTACGGGTAAACGCAACTCCAGGTCGTCCTTGACCATTGATCCACAATCGAGGAGGATCAGCTCCATCGTCTTCCTCGTCACCCCAGTCTTCTGCACTAGGGTTGAATGTTTTATAGCCTTCTAGCTGGTCCATAGTCATTACAACTGCTCCGGCTTTCTTGCATCTTAGTCTTTCATCTTTACGATACGGTGTTTGGTCCACACTCAATGGATTGGGCTTGAGCATGTCATTTTCCATCTCTGCGACGATGGCTCTTGAATCCCCAACATTAGCGACAATCAATTCTGTACCTTCAAGCAAAACACAAATAGCTGTCGTTCCAGACAACGTATCATTCACCGTTCCACGCCTCTTGGTTTTCTCTTTATGCATATCATTATTCACCTTTACAAGAACCTCCGAAAAGGCCTCTTCTCTTTTCACGTGGAAGACATCTGGATCACGGATGTGTTTTCCAACTTCGCTCACCGCAAATGTGCTTGCTTCTGTTCCCATAGAACCGTGTCCATCGAAGACTGCGAAGACCGCCGCAGTATCACTCAGGTCAGCATCCACTAGAATATTGTCCTGGTTCTTCTTTTTAGGCTCATCAGGATAGAATCCACATTGGCAAACCCATCCGTATTTAACACCCAAAGTGCCATTTTCAAGCTTGATGATCTTTTCTAGAGCACCATCACTCGATCGACTTCTACCTGCAGCATCAAGTCTCTTGATGGCCTGTATCTTTTCATCCTGAGTCAACCCATCTTGCATGTCGGGTTCCGGTGCAGTGCATTGGTCAAGTGTGTCGGGTGTAAACGATGCACTCATATTCGCTGCCGTGTTCTTCGCTTCAGTAAGCTTGTGCTTCGGAATGGAGACGTTCCTGAACATATAAGTCGTTAGAGTGACAGACAGATGCGAGCTAGAGTGAGACTTGATGAGTGAGACCTGAATAAGACAATTCAATTTCCAACAAAAGTATCAGTAGGAGATTCTATAGTAAAATGTATGTAGACATAGCGGCGCAAAGTAGTGGTTTATTGATGCAGGAAATCCGTTAAACGACGACTAGGCTTTTTTCTACCACGTCTTAGCAGCCATCTCGATATATTCGTTGAAAATCAAATTGATCTTTTCAAATAGATTTAAAATAAACTGCATGCACCGAAAATAAGCCGCAATTTTATTAGTTAATAAGACGGTGGTTTGAAAAAGTAACAGAATACAATAACGACTACCGATGTACGCTACTTGAGATCGGATCATGCAAGTTTTCTTCGTTTCAGCCTCAATTGAAACCATAAAAGGTGGTTACGTGAATATTTACATAATATTCGATATCTAAATATTTCACCAAATTCAATGAAATGTTTTATGAGAAATGAAACATTGATGCGAATCAGATATTTTATCTTATTAAATGAACTCCTGTACATAGCACTTTGAAATCATCAATATCTTTATTACTCAGGGCGCCACGCGGGAAGACATAAAGCAATGTATTCCCCAGGCGTTTTATATTCATATATATATTCTCCTTGAGGAAGGTAAATGGACTGGTTTCTCGAGCAATTGAATGTCTCTCCTTTCCATGTCACCGACAGTTCTCCCTCCAACACAATCAACCATTCTTCAAACATCTTTAAATGCGGGCCTTCAGTGGACGGAGACACGATCTGAACTCTTGCTCCACTGATTCGTGATTCACCAGTGGTTGAGCTACCGAAATATTCTGTAATCTTTTTACTGTCGGTGTTCAAACCTAGGTGAGAATCTGTCACAGCAGGAACACGCCCACTACTAGCACGCCTACTTCGAGATATTGCAACATGAACCAGCGCTCCGATACCAACACCTATCGCCAGCCAGATTTGATCTCTTGAGGTGTGAGGCACTGGACAAAACATAAGACGGGGGGCTAAACTTCTTACATACGAAGAAATTGTTAACCAACTAATAAGGAAACTAAATAATAATAATGTGATTCGAACATGTCGCGGCACATCCTTTTAAAAACTCCGCGATGGGGCTGTATCAAGTTTTTAAATACCGTGAGACGATGGTTGCACTAGTTGCATGAATTGGGCGTGACTTTCCCCTTGAAATTTTTGTTTCATAATTCCCGAGGACACCCCGAGTTGTTTCGCTAACTTATTTAAACTGGAGGTTTGAATTTCCAAAGGTGCTTCAAGCGGCAAGCCTTGGTGAGAGTTATACAAAGCTTGCCAATAGGCCTTTGCAATCTCATCTATCTCAGCAATGCAGTTGATTGTATTGGTAGGCGGAGTGTCTTCTCCATGCACCAGTTGCTCATCCACAAATGCCTTACAACTTGAAATAAACGGATGATTCAGCAGATCATCTGTATGCGGACGTGTCAATGGATCTTTTTCCAAGCACAGTCTTACGAAATCTCGAAAGCATTGGCTAAACCTGCCTTGAGGTAACTCCGGAATGTGGCCTTCGTTTACCGAATGAAGAATACCCCAATAGCCTCCTACTGTGGTTAACGGGTAGGTTCCCAATGCCACAGACATGATACTGAGGCCCAAGGACCATATGTCAGCATTGGCGCTGTAGGTGGAACCGTTAATCCGTTCAGGTGACATGTATGTCAGAGTTCCCACAAAAGTCGTTGCAAGTGCTTGTGTACAATCCAGTTCTCTCACTATTCCAAAATCTGAAATCTTGACTTCTCCACGGTGATTAATAAGGAGGTTCGAAGGTTTGATATCTCGGTGTATTTGATGGTGACTATGAATAAACTGAAGTCCCATAAGAATTCTGTAACATATTTGAGCGAGTACTGGTTCATTCTCGCAACCACCTGAATCAATGACGTCTTGTAGACTCCCACCGTCCATGTATTCGACTACCATAGCCACGTTGGAGGACTCACTGTTAATGAAAGCATCATGGAAGGCTACAATGAATGGACATGGTGCTGGCATTGACAAAGGCTCAATTGCATCCCCAACATCTATGGGCGCAATGTTTGCGTATAACGCCGTCAGTTCGTTGATCATTTGAGATCTTTTGAGAGGGTCGTATACAGGTATTGTTTTCACAGCCACAATGCGCAGACTGGGAGCATGAACTGCCTTAAATACCACACCCCCAGCACCCTGTCCCAATGCGCTGAGCATCATTAGGTCGCTTTTCAAAGACGTGAGTATACCGGAGGAAATACCATGCTCACCAATTTCAAAGTTTCCGACAGTAATAACATTCTTCCCTACTGCTACTTCGGAATTATACATCGACGGTTCTTCGTTATCGTCCAATACGGATATTGTCAGCTGCCTCTTTTTACTAAGTGGGGGTAATGATCCTCCTTTGATAGTCTCACTTCCTGAATCCACTTCGATTGGTATATCAATATTTTTATTGGATTGATCATGTGTTGAATTCATTTGAGTTATGATGTCATTCGTTTTACTTGATTGCTCATGTATTAAATCCATTAGAGTCGATGTATCTTTGTTTTTGCTCGATTGAGCATGTATTGAATCTAGTTGAAATAATGCGTCATTCGTTGTACTTGTTGGAACGAAGGTCGATTTCTCCAAATCTACTGATTCGTCTAACGCCGATTGAGCGATCAATAACGGTTTAACATTTGTTTTCTTCAATAATGACAGTGGCGGAGGTAGCGGTTTATTGTGAGGCAGCTTCGTTGCCATAATTTTTCCCAACCCTCGTGCTGCATTGAATTTAGCTGCGGATGCTAAATGAGATTGATTCTGGGTTCTTGCAGGACGAAGAGGGGGATGGGTAGGGGGGAGTTTTGAGGCTGGAGGGAGTTTTGAGCCTGGGGGGAGTGGGGGTCGTTGCCTCCTTCTTGCGATGTGCATGTCTGCCAATGTTCGGATGTCGGCATCTTGAAGCATCATCAGTTGCCACTAACGGATTGTTTTTTCTGTTTTTTTTACATTTCCTATCCGTTGGATCGTTTCTGATATCTAAGTATTGAAAACGAGAGTCTGTATGGGAGGAATTATTTCCACTTCTGACCAGATTCAAGATGGATTGAGTTTCGTTTCTAGTTTAGATGCGGACGCGGAGGCGAGAGAGTTCAAGAAGAGCAAATCTTGGAACTTGTATTCGGAGAACTTGGATTGGGCAGTCGTTCCACTATTATCCAAGAAAAAGGAATTCTCTTTGGGCAGACAAACTTCCTCAGATGTAGTAGTCTCTCACAACACGACCAGTGGCAAACACGCGATATTCACCTTTGACAAAGACTCGAACCGTTGGAAATGTACTGACGTTGGATCTTCAACGGGGACACAAATTGCCAGTGGGAGCTCTTATAAGAATATTCAGGCTAATGAAATACAAGAATGTCCGCTATCTGGCGGTTTTCTACTCGGTAAATGCTTAATCACAATGATACCAAGCAATTTTCAAAATTACATGACCCTTGAATGTATCAAGGGTTCGTTGGAGGGGAAATCCTGGCGAGTTCCAGATAGTAACAAAATATTGGCTTGCGGCGAATCCTGTGAAAACCAAATACATGTTGAGAATTCGACCATAGCTCCTGTTGTCTTTCAAGTATACCGATATAACGGGTGGTTCTCGATATCCCATATAGGCATGGTTGAGCAGAATAATACGTTTATAAACGGCAAAAAAATTCAACCTCGAGAGATGAATTTTTTGTGGATGGGTTGTGAGATATCGATAACGTCTCCTGTTGAAGGAAAGGCACAAATATTGACCACATTCGTAGTCAAATGCGCCTTGAAAAATTGATATATAATAAAAAATAGACATTTCATTGTAGATCGATAGTTCAACTTCAAGAATTTCTGATTGATAACAGCGAAGAAATGAAAACTCTGTGAAAGGAAAACGACTTTTATTTCGAAATTCAAAGAGACTTGTCTTTAGTGGAGGGGGGCTACCCGTTATCATAAACACAATTGAAAAAGGTTGAAGGGGGATTGGATATAGAAACAACATATCTATCAGCACGATGCCTCGAAATGATGTTGTAGTGTGCGATAACGGCACAGGGTTTGTCAAGGTACGTTCTCTATCATCCTGCCATTCGTTACTGTGGTTGTGGATATGCGATTGTACTATCTCCTCTTCCACGATAAGGGGTGTGTGCACGTGATGTATACAACATACTGACTGGTTCTACTAGGTTGGTTATGCCGGTACAAATTTCCCAGAGAGCGTTTTCCCTTCAATGGTTGGTCGTCCTCAATTGCGTGCTGAAATGGAGAGTATTGAGGGAACTGATTTGAAAGATGTGATGGTTGGTGATGAAGCATCGGCAGTCAGATTTGCCCTGGAGATTGGTTACCCAGTGGAGAACGGCATTGTAAAAAACTGGACGGACATGGAACATCTGTGGAATTACACGTTTTACGACAAGATGAAAATTGAACCGTCGCAACACAAAATCATGCTCACTGAGGCCCCATTGAACCCGAAGGATAATCGAAAGATCACTTTAGAGACAATGTTCGAAAAGTATGGATTTCAAGGAGCTCATATGGCCATTCAAGCAATGCTGGTTCTATATGCGCAAGGTCTTTTGACAGGAGTGGTCGTGGACTCGGGTGATGGTGTGACTCATGTCGTCCCCGTTTACGAGGGTTTTGTTCCTAATCACTTGATTCGGCGATTGAATGTGGCGGGAAGACATATTACCCGATATTTGATCAAACTTTTGCTGCTCAGGGGATACGCGTTTAATCGCACTGCAGACTTCGAAACAGTCAGGGAGATCAAGGAGAAGCTTGCCTACGTCGCTTTGGACATCAAGAAGGAGCGAGAGCTAGCCAATGAGACCACTGTATTAGTGGAGGAATACAGGTTGCCCGATGGTACTTTAATCAAATGCGGCAGAGAGAGGTTCGAATGTGCCGAAGCTCTATTTCAACCTGATTTGGTCGATTGTGAAGGCGACGGAATATCCGATATGGTCTTTAACATGATTCAAGACGCAGAAGTTGATTGCAGGGCCGAGTATTTTAAACATATCGTACTCAGTGGGGGGTCGTCCATGTATCCTGGTTTACCATCTCGACTTGAAAAGGATATTAAAGACCTCTACCTCAAGAAAGTTCTCAAGGGAGACGCTGCGCGAATGAATCGATTGAAACTGAGAATAGAAGATCCACCGAGACGCAAGCATATGGTCTACCTTGGCGCATCTGTTCTTGGGGATTTGATGTGTGACAGAAATGATTTTTGGATCAGTAAAAGTGAGTATGAAGAAAGAGGTATCGCATACTGCTTGGATAAAGTTAAGTAACTATTTTCAATTTGATGAATTTTGGCCTGACAACTTGAGGTACTTGCCTTCTATTTAAAGTTTTACTCGCTGCAGTGACTTTAGTCAATTCGATGGATACAAACAATAATGAAGAAGTTCTTCTCTAATAATAATAAAGGCAGCAACCTGTAATATGAATTAAATAAATGAGCGAAGAGGGCAATTTGTTTTCGTTTAAACGCGATTCATCAAGAAAACCTGAGAAATCACCTTGATAATTTTTGAAGCATAAAATAGGATCTAAGCGAGGATACTGCTTTCTATGTCACTGGAGATATTCATTGACATTGGTGTTGTTCAAAACCTAGACTTTATTTGAATTAAATTATTTTTTGCTTCTAAATCTTGTTTTAAATCTAAGGTCTAGTCCGGAAGATGAACATGATATAACCTAGAATCAAACATAGAAGAAATTCCGGGGACGAAGCACTGGCATGCGAAGGATACTCTCTATCCTGGTTCATCTCAGATTCTGTTGCTTGGTACTCTTCATGATACTTTGGTGCAGGATGCATGTGTACCTTGACAGGGAATGCGACGAATCTCCGCATGGAGAAGGTTCCATAGCATCCGTATTTATCCTTCTCCACCGATCTGTCCGATATATTAGCTTTGAAATGAGCAAAACCATTTAAGGCCCAGTCTGCATCCCAAGAGTTTTTGATAATCCAGTATGGTCCACTTTCAGCATCTCCCGAACTATATCCAACCAATGTTACGGCATGATTGATGTGCTCAGAACACGTTTTATCGTCCTCTTCATCTTGAAGGTAGTCCTCGTTTGATAGGATAGTACTTCCTAGCCCATGTCTTCGTAGAGCTCTATCATTGATAATTATTGCCAGTGGATTGCTTTGCAAAGCGATGCAGATCTCCAGGTCAGTACCAACGTACTTCGTGGCTCTAGTGCCTTGCATATCAATATTTAAAACCCCGGAAGCTGTCACTTTTATAGGCGAGGAAATGTCCTCAACACAAACTTCGTCTCTTCCAAGATATGGAAACTCTTCTTCGGAAGCATAGGGAGAGAGAAATCCTTCATCTCCTTGAACGCCCCATGAATTCAAATAGTTTCCTCCTTTGCAACCATTGTTTTTCAAGTCACCTTTTCCACTCTTATCGCAATTAATCAATTGCTGGGCACTTCGGGCTGGAAAATCAGTAAGTTTGTATCTAATACGAACAATGGCTTGGACTATTTCCGTGGCAACTATTGCCCAGCAACTTTCACACTGTTTTTGGTTCGTGATACGCGTCGAGATAATCTCGTTTTCTCTCCAATCGACATCGCGACACTTTTGTGTCTCGTCCACGTTCTCTTCTTCTTTTACTTCGTCTATAACTTGTTCGGATACTACCGATGCTTGTGGATTCTCAAATAGTTCAGGCATCTTAATAGGAGGTTGCAATCTCATGTACTCAGCAATTTCCAGAAACATTGACATATCGCTTCTTTGAAACCTTTTCAGTTCCCGATTACGGGTTTCAAGATACAAATATTCTTTTTGAAATAAACACATCCTCTGGGGCAAAATTTCATGCATCGTTATGTTGCATCGCGTTTCTTTCAGCAGCACGTCAACTACATCTTCAACGAATACCTCACACTCATAAACCTTCAACGTGCCCTTCATTAGAAACGGACAAGCATCTTTGCTTGAATATCCCATGGGTGACCGGTCAATAATGAATCTATCAAATGTAGACTTCCAGCAAGAATGCAAAGATAGGAATGGTTTTCAACACCGACGATTTTTAAGAACAAGAAGTAGACCATACCAAATGTTTGAAATTTTGAATTCAAATCCAAGTCACAAAAATACCATTATTTATATTGTACTCCTATCGCAAAAGACGCGGTATGTATCAAAACATACATAACATGTTTGCATCGTAATATGCATTACACGTCTACATCTCATAGTTTGAACTCTGAAACCATCTTTGTACATGTCCTTATTAAATTTCAGCTATAAGAGGCAAAGAGCTCATACTTATAAACCATTTTTGCTTACAATTCAATTGAAACTCTATTCTAAGTTTATCTAATGGCGTATCTATTTCGTGAAATATATAAAGGAGGAAAATACAAATCAAGTTGTAATCCGCGGTTCGCCCCCCTCCTTTAAAGAGTTTTGTGATGGAAGCAGTTTTGGTAAGTGGCTACGATAGATTCCTATGTGGATGACTGACGAATAGCAGGAGCCTCTGATCGAAAAGCTGCTCGGTAGCATCGAAGGTATTGACGGTGTCGTCTTGAGTACCGATGACGCAGTGTGCATCTCTCAAGGATGGAAGCGACCACAAGGCACTAATTCAAGAGAAACAGCTATTCCGGCAGCCATATTCCCATTTATTGCAGACCAAATCTCAAAACTTCCTTGGGGAAAGATTCAAACTTCAACTTCAGAATTCAAATCTGCGACTGTTTTTTACGTGTACATGAGGCCATTGGTTGTGACTTTCGTTGGAAGTGAGAAGTTGGATGTGGATCTAATTGGATCTCCAGAAATGTTGCAAAGATTGGAAGCTGCTTTGAAGCATCTAAGAGTTGCGATTCCTAATGTTTGATTCTTCTTTAGGCTATTTTTGGTTGTTTTTAATTTGAATTTGTCGTTTTAATTTGAATTTGTTGTTTTTAATTAATCGTTTGTATATTTGACTTTCGTCGCTTGAATAAATTACTCAAGCATTGTCAGTTGATGAGTTTTGTACTTTAGAATTAATTTCCGCAAATGCATCTGGTTCATTCCTTTGAAAATTGACACTACTCACTAGTACAGAAGCAGGAGGAGCAGGCATCGATTTGGTTTCAATTTCAAGTTTTTTAGCGAGGATTTTTTCGATTTCTTCCTTTTCAATATCGTCTTCTCCAATCTCCACTTCATCCACAGGCTCGTAGTCTTCTTCATCTTCACTATCTGTTACATACACTTCGTTTCCATTCAATAAAAAATACTCGCGGTCCAAGGGATCAGTGCCTTCAAAAAAAGAATCGTAGATTTCAAATGCATCCATCTCGAATACATTAGGCTCCATATAATCCTCTGATTGTTTCAACACATGGAAACCATGTTTATCGTAAATTTCGCGACGCCCCTCATCCTTCAAAATGGTATAAGCAAGAGCTATGCGACTATCCAAATAGTGAATATCTCATGATAGTGAATATATTTAAAAACGTACCTGAATGTAATCTCCGCATCTTCAGCAGAGTAAAAACCCGGATGGTATCGATACGCAAGTCGATGAAAGCTTGCTCGGGCTCTATCTGAATTGCAATTAGAAACAGTCAAATGCAACGCTTCGTAGAGATTAAAAGCTTCGAGATCGTTTAAGGTAACATAGGTTTCTTCAAGTTCGTCAATCGGTGGTGTCTCGATGATGTCCATTTTAGTAGAATTGAATGGCCCAAAAAAAAACAGAAGATGTCTCATCGACGCATTGAGCCCTCGTGCTTGGAAGCAACTGTCAATGAAGTGAGGATCCTGTATCAAGACATGAACCTCTTGGTGATCGAAAAGCCTCATGATGTTAGAATGGACGGTGATTTTCCCGTCACTGTTTTGAAGATTGCACATGCACTTATTGAGGCATTGGATAAACCTCGGTGGATACATAGACTTGATTATGCAACCTCTGGTGTGATTGTAATTGGATTGACCAAGTTAGGCGCAGGCAATAGTGGCAAGCTATTTCAAAAACGTAAAACGAAGAAAATTTATGTGGCATTGCTTAAAGGCCATTTGAGACAACCTGTTCCAGGCAATGAAGAAAATTTCAAATACGCCTCCGATGTAAATGGCGTTCAAATTAGCGAAACTTTTGAAGATGGGATGAACTTCAATCACGGAGAAGAAACTTTTGGTGAATCTATTCCGGTATTTCTGGTAAGTGGACCAATAGGAGAAGAAACCGGCCATGCCTTTCGAATGATGATAAATGGCGAAAATCCGAGAGAGGCCAAGACTCAAGTGTTGCCTATTGGATACGGGGTAAGTCATCTATATATATATATATTTATATTGTTATTAACAGTATTATAGTATTTAGAAGGTGTTGAAGTGACCAAAGTCCTACTGAAGCCTATGGAAGGACGAAGACATCAGTTAAGATTGCATTGTCTTCACATGGGACATCCAATAATGGGGGATGTAACGTATGGAACGATTTATAACATTCACACTGGAAGTACCGATGACGGGTTTTATGGAATTCAGGAACGCATGTACTTGCACGCAAAGTATTTGAAGCTTCCATTTTCTACCGCAAAAATCCCACTCAAGCAAATCAGAGACTTTCCTGCTGATCTCGAATTCAATGCAGGAGATTCATTTCATATTGATACTGCTTTGTGATCTGTTTCACTTTTTGCCAGCTTTAAGTTTTCTTCTTTGCATTGAGCCAGCTGCGTTTCGAGGGCTTTGATCTTGTCTAGAAGGCCCTTTGGTTTGAGCTCTAATTCTTCCACCTTCAAATCCAAATACGAAATCACTTCTTTGTCTGATGCCACTTGAGCCCTCGATTGGTCTCGCTGCTCCATAGTAGCTCTTAGGCAACACTCCGACTCCTGTAGTTTCTTCACCAGGACAGCTTTTGTACCATGATAGGTTGACAACCGCGCTTTCAGATCTTCTATTTCGGTTGTCTTGATAATCAAAGCGTTTTCTAGATGTGTAGCTCTCTTATCGATGGATAAAACGAGTCTTAATTGTTCAACAGATAAGCCGTCGAATGTCGAGCGTCGTCTAGGTTTTGGATTCGTCATTTTAGTATTAAATGGACTCAAACCTGTACGCGTCCAAAAAGTTCGTGATTTTGGAAGTTCTACATTTTCAAGTTCCTGTTTCAAATCGCTGACGTTGTCTTGTTTGTCATATTGACAATATGGACATATCGTAATAGTGGCCTGTATTTTACTGCCGCAAAGTGGACAATCCCATCTCTCCACCTGGAGCGCGATACAAGTTGCTTTCGACGCCTGCAGCAGATGATAAAAGTCCATTCTGTTTAAATACGAACTAACTACCTTACAGCAAGCTGGTATTTTTAAAATAGTGTCAAACGAGATTTTTGAATCTCGTCGTTGTTTGTCAAACCCCATTTGAAACCATTGTTGCTCTTGAATTTCTTGTTGAACTGTCATTAGAATTTCTACTTGATTTTCCAGTTCCTTGCATTTGTAGTTCATTGTGGCTAGTTCCGTGGTTACAGTTTCATACTTGGATGCCTCCTGGTGCGACTTACGCTGGTAGCTCGCCACTAGTCCATCCAACATTTCAACTTTGTACACCAATCCACCAACATAGCTGGCCTCTTTTTTGAAACCCTTACACAAATCCGCAGCAAATGTTCTGGTTTGTCCTAGATGCAGCAGGCGTTTTTCCTTGTCGGCGAGCTGCGCCTTCAAGCTTTCAACTAGTCCCAAATTGATCCTAACGGCTCGTTCCAGAGACAAGCACTTCCTCTCTCGGTGGTTATCAACAATGCAGTCCACAAGCCCTCTAACTAATCGGTCCACTTCCACAATCGTCGACATATCTTCAGCATCTCTGGCCAGACAAGCACTCAGCTCATGAACCGTCCTCATCCTAGAAAGGGTCTACCACAGCATAGAATACAATTTTTTTTCCGGAAGTTGACTACTCGATGAATGCTGGACACTGTCTTTGCTTGGGCTTCAATCAAGACAATAGTTGTTTCATGGGAGGAACAGAGAGCGGTTTCTTTACATTCAATACAGAGCCGTTCGCACCAGGTACACACCAGAGTAAGTATTGAAGTTGTTTCATTCAATTGCTAGCGGACTCATTGTGTTTACAGTGTTTGAAAATGGTGGCGTTGGAGTCGTGGAGCTGCTGTATCGGAGTAATATTCTAGCTCTTGTTGGAGGTGGAGGCTGTCCTCAATGGCCTGTAAATAAAGTTATGCTCTGGGATGACACTAAAAGAAAATGTGTTGGTGAGTTGAGTTTTCATACTCCCGTTAAATCTGTTCGAATGCGCAAAGATATCATCATTGTGGCTCTTGAAAAGTTCATATACATTTACAACTTCGTGGATTTGCAATTGAAGTACAGCTTTGAAACGATGAGTAACCCCCGAGGTCTACTCGCACTGAGCGTCGAGTCGCTCAAACGAGTTGTTGCATTTCCATGTATTAAACAGAAAGGTTTGATTCAATTGGAACTTTTAGGCTCTTCTAAAACTGTTATAATACCTGCTCATGAATCGGAATTAGGTGCATTGTGTGTTAATCGAGAAGGAACGCTGGTGGCTTCTGCGTCAGAAAGGGGGACGGTTATTCGTGTGTTTAGTACAGCCTCTGGGCAGGTCTGCCATGAACTCCGTCGAGGTGCTGATCGTGCCATCATCTTTTCCATATGCTTCAATGCAGCTTCAACTTTCTTGGCATGTACAAGTGACAAATGCACAGTGCATGTGTTTCAGGTGTTTGACCAACCAGCTGTGGATGGCGAAGAAGGCGATGCTATTGAAGCTGTCTCCTATACTGAGAGACTCTTTCAAGTAGCAGGGAGCGCCCAATCTCTAATCACCGGTAGTTTGGGAGAGTACCTACCCAAATATTTCTCGACTGAAACGAGAAGAAGTGTTGTGAGGTTTCCAGTGGTTGATGCATGGACGGTTTGTGCATTTGGGGCTAAACCAAATACTATTTTAGTTGCCGGATTAGATGGGTCTTTCGCCAGCTACGGTTTCGATTTAAAGACAGGAGCTCATGAAAGAATCTTCCTCGGATCGGTGTATGAATCCATCGGCCACACATGACAATGGATGCGTCTTTATATTTAGAGTTTATTCCTCGCTAATATTGTATTTAGAATTAATAACATTTCAACCAGTTTTATTATATTAAACGAGCCGCTTCGCAGCTCTCTTCGCATGCCCCGTTGTTCTAAAGACTCTAAAAAATAACGCGACCAAAAAAAAGAGATTTTCATTAGGCAGACCCTGTTTTTACCACGGTCATAAAAAAGTTTTGCCCTTTTTGTGAAAAAAAAGACAAGAAGGTTTTGTTTGAAGGAGGTTTACATTTGGCTTGTTGTAGTTCGAATCCTACACGTTATGCTCCTCATAA
>Ga0105054_10003097_pt1 | contig 26110 bp, 23 predicted proteins | sample BON02_FD_78091 | JGI IMG/M metagenome (GOLD analysis project Ga0105054, IMG submission 78091) | Freshwater microbial communities from Lake Bonney liftoff mats and glacier meltwater in Antarctica - BON-02 (megahit assembly) | ecosystem: Environmental > Aquatic > Freshwater > Ice > Glacier...
GGGTAAGGGGAGGTCTGTCTAAAAATTCAAAAAAAGCAGCAAAAAACGTAATTTTATCCCTTGAAAAAAATATTTTTTTGGAAATTAGGACTTGAGGATTCTATTTGCGACTTTTGGGTAAATTTTGTAGGTTTGGTTTTTTAATTTTATGTTTATATATGGAGTATGCGTATTTTTTATTATCCTTGTAGAACCATTAATATAATTACGAATGAAAATTGCTTTTTTATATTCCTTATTTTTAGTTGCTCTATTTTCTTGTACTAGTGGTAAAAATCCACTCCATGAAAATGCGGGAGGCTCTATCAGGTTAGCTTTAGAGAATGAACCCGCTACTTATCTATCAAGAGACGTAATAGATGTTTATTCTGCTAATGTTCTAAGTCAGGTAATGGAATGCCTTGTTTCGTTAGACCCGAAGGACTTAACAGTTGTACCTCAAATTGCTAAATCTTGGAAAATTAGTTCAGATGGTTTGTCATATGAATTTTCTATCAGAAAAGATGTTTTATTTCATCCTCACACCTCATTTTCTTCTGATAAAGATAGAATAATGACACCCAATGATATTCAAAAAACAGTTGAGCTGATTTGTTCGAAAGGTTCATCCGGCGCCGTTGGAACGGCTTATTCAATGTTTTTGGGTCACTATTTAGTAGGGGCTAAGGAATTTTATGAAAAAAAATCTAAAAGCATTAAAGGGCTGAAAATTAAAGGTGATAAAGTCACTTTTACTATCATTGAAAAAGACAATAATTTTTTGAGTAAATTGGCTCATATTTCTTGTGCGATTATATCTAGGAAAATATATGATGCTAATTTAGAGCAAGATATGATTGGAACTGGTCCTTTCAAATTTAGAGAATTTAAAAAGGGAACTACCAATTCTATTATACTCACTAAAAATGAAGATTATTATTTAGTTGATGAAAAAGGATTTTCATTGCCTTATTTAGATAGTGTGATTTATGTTTTAGAAAGTAGAAAATTAGAACAATTAAATTTATTTGAATTAAAAAATTTAGATGTAATAGTTGGTTTACCATCAAGTAGAATTACAAAAATGCTAGAAGGACGAATTTCAGATTTTAATTCAGCTCCCCCAAGATTAATTTTACATAATAATCCTATTCTTACGACTAATTATTATTATTTTAACCTTCAAGATGAACGTTTTAAAAATATAAAAGTTCGACAAGCATTTAATTTTGCGATTGATAAAAATAAAATCGGTTCAGAAATTTTAAGAAATCAATTTTCTGAAGTAGGTTTCTATGGTATAGTTCCTCCAATATCTAACGCTTTTAGAGGATACGATTTTGAAGGTGTAAGAGCAGCTTCTTATTCTTTCGACCCCGTAAAAGCTAAGAAGTTGTTAGCTGAAGCTGGATATCCAGATGGAAAAGGTTTTGGGACTGTAAATCTTCGGTTCAATATTGATGATATTCATTCTGCAATTGCTGATGAATTTTCTAAGCAAATTTATCAGGTTTTAGGAATCAATGTTAATATTGATGCTTCTTCTTTTGATCAACTTGAAAAAGATGCTCGATTAGGTAAGTCTGAAATTTTCAGATCTGCATGGGCAGCAGATTATGCGAGTCCGGAATCTTTCTTGTATAATTTTTATGGTAAAAATGTTCCAGATAACATTTTAGAACCTTCAATGGTTAATTATTCGAGGTATAAAAATGATTCTTTTGATAAGCTATTTGATTTAGCTAAAAAATCAACAAAATTATCGAATCAAATGGATTATTTTTCGAAAGCTGAAAAAGTGTTAATGCAAGATCCTCCAATCATTCCTCTATGGTATAAAGGAGATTATGGTATCGTTTATTCGAATGTTAGAAATCTATATTTTAATTCTCTTAATCTTCAAAATTTTACAAAAGTGTATAAGAAAGAATGGACAAAAGAAGAGTTTTTAAACAACTCGAAGAAATAGATCTATGAAATTTATTTTCTGGGGCTTTCTTTTTTTTTGTTCCTTTTCTTTGTTTTCACAAGCTAACCAAATCATTAGAGGGAATGTAGTAGATAATGAGTCTAGTTTTCCTTTACAAGGAATAAAAATTGAATTATTTGGAGATAATGATTCAATTCCTTTATTCAAAGTTGTATCCGATATAGATGGTCATTTTGAATTTTTAAACGCACCCGTTGGAAAATACCGCTTAGATGCGAAAAATTCATTTTATGATTATTTTTCTACTATAATTATTGTAAATTCTGGTAAAGAAACGGTTGTTCAAATTTCTTTAATAGAAAAATTTATTGAGAAAGATGAAATTATTGTTGTTGCTCGTAAAAAAAATGAAGTAATTAATGAAATGGCTTTAATTTCTGCTCAGAAATTTAGCGTAGATGAAACAAATAGATATCCAGGTTCTCGTTCTGATCCTGCGAGAATGGCATCAAATTTTGCGGGTGTTCAAGGTGCTGATGATTCTCGTAATGATATTATTATTAGAGGTAATTCTCCCTTAGGAGTTGTTTGGAAAGTGGAAGGCATCGATATTCCAAATCCTTCACATTTTGCTACCTCTGGAAGCACGGGTGGTCCTGTATCCATTTTAAACAATAAAATTTTAGGAAATTCCGATTTTTTTATGAGTGCTTTCCCTGCTCAATACGGAAATAGTAATGCGGGTGTTTTTGATTTAAAATTGAGAAATGGTAACAATCATACGCATGAATTTACAGGTCAATTTGGATTTTTAGGTACAGAATTTATGGCTGAAGGTCCGATGAGTAAATCTAAAAAATCGAGTTATTTGATTATGGGAAGGTATTCTACATTGAGTCTCTTTCAAAAAATGAACATTAATATTGGTACAGATGCTGTGCCCGTTTATGGTGATCTTGCCTTTAAATTTAATTGGACATTAAAAAACGGTGGAAACGTATCTTTTTTCGGGATTGGAGGTAAAAGCCAAATTGCGATTAAAATTTCAGAACAAAAAAAATATTCAACTGAGTTTTATGGTGAGGGTGATAGAGATCAATATTTCGGAACTTCAATGGGTGTGTCTGGATTGGTTTATAAGAAAACACTGTCTGAAAAAACATTTATAACCTCTACTATTGCTGTCAGTTACGACCAACAAAATGCGCACCATAATATTTTGAAAAGACATTTAGACGCTACTGGAACGAATATCATTGTTGATTCAATAAATCCATTGATGGGATATTATTTTAAAACGACTAAGACTTCTGGTTTTTTTAGTGTGAATCATAAAATGAATAAAAATCATTTAATAAAAGCGGGTTTTAATTTCGAAGGGTATTATTTTGATCAATTAGATTCCGTGAATCTCAACTACCAATTTATTAATCGTTGGAATTATAAAGGAACTGCAATGTTGCTTCAACCTTTTGTTCAATGGAAATGGAGAATGAAAGAAAACATGGATTTCACGGCAGGTTTGCACAGTCAGTACTTTACATTGAGTAATAGTATTAGTGTCGTTGAACCTAGATTGGGTTGGAAGTTGAATTTAAAGAAAGGTCAAGCTGTTTTTGCTGGCGCAGGGATGCACAGTCAGACACAACCTATGTATACGTATACATATCATTTTAAAGGTACTACTGAAATGCACAATTTAAAGATGGATTTCACACGAAGTATCCATTCTGCAGTAGGCTATGAAAAATCGTTTAAGAATAAATTAAATGTTCGTACTGAAACTTATTTTCAATACATCTATAATGTTCCAGTAGAAATTAATCCATCTTCTTTTTCGTTGATTAATATGGGAAGTGGTTTTTCCCGTTTTTTCCCAGATTCTTTAAAGAATACTGGAACTGGATCAAATTATGGAATAGAAATTACTATTCAAAAATATTTCGATAAGTCTTTCTTTTTTATGTTCTCTGGAACTTTGTATGATTCAAAATACAAAGGCAGCGATGGTGTTTTGAGAAATACGTCTTTTAATGGGACTTATATAGGGAATCTATTAGTTGGTAAAGAGTTTAAAGTTTCTAAGAAGCAAACAATTTCTTTAGGTATGAAAATCACACAAGCTGGAGGAAGACGATATGGTTATGTCGATTTAGCGAAATCGAAAGCAATTCAAGAAATTATTTACCGTGATTCTGCTTTTAATGATCGTCAATTCAAAGATTATTTCAGATTGGATTTTAAAGTGAATTGGATAGTAAACGGAAAGAAAGCGACGCATGAAATTGGACTTGACTTATTGAATATTTTCAATACTAAAAATCTTTTAGGATTGGCTTATGCACCTAATTTGACTGATCCAACTGTTGAACCAATTGCACAAAAACAACAATTAGGATTCTTGCCTTTATTCTATTATAAAATAGATTTCAGGTTTCTAAAGAAAGAGTAAAATTATTTGGCATACACTTTGATTTAGGTTTATCAACCAAATTTAAAGTTATGAAAAAAATAGTTTATTTTTTAGGATTAGCGGTTGTTTTATTCGGGATGACAAGTAGTGTTGTTGTTTCATATCCAACAACAACAAACAAAGCTTTTCAAGCTGGTGAGCGATTACGATACCGTATTTCTTACGGATTTATGGATGCTGGAGAAGCTGTTTTAGAAGTCAATTCAACGACTAAAAAAGGCGGTAATCGTGATTTGTTTCATGTTAAAGGAACTGGTCGTACTTTAGGCGGATTTAATACCTTTTTCAAAGTCACAGACACGTATGAAAGTTACATTGATAAGAAAGGGATTTTTCCTTGGATGTTTGTTCGTCGTGTAAATGAAGGGGGATACAAAATCGCACAAGATTATATCTTTAATCAAGATCAAGCTAAAGTGAGTAATGGAGTAGGTAAGGAGTTTGAAACACCTCTTGGTATTCAGGATATGATTTCTTCTTTTTATTATGCAAGAACACTGAATTTCAAAAATATTAAGAAAAACGATACGTTTGAATTCAAAACTTTTATGGACGACGAGACTTTTTTATTAAAAGTAAAGTTTGTTGGCGAAGAGGTGATTCATATTCGAACTGGTAAGTTTAATTGCTTGAAATTTGTACCTGTTATTCAAACGGGTCGTTTGTTTCATCACGAAAGTGATGTTAATTTTTGGATTACCAATGATGAAAATAGAATTCCAATTTTAGTGAAAGCCAAAATACCTGTAGGGATTATTAAGATGCACTTAGTTGAATGGGAAGGTTTGAAAAATGATTTTTCTAGTAAAGTTGCGAAAAAGTAAGAAGTCTATAAAATGTTGTTAATAATTTGATAATGTGATGATTACCATACAGGGCAATCATCACATTTATTTTTAACTCTTTTAAATAAAAATATTCCTACACCTATTTCTATTTGGCTATAACCAAACATTTGACGAGCATATGAATAGCTAAAGGAAGGACTTGTTCGTTCATTTACTTTGTGAAGAAAACCTACACTTAAGTTTGAGTATATATAAAAATGTTTATAAATTTCACCTCTTAACCCTGCGAATCCAGACACGCCATATCCAGACAATGATTGAACTGGTGGTTCTTGTATGTTATTAAAAAATAGACTAGCGGTTGAAATAATAATTCCTGTACCAATACCTGCATTGTATGCTAGCGTAAAATTATTTTTTTTCCCTGCAACGTATAATCTTTCTGTATATCCTAATTGCGCATGAACATAATTCAATCCCTTCGCATTTTCATAATGAAATTGATTTTTATTTGTTGTAATCGTTTGACTGTGATGATAGGAATTACTGAAAATTCGATCGTCGCCAAGAGAGACCTCTCCAACTGGAACAGTTACAAATCCAGTCAAAGCTACTCGATTAAAATCTGAGAAGATGTATTTCATGTGATCCAAAGCAAGTGTAATATTCCATTTTTGCTTAAAATAATACCCAACTTTGAAATTGTATTGAGGAACAGAAATAGATTTTATTGAATAATCTCCTGAATTTAATTTTGATTGCTGGTCATGTGCTTTTGAATTTGCTAAATCAAAATCATAATGATAACCAGATAGATATAAATCGCTTTCAGAATACACCGCTCTATGATATCCCCAGGAAGCAAAGAACGTTCCTTTCTCATTGGATACTTTAATTTTTCTTTTTCCCTTTTGTGAGATAGAATTGAAAGAAAAGAATAGCGTTAAAATAAAGAAAGTAATTTTCATTTTGTTAGATTTTCAATTAAGACATTTTCAAAAAAGACAGTTCTTTTTCAGTTAAATGACGGTAATGTCCACGTGGTAAATCTTTTTTAGTTAAACCGGCAAATTGAACTCTGTCTAATTTTACTACTTCATACCCCATTGATTCAAACATTCTACGTACAATTCTGTTTTTTCCAGAATGCAATTCAACTCCAATTTCACGAGAACTATCTTTTACGTATTCAGCTTTATCGAAGTTTGTTTTCCCATCTTCTAACTCAATACCAGTCAATAATTTCTGTACATCTTCTAACTTAACAGGTTTGTTTAATTCAACATGATAAATTTTTGAAGACTTGTGTCGAGGATGTGTCAGTTTTTTAGCCATGTCACCGTCGTTTGTAAATAATAACAAACCAGTAGTTTCACGGTCTAATCTTCCGACAGGATATACTCTTTCTCTGCACGCTTTTGATACTAAACTCATTACCGTTTTTCTCCCCCAAGGGTCGTCCATTGTTGTAATGAAATCTTTCGGTTTATTCAATAATACGTAGCGTTTTTTTTCTGCATTGATCGTTTCACCGTCATAACGTACTTTATCACCAGGCATCACTTTATGTCCCATTTCTAGAACAATTACATCATTCACAGTTACAACTCCCGTTTGAATTAAAACATCTGCTTCTCTTCTTGAACAAATACCTGCATTAGATAAATATTTATTCAAACGAATATCTTCACGGTTCAAATCTGGTAATGGATCACCTTTTACCTTTTTAGTTGTACGTTCCTTGAAATCAGCGTATTTCTTTTTGTCACGGTCGCTTACTTCTTTTTTAGGTCCATCAGTTTCTGCTGTAGTTTTAGGTTTATATTTAAATCCTGCTACTGCATTTGATCTTTTAATGGTAGGTTTAGCAGAACCCGTTCTAGAGCTGCTTTTTTTTCCTGAATCAGATGCTTTTTTTTTATCTTTTGATTCAGCTGCTTTTGCAGATTTCGAAAATCTACCTTGTCCTTTTCCTTTTTCTTCTTTTTTTGTGTTCATCACGAGCATAAATTAGAATGCAAAGATAAATCAAATTATACTAAATAGCTTCATTTTAATGACATTAGTAGTTTTATGATTTATCCAACAGTTTTAGAAATTACAAATTTCCCTATTCTAAAGTAAAAATCTCTTGAATGATTTTTTGATTTTTTACTTGTTTTAAAATCTATTTCTTTCTTCAGAAATACAGAAAGTTGGTTTGTAATTGGTTCAATTGGATTTCTTAATTCACCTAAACTTGTTGTGATACAGTCAGTTGTGTTGTTGATTGTTTTTTTTGTTTTCTCCTGTGCGTTTTCTCCTACACTATTTACTACATTGGTTTCATTTTTAGAAATTCCCTTTCTGTTGTATGTTGTTGATTCAGAAGTAGTTAACAATTAAACTTGTGGGATGTTTGTTTCTGTTTCGAAAGGTATTTTTTTCTCTATTTGAATTGATTGAGTTGTTCTACTTTTTTCTTTGTTCACCCAATCAATTATGCAATGATAAGCAGTGGTGAAAAGATAGGATTTCACTTTTCCAAAACTTATTTCTTCGTGTTTAATCCAAACTTTCATAAAAGTATCTTGCACAATATCTTTAGCAGACATCTCATTCCGAAGCTGCTTTAAAGCAAATCGATAAATAGAATCTGAATAATCATCAATGGTGATATTGTACTCTTTTACGGTCATTAAATTGTATTGTTCCTAAATAAGACTCTTCTAAGCACTTAAAGTTACAAGAGTGGGTTAAGAATTTTATTTTATTTTATAAATAGATGATTTTGAGTTAATTGTGAGTAATATCACGAAGAAAGGGATGAGTATCGATTTAAATCGTACTAAAACTCCTAATAATCCGGCTGTAATTCCCGACATGTAAGCCATTAGAATACAAAAGATCAAACAAAAGATATAAAATTCATGCTTTTTAATGATTTCTAGTTTTTTTATAAAATCTCTTCTAAAAAATAGGAACGTTAAATAAAGAAATAAAACTCCTTCTAACCCGTTTAATATCAATGTTATGTGCATGGACTCCCAAATGAATGGTCTGTATAATCCAGCAATTATTGCTGATGGAAAAGCTTTTAAAATTTCTATTGGACCAAAATCGGTCATTCCGATATCATATTTTACTCCTAGATACGTTTTATTGATTGCCATGTCTTTTTGAATGGCTGCTGCATCTTTTAACTGACTTGAATTGAGCAACTTGTCACCTTGAAAATAGATACATAAAATTCCGATTATAAGTACAGTAAAACGAATTGAATAGATGACTTTTTTGTGGTTTTTATACGTGTTCATTATCTTGATTCCTACTGTTAACAAAAGTGGTATTGCAATTGCGATAATCATAAAACTTCTGATTTGTGAAAGTATTAAGAGATACAATGCCAACCAAATTATGTTTTTATACGATCGTTTTTTAGTGGGGGTAATTAATTGAAAGGAATGATAAATAGTAAATATGGATGTAAATAAAACGACTGTGTCTTTTGTGATTCCACTACACCAAAAACTAACAGATGGAATAAAAAGTACTGCTAGAGCGATGTTTTTATCAGTATTTAATTGGTAACTATGAACTAATTCAAATAATTTCCAAGATGCGATTGAGGAGATATAGGCCAAAAGTAGTGTAGTGAATAAATAACTTTTGAAGGTGATAAATGAAAGAATCGAAAGAATTTTAGCTACAAACCAACTCTCTTTTTCAAAATAAATCCATCTTGGTGGATATCCAATAATCATATCAAAATGAGCATAACAATTTTCTAATTTCGGATTACTGAATAATTCTTGAAAATAGAGACTAGGAGATTTCCAGAAAAGGTTGTTCATTTTTACCGCAGAATCCCAATAAGCTAATGTATCTCCACCATCAACAATTACAATGTAGTACAACGAAAAAACGACACTTAGAATCAGTTTCGTGTAGATGTTTAAACTGTAATATTTATAATAATCTAACTGTTGATTTTCTTTTTTTCTTTTGTTGATGCGTATAAAAAGGAGCATTAAAAAAAGTATCGATAGACCAAAATCCAATATAGAAAAGTATTCTAACTCGAATAAATCCATCCTTCTTTTCTAACTGTTTTTTCTAAATGGGGCACTTATTAATTGTGCTGACTTAGTTTTCAAATAATGCCATTTTCCTTCCACTATTTCAATGTACTTTATATAAATGACAAATGTTGTGATGAATAAAATGGCTCCTGTAATTGCTTGTAACGGGTTTAATTTTGCTGCAAATAAATCTTTTAATCCAAAACCAATTAACCCACCATACAATACCATAACGTGTAAAATATAAATTGATAGTGTATTTTGTCCTACTTTTAAAAACAAAGATTCTTTGATGTGAAAGTATTTTTCAATGAACATTAAAACTCCTAATACAATCAATACTTGACCAATTCTACCATAAAGCCATGCGTTGTTTACAAAGTCTAAATTGTCATGGAATTGTAGGTGTTTTGCTAATGAATCAATTGCACTAAACACTGTCCAACCAAATAGATTCAGTGCTAGTCCTAATCCAATAAAAGTAAGTGGAAACCACGTTTTTTTAATGTGTTGTTGGTATTTGTTTAAGAGCGAACCAACCATTCCTCCATACAATGTAAAAGCTACCCAAGGTATAATTGGAAAAACAGAGTAGGGACCTTGAAATAAATTTTGAATAAATTCTGGAGCTTTTACGGGGTAATGAGTACCGTTCGCAGTTTCAGCTTCTACATTTACTTTTAAAAGTTTCTTATTCAGTGCATGAAGATTAGAAATTTGATCTAGATTCGCCAATCTTGATTTGTAAAAAAAGGTTTTTACCCCCTGAAGTTGAAATGTTTCTAACTCATCTTGAGATAATTGATACAGTAGGTATTTTATGTCGTCGTATTCAGTTCGAGAAAGTGCATCACTGTCTTTTTTCTCAAATGCTGCTACTTTTTCAATTAAAACACCAATATCTTCTCTATGTCTGAAAAATGGATAGAAAGAAAAAATAATTGTTCCAGCAATAAAATAGTAGGTTGCTAAACTACCCTTATTGATGAATTTATAGATTCCGAAAATTATTAGTAATAAAGCTATTCCTAAGCCAATGCATTGAAGGACGTGAAAAGCCACTACCCAACTAGAGATGTTTCCTGTAAAATAACTTCCAATATGTTTCAAATTAACTTGAAGCATGTATCCCCAAAATATCAATTCGAGCGAACGTTTAAATCCTGTTTTTACACGTTTGTTTTGAAAATATCCTGCATCTTTTCCCATCGAAAGTAGGTACACAAAAACGACTCCAGTTACTGTGAAAAACATAGGAGCTGTAAATCCTCTAACGAAATTCCAGATTGTGAATGCTGTGTTTTGAGTGTTGTGATACAGTTCTTGATTGTCTAAAGTACACCCAATAAAATGTCCTTCCAACATTAATAAAATAGCGATTGAACGAGCCATATCGATGAACTTTAATCTCGCTTTTGGTGCTTTTACAGCTACTGTTTCAGTATTAATTTCACTCATAGTTTACAAATGTACTATATTCCTTTGAATCTTGAAAAAGATGTTATTTTTTGGGTGAAATTTCTGATATTAATACCAATCGAAGCGCTCCTTTTTGATCTTTTACTCTTAGATAAATTGACTTAATGACGATTCCAGAATAATTTTTTGAATCAAAATATATTTTAATGTTCGTAGATTCTCCTGGTTCTAGAGTCTTTTTTGCTATTTCTACTTTATTGCAATCGCAAGGTACAGTTGGTTCCTCTAGTTCGATCGTTGTATTGTTCGTATTTGTTATGGTAAACGTTCTTTCAATCACTTCTCCCTCTTTTATTTTTCCGGCATCGATTAATTGATTTTTGGTCGTTAATGAGAATTCGTTTTCTTCTTGTTTTTTTTCTACTTGTTGCGGATTTAAATAACTGACACTTAGTATTTCTATTTTTCTTTCAATTGCTGCTGCCCTAGAATAGATAGAATTTTTTTGATCGTTTGGATTGTCACTTGTTAGCTTATTGGAAGTGTTTTCTCCAAAGGGTACTTCTTCAAATTTAACTTCTCCACCATTTTTTGCTGTTCCTTTCATGTATGGTCTGAAGATACCGTTCTGATATTCATTTAGATAGTTGATTAATGAACTTATTCTTCTTTTTGTTAAATTTACATTGTAATCTGTTTTTGCCAACGGACTAGCAAACCCTTTAATTGTAATTTTCAATTTCGTTCCTTTTTCTAGTTCTTCTAATAAAAGTCCTCTAAATTGATTTAAATCTTTCACTCCTTGATCTACAAATTCAAGAAAGAAACTTTCGATATCTTCTTTTGCTTCTTCTGATTTATCTCCCGTCAATCCAGTAGCATATTCTTTTTTGTAAGTATCTAATAATGAGCGATATGATTGATAGCTTGTTGTGTAGTTTACTTTTGTTATTGTATCCACAGAACGAGGGTCTGGAACATCGTTGTGAAAGTAAAGGGTAACAGGCAATCGTTTATTTAGTTCTGCTAATGTTTCTTTAGTGGTTTGAAGTGCAATTTTCTCAACAGGTATTGGTATTCCAGTAAATATATCGCTACAGCACGTTGGGTTTTTACTAAACAATATCCCTAATCTGTTACTTGTTACATACGATGTATCGCCATTTTGGAAATAATATATATCGTTTGCACTACTGTTAATAGGTATTCCTGCATTTATTGGGTTCTCAAATTGTGTTGTGTAAGGTGTGTAAAAAACATCATTTCCTCCAAATCCATCGTGCTAAGAAGAGGAGAAATAGAGCCTTTTATGCAAAGTGTCCCACCATGGACTGATTTCATTGTCTAGAGAATTGGAAGATTTTATTGATTTTACTTTTGAAAATTGCGTACCATTTTTGATTGTACTATACCACAAATCCATTCCTCCTTCTGTGCCTTTACGATCTGATGAAAAAAACAATGTTTCTTGTCCGTCAATTTCTGCGATGCAGGGCATAGTGGTATTTGCCCCAGGTTCGTTAATGATTGTTCCGAGAGAATCAATTCCAGTGTAGGTTCCGTCTGTGTATTTTGCAACCATTATTTTACACGTGTAATTGTAGCCATTTTGTTTACAAAGGCTAAAATAAAAGCGTTTTCCGTCTAAGGAGAAAGTCCCATTCCCAGTATTTAACGATTGAAAATAAAGGTCTTCAATTCTTTTAGCATCTTCAAAGTCTTTTCCTTTTTTCTTGGAAGAATAAAGTTTGGTTGTGTAGCTTGTTGCATACACTTCTTCATTGGAAGGAATTGAATCTGCTCTTAAGGAAGAAAATATGAAATTTCCATCTTTGATGGTGTGTCCAAATTCTGAATCTTTTGTGTTAATTTTAGAAGATACATTTGAAAATAGAATGGCTGAGGTATCTTTTATAGCAGATTTCGCCCATAAACAAGATTCAACTTCTCTCGCTGCCTTTAAGTATAAATAGCTTTTTTTATCTTTTACGTATTTCTTTTTGCATTTTTTAAATGTTTCAATTGCTTGTTCATATTTGCCATTGTGTTTTTGCATTATTCCAAGATTGAGCAAACTTGAAGGATAGATTTGAGTATCTTCTTTGGCGTACACTTTTTTGTAATATACCTCCGCTTTTTTATAATCTTTATAGGCTTTCAATGTTTCAGCATAATTCCATAATGGAGTTAAAGAGTTTGAATCTAACGCGATTGCTTTTTCATAATATTCTAGCGCATAATAAAAATCTCCTTTTTTGTATTGTTCATCAGCAAATTTCAAATAGTTACTCAATTCATTTTGAGAAAATACGTGACCTACACTAAAGATGAATACACTTATTATATAAAATCTGGACATACTCGATGTGAAATTTTCTTGGGTTTAAAGCGTTTAATAATATAACGAGCTGCAAATTCTATTCCACCTCGTCCATTACTGACCTGTATTAATTTTGAAAAATTGAAATCATAACTCATTCCTAAGAACCAATTTTGATAATCCATTCCAGCGCTTAAATATCCTGCATCTTGATTTCTAAACCATGCGCCAAAATAAACTGCCTTGTAATCAGTTGGTTGGTTGATTAGTGTGTGTTTCACATTTGAACCTAAAACTATTTCTTTGTATTTCCCTTGAAATTGAAGAGATAAACTTGGCATAAGATCTACTTTATCAGTGAGTTGATACATTCCTTTTGCGAAAAAAGAAATACGAATATCTCTCCTCACTTTTTCGCCAAAGAAACCTTGATCCGGTTTATTTAAATTAAAGAGGGAAAGTCCGGTTGTACTTTTTTTTCGTTCTGTAATTCGGTATTCATAAACTATTCCAGTTCCAACAGATAAGTTCGTATTTCGTTGATTTTGATAGGTTTCATTACTTGGTAAAGTTGGGTCATACATCATTCCATTGTATTGATTGTCAAATGAAAATTGATCCCAATCTACTTGTCGGTGATTGATTCCGATATTGATTCCAGGTCTGATGGTATGATTTGAATCCGCAGTTATTTTATAGATATACGCTCCATTTAATTGCACTTCATTGGTTCTAAATTTACCATCTCCAGCAGCATCATTAAAAAACAAAACTCCAAGTCCAACATTTTTAAATTTCTCTATTCGCATATCTCCAGAAAAGGAAAGGGTATTGAACGGAACAGTAACACTTCTCCACTGACTTCTATAATTTGCAATAATTCTATAATCTCCTTTAAAATTTCCAGCATTCCCTGGATTCTGAAAGAGCTGATTGTCATTGAATTGAGACCAATGAATATCTTGTGCATTCAATTTCATAGAAAGCAGAATAAAAATCAGTAAAATTCGCACACGCTCTCGGGTCATTTCAACTTTTTGATTGTTGAAGGTACAAAAAAAACCTTGATTCGGATGAATCATTTTAACTTGTAATTTATTTAGATATGAATAAATAGTTAGATGTTAATCGTAAAATAATGTTAATCAATTACTTATTAACCAGTTAGTTGTGAATATTGTAGAAATATTCAAAAAAAGAGATGAGATCTAAAATAGATTTATAAATTTACACTAGAAATTTCAAAAAGTATTCGTGCTTATTTCTTGTTTAAATCACACATGCAATACAACTTACCAGAATGAAATTAATTCAGTTAACGATTCTATTAGCATCTTTAATTACACTAAAGCCTTTATTTGCCGCTTCAGAATTTTCTAAAAATCAACTAATTGAAACTGCAGAAAGTTTAATGGAAAAAGGAAAAACTAATTTAGCCTATTTAATCTTTTCGAAATTAACAAAAGATAAAACTACATCTAAAACTCTTCAATATAGACTATTAAAAGATATCGCTAGAGTTCACTTGATTGAACAAGATTTTGTCAATTATGATCGGATAAACACTAAAGCTAATAAACTTTATAAAGGTAGAGGAGATATCTATGAAGCTCTATACTTTGCAGAAAGAGCCTATTTCTGGCATACGTTAACTTGGGGAGATTCGGCTGTATATTACTCAGATAAATCTATTGAAATAGCAACTAGAAATCGGAGAGAATTTAGTAAAATAAGCGCAGCATTTATTTATCAGATTTATGCAATAACTTGTCTTTACAGGCATGTGGATGAAGATTATAAAGTAAATGATGGAATGAATTTAAAGGGACAAAGAGCCAAAATGTTTCAATATTTTGATTCAGCACTTTATTATTCTGATCGCTATCCTTTTCGCTTTATATCTGAAAAAGGACTCTTATACCGTTCAATAGGAAATAGGCATCTTGACATGCTAGGTTATGTCTCTAGGACTAAAAAAGACCAGAAACTTTTAACTCCTTTAAATAGAATTAGTTATTACAATGCAATGAAATATTACACCTTATCTAATAAAAACCTTGATCCGGAAAATTGTAATGATAGATTGATCAACGAATCTTTGATAGGTATGACATTCGCATGTTTCGGTGAGAAAATAAAAGCGATGCACACTTATGAAAAAGCGATTTATGAATTTCAGAGAATAAATGGAGACCTTTCAAAGACTACTGTTCCAAGAGTATTATTAGATATGTATTCTTTTAAATTGCAAAATGATTATAATTTACCGTTCAACCTAAAAAAAACAGATAAAGATATTTATATATTAGAAAAGTTAAGAGTTAGCTGGTGGGAGACCTTACTAAGAGAGGGCAAACATACATACGATATATTTGCTATTTCTCCCTACTATCAACTATCTAATCTATACCTCAGGAAATTCATTGAATATAACGATTATAATGCACTGGAAAAAGCTACTTCTTTGATTTTAACAGAAAAAAACCACTTTCACTTCTTAGAAAAAACATTCAATCAGTTCAATTTAAGAATTAAAAATGCTGCTATTGAATTTAATTTAATTAAAAACACAACGTTTAAACACTATTTAGAAGATTATTTGAACTTAAACTCTAAAAAATTAGAACTAATTAATCCGCCTTATATTACTATTAAATCTATTCAAAAAAAATTAAAAAAAGATGATTATTTTTTAATATCTTATCCAAGATATGGATTTTTTGGAAAGAACAAATTATTGATTGGTAAAGATTCAGTAGCTGTTATCAAATGTAAGGATAATACAGACGGATTTAGAAATGTTAGTCTTGCTGATTATGATTTTAAATCGTTTAAAAAAGAATCTTACAGTAATTACAAGTTGTATTTCGAAGAAATTTTTAAACTAAAACCTACTATAAAAAAGGTTTATGTTTCTTACGATGACTATACGAGATACTCCATTTTAATTAAAGATACAGTAGGGAATAATTTTGACCAATTAAATTATTTAGTAAAATCTATTCAGTTTGTTACTATTTACAATCCTTATGTCTTTTTCTTAGATTCGAAACCTTCAACTTCAAAAAGATTAGATTTCTTGAAAATTAAATTACGAGGGACTAGTGATTTATTGTTCACGGAAAAATTAGCATCCTCAAAGTTTCAAAACTATCAAAAAACAGAGGCAAATTTGGATGAAAATTGGGAAAGGTATTTGGCTAAACCTGGGGTTTTACATATTTATGGTCATGGTTCGGTTGCTAGGGATAGCGCTTCGGCTTCAAAATATTTCTCATTAGACTTCTCGAGTAAAGATAGAGAAAAGTCAGTTAATAGAATTAATGCTAAAACTAACTTTAACAAAAGTTTAGTTGTATTAAATAACTGTTTTTCAGGCTTCACTATTGCCAACAAGAATGAATATGATAGAGGTATTTACCTTAAATTATTAAATGGTGGTGTTAATCATGTAATTATTAGTCCAAATGAGACAGATGATGAAGTTTCTTCAATTTTATTTAGTTCTTTTTACAAAAATATAGAAAATGGATTTTCGGTAAACGATGCTTTTTATTCAGCTCAAAAAAGTTATTTAGAAACTGCTAAGGGAGCTATGGCACATCCTGTTTATTGGTCTTCATTTCAAGTTATTAGCAATAATTCAACCCCAATTTACAAAGCAAATAGCGTTTCATTTGAATTGGTATTGTTTTTTGGCTTTTCAATTTTGTTGTTGTTTTTATTTGTTTTTATATTCAATAAGCTTAAGGCACGACCTTGAGGCTTCTTTAATATCTATATCGTTTGAGTTTATTAGTTTTTTTAGAATTGTTATTGCTTTAGCTACGTTGTTATTTTCTAGTGACAAGAGTGCTAAGTAATATAAAGATCTATCTTTAAAAACACTATTAGAAGAGCTGCTAATTTTCAAGTTAATCTCGGCATCTTTTTTGTCATTGTTGTAATAACTTACAACTCCTTTAAAATAAATAAGTGTATCATTATTTATTTTAATTGGTTCTATTTCTTTTAAAAGAGCAGCAGCTTTTAAATATTCCTTTTTCTTATAGGCATACATACTACTTTCCCATGATGAAGAACTTTTGCTTGACATATAATTAGGTAATCCTGGTTCTTCGAAAGTTTGCTCAAATGTTATTTCCTGATTATTTTGGTTGCTCATCCAAAAAGTAAAACCTCCTACTCCGATTATGACAATAAAAACGGCAGCATATTTTTGAAGTTTTGAGAAAATTGGAGTTACTTTTTGCTTTTTTGAATTAGCTGTGATTTCTATTTTACTTGAAGCTAAGTAAGCTTTTATTTTTTGAAAATCATTTCCATAGAATGACAGGAGCTCTAAAAAGCCTTCCTCCTCCTCGGTTCGATCATTTTTTGATTGAAGTTTCTCCAATTGAATATTAAATTCTATCGGATGGTCTAATAGATTAATTAGTTGTTTCAAATCATCCATAACACAAATACAATTAAATTTTTCCAAAGTAAACTCATTTTCTTTCGACTAAGGCATAATTTATTACGAACGGTTTTTTCGGTTACGTTTAATTTTTCTCCAATTTCATCATTCTTATATCCTTCCAAATGTAGTTTTACTAAAAATTGTTCTTCTATCGGGAGGCGTTCAATGCAGACATATAAATCTTGAATAAATTCGTCTTTAGTATTAGTAGCTTCAACTGTAACTAATTCCTCTAGAATTCTACTTCTATTTTTCACTCCTCTTCCATGATCTATTGCTCTGCATTTGACGATTACTGTTAAAAATGCTTTTAGGTTTTTGATGTCTTTCCATTTTTGGATTCTTTCATCTGTAGGAGTCTCTAATAACGAAATAAAAACTTCGCTTACTATATCTTTCGCTATTTCAGGATCTTTTAATTGTTTTATACATGTAAAAAGTAAGGGCTGAAAAAAATCTTCATACGCAAAGGAAAGAGCATCATTTTCTCCATTTATAAATTGATTCCAGTAACTCTTAAAGTCAGACATAATTTTTCAAATATAGCTTTCTTTTTTTAAAAAAGGGAAATTGACTCAGGAAAATACCACAGATTTAAAATAAATTAACCTGCTAAACATTCATTAGGATAACTTTTTATCTCTCACTGAACGTATATTTCATAACGAGTGTGTTATTTTGTTTTGTATATTTCGTAATTAAATGAAATACCTTCTACAATGGGACAAATTGTTTTTTTAAACGACTTATATTAAAAGATTTATGAATATTCAAAAAATCCAACAATTTATTCATTTAATTGGAGCAGGAAGAACTGGTTCTCCCCAAATTATTGCAGTTAGATTAAATATTTCTGAAAGAATGGTCTATAAATACGTTTGTATTTTAAAGAATGAACTCAATGTGCCAATTGGTTACAATAAATTCAATAAAACATATTTTTTTTCTGAGAAAGGACAGTTAGTTTGGTCTTGGAATAAAAAAATTTTAGACTGAACTTATATTTCAGTTAGTATGCTTTAATTTGCACCAAATAAATAAAACCAGTTGAATTTTAACAAACTACAAAAACTAATTACTTTGATTGAATCTGAAACAACAGGCAAACCGAAAGAGCTTTCGGTTAAGCTAGAGGTTTCAGAGAGAATGATGTACCGCTATCTTGAAATTTTAAAGCACGATTTCATTGCGCCCATTAAGTATTCAAAAACCAAGGTAAGTTATTATTTCACTGAAGAAGGAAGTTTGGATTTGAGTTGGCAACAAGAAGAATAAAAGTAAGGAGGAGTGATAATTAAAGAATTAATTCTTGAATGGAGTCCAGAAACCATTTCAATAAACGGGGCGAAACTGAAAAGCCATATGACTAGGGGGATAAATGAAAAAAAATGAAAAGAGTAGTATTAATTTTAATTATTTGTTGTTCGGCAGCTGGTATTTCGGCTCAATCGAAGTCAGTAAAAAAAACAAATCAACCAAATTCGACAGCGAAGAAAATCGAGGAAGTTAAGAAAGTTGAGAAAGTTGAGGAAGTTAAGAAAGTTGAGGAAGTTAAGAAAGAGGATGAAGCTAAAATTGATAAACAGAAATTAGACAATTTGAAAGATAATTTAAGTTCGAAAACCAACGATTTCCTTGAATCAATTTCAGAACAAAAAAATAAAATGGTATTAAAGCCTCAAAATTTTATTACGTGCGAAGAATATTCAGAATATTCAGAATTAATAAAAAAAGATATAAGATATTTTAAAGGTCAAGTTGTGAAAAAGGGATATGTGAATATTTACAAAGCATATATTTTGATAAAAAATGATTGCGAAAAATCTGACAAATTACTGACAGATACTAAAACAATTGAAAAGCTGATTGAAATAACTGATAAATTCTTTTCAATTTCTATGGGTACTGATTCTAAACTTATTGATAAAAAACTAATTGACATAACTAATATAGCAGCAATTAAAATAATAACTAACATCGATTAACAATAGACAAGTCAAGCGTGGAGCCCAGAACCCACTAAAAAAAACGGAGCTTAATTAAAATGAAATAACACAAAAAAATGAAAAAACAATTACTTACATTAGCTCTAATTATTGGCGCGAGTTCAGCTATTAATGCCCAAGAAGAGCAAACAAAAAAAGAGCAAACAAAAAAAGAGGAACTAAAAAACGTTAGAAGTTCTTTACACATAATGATTATTGAATCAGATAATTTTCCACAAAAGGAAGTTGTTCTCAAAGCATTCAATAATGCACCTTTTCCTGATAAGTATAACGACCATCAAATTGGTGAAAAATCCTTCAATCCCATTGATTATCCATTAACAGCAGAAGAAAAAGCTATTATTTATACACCATCAAAAATGGGTAAGTTAGCTGAAGGAGCTGGAGTGAAAATCGATTCATTAAAGAAAGAGTTGCCTTATAGAATTAACAAATATCTTGCAAAAGAAAAAATTGCAAACAAACTTGTTGCTAAATGGTTTAATATACAAGCCGATGGTAGTTTTGATTATAATTCAATCGGTGAATTAGGTAGTATGAGTGCATCTGCTATTGACATAGCTATCGCTGAAAATGCAAATAATGGTATGGCGTTATTGAAAACCGCAGGTTTGGAATTAATAGGTAAAACTTTTGTTGTAATTAACAAGTTAAATTTTTATGCAAATGAGCCAGTTGTTCGTGTAATCAGAGATGCAGCAAAAAAAGAAATAGAAACATCAATGGTGGGAAGCCCTCAAGCACTTATTGATAAAGCGTTAAAGGCAATTGATAAAGCTTATGAAATAGGTAAAGAGGGGTATTCTATCTTTGCTACTTCTTTTTTATATAAATTGGTTTGGAATGATACTATTTCAACTGCTTTTTATGGTGATTTTGAAGATCCAAATAAAAAATATCCTGAAAAAATAGCTGCATTTTATAATTCTGATTTATATAAGTTGGAATTTGTTGGAGACGAAAGTGCATCAAGCTTAGTAACATTTTCTTTAAATGATAAAAGAACAGAAGCACAAACTATTGAACTTGCTACAGTGAGAATTACAGATAAAACGTATGCGAAACTTCAGCAAAAATACGATGTGTTCAAAACCAGAGTTGCACTTCTCTCAGGAATTCCTATTACTGCAAAAATCGGAACAAAAGAAGGTTTAGTGGGCGGTGAGAAATTTGAAGTACTTCAACCATCTCAAGTTTCTAGAGTCAGTCCAGTGATATATAAAAGAATAGGAACAATAAAAGTTGATAAGGACTTGATATGGGATAATACATACAATGCAGGGGAAGCAAAAGATTTAGATCCTGTTGCTGATGGTGTTGCCCCTAAACCAGTTATTAATGCAACCACATTTAAGGGTGGGAATAAGTATGAAGAAGGGTATTACATTAAACAAATAAAATAACTCAAAAACCATTTCAATCTTATTTCAGGATTGAAATGGTTTTTAGTCACATAAAAACTAATCAAGATGAAAACTATTTTAAAAAAAACTGGTCTATTATTGATAATGATGATTTGCATTGTGTCAGTAGCGAGTGCACAGGCTAAAAAGAAAGCTGATAAGGCGACAGAAACATGGGATTATGAAATTGAAGTTGTTCGACAAGGCACCCCAGGCACTTATTTAGTTAAGGTGTGGTCATACTCTAAAAAATATGATGTTGCAGTTAGTCAAGCGAAAAAAAATGCTGTGCATGGCGTTATTTTTAAAGGTTTTCCGCAGAAAGGATCGGTTGCAAAGCAGGACCCCTTGACTAATAATGTAAATTTAGAAGAAGAAAAAGCCGATTTCTTCAAACCTTTTTTTGCTGATGGTGGCAAGTATATGAAGTTTGTTTCAATTTCAGGAGATGGATCTATTGAAGCAGGGGATGTAATAAAAGTTGGCAAAGAATACAAAGTTGGGGTAATTATATCAGTTAATGTTTCTGAATTAAGAAAAGACTTGGAAAATGCAGGTATACTTAAATCATTGGGTGCAGGATTTAATTAATTACTAAAATTATAAAGAAATGATAAGAATAGTTATGGTAGTTATAATAAGTTGTAGTTCAATTTTATTATATAATTGCAGTTCTCAAAGCAAAATATCTGGTAATTATACATACAAAACAGAATGCTTTGGCATTGAACTTGACGGCTCACAAACATTGAAAGCTTGGGGCAATGGTCGAAATAGATTTGATGCAATTGAGCAAGCTAAAAAAAATGCTGTTAGAGATGTTTTACTATCGGGTATTTCTGAAGGAAAATCAGATTGCAATAGTGTTCCTATTCTTTTAGAAGTAAACGCTAAGCAAAAGCACGAAAATTATTTTAACAATTTTTTTGCTGATGGAGGAGAATATAAAAACTATGTTTCATTAAAAGATGAACGGATCGGACAAAAGGTTAAAAGAGATCGTAAACTTGCACGAGAAAGTGTTACACAAGGTTTAGTTGTTCGAGTGCTGCGAGCTGAACTAAAACAAAAAATGATAGCTGATGGTATTCTTAAAATTAATTAACTTAGAAAAATGAAAAATAGATTAAAAAACTCAAGCATACTTGCTTTATTATTTTTGATTACAACATCATTATCTTTTTCACAGGCTGTTAACAAACCCTCGATAATGGTGTTTCCTGATGATGTTTGGATGAATTCAAATGGTTACTTTAAAGAAGTAGATAATCAAGGTGTAAAAATCATGGTGCCTGATTACACTAAAGCCCTATTAAATGTTGAACTCGGGCAGGTAATAACTAATATCGGAAAAATGATGTCAGACAGAGGTTATCCACTTGAAATTTTGTCCCAAACGCTAAAATCTTTGCAAGACGCTGAAGCTATAAAAAGTATGGAAACAAGTGAAGAAGGTAATAGCGTGGCAGTGAGTCTTAAAGATAAATTATTAAGTACAGCAAGACCACATCTTATTTTGTATGTTTCGTGGAATGTAAACAAGATCGGGCCTAAAAAATCGGTAACTTTTTCAATCAACGCAATAGATGCTGGAACAAACAAATCTGCTGGTAGTGCAAGCGGAACAGGAGATGAATTAATAGGTGTGTCAATGCTAGTATTGCTGGAAACAGCCGTTTTGTCTTATATTGATAATTTCAACGCACAATTGATGACTTATTTTGATGAAATGGTTACTAAGGGTCGAGAAATTATACTTGAAATTCAGGTTTTTGAAAATTCTCCTAAAAAATTAAATAGTGAAATTAACGAAGATGGTGATGAATTGTCGGATGATATCCAAAAATGGATGAAGGCAAATAGTGTAAATGGTGCAGGTACAGTACAAACAAAAACTTCCACTTTAATGAAAATTACAGGTATAAGAATTCCTTTAAGAAGTGAGGATGGATCTGCATTTTCTGCTGATGATTTTGGAACAAAATTGAGAAAATATATGCGTAAAACATATCAATTACCTTGTTCTTCATACCCTGTAGGTACAGGTAAAACAGTCTTGGTAATTGGAGGTAAAAGTCAATAATAATTTGTTTAATCAATGAAATAAAATGAAACATTTAATAATTTGCATATTATGCCTTGTAGGTATAAATATTTTTGCTCAAAATAGTGCTGGGAAGTCAGACGATATGGCGCGAATAACCTTGGCTACATTTGTGCCACAACAAATTGATAAAATGCCCGATGCAGCTCGTAGTATTTTGGCTAATAAATTAAGCCAAATTGCTACTCAAAGTGGAATGGGTGGAGCAGCTTCAAGAGAAAGATTTATTATTACTGCAAACGTCAATATAATTAGTAAGGATCTGACACCAACCGCTCCTCCATTGACAGCTCTCGTTTTAGAAGTAACACTTTATATTGGTGATGGGATTGACGGAACAAAGTTTGCAAGCACTTCTATCAGTGTTAAAGGTGTTGGCGAGAATGAAACTAAAGCATATATTTCCGCTTTAAAGGGAATTAGTCCTAATAATACTAATATTCAAACTTTTGTTAATGAAGGGAAATTAAAAATAGTTGAGTATTACAATAGTAAATGTGATTTTTTCATTAAAGAAGCTCAAACTATTGCTAGTCAAAATAAATTTGATGAAGCAATTTTTAAATTAACTGCAGTACCTGAAATATGTAAAGAGTGCTATGATAAATGTATGGATGCTGTTTCACCAATATTTCAAAAACAAATTGATAGAGATTGTAACTTAAAATTGTCTGAGGCAAATAATTATTGGGGGGCAAGTCAAACTCTTGAAGGAGCTAGCCAAGCAGCAGAATTGCTTTCAACAATAGAGCCTTCTGCATCTTGTTTTGGAGAAGTAAAAGCCCTTTCTAATAAAATTGCTACGCGTGTTAAAGAACTAGATACGCGTGAATGGAATTATACTTTAAAAGAGCAAACTCAAAAAAGTGAAAGAATAAAGGCATATAGAGATATTGGTGTAGCTTATGGAAACGGACAGCCTAAATCTGTAACATATAATGTGAGAGGTTGGTGGTGAGTCCCCCATAATATATAAAGCTTAAACGCTATATCGGAAATGAGATTAAGTATTTTTTTTACAGCAAAGCACTAGTGAAATCAATTTAAGTTTATAAAGCATATCAGAACTAAATATGTGCTGTACAATTAAAAGAGGCTAAAATACAAATAGCATCTAAAAATTACAAAGCCTCAATTTTTTTAGGTAAAATTGATCCTAATTCATCTTGTTTAGCTGAAGCAATGATATTAAATGATAAAATGGCAAAAAGAGTTAAAGAAATTGATCAAAGAGAATGGGCATTTCAACTAAAGCAGCAACAAGATGATGTTGATATTTTAAAAGCACAAATAAAGTCTGCAAGAGATATTGGTGTAGCCTATGGTGAAAATCAACCAAAAACAATCACAACTTATAATATTAGTTCTTGGTGGTAGTAGTAGAAAGCGAGTATCTTCTGATACTGTACTATTAAAGTGTGTGTAGTGAACATGAACTAAAAATTAGGCATAACAAGACTCTAATAACCCTAAAATTTCATCTATTACCATAGATGAAAGTAAATTTTTAAATCCCATTTCATTCAGATTTGGGATTTTTCATCAACATAAAAGGACAGTTAGTTTGGTCTTGGAATAAAAAAAAATAGACTGAACAGATATTTCAGTTCGTATGCCTTAATTTGCACTTCATAAATAAAATCAGTTGAATTTTAACAAACTACAACAACTAATTATTTTGATTGAATCCGAAATAACAGACAAACCGAGAGATTTTTCGATTAAGTATGCGTTTTTAAGTGTTATGGCTTAAATTGATATTATTTACGGTTATGTATTTAGGTTTTTTTTAGAGTTGAATAAAATTATATTTTCATTACCCCCTAAAAATAAATTAAAAATCCCATTTCATTCAGATTTGGGATTTTTAATCAACCAAAAACCAAGGTAAGTTATTATTTCACTGAAGAAGGATGTTTGGATTTGAGTTGGCAACAAGAAGAATAAAATCTAGTAGGATTAATGAAAATTGGATATGTTTTGGTATTCAAGAAGTGAGAGGATAGAAAATAAGGAGGGAATTTGTTAAAATTTATTTAAAATAATATAGTAAGATGAAATTTTTGTTGTTTATCACCCTTTTATTCTCTTTTTTATTTAATACACACTCACAAGTAGTGATTAATGAATTAGGTATTTCTCCTTCAACTTATGACGGTTCAATTGTCGGACCAGGAGGGGTGAGTGAAGGAGAAGGAGAATGGATAGAGTTATACAATACTGATTTATGTAATTCGGTTGATATATCTAACTATATAATTGGAAACTATAACTCTAATGATGGTTACGGAGCGGCCTATGTTTTTCCTTCATCATTAGTTATTTCTGCAGGTGGATTTGCTATTGTTAGAGGTTCTAATGCACCAAACCCTCCATCTGGAGTAACGGATGTGATAATAGTCAACACTTCAGGGAGGTATTGTTTAACGGGTCCTGGAACTGGAAGGATGTGGTTTGCAAATGCTGGGTCTTGGGTAGCTTTATATAATAAAAAGGGCATTCCAATCGATATGGCTAAATGGGGTTCTCCGATTCAATCTGATTTGGATAATAGGCCATGTATTCCTTCAGTTAATGCTGGAGGATTTTCAATGTTAACTGCTTTTAATTCTTTTGCAGGTGCTAAAACGATTTCATCCTCTCCATCAACTTCAGGAAAGACATTTGTTAGGATTCCAGATGGGGGACCTTGGTCAACAATTCAAGATAACGAGAATACTTCTTTGGGTTCTAGAAATAGACCTATTAACGCTGTAATATCATACGCTGGATCACCTTGGTGTATTACATCATCTAATAAATCTGTTACTTTAACAGGTACAGGTTTTTACACTGGAGGAACTTATTCTTCTACAAATGGTTTATCAATCAATCCATCAACAGGTCAAATTACTGTTAGCTCAAGTAGCGCTGGAACTTATATTGTTTCTTATGCTGTTTCAAATTTTTCTTGTTCAGGTATTATAGCAACAACTACTGTTCAGATTACTGCTGCTTCCACCCCAACTTTTACACCAATAGCACCAATATGTTCAGGCGGAACATTTACACGGCCAACAACTTCAACAAATAGTTTTACAGGAAGTTGGTCACCTGCAACTAATACTTCATCTACAACTACTTATACTTTTACACCAACATCAGGACTGTGCGCAACTAAAACCA
>Ga0105054_10003101_pt1 | contig 26095 bp, 12 predicted proteins | sample BON02_FD_78091 | JGI IMG/M metagenome (GOLD analysis project Ga0105054, IMG submission 78091) | Freshwater microbial communities from Lake Bonney liftoff mats and glacier meltwater in Antarctica - BON-02 (megahit assembly) | ecosystem: Environmental > Aquatic > Freshwater > Ice > Glacier...
GCCCCCTCCGGTCCACCGGGGCGCCGGGGGCGGCGGGGGGGCGCGCGGGCGGGGGGGGGCCCCCCCCGTTCCCCCCCAGGCCCCCCCCCCCCCCGAGAGAGAGCCGAGAGCCTCTCTCCTCGCCCCTCGGCTGTGACTGGGGCTCTGACCCCCCTGCCCTCCCTCCCTTCCCCCCCTTTGACGCGACCGCACCTCCATCCCCACCGGCATCGGCGGCGGTCTCACGCGCTCAGACTTTGATTGTCGGCCTGCGGGTTAGCGGGGGGGGTTGGGCGGGAGGTGGGTCGAGGGGTTGCGGGTGAGAGAAGAGCGAGACCGGTGGGTCGACAGAGGCGAAAAATCAGTGAGAGGAAGGATTTTTGGCGCGAAGGTCTGTGCCTCGACGTCGCCGCGCCGGGCGGGTCACGCGCCCTCGTGCCGTATGAACCGACGCGCGCCTCCCGGCGCGATCGGCGGCGGGACCGCGCGGGCCAACAGCTCCGAATCCGGGGCCGGGGCGATTGCGTCGAGAGGGAGGGAGGGGGAGAGGCAGGGGCAAGAGCCTCCCCTGTCTCGCACTCTCGGAGCGCGCGCCCGGCAGCGCGTGCGATCACTCCGGCGGGGAAGGCGGATGATCAAAGTCGACTGCAACGCCAACCAACCGGCTCGGGGGCCGGGCACGGGACGCACCTTGACGCGCAAGACGCGCGGCCGTTCTTCTCGGTTTTTGTGGGTTTTGGTCTCCCTCCCGTGGAGGGGATCTCTAAAAAGGCAAGCGGGGAGAGGGTCAAGAGTACGGGCGGGTGGCGGGGGTGGTAGGTCCAGAGAGCGAAACGAGATTGGCGTGCGGCGTGCGTGGTCAAGTGGGCGTGGGGGGGGGAGAATAAAATGTGGTGCGTCGTTGAGCGAGTGGCGCGCGGCGCGCTTTGTGTGCGCCAGGGCGGCCCCATTTTTTTTTCTTGCCGCCCTCGGCACGCCCTGCGCCGACACTCGAAGAAACAATCGTCGGAGAGACGACGACCCCGCGTCTATCTATCCGTCTCTCTTACACACAACGCAAGCGCGAGCAAGGGGGGCGTAGCGCCCTCCGCTCGCCCCCGTCCAGGCGAGAGACTTTCGAGCGAGCTCGAACAAACAACGCGCGCGCGCCTGCCCCGCCCGCAAAACCCAAAAGACCCACAACTCACACAAAAACAAGCACAAAACGAGGGCAGAATCTCTCTTCTTCACTTGTCGTTGAGCGCGGCCACGCCCGGCAGCACCTTGCCCTCCAGCAGCTCCAGCGACGCCCCCCCGCCCGTGCTGATGTGCGACATCTTGTCCGCCAGGCCGGCCTTCTCCACCGCCGCCACGCTGTCGCCACCGCCGATGATGGTGATGGTGCCCGTGGGGGTGAGCGAGGCCAGCGTGTTGGCGATGGCAAAAGTGCCCGCGGCGAACTTGTCGAACTCGAAGACGCCGGCGGGGCCGTTCCAGATGACGGTCTTGCAGTCGCTGTTGTTGTTTATTGTTGTGGGTTTTTTGTTTTTTGGAGGGAGGTTGCCGGTTGGGGAACAGAAGGGGTGAGCGAAAGTGAGCGACAGGGCGGGGCGAGAACGCCGCCCCTTGAAGACCGCGCCCCGCCAAGCAAAGAGCTGATAAGCCGAGACAACCTATTGCCCCCCGCCGCCCCCTCCTCACCTCAGCTCCTTGGCAAACAGCTCGTTCGACTCGGGCCCCTGGTCCAGCCCCAGCCACCCGTCGGGGATCTTGTCCGCCGCCACCACCTGCGTGGCCGCGTCGGGCGCAAACTTGTCGGCGGCGATCACGTCGACAGGGAGAATAATTTTCACGCCCTTGGCGGCCGCCTTCAGCTCGAGCTCGCGCGCCAGGTCGAGCTTGTCCTCCTCGACGAGGCTGCCGCCCACGCTGATGCCGCGCGCCTTGAGGAAGGTGAAGACCATGCCGCCGCAGATGAACAGCTTGTCCACCTTGCCCAGTAGGGATTCGATGACGGTGATCTTGCTGCTCACCTTGCTGCCGCCGACGATGGCGGCAAAGGGGCGCTTGGGCGCGGAGACGGCGCCGTCGAGGTAGTCGAGCTCCTTCTGGAGGAGCTGTGGGTGTTGATTTGGGCGTTTGGTGTGGGTTTGGTGGCGGTTTGGCGGCGGTTTTTGGTTGGTTTTTTTTTGTTGGTTTTTTGGTTGGTTTTTTTGGTCGGTTTTTGTTTGGTTTCGAGGGGCGGGGGACGGGCTGTCGAAAAGCAATCGCTGCCGCCGCCGAGCGAAGCACCAAATGTCCAAATGGCCCCCAATCAAGCAACCTCTACTCACGAAGCCGGCCACCGCGGGCGTGAGGATCTTGGCCACGCCCTCGGTCGACGCGTGCGCGCGGTGCGCCGTGCCGAACGCGTCGTTGACGTAAATGTCAGCGTTGGCGGCCAGCTTGGCGGCGAAGGCCGGGTCGTTCTTCTCCTCCTCGGGGTAGAAGCGCACATTGTCGAGCAGGAGGACCTGTGAAGGGGGGAGGGGAGGGAGGGAGGATAGGGTTTTGAGTTGTGTGTGGGTCTCTTTTGCGAAGGCGGGCGCGCAAGACGAGCGAGCGGTGGCGGCGGCGGTGGCGGCGGCGGTGGCGCGGGCACCCCACACGCAGCGGGCGAACGCGAGTGCTTTGCCAAGTCCAATGGCGCGCGCGTGGCGTCGGCGGCGGCGGCGGCGCGTGGACGGCGGGAGACGGAACGAGCACTGCGCGACCCGGATCGCGGGGCGAGCCGCGCGTCAGGCCACGGGGGGGGGATTGGCGGGCGGAAGAAGGGAGGGGGTCGGCGTCTTGGATTCGCGCTCGTTCGGAACCAGAGACTCACGTCGCCGTTCTTGGCCTCGGCCACGGCCGACGACACGACGTCGCCGATGCAGTCCGTCACCATCTTGACCTGCGGTGGGAGGGGCCGGGATGTGCCCATGCGAGAAGGAGGGTGAGGCGCGTGAGAGGAGGGGTTGGTTGCTTGCTTCGATTGCTTCGGCCTTGGTGCCCTCCGCCCCGTCCAATCAAGCCTCAAGGACGGCGCGCGCGATCCCAAAAACGCGACGGACGGGTTGATAGACCCCCGCAGACCCGCCAGGTCGCCTCGGCGCGGTGAATGCGGCCCGGGCAAGGCGCGCGCGGGCGTGGTGATTGTTTGGTTTGGGGGGAGGGAGGGAGGGGAGAGCCCGCGTGGAGGGGGCGCTGGCGTTGCCGCGAGCGGCGCTGGCGCTCCTCCGCGCTCTCGGTCTCCCGCGCGCGCGATGCGCGATGCGCGACCCACAAACTCACCTCCTTGCCGAGCAGCTTGGCCAGGCGGGGCGCGACCGGCTTGAGGCGGAACCTGCGGGGTGAAAAGAGGACGGGGGAAGAGAAAAAAGGGTCGGCGTGAGCGTCTCGGTTGGCGACGAGAGATGTTTTTTTTTCCGCAGCGAGCGCCCAAAGAAAAACAAACTCACTTGTCCTCGGGGCCCGACTTGGGGCGGCCCTGCGGTCACGGAATCGAGGGGGGTGGGTGTACAGGGTGCGTGACCAGAGCAGGGGCGGAGTTGGTGAGCGAAACCCGGCCGCGGCGGGGGCGGGGCGGGCGCAGAGATCCCGCCCGAGATCGCGAGAAAACAACGCGACGGCTGGCGGCGGCGACCGCAACGAACACAAAACACGAACACAAAAACTCACCAGGTGCGACGTGACGATGACCTTGGCGCCGTTGTCCGACAGGTACTTGAGCGTGTCCACCGCCGCGCGGATGCGCGTGTCGTCGGTGATGTTGAGCTCCTTGTCCAGCGGCACGTTGAGGTCGCACCGCACGAACACGCGCTTCCCCTCGAGGTCGGCCTTGGTCAGGTCGCCGACGCTCCGCTTTGCGGCCTCGACGCGGACCGCAGAGGCGCGGCGCAGGCGGCGCGCGGCGACGGCGGGGGTGCGGCGGGCCGCCACGCGGAAGGCGGCGGCGGGGGCGGAGGCGCGGAGGGCCATTTTTGTTGTTGTTGTTTGTGGGGTTTCGGTTTGGTGGTGGGGCGCGTTTGCAAAAGGTGGGGGAGGAGACGAGGAAGGGGCGGCCGGCTATGAGCGGCGGGCGGCGGCGGGACGACGGCGGGCGGCGGTCTCCACTAAAAAAAATGCAAGGCGTTTGGCGGCGTTCTGCGAGTTCGCAATTTCTCGATGATCGACAGTCACTGTTTCTCTCTGCGCGCATCCCATTCGTGAAACCGAGCATCAAACATCATCTTCAAGCCACAGCCCACGTCCAGAGAGGTGAGCGCAATCACCTGGCGGGCGGGACGTTTCAAACCGGCGTGGAAAAAGCAAAGCTTCGACAAACGCCGCGATGCTTGCTTCTCTCCCCACAGAAAATCCACACGAACGCACGCAATCACAATCGGGCCACCATTGATTGCGACAGCAATGGGTTGCAGAGGGCTTGCCGGACGACAGAGAGAGAGAGAGAGAGAGAGAGAGGCACACAGAGACCAGAGCTGTCGGTTAGGCGTCCTTTCTCACGCGCGCGCCCCTCCCTCCCTCCCTCCCTCATTCCCGCCCCACCAATCCCAGTCCCGCAAACATCAGGCGGTCGACGATCGACACACACACACACACACACACACGACGACGCATCAGAGAAAGCGCGGCGAGACCAGCCACCATGGTGGCGGCGCGCCAGCGGCGCAGAGCGTCGGCCGTCCTCGCGCTCGCGGCGCTGCTCGCGGCGCTGCTCGCGGCCGCGCCGCCGGCCGCCCGCGCCGCCGGCGGCGACTACCTGTCCCTGCGCAACCTGCCTGCGCGGCCCGCCGCCCAAAGAGTCACCGCCGCCGGAGGGCTGGAGGGCGACGCCCCCGCGCCGTCCGCCCGCCAGCGCTACCATTTCCCCCTGCTGGCGGCCGGCGGGCTCGAGGCGGTTAATGCCTACCTCGACGCCGACGGCAGCGCGGGCGGCGGCGGCGGCGGGCGCTCGGCCGGCGGCGGCGGCGGCGGTGGGTTTGCCGGCGACGTGTCCCCCCTGCTTGGGCCCGCGTGCGGCGCGACCAACCCGGCGCGCTCGCCCGACGGCATGTGCGCCGACTACCTGAGCGCCTTTTCCGGCCTGGCGGTGCTGCCCGGGGACGCGTTCGCGGCGGCGCTCGGGGGCGGCCGGCGGCAGCAGGCGCAGGAGGAGGAGGAGGATGCTGCGGGCACGGCCGCCGCCGTCGGCGGCTCGTTTGCGGCGGCCGGCGTCGGCGGCGGCGATGAGAGCGACGGCGCGGACAGCGGCGGCGGCGGCGACGAGGTGCTGCTCCTCGGCATCACCGACCGCGGCCCGACCGTCCGCTGCGGCGCCCTGCCCGGCGGCGCGCGGCGCGTCCCCCGCCGCCTCCGCGAGTCGGTCGCCTTCGCGGCGCCGAAATTCTCGCCGGCGCTCGTGCTGGCGCGGCTCAACCGCGCCACGGGGCGCGCTGAGCTGGCGGCGTCGTGCTTTTTGCGCGCGCCGGTGGTCTCGCCGTCCCGCGCCCTCTCCTCCTCCTCTTCCGGCGGCGGCCCTGGCGCGGGCTCCCTGGTGCCCGTGACGGGGCTGCCCAACCTGCCGGGGCGCAGCGAGGAGCCCGCGGCGTGGGACCAGGCGGGCGCGGGCGAGGACGGCGCGGCGTCGACGTGCCGCGCGCTCGAGGGCAGCGGCGGCGGCGGCGGCGGCGCTCCTTCTTCGCCGTCCTCGCCCGCCTTCCCCCCCGCCTCGCCCTTTTACTTCCCGCCCGGCTACAACGTGCGCGGCATGGACACGGCCGACGTCAAGCCCCTGGGCTGGGGCATCTCGGGGGGCGGCAAGACAGAGGGGGGCAACGGAAGCGGCGGGGACGACGGCGGCGGAGACGGTCGCAATCGCCGCCTGTGCCTCGCCGCCGAGCAGGACGGCCCGTCGCTCGCGCTCGTCGACTGCGACTTTGCCGACCCGCGGCGCTGCGGCACGGTGCTGCGCCGCTGGGTCCCCCGCCAGGTCCCGGGCAACCTGCAGTACCCGCAGACGGACCGCGCCCTGCCCGTGCAACCTCTGCTGCCCGCTCTCTTCGGCCTGCGCCGCGGGGGGCGCGGCCTCCGCGCGCTGGCCGTGTCCCCCTCGGGCCGCCGCGCCGTCGCGCTGCTCGGCGGCAGCGTCGGGTCGGCGCCGCGCGGCTTTGGCGACGCGGGCGCCTCCCACCTGGTGTACGCGGCCGACCTCGACCTGTCCGACCCCATGGCGCCCGTCCTGGCGGGCGTCTACGCCTACGCGGCAGAGTGGGCGGACGTGGACGGCGCCGTGCCGAGGGGCTGGCCGGCGGTGCCCGGCGCGCGCCCGCAAGACGTTACTGTGGGGGCCGCCGAGTGGGCGGGCCAGTTTTGCGCGGCGGGCGGCGGCGGCAGGGATGGGGGCAACAATTCGCAAGGGCAGGAGCGCCCCGTGCTGCTGGTGAGCGAGTACGTGGCGATCGCCGCCGAGGCCGGCGGGCGGCCCGGTAGCGGCGCCGCCGCGTACGGCGCGGCCGCGGCGTCGTCGGCGCTTCTGCCCGAGGGCGCGGCCGCCGCGCGCTCGGTGCTTCCCGCGGGCGCTGGGCAGAGCAAAATCTTCCTCGCGGATTTCGGCGCGGCGACCAACATCGCCGCCAGCTCGGCGCTCCTGGCCGCGGTGGAGGCCGGGGACGTCGACTCGCTGTTCTCGCGCACGCTGGTGGCCGAGCGCGACTACGCCCGCGCGCTGGAGGCCGTGCGCGCGCGATTCGGCCTGGCCGTGGCGCCAAAGTCGGCCGCGCCTCTGGTCGACTCTGCCGACGCCGCGGGCGGCGCGGGCGGCGACGCGCCCGGCGCCCGGCGCGGCGCGGCGGCCTTCGACGCGCGGCAGGAGGGGCTGGCGGCCGTCAACGACTGCTGGATCGCGCGCGGGCAGGAGTCCGGGTACGGCATGGGCGGGGCGCCGCCCGGGGCGGTGTCGGTGGTGCAGCTGGGCACGTGCCTGAGCGCGGCGTGCGCGGCGCTGTGATTTGAACAGGTGGCTGTTTTGCTTTTTTTTTTTTCCCCTTGTCGTTTGGAACACCAAAATGCGATCGCGCGGCGGCGGCGGCGAGGGAAGCATATGATATGCTTTTGCTTCGATTGACGTGAAACTCTACATTTTTGTGATTGGGCCATGGAGCTACGACTCCTGTCGCGGTCGATAGAGAGGGCGGGCAAGAATAAGAGATGGGTTCCCCGCGCCGCCCGCTCTCGCCCGCCCGCCCGCCCGCCCGCCCGCCCGCCTCTTTCTTTCTCCTCACCCCTTGCCAAACCCGACGAGCCGCGACGCCCTCTCGCCCAGCGTCTCCTCGCGCGCCTTCGGCAGGCCGGCCGCGTCCTTCAGGTACTTGGACGCCGCGTGGTCGGCGCGGTGCGCCAGCACGTGCAGCAGCGCCGTCGCGTCGGCCGACAGAGCGTTGGCGCCGCCGGCGCCGGCGCCGGCGCCGGCGCCCGCGGCGCCCCCACCCGCACCCCCGGCCGCCGCCGCCGCCGCCCGCTGGTGCATCGCCACCAGCGCCTGCGTCTCGAGCGCCATGAGCCCCGCCACCTCCCTCGCGCGCCCCAGCATCCCCCGCACCTCCACCAGCGGCAGGCCGTCCCCCTCGGCGTGGAACAGCGCCTCCAAGCCGTCGAGGTCGCCGAGCACGGCCGCCGCGTCGGCCGGCGAGAAGACGCGCGCCGCGCCGCCGTCCAGCATTGCGCGCTCGGCCGCCGCCGCGCTCTCGCGCAGCACGGCGGCCGCCGCCAGCGCCCGCGCCTGGCCCGGCAAGGCCGACACGTGCGCCGAGAGGGCCGCGAGCAGGGCGTCCGTCAGGCCGACCGCGTCCGCGCGCGCCTCGGGCGCGCGGTGCCGCCACAGGAGCTCGCACCAGAGCGCCCGCTGGTCCCACCAGATTAGGCGGCAGGCCAGCCAGGCCGCGCAGCCGCGCAGCGCGGCGCGCAGCTCCTGCGCGCCGGCCTCGAGGGCGCCGGCGCCGCCGGCGGCGAGGAGGCCCGCGGGGCCCGAGGGGGGGACGCCGGCGTGCGGATGACCGGCGAGGCGGAGGCGGCGGCGGGAGGAGGAGGGGCCGGCCAGAGCGGCGCCGGTCGCGGGGAGGGCGGCGGGGGCGTAAAACCCCGCCCCCTCGCCGCCTCCCTCGTTGCCGTCGCCGTTGCCGTTGTCGTCGTCGTCGAGGGGCATCTCGTGAACGTCGTCTTCGTCGTCGTCGTCGAGCTCCTCCTCCTCCGCGTCCGCGCCGCCGCCGGGCGAATCCAAAAAGGGGTTGCGGGGGCCGCCGTTGGCGCCGCGCCGGCGCGATGCCGCCGCCCGCTGCCGCCGCTGCTGCCGCTGCCGCTGCGTCGAGTGCTGCCGCTGCTGCTGCTGCTGCGTCAAGTGCTGCTGCCCCTCCTCCTCGCGCCTCCACTTTGCGGCGACCGCGTCCCCGATGGAGCCGAGCGCGCCCAGCAGGTAGTCCAGGGACGCGAGCATGACGGCGGCGCGCTCCGCCGTCAGCCCGGCGACGGCGGGGGCGGCGGGGTCGTCCTCGATCCGTGGGACAGACAGCAAAAAGACGCCGCCGCCGCCGCCGCCGCCGCCGCCGCTGCTCCCGCCTCCGCTCCCGCCGCCGCTGCCGCTGCCGCCGTTGCCCCCCCCGCCCCTCCCGTGCTTCAGCGGCGACTGCAGCAGCCCGACCACCCGGCCGACCCGCGACGACGACACCGGCTCGAACGTGCACAGCTCCCGCGGGGGCAGGGCGCGCGAGAGGGGCCAACCCCTGCCCCCGCCCCCGCCGCCGAGCGCCGCCGGCGACGAGGCGCGCAGCGCCTGCCGCTCGGCCTCCTCCTGCTTGGCGGCCACCTCGCGCTTGTACCGCGACAGCGGCGGCCGCCCCGGCACCAGCCGGCCGGCGGGGCCGAGCGCCCCCTTCACGGCCGCGAGGTAGCGCGCGAGGGCCGACTGCACGCCCTCGAGGTGGGCGGCGACGGCGGGCGCCGGCAGAGGCACGCCCAGGCCAAACAGGGCGTCGACGGTCTCCAGCACGAGGCGCCGCGCCTCTCGCGCCGAGGCCGCATGGGGCTGTCCCGGCCCCAGCGGGCGCCAGGTCTCCGCCGCGACGAGGCGGGCGACCCAGGTGTCGAGGCCGCGGGCCTGGGCGGCGACCCAGCCGGCGAGGGCGGGCTGGAGGTGGGCGGCGAGCTCCCAGGTGGCCGGGCCGGCAGCGTCGGCGACCTTGCGGGCGGCCTGGGCGGCAGCGTCTTTGCCTCCCGCTGCTGCTGCTTCTGCTGCTGCTGCCGCTGCCGCCGGTCCAGCGGCGGGGGGCGGCGGCGGGACGCCCAGCAGCGCCGCGCGCGCCCCGGCGTGCGCGCACCCGGCCGCCAGCGCCGCCCGCGGCGCCGCCAGCAGCGCGGGCTCGGCGCTGGCCGCCGCGCGCACGGCCGCCAAAGCGCTAGCGTCGAGCGCTCCGAGGGCGTTTAGCCAGGGCAGCAGCAGGGCGCCGACGCGCGCGTGCAGGCGGGCGTGCGCGAGGGCGGCCGCCTCGGGGAGCAGGGGGGCGAGGGCGGGGGCGGGGAGATCGCCCGCGCGCTGCTGCTGCGCCGCGTGCTGCCGCGGCGGCTGGTGCTGCTGCTGGGCGCCGCCGCCGCCGTTGCGCGCGCCGCCGCCGCCGCCACCGCCGCCGCCGCCGCCGCCGCCGCCCGCGCGAGCGACGATGGCCGAGAAACCAAACGAGGGCTCGCGCGCGGCGGCCGTCAGCGGCCCCGCGTGGCCGTCGGCGCCCGAGGCCGAGAGCGCCGCCGGCTGCATCAGGCTGGGGAGAGGGCCGCTCTGAAACTGGCCGCCGCCGGCAAAGGCGCCGCCGCCGCCACCGCCGCCCGCCAAGGCAGCGCCCGCCGCGCCCGCCGCCGCCGCCGACCAAGCGCCCTCGTCGCCAAAGGCCGGGCCCCACTTTGCGCTGGCCTCGGCCGCCAGCGCCCGCGCGACCTGGACCGCGGCCAGCACGGCCGCCGCGGCGCTGGAGGTCGCATCGTCGGAGTCCGAGGCGGCCGCGGCGGGGGCGTCGGCCGGCATCCGCAGCGAGGGCGGGGCGGAGGGGCCTCCGCCGCCGCCCGCCCCCGCTCGCTCCTGCTGTTGGTGCTGCTGCTGCCGCTGCTGGTGCTGCTGCTCTTGCCGGTGCTGCTGCATGGCGGCGGCCAGGCGCCGCGAGAACTCGCGGTCCGTGGACGACTGCACGGCCGCGACGACCATGTCGCGCGCGAGCTCGTCCGGGTCGGTGCAAACAGGGGCCGCCGCAGCCGCCGCCGCCGCCGCCGCAGGGCCGCCGCCGCCGCCGCTGTTCGCCGCCGCCGCCGCCGCTTGCGCCGCCTGCGCCGCCTGCGCCGCCGACGCCTGCGCCGCGCCCGCCAGCCGGATCAGACCAGCGAGCGCCTCGGGCCCGCCCAACGCGTCCGCGCGCGCGTGGTAGTCGGCGGCGCGCTCCGCCACCCACGCCACCTGGCCCGAGCAGACGGCCCGCACGAGGGCGGCGTCGTCGGCGGCGCTCGAGGCGGACGAACAACGGGGCGAAGCGGCCGCGGCCGCCGCCGCCGCCGCCGCCGCCGCCGCCGCCGCCGCGCCGGCCCGCGACAGCAGCAGACGCGCCGCGGGGACGAGCCTCCCGTCTCGCGTCGCGGCAAACCGCCGGAGGTGCAGCCACGCGAGGCAGGCGTCCTGCGCCACGGGAGACACGCCCAGGAGCGGCCACACGCGGCGGCGCAGGAGGCGAAGGTAGTCCTCGTGGCCCTCGGCGTACAGGGGGGAGGACGAGGAGGACGACAGCGGCGACGGCGGCAGCGGCGCCGGCGGCGGCGGCAGAAAAGGGTTGGGCGCTCGCGGGCTGCCGTCGCCTCCGCCGCCAAAGCCGCCCGAAAAGCCGGAAAACAGGCCGGCCGGACGCCCGGACGACTGCTGCTGCTGCTGCGGCTGCTGCCGCTGATGCTGATGCTGCCGGTGTTGCTCCGGCGCGTCGGCAGGAGGAGGAGGGGGAGGGGGCGGGAACACGCCCCGCAGCAGCGACAGCGCCACCCGCACGCGCAGGCCCCACGGCAGCGCCCAGCCGCCGCTGACGCGCGCCGTCAGCGCGCGCGCGGCGTCGGCGGCGGCGCGCGAGGCGGCGCGGTAGTCGTCGAGGTCGAAATCGTCGGCGTCGCGGACGTCTCCGCGGCGCAGCGCGGCCTTGAGGCGGGCCATCAGCTGCTGGGCGGTCGGGGGCGCCGACGAGGCGGGAGTCTGCTCTCGTCGGTTAAGAGGGAGGGCCGCGGCGCCGGCGGCCGCGGCAGCAGCAGCGCCCTCCTCTTTCCCGTCGCTCGCCGCCGCCGCGCGAGCTAAGCCGCGGGACGTAGCCGCGCCGCCCTCGCCGTCCTCCCTTCCTGAAGCCGCCTTCACCCCTCCATGCCCCTCCTCCCCCTCGAGCGGCGCCCACCCGTCCCGCACCCCCTGCGCTAGCGCCGCCAGCAGCGTCGCCGCAAGAGTGTCGCGCCACCGGACGAACGGGCGGAAGCGCCCCGCGCCAAAGTCGCGCGGCAGGACCGTCGCGAGCAGGAGCGCGGGCAGCTCGAGGGTGGCGGTCCACGCCGGGGTGAGCAGGTCCGGGCGGGGGCGCGGACGGGGGAGGGGGGGGGCGGAGGGGGCGGAGGGGGGGGCGAGGACGAGGGCGCCCGGCCGCCGCGCGCCCGCCGCTGCCGGCGCCTCCTCCTCCTCCTCGGCCGACCCGGCCCCGTGCCCCTCCGCCAGGCGCTCGAGCGTGGCGCGCGCGATGGACAACAGGTGCTCGGCCTCGGCCGCGCGCGCCGAGTCGACGCCGAGCGACGAGCGCGCGGCGGCCATCGCGCGCGCGGCCGCCACGGCGCCGGCCGCGCCCGCGCCGCCGCCGGCCGCGGGCGTGGCGCCGCCGCCGTCCTCGCCCGCGCAGGCGGCGACGATCAGGTAGGCGAGGCCGCGCAGCTTGGAGCCGTCGAGAGACTGGTGGTGGGGGTGGCGGTGGCGGCCGTGATGCGGGTGCTGGTGCCTGTGCCGGCCGTCATCGCCCGGCGGCGGCGGCGGCGGCGGGCGCGGCGGCCGCATTTGGGCGAGCGCCAGGCGCGGCGGCGGGCCGTCCTCGGCGGGGGACGCGCCGGCGCGGCCGCGGCGGCTCGCCGCCGGCAGCTCGTCCTGGTCCTCGACGTCCTCGTCTGCCTCGTCGTCGTCGCCCTCCGCCCCGTCGGCGCCAAACACCCCCGCAAAGCCGCCGCCGCCGCCGCCCATCGCGCCGATCGACGTGGGCGTCGCCGCCCCGCTGCCCACGGCCGCGCTCAGCGCCGCGCAGTAGTTGACAAGCTCCATCGAGGGCGGCGGGCGGTGCGGCGCGAGCAGGAGCGGCTGCTGCTGCCGCTGCTGCTGCTGCTGCTGCTGGCCGGCGGCGGCGGTGAGCGGGCCGCCGCCGGCGCCCCGCAGCGCGGCGAGCAAAAGGCGCACGTCGCACGCGTCGAACAGCCAGGGCTCGGGCGCGCGCATGCCGATGGGCAGCAGGACGCGGCCGCCGCGCAGGGCATAGGACTGTTGTTTGTTGTGTGGGGTTTTGGGTGGGTGGGGGGGGGGTTGGCGCGAGCAGGGAGGGAGGGCGCGACACAAAGACGCCTTGTCGCCGGCGCCGTTTCGCCGGCGTCGTCGCGAGGAGGCGCGCGCTCGTCGGGTAACGCACCTCGAGCACAAATGTGAGCAGCGCCCGCCGCTCCTCGACGAGATCCGCCACGTCCCGCATTGTTGGCCGTCGTCGCTCTGAGCGTATGCGTCGGCGCGCGCGCTCGTGGGGGAAAGCTTTCCTTCTTCCGCGAGGTGTGGTTTGCGGTTTTGGTCGGCACGCGCGCGCCTCTCTCTCTCCCCGGCGCAAACGCCGCCCGACCGGATGACCGGTCACGGTCCTGCCGCGCGTCAACTGGTCATGGCATTGGGACGTGTGGGGCGCGCGATGAGAGGAAAGAGAGCGCGAACGCAACCGAGAGCAGGCAATCGCCAAGGGATGTACGGTAACAACTAGAGAGCGATGTACATTTGCTGTGTAAGTAAAGGGGCCCGGTGGACATAGATCTGTGGAGTTGGTCGCGAAAGGTATGAATCGTTCGTTTGCGTTTGGCGCGCGGGTCGGCGAACGACGGGCGTCTCTCGATCCTAGACCGACGACCGTACGTCCGACGCCGCCTTCAAAGAAGGTTCGTTTTGTTATTTGTGTGCTCATCCGCACGCCGTCCTCATCCCCTCCAAGCGCTGTACTTCTTCCACTTGAGCTGCTGCGGGTTGGCCCAAGCGCCCTTGGGCTGGTAAAACCCGCCCACTGTTGACCCCGTCGACGACGGCGGGCAGGCCGGCAGCGCGTAGACGGGCTTGGAAAACTGTTTCGTTTCGTTTCGTTTCGTTTTGTTTTGTTTTGTTTGTTTGTTTGTTTTGTTTGTTTGTTTCCGTCGGGTTGCGTGTGGTTTTGTGGCGCGTGGGTTTTTGTGGCGTGGTTTCGTGGCGAGAAGTGGATGGCGAGAGAGTGGTTGTAATTTGGGGGGGGGGGGGGGGGGGGTGTGGAGTGGGGGGGGGGGGGTGCGGGCGCTGAGCAAAGGGCGGACGAAAAACAGCAACAGAAACGGACGCGTTTTTCGTGGCAGCGCGGCGCCCGATCAGAACACGGAAAGAAAAAAACAATCCCCTTCGCTCCGTCGCCGCACCTTGTGGTTCCCCGGCTCGTAGTCGTTGATGTAGTTGATCCAGCCGTGCCACTCGGGCGGGATGGACGTGGGGTTGGCCTTGTAAGGCGGGGTGGCCTCCTTGTAGATGACCCAGCGCTTGCGGTCTGTTTGGATGTTTTAGGCGCGTTTTTTCTTCGAGGAGTGGGGGGGGGGAGCGTGAGCGAAACGGGCGATTGGGAGAGAACAACGCGACAACGGCAGCGACCAAAGAAAGAACGCACCGTACGGCCCCTCGTTGTTCTCGAAGTAGCGGTTGCCGTTGACGTCCTCGCCGACGAGCTTGCCGCGCGGGCCCTGCTCGAACAGCGTGATGCTGTTGTTTTCGTGTTTTTTCAAGGCGGGTGCGTGAGCGAGCGGCGTCGGCGTCGGCGTCGGCGTCGGCGTCGGCGTCACCAGCGTCGGCGTCGGCGGCGGCGGCGGCGAGTGCAACAAGACGCGAAGCGGGACGAGCGACAGCGGCCGAGCCTACGAACAGACGTCGGCGAGAGGGGTTCGCACGTCATCCGCGCCACCCAGATCGATCACGCGCGCGCGAAGGGTTTGCCTCCCTCTGTGCGCCCCGCCCCACCAAACAGCTCCGCGACAGCGCGCGCGACTCACAACAGGTTGCCGTCGAGCAGAACGCGCGTCCAGTCGCTCCGCTTCTTCAGGTTGCCCACGGCCGCGCCGGCCTTGATCCACTGGCGGAGGCTCATGGGGACTGCTTCTTTGGGTCGCGGAACTCTCCTTTTGACTACCGGAGGCACAGAAAGATGCAGGCGGGGGGGGTAAAGACGCGGCGTCTCGCGTCGATCTGGCGTTGTTGGAGACGGTGTGTGCTCGCCGTCTGTGTCTGTGTGTGTGCTGCTTTGGGAACGGCGCACGCGCTTTTCTCGGGTCGTTCGTCGCCGGCGACGGGCCGACGCCGACGCTGACGCGTCCTTGCCGTCGGCGGTCGCTCGCGACACAACATGTCGCCGCCCGCGCCCTCGTTCCGCGTCCCCGTTCGTCGACCTCACAATGACCGCACCATCACCTCGAAGACTCTTGCGTCTGTTGGATAAGCACGCCTCTCGCCCAGGGCCTCGTCGTTCAAATCAAGAAGGCCCTCCTCCTCCCGCGCAATCCGACACGCCCTCCCCGCGGCCAATAAGTATAGAAAACCATGCCGGCGAGCCAGCCGGACCACCTGCTCGACAGTCAGCAGCTCCCGGCATCGCAGCAGCAGCAGCATCCGCCGCAGCGGCCAACTCTGGGGGACGACGCCGCCCGCGTTCAAGGGCCGCCGCCGCCTGTCGCGCCGCCCGCGCCGCCGCCGCCCGCGCCCGCCGCCCCTTTACCGCCTGCGGCGCACGACCCCCTTGCGGGGGGCGTCCCCCCGGCCCTGGCGCTGCTGGACCGCCGCCTCAAGGCCGCCCTCGGCAAGCACCCGCTCCTGGGCGACGCGCCCTGCGCGCTGCGCCGCGAGCTCCGGGAGGCGTGCGCGGCGGCGCTGTGCGCAGAGGTGGCCTCGGCCGCCGCCGCCGCCGACTCCGCAGCGACAACGACAGCGACAGCGACGACGGCCACGGCCGCCGCCGCCGCTGCCGCTGAGGACAGCAGGGCATGCCTGCCGCCGCTCCTCGCGCTCTCCTGGCGCGCCTGCACTTACGCGCCCGTCGAGCACCTGCGCGCCCGCCTGCGCGAGGCCGCGCGCGAGGCGAGTCGTCTGGGCGAGGAAGACGGCGCCACGGCGGGGGCCGCCGCTGCCGGGGCTGCCGGGGCCGCCGCTGCCGCCGGGGCCGCCTTTGCCGCCGGGCGCTGCGCGTCGGTGCTCGCCGCCCTGCTGGACGACGCCGCGCAACACTACGCTGCGCTGGTCGGGCGGGTGGTGGCGGCCGCCGGAGCAGCTGACGACTGGGGGATCCGCATCGGCGGCGGATCGCCAGGCGTGGCTGCCGCCGCCGTCCGAAGCGTCGCCGACGCCGCGGCCTCGCTGCTGGCGGCGCCTCCCTCGGCCGCCGCCGGAGCCAGCATCGCCGCCGCCGCCGCAGCTGCCGCCGCCGCCCGCGTGCCCGTCCACCGCCTCCTCGTCTTTTTGGGCGATCTGCACCGCTACAAGGCCGCCATCGAGGGCCACAGCGACGCCGGCGGCCGAGGCGCCGGCGACGACGACGGGAGCGGCGGCGGGTCCGAGGCGGCCGCGGGGCGAGTGCCGCCCTCCTCGTCCCCGCCGACCCCCCCGTCCGCTCGCTCGCCTCCCGTGACGCCGCCGCCTCTGCCGCCCTTGTCGGCCTGGAAAGAGGCGATGCGGTTTTACCTGGCCGCTGCGCGCGTGCTGCCCTCTTCCGGCCTCCCCCACAACCAGCTCGCCGTCATGGCCTGGGCCTCCGCCTTGTCGCCGCCGCCGCCGCCGCCGCCGCTGCCGCTGCCGCCCTCGGGCGTTGGCGCCGACTCTGACGCTGACGCCGCCGCTGCCTACGCTGACGCCGACGCCGAGGAAGCGTCCGAGGCCGCCTTTTTGCGCTGCATGGCCAGCTTTTGCCGCGCCCTGGGATGCGCCCAGCTCCACGCCCCGGCGTGGAACAACTTGTCGCTGCTGCTCCGGGAGCACGCGAGGAGGCGCTGGGGGCAGCGCGAGCTGGGCGCGGCGGCGCGCGGCCCCCGGCCGCCGCCGCCGCCGCCGCCGCCACCGCCGCCGCTGCCCCTTGAGCCGCCGCGGATGCTCGCGCGCGCGCGCGTGACCCAGGCGAGCAGCGGCGAGGCCGAGGACGACGACCTTCCCTCCCCCGAGCACAAGTTTCACGGCGCAGGACCCGCCCTGGCCGCCGTCGTCGACGAGTGCGCCGCCATGCTGCTGGCCGTGCTGCCCCCGCCCGCCGCTGCCGCCGAGGGGCCGTCGACGGCCCTGCCGATGCCTGAGGTCCTAGCCGCCGGGACGCCCTGCGGCGGGCGGCGCGTGCGGGCGGCCGTCGCGGCGCTGGTGCGCCTCAGGCCGCTCGCGGGGCCGGGTCCGGCGGCCGGCGGGGGCGCCTCCGCTGCCGCCACTGCCGCCGCCGCCGCCGCCGCCGGGGCTGCCCCCCCGTCTGCTTCCGTTTCATCTTGCGAGCAGGCGGCCGACGGGTGGCCCATGCACGCGGCGCAGGTCGCGGCCTTTGCCGCGTGGAGGCAGCAGCAAATGAGCGAGGCAGAGGGGCAGCAGCGGCAGCGGCAGGAGCAGGAGGGGGAGGGGGGGCTGGATCGGGAGCGTGCGCCGCCGCCGCCGCCGCCGCAGCGCCAAAGCGCGGCCGGGGCCGAGGACGATGAGGCCGCCGCGGCGCCGCCGGACCCGGGCCAGGCCGGCCCCGCGCCGCCCGGCCGCCTGCTCTTCATCCTCGGCGAGGCGCTCGCGCGCGCGGCCGTGCGCGCGGCCCCCGCCGCCTCCTCCCCGCCCGGGCCCACCCTGCTCGCGCTCCTCGAGCGCGCCCTGCCCCCATTGGCCGGGAAGGCGCCCGCGGGCGGCGGCGGCGGCGGTGGCGGCTCCCCCGACGGCCGCTCGGGCTTCTGGCGCGCGGCCGCGCGCCTGGCCGGGGCCTGGCCGACGGACGACCTCCCTCCTCGCCCGGGGGCGGGCGGGCCCTGGCTGCCCGCGGCGGCGCTGCCGCCGCCGGCGCTGCCAGGGGACGCGGAGCTCGCGGGATTTCTGCCGATGGAGGGCGCGGCGGCGGCGGCGGCGTCGGAGCCTCCCGTTTTGTCTGCGGCGCGCGCGCCCCGAGTTGTGCCGGCGCCGGGGGGGGCAGCGGGCGACGGAGGAGGAGCCGCGGGTGCGAGCGGGAGCGGCGGCGGCGGCGGCGGCGGTGCGGGGGCAAGCGGGAGCGGCGGAGGCGCGAGCGGCGGCGGAGCGGGCGGCAGCGGCGGCAGCGACGCCCTCGCCGCCGTGGTGGTCGCGGCCACCGCCTCGCCCCCGCTTTCCGGCGACGCCGCCCCCGCCGCCGAGGCGCCTGCTCCTGCCGCCGCCGCCCGACTCGAGGCCGCGGCCACAGATGGGGACGGCGCCGAGGCCGCCGCCGCCTCGGCCCTGCGCCTGCAGCGCGCCCGCCGCGCCCTCCTCGCCCTGGCGGCCGCGCTCGAGCGCGAGCGCGCCCGCCGCCCGCCCCTCCCGCCCCGCCCCGCGCCTCGCCGGATCCCCGACGCCGCCGCCGCCGCCGACGACTCGGCGGCCGAGGCGCTCTTCCTCGCGTCGGTCGAGGCGATGGGCGCGGCGCGGGACGCGCGCGACGTGGGGCGGCGCGAGCGCGAGGGGGGGGAGGGGCGGAGGGTGCAGGGGGCGGCGACGGCGGCGGCCGCTGATGGTGGCGGCGGGGCGACTGCTGCTGCCGCTGCTGCTGCCGCTGGTGCTGGCGGTGGTGGTGACGTCGTCGTGGGGCTCAAGCGGGGGCGGTCGGACGACGAGGACGACGAGGGCGAGCCATGCGCCAGCAAGCGCGCGCGACAACGAGAGAGCGTGTAAACAAAAACACCCTCTTGCTTTGCGGGCAAAGGCGGGCCCGTGCGCGATGTCTGCGCGCGCTCTCGCCCGGCGACCGTCGCTGCCGACGCCGGGCAAGAGGGACGTTCTCGCGCGCCCCGTTCCCTTCGCCCGCCAAACCCAAAGACAACAAACGGAGGAGCAGGCCGACTCGAAACAGCTCCCCAAAGTACACATACGCACAGACACCCGTCGACGCGCGCGCCCCGGCGGAACAAGCGGAACAAGGAGGCAGGAGGAGCCAGACCAAAACAAACATGTCCCTGTACGGCGACCTCCCCTCGCCCTCCAAGGCGCCCGACGGCAAGCAGCAGGCGCAGCAGGTACACCAGCACCAGCAGACCGGAGGCGGCACCGCGCCGTGGTCGGCCGCGGCCGCCAGGCTGATGGCGCCAGCGCGCCCTCGCCCGCCGCCGCCGCCGCCGACGACAAACGCCGCCGGCAACGCCCTCCTCTCGCCCGCGGCGGCGGGATGGGGCGGCGCGGCCGTGCTCATGGCGGCGGCCGCGGCCGCGGCCGCGCGCGCCTCGGCCCTGGCGTCGATCGCGGCGGCCGCCAAGGCCAAGGCGTCGGGAAACCTCCCCGGAGGAGGAGGGGCGGGGGCGACGCCCGCCGCCTTTTCGGCCAGCGGCGACGGCGGCGGCGGCGGCGGCGGCGCGACGGCCTTCTTTGCCGACGCGCGCGGCGCGCCGCTCGCCCCGGGCGAGGCGTACGACCCTCTCGAGCCCAACGACTACTGCGCCCTGCTCAACGAGCGCGCGCGCCGGCGCCGCGAGGCCGAGGCGGCGGCCGAGCGCGCCGAGGCCGCCCGCGGCGCGGCCGCCGCCGCCGAGCACGTGGCCGAGGCGGCGGCGGCAGCGGCGGCACAGGCGGCGGCGGCGGCCTACCCTCCCCCGCCGCCGCGCCCGCCTGGCTCCTTCTTGCCCTCGGAAGAACAGCAGCAGCAGCAGCAGCAGCAGCCGAAGGGCCTGCCGCTGGCGCAGCGCATGCTCGAGAAGTTTGGCTGGCGCGAGGGCGAGGGCCTGGGCCGCAGCCGCCAGGGCCGCGCCGCGCCGCTGATGGCGGCAAAGACGGGCGAGCGCGCGGGCGTGATCGTCGAGGCGCCGGCTGCTGCTCCGGCTGCTGCTGCTGCTGCTGATGCTGCTGCCGCTGCTGCTGCTGCTGACGCTGCTGCTGCTGCGACGCCCGCCCATGCGCCCTACCCCGTCGCGCCCCACCTCGTCGCGCCTCACCTCCTCGCCGCCTCGACTCGCGCCGCCCCCCCTGCGCCCTCGCCGCGCCCCTCCTCGCCGCCGAGCAAGCGCCCCCGCATCGAGGGCGACGGAGAGGCGCCTCCGCCGCCCCCGCCCGCCCCCCCGCCGACGCCGGCGGACCGTCGTCCCGCGACCGTCCTCGTCCTGTCCAACCTGGTCGCCCCGGGCGAGGACGCCGACGACGACCTGGCGGACGAGGTGCGCGACGAGCTCGAGCGCTACGGCGACGTCTCCGCCCTGAGGCTCGAGGGCGGGACGGGCGGCGGCCAAGGCGGGGCGGCGGCGGCAGCGGCGGCGACAGGGGGCGGCAACGCCGGCGGCGGCGGCGGCGGCGGCGGCGGCGGCGGCGGCGGCGGCGCCGTCCCTGTGAGGGTGGTGGTCACGTTCGCGAGCGAGGAGGGGGCGGCCAGGGCCGCGGCGGCCATGCGCGGCCGCTATTTCGGGGGCAGGCAGGTCGGCGTGGACTTGGCAGCGGCGGCGGCGGCGGCAGGCGCGGCGGCTGCGGCGGCGGGGCGAGAAGCGCGGGCGAGCGGGGCGGGCGGCGGCGGCGGCATCGGCGGATGAGCAAGCAGGCGGATCAGGTCGTCGTGCGTGTAGAAAGACAAGATTTTGCCCATGATTGAATGCGTCGTCGTTGCTGCGAGAGAGGACAAGAGAGAGACCGTGCGCTGATCAGCCTTCACGACGCGATCGCAGGGGGTAGGACAGGCGCCTCACGCGCGCACCGCCACCGCGACTGCCACCGCCGGCGCCGGCGCCACCGCTGCAGCAGGCAGCCCCCCCGCCGCCGCCGTCACTGCCGTCGCCGTCGCGACCCCGCCCGTGCTGCTAGTGCCCTTGCCGCTGACGCCCCCGCCACCGCTGCTCCCGCCCCCGCTGCTCCCGCGCGCCGTGGCAGCGCTCATCGCCACCCTCCCCGCCCGCAGCGTCTCGTCGAGCGCCGCGTAAAAGGCGCCCGCCCAGGGGCCCAGGCCCACGTGCCCGGTCGGCACCGACAGCACGCGCGCTCCGAGCATGCGCGCCAGCTCGCGCTGCGCGCGCGGCGCGATCAGCGCGTCGCGCTCGGCCACCAGGCACAGCACGGGCGCGCCGGAAGAGCGCACGGCGGCCGCCTTGCGCTGAGGAAAGCGCGCCGACATAACGACCGAGGCGTGGCCTGCGCCGACGCCCGGGTCGGCGAAGCAGAAGAGCTCGTGGAACTCAGCGCGCCAGGCGGCGCGGTAGACGTCGCGGTAGGTGAGCAGGGGCGGGGGGGGGGAGGCTGGGGCGGGGGCGTGGGCGGGGGCGGGGGAGCAGGAGGGAGCGGGGGCGCGGTTGCCGTCGCCGCCGCCGCTGCTTGATGCCGCCGCCGCTGCCGCTGCCGCTGCTTCCGCCGCGGCGTCGCCGGCTCCGAGCAGGCGCAAGGACGCGGCCGCGCGGCGCTGGTCGGGGTAGGGGGCGTCCAGCATGCGGGCGCAGACGATGTCGCGCAGCAGGCGGTCGACCACGCGCGCGACGGCGGGGCACGTTGCCGACGGCGACGAGGCCGGGGCGCCGTCGGCGGCGGCGCCGCCGCTGCCGTCGCCCGAGGCCCCCGCTTGTCCCGCCCTCTCCGGCGGCGGCGGCGGCGGCGGCACGGGATACAACCACCGCAGCAGCGGCTCCAGGGACCAGCGCGGCACCGAGATGCCCAGCGCGCGCCACAGCGCCGGCTGCAGCCCGCGGCAAGAGACCATCACCGTCAGCGACGCCAGGCGGCTCGTCGGCGGCGCGTGGCCGCCGCCGCCGCCGCCGCCGCTGCTCCCGCCCCAGCCGCCGCTGCCCCGCTGCGGCGCGCTCTCCCCCCGCGCCAGCAGGACCGCCATTTCCGTCGCCACCATGCCGCCCATCGACGCGCCGATCACGTGCAGTGCGGGACGAGGAGACGCCCTCCCGTCCTCCTCAACGGGCCCAAAGGCGCCGTCGGCCACGGCCAGCGCGTCGGCCGCTAGCAGCCGCGCCGACAGCTCCGGGCCGGGGGCGTCCCCCCGCCCGGCGGCCCCGCCGGCTACCCCCGCCATCCCGCGGTGGTCGTACACGAGGGCGTGGAAGCCGCGGCGCGCGAGCTCGGCGGCCAGGGGCCCCCACATGCGGCGCGTGCAGAAGGCGCCCATGATCAGGATGACCTTGTCGCAGGGGTCGCGCCCGGCGCCTAGCGAAGGGAGGGGGGCGGCCGAGGCAGGCGGGGAGAAGACTTCGAAGGAAAGTTCGGTCGAAACGGTCGCGGCGACGGCGCCGCCATCTTTGGCGGCGGCGCCGGCATGCCCCTCGGGGTAGAGCGGCACGCTCACGCGGCCCTGGCGCGTGGGCGCGACGCGGTCGTGCAGGGGGTCCATGACTTGGGGGGGATCGCGGATCGGTCGGGGTGGGTCGGGGGCCGAGTAGGGCGCGCGCGAGAGAGAGAAGGCGTTTGTTGTTGTGTTTTTCTCTAATCTCTTTGCGTCGCAGGTCGTCTAATCTGTTTGCGTCGCGGAACAAAGAATCAGGACAGGGCTTGTTGAGATGGGGGGGTCGCGCGAGAGAGAGGACAGCCTAAGTGAGCGAGTAAGAGTGTGCTTAGGTTTTGTGAGAGGGGGCGGGAAGATATGAGGAAGGGCAACCGGCGGCGGCGGCGGCGGCGGCGGCGGCGACAGGTGGCGAGCGCGCGAGCGCGCGAGCGAGCGGCGTCGGCGTCGGCGTCGGCGCGAACGGCTCCCGCCGCCTGTCCGTACCTCGCGCCCGCTCACGCGGACCTCGTGCAAACCCACCAGACCGACGCAACCACAAGCAGCATCCATCGCCCGACGACCAAACCAATCCATCACAGCTGCGCGCGCTCTCGACACGGAAAGAAAGGCGGCGCGGGAAGGGACGCGAAGCATCACGCACTCGCGCGCGCCCCACGAAACGCCCCCACCGAACCATGGGCCGGAAGGCCAAGGACCGGCCCGAGCACACGGCCCCGCCCGAGATCTTCTACGACGCCGACGAGGCGGCCAAGTACACGGCCCGCACGCGTGTCGCCGCCGTGCAGGCGGCGCTCACGCGCCGCGCGCTCGAGCTGCTGGCGCTGCCGCCCGCGCCGCGCGGCGGCGGCGGCCGGCCGCGCCTGCTCCTCGACCTCGGCTGCGGCAGCGGCCTGTCCGGCGAGGCCATCGCCGAGGCCGGGCACCACTGGGTGGGCCTGGACATCGCGCCGGCGATGCTGGACGTGGCGATGCGGCGGGCGGCGGAGGACAGCAGCGACGACGAGGACGAGGACGACGAGGACGGCGGCGAGGAGGAGGCGCCCGCTGAGGCTGACGCCGACGCCGACGCCGACGCCGCCCCCGCGCCCGCGCCCGCGCCCGCGCCCGCGCGCCCGCCCAAAAACGGCGACCTCGCCCTCTCCGACCTGGGCCACGGCCTCCCCGTCCGCCCCGGCACCTTCGACGGCGCCGTCTCCATCAGCGCCGTGCAGTGGCTCTGCAACGCCGACCGCACCAGCCACGACCCGCGCCGCCGCACGCGACTCTTCTTCTCCACCCTCTATCGGGCGCTGCGGCGCGGCGCGCGCGCCGTGCTGCAGATCTATCCGGAAGGGCCCGCGCAGGCCGAGATGCTTGTGTCGTCGGCCATGCGGGCCGGGTTCGGGGGCGGGCTGGTGGTGGACTACCCGCACTCGACGCGCGCGAAAAAGTACTTTCTGGTGCTGATGGCGGGCGGCGGCGGGGAGGCGGAGGCAGAGGCGGGCAAGGCGGGGGCGCGGGGGTCGGAGGGCTTGCCGTCCGCGCGCGGCGAGAACGGCAGCGACGAGGAGGACTACGAGAAAATGGACACGTCGGACGGCGACGGCGGCGGCGAGGACGACGACGAGGCGGGGGGAGGAGCGCAGGGGGGCGGGCGGGAGAGGCGCGGGGTCGAGGTCGTCGGCCGGCGCAAGCACAACCACCGCCCGCAGGGCAAGAAGAAAGGCGGCGGCGGCGCGGCCGGCGGCGCGAAAAAGTCGCGCGGGTGGATCCTGAAGAAGAAGGAGCAGGCGCGCGGCAAGGGGCTGGGGGCGGTGCGGCCGGACACCAAGTACACGGGCCGCAGGCGGCACGTGAGCCGCAAGTGAGGTGTGTGAGAGGCAGGCGTTTGCCCCCGCGTTTGTTTGAGATCACTTTTTCGTTTGCTTCAGTTTGCGGCCGCGACGGGAAAACGCGCTAAGGCGAGCGCGCGCGAAAAAAGTAGTAAAACAGCACACAGGGCACACGCACGGCGATGTTCCGTCGCCGCCCCCCTCCCCCCCTCTTCACACCGCCCCCTCGGCGACGCCCAGCCGCACCCTGTACTTATCCACAAACCCGAGCAGGTTGCTCGCCTTCAGCTTTGTCGGCAGCCAGCCCGCGGCGGCGACCGGGCCCACGCACATGATCGCGTAGGCGCGCCCCAGCGTGACGATGGCGACGGGCATGCCCAGCGATGGCTTCCAGACGCGGAGGACAGGCGGCTTGGCGGGAGGGGCGGGGGGCCGGGCGGCGGCCGCGGACGGATCGGCCTCTGCCGCTGCCACCGCCGCCGCTGCTGCGAGCGCCTCTGCGCGGCGGGCGCGCGCCAGGGCCAGGACGTTGTCGGCGACGAGCTCGCCGTGGCTGGACGCGAGGAAGGCGAGCTTCTCCTCGGGCACGTCGGTGCAGTCGCCCGCGGCGAATACGTTGGAGAACCCGGCGACGCGCAGAGAGGCGTCGACGCGCACGGCGCCGGCCTGCGCGCCCGCGGGCGACAGGCCCGGCGGCGACGCCTCCTTTTTGTCTCCCGCTCCTTGCTCTTCTCCTCCTCCTCCGGCGAGCGCGCCCGCAAAAGGGCCCCCGCGCAGGAAGCCCGTGTTGCGCAGGATGCCCGTGGCCACGATGGCGGCGTCGTACGCGACCGTCTCGTCGTCCTCCCCGCTCTGCTGCCCCACGTCGCCGCCGCCCGACGCCGCCGCCGCCGCCGCTCCATCCGCCGCCGCCGCTCCCGCCGCCGCTCCCGCCGCCCGCCGCTCGAGCGCCGCCACCGCGCCTCCCTCGGGCGCGACCACGACGCCGCCGACCACGGTCAGGCCCGCCGCTTTCGCGGCCGCCGGCAGGGGCTCGCCGCGCATGGCCGCCTCTGCCGCCAGCAGCAGCGGGTCGCCCGCCGCCACGCGCCGCCCGAGCACGACGCGGCAGCGGCCGGCGCCGCGCGCGCTTCCCGCCAGCCAGCTTTGCGCGAGGCGGCCCGCGCGACGCGGCAGCGCCGGCAGCAAACGGTCCGACGACTGCACCAGGGTTACGCGCTCGACGCGGGGCGCGTCTGTCAGCAGCTCGGCCGCCACCTCGACGCCCAGCGGCCCGCCGCCAACCACCAGCACGCGGCGGCAGCGCGGCGGCGGCGGGAGCGCCGTCGGCGGCGGCGGCGCCGCGCCCGGTTGATCGCCGAGAAACAGCTCGGACGCCCGGTTGATCTCGTCCAGGCGGGCGGCCATGCCCGTGGCTGGGCCCGAGGGGGCGCTCTTGCCAAACGCGTAGCTGCTGCCGGCGGCCACCACGCAATAGTCAAACGGCTGGCTGGCGCCGTCGCTCAGGCGCGCCTCGCTCGGCGTCAGCGCGACGACGGACGCGCGCACGCGGCGCACCCCGCGGAGCGCGGACATGGAGGCGAAGGGCAGGAGCGCGCGGGGCGCGATCGAGGGCTCGACCAGCCCGCGCGCGTGCGTGAAGGCCGAGTCGAGGTGGTCGCGCGGGTCCACAAGGGTTGTCTCGAGCAGCGGGGGGGGCGCAGGGGGAGGCGCCAGCGCGGCCGACGCGGCCGACGCGGCCGACGCGGCGGTCTTGGCAAGGTCGCGCTCGCACGCGGCGGCCAGGGCGGCCGCGCACACGGCTCCCGCGTAGCCCGCGCCGATGATGAGGACTCGGGCCGGGGGCGGCGGGGGCGGTGCGGCGGTCGTCGCCATGATGGCGTTTTTGAGGGGGGCTCGCGACCGCGAAACCAGAAGGTCGTGGTTGTGGTCGTCTGGTGGCGGTGGGTGGTGGTTTCGACAAACAAGCGAGGACGCCGAGGTGCGCAAGGTCCAGGACGATCGTAGGACGCGTGCGCCGTGCGTGGCGCTTTGTTATCAGGAGAAGCCGATGTGTCTCCCTCTTGCGTCGTCGCCGCACGCCGAAGTGCGAAAATCAGTTGCGCGCCGTTCGTTTTTGCGACGTTACATCGATTTGGCTCTCGGAGCATTTGGGTCCCAAACGTTTGGAAGGTATTCCCCTTGCTGCTGGAGCGCAGAGAAGAGCGTGGAGCAGTAACGAAACGAATGGCCCCGGACTCAACGACAAGAAAGCAGCGGCGGGAGAAAACGAGAGCTGGGGAGGTGGGTGTGTGGGCGCGATTCGAGCCGGCCGCGCGCCGCGCTCGCGTCTTTCTTTGCCTTTTTGTTTTCCGCGGCTTGGGGAAGCGTTTGTCTCTCTTTCTTCTTTCCGGCGAGGCGGGCGGCTGAACGGAGTTTAGGATGTGAGCAGGCAACGAAATGCATATTGGGGGGGCGCCGCCTGGGGGGCAAGGCCAAATGTTTAGGGTTCAGGGGAAAAAAAGGGTGGGGGGGGGGGGGGGGGGGGGTTTTTGCGGGGGCGGGGGGGGGGGGGGCCAGGGAAAAAAAGCCCCCCCCCCCCCCCCACCAAAAAAAAAAAAACAACAGAAACAAAGGGCC
>Ga0105054_10003107_pt1 | contig 26067 bp, 15 predicted proteins | sample BON02_FD_78091 | JGI IMG/M metagenome (GOLD analysis project Ga0105054, IMG submission 78091) | Freshwater microbial communities from Lake Bonney liftoff mats and glacier meltwater in Antarctica - BON-02 (megahit assembly) | ecosystem: Environmental > Aquatic > Freshwater > Ice > Glacier...
CGGCCTGCTCGGCTTTGGCGGGGGCGCCGTCATCGGCGGCGCAGGCGCCACCCCGTCCGTCCCCCTGTCGCCGACGCGCCACGCGCTGCCGCACGCGCCGCCCCCGCTCGGGGGCCCGCCGCCTTTCCGGCTCTTTTGGTGGCGGACGCCGGGGTTCTCACTTCTCTTGCCTCTCTCTCTCTCTCTGTGCATCAATCCTCCCCGAATCATCGCGCACCATCAACAAACATCATGCAGGCCGTGCGCGCCCTCGCGCAAGACACGGGCGCGCCCATGCTCGCAGGGGCCTGCGAGCCTCGCGCACACTCCAATCGCGGGATGATGCGGGCCTTCCTCCAGATGCGCCGCGAATCCTCTCAGCCGACGCACGTCGCGCGCGTCTGGAGCCGCACGCCCGACCCCACGGACGCGGCCGACGCTTGGCTCGCGGAGGACGAGCGACGCCGGCGAGCGCGGAACAGCGCGCCGTCGCCGTCGCTGCCCGCCCCCTCGCCCGCCGCCCGCGCCGCCTCCGAGCCCGAGCGCGCGGCGCGCGCGGCCGCGGCCGCGGCGCACGAGGAGCTGCTCGGCCGCACCAAGCGGCGCGCCGCCCTGCGCCAGAGGCTGGCCGAGGACGCGGAGCGGGCCAAGACGGTACAATTGCGGCGGGTGGAGGCCGAGGCGCGCCGGAGGGCGTCCGAGATCGGGCTCGGGTCGCTCGGGCTGGACCCGGCCATCGTGGCGCTGAGCGGGCGCATGGGCCGCATGGCGGCCGTGGTGGAGCAGGTGCAGGCGCGCGTGGAGGAGACGTACGGGTTGGGCGGGGACGTGGCGGGGCGGGGGTGGGCCGGGGCGTCGCCGCTGCCGCCGCCGCAGGCGCGGCCGGTGCAGCTGCCGTGGGCGCCCCCGCCGCCGCAGCAGCAGGGACAGCAGCAACAGTGGCCTCAGCAGCCGCCGCAAATGCAGCAGCAGCAGTGGCCTCAGCAGACGCAGCAATCGCAGCAGCAGCCGCAGCAGCAGTGGCCTCCGCAGCCGCAGCCGCAGCTGCAGCAGCCGCAGCAACAGTGGCCTCAGCAGCCGCCGCAGCAGCAGCAGCAGTGGCCGCCGACGTCGCAAGAGCAGCAGCAGCAACAACCACGACAACGATTGCAGCCGCCCCTCGGCCCGCCTTCGCCCGCGCCCGCCCAGCAGCAGCAATCGCCGACGCCGCCCGGACCCCCCGTCACGCCGGGGGCGGCCACCCCTGCCCCTCCGGCCAGCGCGGCCGAGCGGATCGCGGCTGCGCGGGCCGCCCGGGAGCGCGCGGACGCGGCCCTCGCCGCTCTCAAGGCCGCGCGCGAGGGACCACAGAAGATGCAGCCGTCTCCACCGTCGCAACAATAAAAATCGAGAGGGTCTTTTGCAAAAAAAAAGAGTTTTTTTTCGCGCGACCTGCGCGTGTCTATTGAACGATTGAAAACAATAAGCGGGGGGGGCACCTGCGTGTTTGCGCTCGTGAGTGACACACGAGCCTGCACACACACACCCCAGCAGCTCCTCATATACGCGGAGCATGCTCAGTACATGCCGCCGCCCATGCCGCCCATGCCGCCCATGCCGCCGCCGCCGCCCATGCCGCCGCCGTCCTTGTCGTCCCGAGGCGCCTCGACGATCACGCACTCGCTCGTCGTGATCAGGCTCGACACGCTCGCCGCGTCCAGCAGCGCCGTGCGCACCACCTTGAGGGGGTCGACCACCCCGGCCTTGATCATGTCCTCGTACACGCCCGTCGCGGCGTTGTAGCCCATCTGCACGTCGGTCATCTCCTCCACCTTCCCCACCACCACCGCGCCCTCCGCGCCCGCGTTGCTGGCGATGGTGCGCATGGGCACCCGGAGCGCGTTGATGATGATCTGCACGCCGATCTGCTGGTCGAAGTTGGCCGCGAGCGACTCCTTGACCGCAACGAGCTCCTTCGCCGCGTGCAAGAGGGCGGCGCCGCCTCCGGGGACGATCCCTTCCTCGACGGCCGCCTTCGTGGCGTTGAGCGCGTCCTCGACGCGGTCCTTCTTCTCGCCGACCTCGACCTCGCTGGCCCCGCCGATCTTGACGAGGGCCACGCCGCCCGAGAGCTTGGCCAGGCGCTCCTGCAGCTTCTCCCGGTCGTAGTCGGACGTGGTGGCCTCGACCGCCTCGCGGATCTGGTCGCACCGCGCGGAGAGCGACTCCTTGCTGCCGCCGCCGTGCAGCAGGATGGTGTCGTCCTTCGTGACGGTCACCTTTTTGCACGAGCCCAGCTGCGACAGCTCGACCTTCTCGAGCTTGTGGCCGAGCTCCTCGCTGATGACCTCGGCGCCTGTTGAGGGTGTGGATGAGGGGTTTGAGGTGGATTGGGGCGGATGGTTTGTGGGTGTTTGTGTGAGCGGTGAGTGAGCAAGGCGACGCGCGCGTGTCTCTTTGCCGTCGTCCATCGTCGGCGGCGGCGACGGCAGCCCTCCGTCGCTCCTCGCTCCCACTGCGCGTGCGCTTGCTCGCCGGAGCTTGAAGCCCACGGCACGAAAAACAAAGAAAAGAAAAACAACAACAACGAAATGAACGCACCTGTCAGCGTGGCGATGTCCTGCAGGTTGGCCTTGCGGTTCTCGCCAAAGCCCGGCGCCTTGACCGCCACCACCTTCACGCCCGCGCGCAGCTTGTTGACGATCAGCGTGGCCAGCGCCTCGGACTCCACGTCCTCGGCCACGATCACGAGCGGGCGCTGTGCCTGCACCACGCGCTCGAGCAGCGGCAGGATGGAGGCAAGGCCGCTGATCTTGCGCTCCACCACCAGCACCAAGGGGTTTTCGTACTCTGCCTTCATCGACTTGTTGTCCGTCACGAAGTAGGGCGAGATGTACCCGCGGTCGAACTTCATCCCCTCGACCACGTCGAGCTCCGTCTCCAAGGTCTTCCCCTCCTGGATCGTGATGACCCCCTCCTTGCCGACCTTTTCCATGGCGCGGGCGATCAGCTCGCCGATCTCGCGCTCCCCGTTGGCGCTGATGGTCCCCACCTGCGCGATCTCCTCGGTCGTGCTGATCATCTTGGCGCGCGACTTCAGGGTGCGCACCACGCTCTCCACCGCGATGTTGATGCCGCGGCGCAGGTCCATCGGGTTCATGCCCGCCGCGACGCTCTTGCACCCCTCGTTGAGGATGGCGCGCGCCAGCACGGTGGCGGTGGTGGTGCCGTCGCCCGCGGCGTCGTTGGTGGCGCTGGCGACCGACTTGACCAGCGAGGCGCCCATGTTCTCGAAGCGGTCGCGCAGCTCGATGGCGCGCGCGACGGTCACGCCGTCCTTGGTGATCTTGGGGCCGCCGTAGGGCTGCTCGATCATGACGTTGCGGCCCTGCGCGAGCATTTTTTTGTTTTTTTTGTTTTTTTGTGTGCAGAGGGGTTGTGTGTTCGAGATGGTGTGTGTGTTGATTGGTTGGCCGTGGGTTGTGCGGGGGAGAGGGGGCGGGGGGAACGCGGCGTGTGTACGAGGAGGAGGGAGGAGGGAAAGGGGAAGGGCGGGGGGGGGAACGGAACGAGAGGCGCGGCGGAGCGAGCGTGAGAGGGACGGACGGCGCGCGACGCGCGAGGCTGAACCGACAATCAAACCAAAAACGCACCTTGGGCCCGAGCGTGACCTGCACGGCGTCGGCGAGCTTGTTGACGCCCGAGAGCACGGCCTCGCGGCAATCGATGCCGAAGCGCACGTCCTTGACGGCGTAGTTGCGCACGGACTGCAGCAGCGCGGCCTGTTTTGTTTTTTAGGGGGGGGATTGTTTCGGAGCGGGGCGGAGAGCGAAAGAATCGATCGATCAGCGAAAGCGGCGGCGGCGACGGGCCCGACGCGGAAGGGTTTGGATGTTTTGCGCGCGCGCGCGCGCGAGCAACAGGCCGTTTATAACCCCGCATGCGCGCTGGACTGCGGCAGCGACACAGCCCTGAATGAGCCCGCGAGGCTGCGACGGCCGTGCGCTGCTGCTTCGGCGCGCGACGCACACCCCACCCGCCGCAGCTTCTGGAGAGAGAGAGGGGCCAAGAGGCGAGGGAGGGAGTTTGCGTTTCGCTTCCCGTCGCTCCTCTCGGAAAGCTGAGGCCCGCCCGCGCGCTCAATTCGCTACAGGCACACTCACGTTGATGGCCTTGCGGCCACGGCCGCGCAGGGGGCTGAACATGCTGGCGGGCCTTGCTTTGCGCTGCGGGTGAAAGAGGGAACGGCGGTCGAAGGAGGGGTGTGTGGTGTGGTGTCGAGGAGAGAGAAGAGACAAGGCGGAGAGAGGGAGAGGGAGTGGTGCGGTTCCGAAGATGTGTCGAGAGGTTGCATGTAGCACGAGCGCTTATACGACAGGAAAATGATCACAACTCGGCGCCGCCGCCTCGTGCCGCCGCCGCTGCCGCCTCGCGATCCCGCGCCGACCTCCCGACCGCCCCCCGCTCTCTCCCTCACTACTCTGCCGCGCAGGTCCCCCCGCCCCCCGCCCCCATCTCCACGCCGCGCCCCGCCCTCAGCGCCACCCACCCGTCCAGCGCCGCCGCCTGCCGACGGTTGAGGCGCACGCGCGGCCGCGCCGCCTGCATCAGGCGGACGGCCCCGGGGGCGTCGCTCGCGGCGCCAGAGGCGATCAGCACGGCGCCGGCGACGGTCGCGCTGCGGCCGTGCCCGTGCGCGCAGTGAACGTAGATCGAGTGGCCCGCGCGGCGCTCGCCCAGGGCCCAGGCCACGGCGCGTTCGATGGCGGCGGGCGTGGGAGTGTGAGTGTCCCAGCAAGGCAAGTTGAGATACGAAGGGGAGGGGGGGCCGCTCCCGCCGCCGCCGTTGCCGCCGCCTCCGCCGCCGTTGGCCGCCGCCGCAGACCCTGTTGCGCCGCGCCGCTGCCGCGGCCGCAACGGGCGCCCCTCGGCATCCGCGCCGTCGCCGCTGCTGCCACCGCTGCTGCCGCCGCCGCCGCCGTCGCCGCCGCCGCCGCCCTCGCCCTGCGGAACGCGCGGCAGCTCGCACGTCACGTCGAGCACGCTCGAGCCCGCGGGCACCTGGCCCCCGCGCCGTGGCCACCCCCCGACGTAGAGGCCCGGCACGATCTCGTTGAACAGCGGCTCGCGCAGCGGTGCGGGCATCGTCGCGGCCGCCGCCGCCGACGCCCCTGCTCCCGCCAAAGAGGCGCCGTCGGCCGCCGCCGCCTGCGCCGCGCCCCACCCTCCATGCCGCGCCCCCCCGCCGCCGCCGCGCGCAAACTGCACGAGCAGCTTGCCGCGCAGGGCCAGGTGGTAGGGCAGGAACACCACGCGCGACACGGGCGAGATGCGGCCCGTCTCGCGGTCTTTCATGAGCAGCCCAGTGGTGAGCGGGGCGAGCGGTCCCGAGGCGCTCACGGCGACGGCTAGGCCCGACGCGGCCGCCCACGCCAGGAGCGCCGCCGCCAGCGGCGCACGCGTCCGGAGGGCGAGCGCGAGCAGGGCGACGGGCGCCGCGACCCCGCCGACCACCAAGCTGAGGCCCATGCGGCGCGCGTGATTGGGTGGGGGGGGTCGCGGGACAAGGGCGCGAGACAAGGAGACGTTTGGTTTCGGACCTCAGGCGCGCGCGCAGTAACGCAGAGAGACAGATGCCTTGGTCGCAAAGGAGAGATCCGATTAACGACGGGGTAGTGAGAGAGGGACGGATTCAGGAGGAGAATGATACGGCGTCTTGTATCACGCGCCCACGCGACGGCAAAATCGAGAGAGCGCGGTAGAATCGCCGGCCGCGCAATTATTGCCGCCGTCGGCACGCAAGGGTGATGAGTCACCCTATTTCTCTCTCTCAAGCAGCCCCCGCGCGGCGCCGCGTCGCCGTCGCCGGCGACGGCAGCGCCGTCGTCGTCGCCTCGCCGTCGTCGTCGCCCCCGGCCCCCGCCGCCCCGCGCGCGCGCCCGACCGCCCCCGTCACCGCGCCCGACACGGCCTCGCGCGCCCGCCCCACGGCCGCGCCCACCGCCGCGCCGGCGTCGCCCGCCCGCGCCCGGCCCGCGGCCAGGCCGGCCGCGGCAGAGGCGCCGCCGCTGCCCTTTTTGGCGGCCGTGCGCCGCGGCACCTGCCTAAGGTCGTCCACCTCGTCCCACAGGGCCTCGCGCGCGTCCTCGAGCGCGATCAGCTGGCGCACCAGCCCGAACGCCACGGTCAGCAGCGCCCACGAGACGAAGCACAGGGCCGAGATCCAAAAGTTGCGCTCCTCGCGCCACTTGCTCGCGAGCAGGCGGGTGCGCACGTTGGCGCTCATTGCGAGGCGGGCGGCGTCCGAGGCGGCGGCCGAGCCGTCGCCGCCGGCGGCGCCGCCCGCGCCGTGGAGCTCGCGCCCGATGCGGAGGGTGCGCGCGCCGCTGTCCAGGAGGGGCAGGCCGGACACGAGCAGGGCGAAGTGGATGAGCTTGACGCCGCCGAGCACCGTGAAGGAGAGCACGCGGGACGTCAGCTCGAGCAGCTGGCGGCGCGCGGCGCGCGGCAGCGGCAGCGCGAGCAGGAGCGTCAGGACGAGCGGGGGCGGCAGCAGGAGGTTGGACAGCAGCTTCCAGCCGCTCATGGCGGAGCCCATGGTTGGGTTTCTGTTGTGTGGGAAAGGTGGCTCGGCGCTTGGCAGTCGTTGGTCGGGTTCTCCTTTCGGGTTCCTGAGTTGCTGTCCTCTGATCGTCGTGTTCCTCGTCAGGCGAAAGGGGGTGCGTGCGTGCGTGCGTGCGTGCGTGCGTGCGTGCGATCGAGCTTGGTGTTTGCTGTCTTCTTGCAATGTATGCGATCGTCGCGCGCGTGGGCGCGTTTCGCTTTCATTCCGGAGCTGGCACCGCCGCCAAACGCCGTCGCCGCCGACGCCGTCGCCGCCGACGCCGTTGGCGCTCGCTCTCGCCGCACCCGCTTTGAACACGAGTTCTTACTCATACATCACCTCCGTCGCTCACAAGCTACACGCGTCGCCCGCTGCCTGACGACTTGCGACGGGTCATTCGCCCTTGGACCAAAGGCCTCAACGACAGGCTTCTTTCCCCTTTTTGGCGTCGACACCACCAATCGCAAAGGGTACAGGGGCAGTCTCCCTGTCTCGCGGCGAACACAGCGCATCGCGACGCAGCGGCAGACCCCGCACATCCAGCAGGCCAGCGCACATGGCCGCCGCCGAGGCCGCTGCCGAGGCCGCCGCCGCCAACGCCGCAGCAAACGCCCACGCTCACGCCGGCTCGCCGACGCCGCTCCCCGCGGCGCTCCCTCTGGGCCTTCTCCTCTCCTGCTGCGCCCCTCGCGACCTCCCGCGCCTGTCGCTCGTGTGCCGCGAGTTCCGCGCCCTCGCCCGCGACCAGGGCGTCCTGCGGCTCGCGGTCGCCCGCCACTTCGGCCTCGCGCGCGTCGGCGGCAACGCGCGCCGGCCCGAGTTTTGGCAGGCCGTCGACGCGGCGGCGGGGTCGCCGATCGTGTCTCTGCACGCGCTGCGGCCGGGCGACTCGCTCCCCTCGCTCGCGCTGCGCTACGGCTGCTCCGCGGCCGACGTGCGTCGCCTCAACGGCCTCGGCAGCGACGGCGCGCTGTCGTCGTACCGGCACGTCGCCGTGCCCCTTTCGGCGGCGCAGAGGCAGGAGGCCGGGGCGCTGCCCGGAGGCTGGGGGCGGAGGCGAGCGGCCGTCCGGTTCCTGGGCGCGGCGCGGCGCGAGGTGCTGCTGCTGCTGCCTACCGCGCCGACAAATGGTGATGAGCCGGACGACGATTTGGAGGAAGAGGCCGGTGCGCCCGATCCGGGCGCCGAGCGCGCGCCGCGGCGGCCCGTCCCGCAGACGGCGGTCGTGCCCGGCGACGCCGCCAGCCCGGGCGCGCCGGCGGGCCGCCGCGCCGCGCGCGCCGATCCCGCCTCGCAACCCGGGTCGCTCCTGCGCCAAAGGCTATGCGGGCTCGTCGGGCGCGCCGCGCGCGTGGACACCGGGTCGGCGTCCTACTACCTCGACGAGGCCGAAGGCGACGTGGCGTCCGCGCTGCGCGAGGCGCGCGAGGACGAGGCCTGGGAGCGCGGCGCCGACGCGCGCGCCAGGGCGGGGGCGGCGCGCGGGACGCTCGGCCCACTGCGCTCGTTCATAGAGGCGCGCGGGGCGCTGGCGCGCGCGTGATAATGAATAGGCGGCGCAGAGACGACGAAGTGTATACGAAGCACAATATCTTATTGGTTCTTGTAAAACAAGCTTGTACAACAAGCCGGGCAGAGAGACGGGCGCATGAGAGGAAAAAGCTTTCCAACGGACACATCAAAGCCGCCGCCGTGCGACCGCCGCCAGGCGCCGCCCCCTCAGCAGCACCAGGCCGCAGTACAGCAGGCCCGACGCCGCCAGGTAGGCCGCCGACTCGCTCGCCGTCGCCGCGAGCGCCGCCAGCGACAGCGCCGCGCACGCGGCCACCACCCCCCCGCCCGCCGGCCGCGGCGGCAGCGCCCACAAATGCTTAAGCCACAGGACCTGGCTCGGCAGCGCGGCGAGGATGGCGGGCAGCTGCCTGCCCGTCGCGCCGACGCCCTCCGAGTAGCCGTACGCCCACCCCCCTGCCTCGGACAGGGCGCGCACGGCCAGGTAGACCGCCACCAGGAAAAAGGGCGGGGCGTAGCGCCGCTGCGGCGCCAGGCGGCGCAGCAGCGCGCCGTCGCGCTGGAGCAGCAGCAGCGCCGGCGCAAACACAAACACAGGCTCGGGCGCGGCGGCGGCGGCGTAGGCGTTGAGGTCGAGCGCTGCGAGCAGCGCGAGGAAGGCGGCGGCGTTGCCCGCCAGGGGGGCCCACGACAGGCCCGCGGACTGGAGGCGGCGGGACCGGGCGGTGCGGGCGGCGGGCGTCTCCTCGCCGCCGTCGTCGGCGCCGCCCGACGACGAGAACAGGCCGCCGCCGCCGCCGCCGCCTCCTCCCCCTCCCATGTTGTGGCCCAGGCCCAGGCGGCTGAGCAGGCTCTCGGCGGCCGCGGGCCCGAGCAGCAGGGAGGCGGCGCCGCCGGTCCTCGACGCCAGCCCGTCCCCGATGCTGCCGACGCCGCCGCCGCGCCCGCGCGCGCGCCCGCCGCCGCCGCCGCCGCCGCCGCCGCCGCCGCCGCCGCCGCCGCCGCCGCCGCCGCCGCCGCCGCCGCCCATCATAATGGAGGGGTGGCTGGACACCCGCTGGATCTCCCGGTGGAAGGCGTCGCCCGCCCCGCCCGCGGCCGCCGCCGCCGCCACGGCGGCGCCGCCGGACCCGCCGGCCGCGCCGCCGGCCGCGGCCGCGGCGGCGGCGGCGCGCATGGCGCCGACGTAGTCGTCGGCCTCGTCCGGGTCGGAATCGAGCGGACCCAGGACGCGCCGCGCCGACAGCTTGAGCGCCAGCGCCAGCACCAGCGCCTGCCCGCCGAACGCGGCCACCAGGGAGGCGCGGGCAGCGGCGCGGCGCTCGGCGTCGGCCCCGCCCAGGCCCGCGTCGGGGAAGAGGCGGCGGAAGCGGTGGATGTCCGGCAGCGGCAGCGACGGCTGCGCGGCGAGCGCGGCGGCGCAGGTCGCCGCCCACGCGGCGACCAGCAGCGCCGGCAGCGCCGCGCCCAGGGCCGAGGCCGAGGCGGCGGCCCTGCGGGCGGCGGCGGCGGCGGCGGCCGCCGCCGCGGGCCCTGCCGCCGTGGCCGCGGCCGCGGCGGCCGCCGACGCACGGGCGGCCGGGCCGCCGCCGCCGCCGTGCGCGCCGTGCGCGGCCGCCGCCGCCGCCGCCGCCGCCGCCGCCGCCGCCGACTGAGTCAGCACGACTGCGGCCAGCAGCAGCAGGGCAGCCAGGACCAGTAGCGCCTGCAGCAGGGGCTGGGCGGGGACGAGCTCGATCGCGAGGTAGTCGCCCACCAGGGCGCCGCACGCGAGGCCCGCGCCCAGCCGCGCGAGCCCGGCCAGCGCGCCGGCGTCGCCCGCCGCCGCCGCCGCCGCCGCCGCCGCCGCCGCCTCGAGCGACGACGGCACGCCCGCAAAAGGGCCCCCTCCTCCTCCTCCTCCCCCGCCGGCGGGCCCGCGCCCGCCCGGCGCCAGCGCCATCGATAGAAGCGCGGTCGCCGCCACCAGCATCCAGCGGTGCCAGGCGTGCCCGCCGCCGCCCTCGCCCGTCAGCAGCGCCGACGCCCACACCGCCGCGTCGTCCTCGGCGCGCGCGGGAACGTGCCTCTCGTCCCACAGGCGCCAGCAAAGGGCGAACGGCAGGCGGGTGGTCGGGCAGCGGGCGCCAAAGCTGAGCGGGCCCCAGTCCGAGGTCGGGAGCGGCGGCTGGAGCCAGGCGACCAGCAGGCCGGCGCAGGCGAGCGACGCGACCAGGCGGCGGGCGCCGGGGCGGTGCGCGCAGCCGCGCAGCGCCAGCGGCGCCAGGGCGGCGGCCGCGGCAAAGAGCAGCGCGCCGAGCAGCGTCGCCTCTGTCGGCCGGCCGCCCTCGGCCGCCCAGACAACGGCGTCGAAGAACGCGAAGCGCGCGCCGGCCAGCGCCACGAGCGCCAGCACGGCGTGGAGCAAGGCCGCGGGGCCGGAGATGCGCACGCCGCGCGCAAAGTTGCGCTCCTTGGGGGAGGGGTGCGCGGAAGAGCCGTAGGCGACGCTCACGTTGCGCAGGCGCTGCCGCTGCGCGGCCGCCGCCGCGCCTCCTCCTCCTCCCTCGCCGCCGTCGCCGCTGGGCGCCTCGTAAAGAAACAGGGGGGACGCCGACACGAGCAGCGCCAGCGCCACGGGCAGCACCATGAAATTCTCCGGCACGACCAGCATGGCCAGCTTGCCGGCGTACACGCACCCGGCCGCCCACGCCGCCCAGCGCGGCGCCAGGCCGACGGCCAGCAGCCGCGACGCCGCGCCGGCGCCGGCCGCCGACGTCGCACACACCAGCCACGGCGGGTACATCGCCTCGTCGTAGACGACCGCGCCCGCGGCCCCGCCGTGGTCGCCTGCAGCGCCAGAGACGCGCGGGGCCGCGTGCATGCGCTCCTCGCACACGGCGACGAGGGCGGCCTGCGCGACGAGCAAGAAGCCGACAAGGGCGCGCGGCGCGCCCGACGCGTAGCCGCCTCCGCCCCCGCCCCCGCCCGCGCCGCCAAACCCGGCCGCCAAGGCTGCGCCGGGCAGCAGCAGGGCCGGGACCACGGCCGCGAGGGCGAGGCGCACCAGGTCGCGCAGCGGCATGCCAGCCAGGGCGATGCCGCCGCCGAACAAGAAGCCAAAGTGGTGGACTGCAAACCAGGCCACCGTCGCGGCGCCGCCCGCCGCGAAGACCAGGTACTCCCTCAGGCCGCCCGTGGCGTACGTCAGCGACAGGCCCGCGGCCGCGGCCAGCGGAGCGGGCAGCCAGGCGGTCGGCACGCCCGCGGCCAGGGACGCGGCGGCGGCCGCGACCATCAGGCAGCCGGCCGCAAAAGACGAGTCGAGAGGCAAGTAAACGCCGCCGCCGCCGAGCAGCGCGCCGCCGCTCCCCCCAAGAACGCCGTCGCCGCCCAGGTCGCCAAACCCGACCGCCCCGTACGCGTGCGCGATGCCCAGGGCCGCAACGCCGCCCAGGGCGACGGCGACGGCCAGGTAACTGTAGGGCGCGGGCAGGGGGATGTAGGAGGCGAACCCGCGGAAGACGACGCGCCCCTCGAAGCCGACGACCAGCGCGGCGGCGCCGAGGACGGCGGTCGCCAGCCGGAGCAGGCCCGACAGGAAGCGGGGCCCGGGAAGCCACCACATGCCGTTGGGCGCGAGCGACAGGTAGGTCGCGGCCCCGCCCCACAGCAGCAGGACCGACCACAGGTGCAGCAGGGGCTCGGCGGAGAGGAGCGCGGGGCCGTGCAGCGACAGATAGACGGCCGAGGGCAAATAGGCAACGCAGAGGGCGGCGGCGAGGCTGTCGCCGGGGCCCTGGACCACGGCGGCCAGCGGGGCGGTGTCGGGCAGCATGAAGGGGGCCGCCCGCTTGGCGCGGTAGAGAAAGTCTTCCTGCTCCTCCTGGCGGCGCCCTGCTCCGTTTTGGCCGCCGCCGTCGCCGTGGTCGCCGTTGTTGCCGTTGCCCCCAAAGCCGCCGCCGCCGCCGCCGCCGTGCTCGGCGTTGTGGGCGCCGTTGCTCGAGAAGGGAGGGGGCCGCCGCTGCTGGAGCAACGATCCCGAGCTGCCTCCGCCGCCGCCGCCGCCGCCGCCGACAAAGAAGCCGCTCCCGCTGCCGCTGCCCCCGCCGCCCCCACCTGCGCCGCCGGCTCCCCCAAACACGCCCCCCCCGCCCCCCTCGGGCTGCATCGACGACAGCCGCCGCGCGCGGCACACGTGGAACGACGAGACCAGCGGGCGCGACAGCAGGTGGTACTGGGCCGCCAGCAGCAGCGCGAGCACGTAGGGGGCGGACGCGAGGTCGCCCAGCAGTGCGGCCGCGCCCAGCGTCTGCAGCGCGGCGGCCACGGGCCCCGACGCGCCGACGACGACGCGCTCGAACGCGAGCACCAGGGCGGGGTGGCGCAGCTGCACGGCGCGGAACTGCAGCGTGAGCCACATGCCCGACAGCAGGGCCACGCAGGCGGCCGAGCCCGTCACGAGCGCGGCCAGGGCCACCGCCTGCCGCGCGGCGGCGCCGCCGGCCGCGGCGGACGCCGCCGCGAGCGCCCCCGCGCCGGTGGCCGCGCCCAGGACGCGGTGCGCCAGGGCGGCGGTCGACAGCAGCAGGGCGCCCCACCCGGCCAGCAGGGCGCCCTCGCGCAGGGCCAGGGCGTCGGCCGCGTAGGCGGCCAGGGCGCCCGCGGTGAGCACGCCGGCCGCCAGCGGGCCGCCGACGAGCGCGAGCACGGCGAGCGCCGGCACGAGCGCGCACGCAACGCGGCCGTTGTAGCAAAAGTCCGAGGGCAGGAAGTTGATGCCGGGTCGGACCGAGGCGGCGGCGGCGGCGGGTTGTCGTCCCAACCCTCGTGCGCCGTGGCTGAACGCCCCTCCTCCTGCCCCGTTGCCGGCGTCTCTGCCTCCGCGCCGTATCGGCGACGCCGGAGGCGCGCCGCCGCCGCCGCCGCCGCCATAGCCATAGCCGTCGCCGCCGCCGCCCATCGCTCCTGCTCCTCCTGCTTCCGCCGTGTAGCTGTCCGACGCTCCTGCTCCTCCCGCCCCGGTGGTCGGGGCCGCGTACATTGGCGCTGTTTGCGCGCTTATTCGGCTGCTGTTGCTGTTGCTGTTGGGAAGCTCTCACTCCCTCTCGGGGGTGGTTTTTTTTTTGGTTTTGCAGCCACCCTTTCTTCGATCCAGACGGGTCGCGAGGTGCGCGCGTTCGCAGTGCGCGATGCCGCGCGGCGTATGCTGCTCACAGCGCCGCGCGGCAGCGGATGGCGGCTTCCTGCTCCGTCGCGGCGCGCATCAAGCTATTTTCGAACTGCCGAGGTGAGCTTCCGCGAGAGAAGAGAGAGAGGAGGAGGCGCTGCTGGCGTCCGATCGGTGGTGATGAGGGAGGTTTGGTGGTGGTCGCGTCGTTTCGCTGCTACGCTGTGCTCGTTGGGAAGGAAGGAGGTTAAGAAGAAGGAGCAGTGGAAGAGCGCGTCGGCGGGCGGCGGCGGGGACGTGTCGAGCGCCCGCGGGACAGACGTCAACATCGGGGCGAAACTTTGTTGCCGAAAGGGTAGTTCGTGTATCCATGACGTTACACGGTTGACAAAGGTTGGGCCGAGACGGAGGCGGGTAGGATGGCGAGTGGAGGTGCCGCGCGCCCCTTGCGCTAGCGCGTCGTGCCCATCCGGGCTTGTTGGTTGGGCGGGCGCCGGCGATGGCGCGACGGCGCCGGTGCAAAAATAAAAAGTTCAAGTTTTTTCCAAACGACGGGAGGGGTGGCGTGTGAACTGGCGGTCGGGGAGCATCAAAAGAAGGAGTTTCGCGCTGCGTGGGCATAGGAGGGCAAAAGGTTGATTAAGTGGCAACGGTTTCCGCCGACACATTTTGGTCGGTTGGTCGCGTGGGGCGGTGGGCGGGGGTGTTTGGGGTGGGGGGGCGCAGCGGGCGAGCGCATTGTGTGCGGTTTGTTTGCGCGCGCGCGCGCCTTCCAAGGTGTCGTGACGTCGAGGCAAGCTGCTAGTCGTGTGGCGGCATCATAGCGAAGAAAGGGGAAACGGGCAAATAAGCGGGGCGGCGCGCTTCAAAAAAGGAAAAAACCGGCAAAAACAGAACAAACCAAAACGCGTCCAAATCACGGCAGCGACAGCCGGCTCTTGCGCGTCGCCCGCATCGACTCGTACAGGTTGCCCGGGAAGGGGCGCGGCCGCAGGCGCTCCTCCCACCAGCCCCGCCACCCGACCGGGAACGAGTCGTTGGTCCGGTACGCCACAAAGTTGAAAAGCGGACCCAAGTCGGACGACGTGTCGTAGTAAAACCGCAGCCTCCCCTTCGCGTTCCAGATCGTGTTGAAGGCGGCCGCGTGCGCGCCGCCGCGCACCTCGTCGCCGCCGGACTCGGTCTGCCGCGACCCCGCGCCGTGGTCCAGGTCCGTGAACAGGTTGGCGTAGGGCGACGCGCGGTGGAAGTCGATGTTGAGGTCGTCGCCGTAACCCGACGAAAACACGCTGTTGCTCTCGTAGGCGCTTACGCTCAGGTCGTGCAGGAACCTCCCCTCGACGCGGAAGCGCTCGATCAGGTTGGACTCGCCGTACTCGAGCCATATGCCGCGGTGGCCGTCGGCCTCGCGCCCGCCACCCAATCCCCGGGTGCCGCGCGGCTTCGGCCACGTTGCCAGGACCACGTCGGAGACGGAGCAAAAGGCGGTGCCCCACAAATAGATCGCAGAATCACTATTGAGGATGCGGACGTTCCTCACCCACGAGTTGTGGTTTTGGTTGAGGTGGATGGCGTTGTACCCCTGCTCCTTGAAGTGGCCGGGGTAAGGGGTCCAGGGGAACTCGACCGTCAGGTCCTCGAACCCCGTCTCCGAGCCGTTGCGCTGCGGCGAGAACAGGTGCAGGCGCGGCGCCCAGGCGAGCGACACGTTGTGCACGAGCGGCCGCTCGAGCTCGACAAAGGCGCCGGCCGGGTCGACGGCGCGCACGCGCGACAGGTGGCGCGCCACGCGCGTCTCGTTGAGCTGGCCGCGCCCGGGCGCGAAGTAGCCGCCGGACATGTCGGCCAGCAGGGCGGCGTTGTCGGCGTCCATGACCAGGCGCACCCAGCGGCCCGGGACGAGGGCGGGCCCCGCGCCGCCGCCGCCGCCGCCGGGAGTTACGTACAGGCGCGTGTCCCCGCGCAGGGCAGGGCGGGCGATGCGCGCGGCCAGGTTCTCCTTGACCGAGGGGTCCCACGAGCTGAGCGTCAGGAAGGCGCCCTTGTGCGACCAGTCGCTCGTGCCCTCGCGCCCGCCCTCGCGGAAGGCGTTGCCGAGCGCGTCGGTCAGGGAGGCCGGGATGTAAATCGTGGTGGCCTCTCGCCCCGCGCCGCGGATGACTAGGCCCGGCCGCCGGAAAGCGATCGGCTTTTTCAGCACGTACTTGCCAGCAGGTAAGTAAAGCACGGCGTCCTGAAGCGTCAGGTCGGCCTCGGCGCGCTCGAAGGCCGGGGTGTCGTCGGCGACGCCGTCGCCCACGGCGCCGTAGTACGCGCGGAGCGACCGCACCACAGGCTTGGACGCAAAGGCCAGCGCCGCGCCCGGGGTGTAGTCTCCCGCGCGGAAGCCGGCGTACGAAAAGTCAGGCAGGCGCCCTTTCGCGGCCCAGAGCTCGCCGTGGCAGCCGTACAGGCGCGAGGGGCGCGCGCGCGACCTGCGCGGCTCCGCGCAGGCGCCGCACGAGGGCGACAGGCGCAGGCCGGACGCGGCGTTGGGGAGCGAGGCGGCGTAGGCGACGCGCACGCGCTCGTCCGACCCCTCCGCGCAGCCGCAAGGCCTGCCCTCGGCGCCCTCGCAGTAGTAGGGGGCGCCGTCGCCGTCGCTCGGGGCCTTTGCCTGGGGCGACCGCGGCTGCCGCTGCTGCCGCTGCTGGGCAGAAGAAGTTGCGGCGGCGGCGGCGGGCGGCGACGGTGCCGCCGCCGGCGAGGCGGCGCCCGCGGCCACGCTGAACGCCGACGGCGACGGCAGCGCGCCCGACTCGCGCCCGGGCCTAGGCGCCGGCGGCGCGACGGCCAGGGCCGTCCGGTCGGAGGAGGCCGCGGGTCCGCCGCCCGCCGACGCCGCGGCCGCCGCCGCCGAGCGGAGCGCCCGCTGCGAGTCGAGCAGGTTGAGCGGCGGGACAGCGGCGCCGGCGGCGGAAGAAGAGGCGGCGCCGGCCGGCGTCGTCGCCGGCGGCGGCTCGTAGTACCACCCGAGCGCCGCCCGCCGCGCCTCGCCCACGCGCGCGCTGTCGCGCGCGGGCGCGGGCCGCAGGGCCACGCCCACGACCGTCGCGAGCGGCGCGTAGTCGGGCGGCGGGGCAGGCACGCGCCCGTCGGCGCTGCCGCCCGCGCGCGCGTTCCACACGACGGTTCCGGCCGCCGGCCCGCCGCCCAGCGCCGCCCGCCCCTGCCCCGCGCCGCCCCACGGCCGCGTGCCCGCGCCAAAGTCGACGTCCGTCAGGAGGGTGCCCCGCGCGCCGGACAGCGCGACGGCCAGGTCCGCGCCGCGCGCCGACGCCACCGCGGTCCCGAGAGAGGCGGCGCCCTGCACTGCCACGTCGGCGCCGTAGCGCCCGGCGACCTCGACCCGCCGCACGAGCACGTCCTGCGAGTTGATCACGCGCACGCCGTAGGCGCCGTCCAGCGGCGCCGGTGGTTGAGCGGAGGAAGAGGAGGAGCTGGTCACGGCCGAGCGCACGTTGCGCCGGGGGCGCGTCGAGCGCACGCGCACGTCCTCGACCGACACGAACGCCGAGTCGAGCACGGCGACGGCGGCGTCGGCGTCCGTCACGTCGACGCCGCGCACGAACGCGTGCTGCGTGCCGGCGACGCCGACGCCGTTGCAGCCCGAGGCCGGGTCGTCCGGGCCGGCGTAGTCGCGCCCGGGCGGGAATTCGAGGGTGAGCCCCTCGACGCCGGCGAGGCGGCGCCACGAGGACCAAGAGGGGTGGAGCGACGGCCGCCAGGCGAGCGACGCGACGGCCAGCGGCAGCGGGCGGCCGAGCGAGACGCGCCCGGGCCTCGCCCCGCCGGCCCTGCCGCCGCCCGGGAACTCTTCGACGCCCGTGACAAAGGTGCTGAAGCGCACGGCCCCGCGCATGCCTCCCTTGGGGGGGCCGTTGGGGCCGCCGCCGCCCGGCGCGAGGCCGCCCGAGAGCTCGACGCCGAGCGAGGTGTCGCCGGCGGGGCTGTCGAGCACGAGGCGCACCCACTGGCCCTTCTTCAGGCGCGAGACGTCGTCGACCTGGAGCGCCGACGCGCCCTGGGGCGCCAGGACGGTGACGCGCGCCAGGCGGGACGCGTCAGCGATCTCGTCGTAGCTGGCGAACGAGAGGAAGTAGTCGCCGCGAAAGTCGCGCGCACGCACGGCCGCCCTGCTGCTGCTGCTCCTGCTGCTCCTGCTGCTGCTGCTGCCGTTGCGTCCCCTTCCGCTGCCGCCGCCGCTCGCGCCGCCGCGGCCGCCGCCCGGGCACGAGGGAAACACCAAAAAGGTGCGCTCGCGCCCGTCCCCGCGCAGCACCACGTTGGACGTGATCGTCAACGGCCTGGTGATCACGTACCGCCCCGCGGGGATGCGAAGGACGGCGCGCGTCTTGACGTCCCGCAAAAACCGCTCAAACGCCGGAGTGTCGTCCGAAAGGCCGTCGCCGCGGGCGCCGTAGCGCCGGCGGATGTTGGCGGACGCGCCCGCGGGGCCGCTCTGGAGGTCCTCGTGACCCGGCGGCAGGTCGGCGCCGCCCGCGCCGTAGCCGGCGTAGGACCAGTCGCCCAGGCGCGGGTAGGCGCTGGTGGTGTTTGTTCGCCGCTGCTGCTGCGGCGCGAGCTCCCCGCGGCAGCCCCAGAGCGGCGACGGCGGCAGCGGCGGGGGCGCGCCCCGCCCGCCGGCGGTGCAGGGGGGGCAGTTAACCGGCGGGCGCCGCAGGGGGCTGCCGCCCGATGCCGGGCAGCAAGCCCTGCCGTCGGAGGGGTCGCAGTAGTAGCCCGTTTGGGAGGGTGCGAGCAGGGCAGCAGCACCAGCACCGGCGGCGGCAGCAGAACCAGCGGCATCGGCGCCGAGCGGGAGGAGCGAGGCAGCGGCCGCGATGGCGGCCAGAACCGCGATGAGCGGCAGGCCGGCTCCTGCCGCGTCTTTCCGCCGCCGCCGCCTCATCGCGGCCTGGCTCCGCGGCGACGGCATGATCTCCTTTTTGGTCCTGAGCGTCGGATAATCGGCCTCGGAAGCGGGGGGGTAGTTGGTTAGGGGGCAGGCGAGTGGGCGCCTGCTCGTCGGTCCGCTCACCAGCGGCGCTCGCCGGCGGCCCGACGGCGGACAAGCGGAGAATTTATTGGGGCGCCGCTTCTGCTCCCGGCTCTGGGCTCTCGGGGCCTGGTCGGCAGCAGTACAGCCCCGCGCCGCGAGCGCCGAGGCAATGGGACGGGGGGGGCCGTTGGGACTTTTGCGGGACTGTGTGATTGATTCGATTGTTGTTGGGAGGTGATGTGCTGGCCGCTCTTGATCGGTACCACGGTCGAGCGTCGGGACCCTTTGCGCGCTTGTTGTAGCGGAGAGAAGTAGAGTTCGGAGGAGGGGGAGAGGGGGTCCGCGTGTTTGGCATCCATCGGCAAGGGCTGTGTGCCCTCTGCTGATTTTCTGTGCCGTATTCCTTGAGAAGGGGCTTTTCTCTCACGACGACGAGCAACAAACACAACACCAGCCAACCACAGACAGGTGACAGACCTCTGCATCGTCGTCGTCCTCGCCACACCGCAACCACACATTAGAAGAACACAGACAAACTAGGGGGAGGAGCGACGCACGAAAACGAGAGGCCAAAAGGGGGGAGAAGAGAACGAACGTCCATCACCACAAACACACAGGGGCAAAGCTCGAGCAAGCATCGGCGGCGGCGGTAGCCGGACGAGGCGGTGCGGTGCGCGCGCGCGCGCGCGCGCGCACGCCTCTCTTTCCGTGGGGAACGGACGTTTGGGAAGAGAGAAGAAGAAGAGAGCTGCAACACAAAAGAACGCACACTAGCCGCGCCTCCGCTTAGCACGCTAAGAAGAGAGAAACAACTCGAGAAACAGACGCCACCTACCTGAACACCCCCCGACGCACCCACCTCGCCGCGCGCGCCCTGCCGGCGGCGGCGAGAAAGGGGCGTTTCGAGCTGCGCGGCGGCGGCATTATTTTCGCCCTCGCGCCGCTTTCCTTCTTTCCTTTTCCCTCTTTCCTCTCTCCTCTCTCATCTCCTTCGGGCCCATCCGTCGAGTGAGGGTACGCCGTCCTCTCTCTCTCTCCCTCTCTCTGCATGCCCGCAAGCAGCGGCCGAGGCAGCGGGTCTTGAAATTTATCAGATCTCGACTCAAAGAGAGAGAGGGGGGTGGGTCGCCCCGCCTCCCGCGAGAGCATCGAAAGAAGGTCGCGCTTGGCGGCGGCCGGAAACCCGAAAAAACCACCCCCCCCAAAAAGAAAAACACGATGTCGGCGGCCGTCGGCGTCGTGCACTTCAAGTTCCGTTCGGCCCTCGCGTACGACTCGGTCCAGTTCGACGGCGCCCACGTCTCGGTCGGCGAGCTCAAGCGCCTGATCGCCGACAAGAAGGGCCTCGGCGCCGACGCCACCACCGAGCTCGAGCTGTCCGACCCGTCGACGAAGGCGGTCCACCGGGACGCCGCCGCGCAGCTTCCGCGCAACGCGAGCGTGGTGGTGCGGCGCGTCCCTGCCGCGGTGGGCGCGGCGTTCGCCGGCGGGGGGCGGGGGCCCGGCGGGCGTGGGCGCGGCGCGGGCGGGCGCGGGGGCCTGGGCGCCGTCGTCCTTCCGGGCATGGGCCCGGCGCGCGGCGGCGGCGGCGCCCCGGGCGCGGCGGCGGCGGCGGCGGCGGCGGCGGCGTCGACCTCTGCGGCCGGCGACGACGGCGGCGGCGCGGCGGCCGCCGGCGACTTTGGCGACGATCCCTACGACGAGGCCGGCGCCGCGCGCCGCCGCGCCGTCGAGGAGGAGCGCATCGGTGCCTTCGTCGCCGCGCAGGACGAGGCCTGGCGCAACGACACGGACCGCGCCATCCTCGAGACACGCGCGCGGCACCTTGCGGCGGCGGCGGGCGGGCGGGGGCCGGGCGGCGGGTTCGGCGGGCGGGGGCCGGGCGGGGGCCGCGGGGCGCGCCCGCCCGACTCGTACTGGTGCAAGGTGTGCGGCGCGCAGGGCAGCCACTACGTGCAGGAGTGCCCGCGGCGCGCCGAGGCGGGCGGCGGCGGCGCGGGCGGCGCCGGCGCCGGCGCCGGGGACCACCTGCGGATCGTGCGCGCGCCCGCGGGCATCCCGATGACGCTCCTGTCGCGCAGCAACGAGGGCGGGCTGCTCCTGCCGAGCGGGGAGACGGGTAGCGTGCGCACGGGCGACGCGGACGCGCTCGCGCGCGAGCTGGGCGGGCTGCCGACGGCGCCGGGCGCGGGCGCGCGGCCGCCGGCCGCCAGGGCGCTCGAGGGCGGGGGGGCAGCGGCAGAGGCGGCGGCCGGGGGCGAGAGCGGCGGGGGCGCCGCGCCCTCGGACGCGGCCCTGGCGCAGCAGCAGCAGCAGCAGCAGCAGGGGCAGGGGCTAGAAGGGCAGCAGCAGCAGCAGCAGCAGCAGCAGCTGATGCTTTTGCCGCCGCAGCAGCAGCAGCAGCAGCCGCAGGAGGACGAGGAGCCAAGTTGGATCGTGCCCGGCCACCCCAAGCGCCCCAAGACCGCCCCTTTATTGGACGGGGCGATCAACCTGACCCTCTTGCCCCCGCAGTTCATCGCTTGGGGCCCGCCCCCGCCCCCGGAGGGCCCCTCGCCCGCCGAGGAGCAGCGCGCGCGCGACGCCGAGCAGGCCGCCGCCAGGGCGGCCGAGGCAGCAAAGGCGGCGGCCGAGGCCGCAGAGGCGCGCGCCAAGGCGGCGGCCGATGCGGCCAAGGCGGCGGCCGCCCTCCCCCCGCCCCCCGCCCCGCCCCCGCGCCCGCCCGTCCCCCTGGTGCCCGCCGACTATCACGCCTTTTTCCCGGCCGTCGCGCCCCTGCTGCCGCTGGGGCCGCCGCCGATGCTGGCGCGCGCCTTTGCGCCGCCGGGCCCCGGCGGCGGCGGCGGCCCGCTGCGGCGGCACGAGTTCGAGGCGATGCAGCGGCAGGCGGCGGCCATGCGCGCGGCGGCGTCGGCGGCGCGGGGCGGCGGCGCCATGGGCCGCCCCGGTCCCCCGCCGCCGGCCGCGCGGCCCATGTCGGCGGCGTTTGGGGCAGGTGGGCACGGGCGCGGCGCAGCGGCGGGGGGCGGCGGCTCGCCGCCGCCCGCGGGCGGGGTGCGCCGGTGGCGCTCGCCCACGCGCAGCCCGCTGCTCGCTGCGGGGGGTGGGGCTGGTGCGGCCGCGGCCGCAGCTGCTCCCGCTGCCGCGCGCGCCGCGCCTGCTCCTGTTGCTGCCGCTGCTGCCGCTGTTGCCGCCCCTGCGGCGACCCGGCGGCGCTCGCGCAGCCCCCAAGGGGCGGCGTCGGCCGCGGGAGAGCAGCGCGGCCAATTGAGCGGCGGCGGCGGGCGGCGCTGGCGCTCGCCGTCGCGCGCGCGCTCGCGGTCGCCCGCGGCGCCGGCGCCCAAGGCATCGGCGGCGGGCGGGGACGTGCGGGACCTGAGGCAGCTGTTGGAGCAGCGGCGCAAGGCAAGTCTTGTTGTGATGTGTCGTCGATTTTGTTTTGATTTGTTTGGTTGGGTTTTGTTTTGTTGCGTTTTGTTGCGTTTTGTTGCGTTTTGTTGCGTTTTGTTGCGTTTCGTCGCGGGCGGGCGTGCGGGCGCGGCCATCGCTCCCTCGCTCTTGTCCTTTCCTTTTTCCGGGGAGCCCGTCGATTCCCGGGCCTGGTTGCCTTTGCCAAGACCAACTGCACATTCGCCCACATATAACGGGCCCGGCCAACGCCGAGATGGAGACGCACAGAAGCGTCGAAGAGGGCCCCCCCGCAAAAAGCCAACAGAAAAAAAAAACTCGTCGCCGTCGCCCGGGAAACGATCGCGCGTCTCTCTCGCTCTCCGCTCGATCGACTGGCCGCGCGCGCCCCTCGCTGACTGACGACCCACTCCTCCCTTCCTTCCCCTCCCTCTCCAAAACACCACAGGACGACGGCGTCGGACGCGCAGGTCGCTCCACGCGCGCCCGCAGCCGCAGCCCGTCGCGCAGCCGCAGCCGCAGTCGCGAGCGCCGCGGCGGGGCGAAGCGGCGGGCGGCGTCGCCCGCGCCCGCGCCCGCGCCCGCCGCGGGCGGCGACGGCGGCGGCAAACGGCGGCGGCGGTGAAGATGGGCGGGGTCGATTGCTTTGGTCATTGCATCAGGCAGTGGTGTCATTTAGCCAAACGCGTTGATGTCTGAACCCGAATGTGGAGTGTTACCTACCGCACATAGCGAGCGCCCAGCAGCCCCGTTTCGACAAGATCAGCTCGACGGCGTTCTTTTTTCAGATCAAAATCGGCGTCTTGTGTTGCTTGCCGCGCACAGTTTTCATAAAAATAACAATAAAAATAACAAGTAAAAAGTTCTGATCCGGTCCGACTCTAACAGATCACGACCGCACGTACACGCTCCACCCCTTGCGCGCCATCGTCTTGCCGCCCGCCCGCTTCAAGTAGCCGCACGCCGCCGGATTTGCCACGTCCTTGCTCTCGAGCGCGAAGGCCGCGCACCCCTCGGTCTGGTTGCACGTGACGATGACGTTGGCCACCCCGCCGCACACCTTGGTGAAGGGCTTGCCGCCGCTGGGGATGTGGACGTCGCCGGCCGCGTCCACGTCGCTCTTGCCCGTGTAGTTGATCGAGATGAGGCGGGGCCTCGGCGCGCCCGCGCCGCCCTGCGCCGCCGCCGTCGTCGTCGCGGGCTGCTGCTGCTGCATCGCCGGCTTTGGCGCCATCTTGTCCTGCATCGCCGCCGGCTTGGGCGCCATCTTGTCCTGCATCATCGCCGCCGGCTTGGGCGCCATCTTGTCCCCCTGCATCATCGCGGGCTGCTGCTGCATCGCCGGCTTTGGCGCCATCTTGTTGCCCGCAGCGGCGCTGGCGGCGGCGGCAGCTGCGCCGGGAAACTCCTCCGCCTCGCAGATCCGTCCGTACTGGTACCCTCCCGCCAGGCCCGTGCTGCAGTTGACGTTTGGCTCATCCAGGCGGGACTTGACGCACTTTTTCGCGGCAAAGTCGGGCGCCCAGCACTCGCGCCCGCCCGGGCCGCCGCTGTAGCCGCAGCCGCCCTTCTGCTTGCAGCAGGCGGTCTGCGTCGGGAAGGCTTCGGGCGCGCCGACTGCGTTGTTGTTGTTTGCTGTTGTTTTGTTTTGTTTTTGTGTTTTGTTGGCTCGGGAGGTCCAAAAGGGGAGTGAGCATTTTGAGCGGAGAGCGACGCCGCCAGAAAGCGGCCGCGACGTCTCCAACCTCGGGCGGGGCGGGCGGCAGCGGCGGAACCGGTCGCGCCGCCCTCCTCCCGCGCCCGCCGACGGGCCGGGCCACAAAACAAATCGGGGATCAAAAGCCCGAAAACAAACAAACTCACCCGGGTTCTTGGCGGCGCAGGAGGCCTGCTTGGAGGCCATGTCGCGGTTGTCGTCGGACTTGAGGATGGGAAGGCAGTAGTTGTACCTGTACGTTGCGTTTTGGAGGGAACGGTTGGGGGAGAAACAAAAGGTCGGCGATTAGTTTGTGGCTCGACGCCCTTTTTTCGGGATCGGTGGTAGTCACGGGAGTGGGACACGCGCAGTCGCCCGCCGATGACCCCTCCCGTCTCCACTCACTTCATCGACCACACGAAGCACATGACGTCTCCCGGGTCGCCCGGCTGCGCGGAGGAGGCGTCGAACCCGGCCACGGTGGCCGCCAGGAGCGCGATTCCGAGGCTGAGGCTGAGGAGCTTCATGTTTTGGTCTTGGGAAAAGAGAGGGGGAGAGTGTGTGGAGACGAGCGCGCCCAGATATTGGGGGGTTGCGGAAGAAAATTGAGGCACGGGATAAAAAATAGATCTCCGTGTGTGGGAGGACGAACAAGATTCCGCCGTCCGCCGTCGCGCCGCCGACAAAAAAAGGGGGCTCGCCCTCATCAGCGAGACGAGTCGCCCGACACACCAAATGTTGCAGTTTTGACAGCTCCAGGGGAGGGGCGCGCCTCTTGCTCAGAGACGCGCCGCCGGCCGTTCGGCGGGTTCGTCTACGTACAGGGTCCGTGTGCGGGAGGGCCGGGAGGCCGACGCGCAATAAAAAACCAGAAAGCAAATTCGGGGGGATGAAAAAGCGAAGGGGAGCAAACCAACAAAGCAACCCTAACGCCCCCCCTACCGCCGCTCCGCCCCCTGCTTGAGGTACGTCAGCCACCCCCGCCGCGCCACGCTCCGCCCGCCCGCCCGCTTGAGGTAGGCGCACCCTTTGATCAGCTCCTTCGCGTCCACCGAGTAGCCGACGCACCCTAAGGCGCGGTCGCACGTGAACTCAAACATGCCCTTGCCGCCGCACACGCGCGTAAAGGGGCTGCCCGACGCGGGGATGTCGGACGCGGCGTCGAGCTCGGCGTCCAGGACCTGGACGTAGGTGACGCCGGCGAGGCGGGGCCGCCCGCCGGGGAACTCTTCCGCTTGGCAGACGCCGCGGTCTTGGTAGCCGCCGCGGAGGCCCGTGTCGCACGAGCCCTCTCCCAGGCGGCGGAGGATGCACTTTTTGCTGGCCGGGTCGGGCGCCCAGCACGAGAGGGAGGTCGCGCCGCCGGAGAAGGCGCAGCCGCGGGCGCCAAACGCCGAGGCGCAGCAGCCGCGCTGCGTCTTGTAAGACAGGGGGCTGCCGGCTGTTCGTGTTTTTTGTTTTTTTTGTTTTGGGTCGGTCGTTTTGCTTGTCGTTGTCGTTGCGCGGGTGGTGCGAGAGGGTCGGGGTGGGCGAGCGCATTGGGCTTGGGGGGGGGGGAGCAGGCGGCGAGAGAGCGCGCGCTGCGAACAAAAAAAAAACGCGCCTCAGAAACGGCGAGTGGAAAAAAACGCGCCTCAGAAACGGCGAGTAGAAAAAAGCGCGCCTCAGAAACGGCGAGTGGAACAAAGCGCGCCTCAGAAACGGCGAGTGGGAAAAAACGCGCCTCAGAAACGGCGAGTGGAAAAAAACGCGCCTCAGAAACGGCGAGTGGAAAAAAGCGGCGGCGGCCGACGCACCTGCGCTCTTTCTTCCGCACAGCTCGGCGCGCTGCGCCGGGTTCCACTGCTTGCTGGTGGTCAGGACCGCGTAGCAGAACTTGTAACTGGGGGTTGTTGGTTTCATAGAGGGGCGGACAGGCTCGGTGAATGAATAATCAGTTGGCGCCAAGTGGGGGGAGGAGGAGGACCTGCCGTGCGTGCGCCGCGAGCCGCCGGCCGCCTTCCTCCAGGGAAGAGAGCCACCTCCTTCGAGGGGTCGTTTGCCCCCGATGGCGCGCGCGCGCGAGAGACGCAAGGCGCGACTCACTCGTCGTCCGCCACGAAGCACTGCGCGTCCTTGGACGTGCCCTGCGCGCTGGCCGGGCCCGCCGCGCCCAGGAAGAGGAGGAGCGCCGCGACCAGCGGAAGCCGCGGCCAGTGTCGCATTTCTGTTGGTGTCTCGCGCAACGATTGATGGGGGGCGTTCGGAGAAGAGGAAGGTCAAGGCAGGTGGGGTCCGAGGATAGAGAACACAATCGGATGAGTCGCGTGTGACTTACAGTTGTTGCGGCGGGGGCGTGAGAGAAGAAAGCGGGCGGGCGCGACGTCGGGCGAACCCGCCCCTGCGCGTCGCGCCTCCGCCGCTGTTTGCCGCCACCCAGTTCGTCGACAGACCAAATCCTCTCCTATTCTCAGCAATCAGCTGAGCTCGCCCGTCGGGTGGCCGCCGTGCGGCGTAACTGTGGTTCATGGATGAGGGCAAGAGGTGGTGCTCGAGGAGGAGGATGAGGAATGTCAGTGTGCGAGTTCTCGAGGATCGGCCGCTCCACCTCCTCCGGCGCGGCGTCCGTGGGCGGGTGGGACGGCACGGGCCGCGGCGCCGCGGCCGAGGCCGGCAGCGGGGGCGGCGCGTCGCCCGCCGCCGGCGCCGAGCGGGGCGGC
>Ga0105054_10003112_pt1 | contig 26045 bp, 10 predicted proteins | sample BON02_FD_78091 | JGI IMG/M metagenome (GOLD analysis project Ga0105054, IMG submission 78091) | Freshwater microbial communities from Lake Bonney liftoff mats and glacier meltwater in Antarctica - BON-02 (megahit assembly) | ecosystem: Environmental > Aquatic > Freshwater > Ice > Glacier...
AGACAGAGAAGGACGTCTTTCGGGTTGAGCAAAGACATGCCTGGCGGGAGTACAGGAGACCTTCGTATCGATGAGGTTGAGAAGCTAGACCCGGGGGAAGTTCATGTGGCCGAGCTTTTAGTTGGGGTGCTAGTAAATAGAAATGAAATCACAGATCCAGATGATCACTACAATTCATCCATTTTTGAATCCTTCTTCGATCTGACTCATGCGAGGCTACAACATATATTTAAAATGTTTGATGATTTGAGCAAGGATCACTCTAAAGGAGTTCTTAGTTATGAAAATTTTAGAAGTGGTTTGAAAGATGCTGGGCTTGAAATCAAGGATAAAGATTCCTTTGACCGATTAGTTAAAAAGGTTGATTTAGACAAAGATGGGGGTATCAGCTTCAGCGAATTTGAAACTGTGGTGCAAAGCCTGAAGATGGCACACATGTTTAAAAACGAGCCCGCTTTAACTGAGAATCGATTTTCCAAAGTAGTGAATTACAATACGACGCGATGTAATATGGAAAGTATCGACCCGGTATCTCTGAAGGCGTTTATGTTCAATCCACGACCACAATGGGCTACCAGAAGATGGATTGATGTGCGTATACCAGCTACGTTTATGTTGAAATGTCTTGCTATTAAACACCGACTTCACCCTTTGGCACTAGAGGACGTGTTGAAGAACTCGCTTAGAACACGTGCAAAAGTAGACCGATACGACACCCATTTGTTTGTAGCGTTTCCTGTGCTTGAATTGGTATTTTCCGGTGGTTCAGATCAGGAGTATCGACGTAGAGCGTTGGAGAGATCCAGTTCAATGAGAAACAGAGGCAAGAACCTTCCAATGAGGCGAGTTTCATCGTCTACATCAAAAGGCGCGTACGGATCATTCGATACAGGATTATCCGATCCACTGATTAAAGTAAACCCTCCATCTCCTATTTCAAAGAGATACCAGAGTGGCAGTGTTACAGGTATTACAGTGCCCAAGGTTGTGAAGACCAATGCCTATATCTTTGTGACAACACCAGACTGCAAGACAATCCTGACCTGTTTGAACAATCATGAAGGGGATATATTTCATCGTGTACGTCAGGAGTTGAACGTGGCTTACTCGCGACTGAGAACACATGATGTGATGTATCTCCTCTACAGTATTATCGATATCATCGTAGACACGTACAATCCTCTGATGGAAGAACTTGAATTCCTGTTAGAAGCGTTATCGGAGCAGGTTCGCCAAGGCCGGGCGAGTGTTTTACATGGACCTGATGAAAAGGCGTTTTCGTCATCCTATAACGACCTTCTCAGGGAGTTAGGCGCGTTTAAAAGATGGATTGTTCCTGCACAAAGGGTTATTGCGAATCTGATAGCTGATGATAACGTCGATAAGAATTGCAAATTCTATTTCCAAGATATTCACGATCATTTAGATCAAATTTTAGACGAAATTGGATCTTTGAATGCAGGGGTTCAGACTCTCAAGGCGGAACATGATCATGCAATTGAGGTGAAAATGAATGGCACTATGAATGCACTTACGATCGTCGCAACTGCATTCATTCCGGCACAGTTTCTCACTGGAGTATTTGGAATGAATTTCACCAATATGCCGGAGTTGCAGTGGAAATACGGATACGGCCTGTTTTGGTTCTTGACCGTAGGCAGTTGGTTTGTCCTCTTTTCCTATTTCAAACAAAAAGGATACATAGATTTCGGTTCTCCCTTTTGAAGGTCGATTTAATAAATAAAATCTACCTGATACCGTATTTTAATTAATTTGGGGGATTTTGTCTTCTACCTTTTGAATATTTGGATAGAACTACGGATTATAGATTTTTCAAAACATACCTCCGAAAAGCGCATCGGCATTCTGCGATACATTCAAATCTCGAAACAACGTGGTCACTATTTGTTTGGTGATGGATCTATCTAAAGTGAGGCAGTTCACAGTTACGGCAATCACTATATTCATCGATGGCACCATCACTACGATTGAACCGCCAAATGCATGATGGACAATAACTGTCGCTAACGTATCGGGCATTTCAAATACCTGAAACCCAAAACTCCAATGCCACTCACCAAAAAGTGAGGTCGTTTCAAACGTCTTGGCTGTCTTTACATATTGCAGTAAATCAGATTTGCCAATAAAGGTTGCATTCAATAAATGAGACAGTGTACGAGCAGAAGCAAAAGCACCAAAAGAAGGAACAATCCTGGCACGAAATGCAGCTGCATTGACACAACATGGATCAAGCATTGCTCCTGCGGGTAGCTTCGACATTGGCGTAGAATCACGTGCACTTGTCTTCTTCGTTTCATTCATGAATAACACTCTACTCAAAGTCACAATCCAACCAGCGATTTCATCGTTACTGGTGGTATCAGTACCACTAATGTGAAACACTCGGCCGTTGGAAAGAGTGATGGCGAATCCATGAAGCTGTACTGGTGTAACGGAGGTTACAGCATCCAATGATATACTACCTGTTGGGTTCAAATCAGAAATTTGAATATCAGGCCTGATGTTTGGTTTCTCGCCTTTGAAGTAAAACAACTGCGACTTGGTCAGCACAAAATATCGACTTTTCCTGGATGTATTGAGATTTCCCTTTTTGAGCAAATAGCCCTGTTGAAGGATCACCTCTCCCTCTGGTTTACTAGGAGAGTCGAAATTCATTGGCATCTTGTCTGCAATGGAATTGGAGCCTAGAAGCATGGATCTAACGAAGGGAGCGAATCCATTCACTGAAGATGCAATCGGGATATCATCAGGTACTGTTGCTCCAGATACATAGAACCCCTTGTGTGCGAGTTGCTCGTGAATCACGCAAGTGTAATCGCTTTTGAATATGTGCTGCAATAGCCCGGCAGCAACATAACCATAGGTGAATACAGAATACCGGCTAGCGGTACCTTCAAATGGCTCCTCCGGCGGGCTTCCATTTTCCAACTCCTCGAGAACACTTGGAAGCTTTTGGAAAGACGATGTCGATGCAGGCACTACATCTTCCAAACCTGGTCTGTAGGTCAACAAATCTTCCAAAGTCATAGACTGGTTACTAAATGCCGTCCATATGGAGCAAATCTTATCTTTCATTCTAAGCCTACCTTGTTGGACTAATTGCAGCAACAAGATATTGGACACTAATCTGCTTAGATCCAGTAACGGGAACACTGAATGGGTTGTCACCACATCAGGCTTCAGTTCATCTAGATACCCTGCACTAGTGTCAACTACTGCAACCCCATTCAATATGCAGCAAACCTGACAACCAAGAAAATCGGTCACTGTAAATCCTTCTTCGAGGCCACCTTCCAGAACAGTTTTCTCACTTCGATCTTTGATCAACTTGTCGATTTTCTTGCCAACGATAGTTGATGCAGGCGGTGCCAGTAGCATCTTGACAGGTTTCAATCCAGATAGGTTTCGATACACAAGGGAAAGTTTGGCATAATCTCCCATTATGTCCAAGTAACTGATGGGTGTGTCAAGGGTAGTACAAAGACCTCGAATCAGTCCCAAGACTCTGAACAAGAATATCAACGAGTCCGGAAAACTGGCGAAAAATCTCCCCGTACGATCTTGAGGATCTGCTGCAAGATCGTCCTTGCGCTGATCTTTCCTTCGCTTCCTGAATGTAGCTTGTTGCTTTTGTTGCGATTGCCGATCACCGGTGTCCCGTAAAAGATGCGCAAAGAACTCCATGTCGCGTTCTGGATGCTTGTCAGACTGTGAATTCTTGTACCCCACTTTGGCGAATGCAGCAGTAGCACCTGCAACAGTAAGCCCAGAAATTGCATAGAGCAGTTCGCAATAGCCCAGGCGTTGGTCTTCGGAGAGAGTGACTACCATGCCGAAATCGAGAAGAATGGGTCGTGCTACGCCATCATCGGACACAGAGACCATTAGATTGCCAGGATGAGGATCAGCATTGAAAAATCCGTCTACAAAAAGTTGATTCGAATACGCATGAACCACTCTTTTCACCAGGGCCGATTGATCGATGTTGAACAGCTTGAGTTGATCCTTGTCAGTGATCTTGAACCCTTTTAAGAAGGTCATACAAAACGCTTTCTTCGCAACCAGTGAGTGTATTGGCTTGGGAACCAATATCTGACTGCCAATACAATCTATATCACAATAATCACAGTCAGAATCAGTCAACAATCCAGCCCTTCGTAAGTTGGACCGAACTGTTTGCAGATTTTGGGCCTCTACATTGAAATCAAGTTCTTTGAGCATTTCTTTTTCCCATGCAGTTAACAAAGATACAGCGATGCTGAAACGTGGATTCAAATACGCAATGAACCTCACTATCCTTCCAAATGCAACCACATCCGACCTCATGATTTGCTCAATACCTTCGTGTTGAACCTTAACAGCTACTTCGATGGGCTCCTGAATAGGTTCCCCGGAATTGTATTTGAAACAAACACCTGGTCGAATTACTGCTCGATGCACCTGGGCTACACTGGCAGAAGCCATTGGCTGATAATCGAATGATTCAAAGAGTTCATTCACTTTGCGACCAAAAGATTCACGAATGCATTGTTCAACATAGGAAGGACGATCATGAGGCATGTCGTCTTGGAGTTTCGCTAGGACAGATGACCATACAGGAGGGATGATGTCTGATCTGCTTCCCAAGTATTGACCAAATTTAACAAAAACACTTCTGAGATGGAGCACGATGTTACAGGCAATAGGGGCCACAAAATCATCAAGAGTTTGATAGATGCGAGACATTCGTTCATCACTAAAACCGATGAGTCGTTTGCAAATGACATGGGTCCCATAATAGAGAAGGATGATACCGAAAGCACACGAATAGATATACATCAGACGGCCGAAGGAGCCAATCGCGAGCCTGGTTGCTGCTGCAAGAGCAATGGCACAAGTAGAAAACACAGGCCGAGTGTAAAACACTTTTCGCACCAACCCAATGAACTGCTGGATTGGATTTGAGTTTTCAACATCCAGGAATAGCGCAGCTGCAATGAGGAAAGAAACAATAAATGTCTGGCGCTTTCTGGAGGAAACGATCAACACTGCCATTGACACCGCAACACGTGCCTGATTGACATACATTTGGTGCCAGCAGTAAATGTTCACAAGAACTCGAGGACCATAAGTAACAACTGCCAAAGCGAGCCGATGGGAAAGCCCCCCTTGAGACTTCTGAGACAACACATTCTCTAGAGTACGTACTTTGACCAACATCTTCTGGAACGACTCGAGTAACGGCATCGACCTCGCATCGATTGCAGCAGTGATGGGTTTGCGCTGAATATCCGCTACATGCTTCATTAGCTGCTCTTGTGGAGAACCAACCGTTGCAGTTTGCGATGGTTTAACAGGTTCACTAACCGCAGTTTTGACTGTGGATTGGAAGCACAAAGTACAAACTCGATTCCCTTTCAGCTGGTGAGGCGAGCAATAGTCACAAACCACATTGCCACATACTCTACAGTGATGCCTCCTCCGAATAATATTGAATCTGGTCAGGCAAATCTGGCAGCGTGGGCTAGCTTCATCTCGAACCCAAGCAGGGTCACTTGAGTTCAAAATAAAAGAGATCCTAGAAACCCATTCTGCTTCAGAGGATGGAATCATTGATGACAAGTGGTTGCCAATGTTTTCTTTACCAACTTTAGATATCCATGCTTGTGTCGCTGATTTCAAAGGCCCTGAAAAAGACTTAAGGACGGTGTATGAACCGGAATAGGAGACCTTGCGTCTCAGAAATGCCATGGCCGGCTTCAACTGTCCATCAGCAAGTTGACATATCGTCTTCATATCTGATTGTATCTTGCAATCCGATACTGCCTCTTCATTCGCAACTGTAACACATCCACCCCCATCTTTCGAAATCAACAACCAATGACCACCGTGATCTCCTTTTATCAACACCTCTACAACAGCATCTTCACCATTCGAAGATTGTTTCAAATGATCATTCAGAATATCAACAAAGATGTCTAATTGCTCCCTCCGTTCAGCAATACTCACCATTTGAAAACAAAGGACGCAAAACGAACATAGAATTTCACGAAATATGGAGGGGACCGCCCCTTCATTTCGAGAACGAATGCCAACTTTCATCTGCTGAGAAGATCTGGCATCAAGCAATACTCACTTTGAAAATGGCATCTATCACTAAAATGATTCATTTTGTCAACTTAATCCTGCGAGCTTTATGAAAAATAAATTTTTAAAGTACCGGTGTAATGAACTTTCATTACAAAAGTAGTAACTTGCGAAAGCCCAAGTTCGACTAGTTTGCACCATATTATAATTGGCAAACAGATAATTGTTTTAAAAGAATCTTTATTTCATTTTGAGCTTGGGTAAACCGAACAGGGGCCAGTGAAGGAATTTGATGGAAAACAATGTGAAACATATTGCCGAAAAAAGTGCAGCTTCGAAATGAGGAAGAAGTTTTTCCGCAGAAGAAACAAGCACGGGTTCGAAAACATATTCCACTACCATACCTAATATCCACCACGGAACGCAATAGGTCAACTTGATGTTACCATGAAAAAAAGCATCAAATTCTCCTTCGTACGTCCATGCAATGTTCCTCCCGAACATAAAAATAAACAAATAACCTTGAACTACAGACAGATAAGACATACAGTTGTATAATTAGATGCGTCAAAAACTTACCCAGCTCAAGCGCCCAAATATTGAATGGAAAGAGAAGAATTCTCAAAAGCATCGAGTCGAAAACAGCTCGATACGCAAAAAGGAGCACCGGCGTATACACAACATTACCGTAGAATTGAGCCCAAGTAGTGTGTCCTATCCAATGAGGGCAAAACTTACCATCGTCGAATAAGGAAGTCCAGAAGGTTTCAATGAAACTGAATGCGCAGGCCGCTAGCAAGCCAGAAGCGCGCTGAAGTTCATCGGTGTTGTGTAAATAAGTTACAACCACTCCGCCAACCAACAGACAGCGAAGAATCACCGCCTCTAGAGTATCCCATTTGTCAAATGCATCAACTGGGACGCTTGGTTCATTCATTTCAATTTTTTTTTCGAATTTGCCAGTCGCCAAATCAGCTGACTCACTAATTAGTGGCTGACTTAAGAAACTGAATCGTCGAGGTGGCGAGGAAATGAAATGGGCGACTCATTGGCGCAATTTGTTTCATTGTACAGACTCCCATGATTTCGATTCCAGTCTTATTATGTTAGAGGAGCAGTTACACAAGTATATAAAGAACCCAACTGATATGGAAGCAACGTTGCGAACCATTAGAGAAGATATCTTCCACCATAGTGGCTGTTGCTTTGATTTTGAATTAACCTACCAGCCCTTCTTTGCTAATAGAAAGTTGCCTGTGGATGGCATGTTGCAAGAAAGCATTCAGCAAAGAATTTGGATTTTGGTGGTGGTTTTCAACCCGCACTTTCTGTGCTATGAGAGGACCATAAACGAGTTTAAAGCTGGAAGTTTGAAATTGAAATCATTCATGACGCACTGTGCCCCCCTCCAAGGAATCAGTCTATGGGATACCAGATTTTATATATTTGAACATTTTCGTCTGGTTGGTTGTATGAATGATAAAGCCCTTCTCCGGAATGAAATTTATTTGGTTATTAACTGGCTAAGGAGGATACATTCCAACCCAAAGGATGCTGAAAGTTTCTTTGCTATTTGGACATTTATGTTGACTTGGGTCGATGCGCCGATGGTAAATAATGATGATGAGTCAACAGGCTACAAAATGCTTATTCGCCCGTTGATTAAATGGATGTATAATAACGTGAATCACCCTTCATCGGTAATATGGTATGTGTGGGTTGTAGATTTACTTTGTAAAGAGGATTCTATGAGTACTTCCGCTTCCCACTCTGCCCTGTCAAGTATAACTCCTACTATAACGAGTGTTGAAAAAGTGCCGCTATTTGTCACGGGCATGGAGGAGTTGATTAAAAACACCAAAGGGTTTTGGTACGAAATATTTATAATCACGACTGATAATCAAGAACGCAATATCAACCTTATGCAACGAATTGCCCAAACCGCCGTGTTTCAAAATTCATTCTCAAATCCCCCAAATGCTCGAATAAAGCAAAGATATATCAAATGGTTTTTGAACAATATACAGAAACTTGAGAATCCTAGCTGCTTTTTCAGTAGTATTCTTAAATGCATTCTCGCCGCTGAAGACAAGAAATATTGGAATCGACGCGAGATTATCGATGGTCTCGTGTTGAAGGTTTCCGGTTTTGGATTCCTGTCCAGCCCCGATTTGTTATTACTTGTTCTAAATCACTCAGATCAAAGCGTGGACCACGTAGTGTATTTTGCACAAGTTTGGTTGGGTGCAGTGATAAGTGATACAGATGATGCTATTATCAGGAAGCTAGAATCCGATGACATTTTGGTTGACAATGTTGTTCGCGTTTTAGGAATTTCCCAACTGTTTTCTAAATTAAGTATAGCTGGGAAGGATCGTGACAGTTATTTTCGGTTATTACGAATCTTCGACAGGTCTAAGGCATTCCATGAGCGACTGGCTGCCTACATTAACGAAGGCGATCTCTCAACCAAGTACAAGTGGATATGTGGTATTTTGGCTGCTAACCTCAAGGATGACGAGGGTACGCTTCCTAAGGACGATCAGGAGGAGTTCGATGCGAGTTTGTTATTACAAGCTTGCGAAGATGTTGAGACTTTGGAAACGATATATCGGTTGTTTGTTGCAGTTCTCGGATTGAATAAAGCCCGATGGAAGGCTGTGTCTCATCAAGTATGTGCGCGTTCTGATTGCAGCGATATTGCGATTGCGTTAGTGCGCATTGTTGTTGAAACATGGGAAGCGGATTTATTCTGTTTGGAACTAGTTCAATCATGTGGGGAACTGCTGTGTAAAAGCGGGAAGGACGATCACCCTGTTGTAATTATTTTAAGCCTTGCGTTGACAAAGCAGGTGTCTAACAAGGAATGGGAAAATGCAGATATTGAAGCGATTCATGAGACTTTTAAAAAGATCAAAGATTACCTACGTTGGACAAAGCGCTTGGATCTTCTTAGCATTGGAATTTTCTTAGGCGGTCTGAAGGTTAAAACATCGTGTACATACAAGAGGGAAAGTTCTTTTACGGAAATACCATCAGATGATAAGGAGGGCATTGATACGGGCGAAAGTTTAAATTCTAAAATACCCAGAATATCCGGAAATGACATAGACACGAGCGAAAATTATTATTCAATAATACCTAGAACATCAGGAGATGATATAGACAAGAGAGAAAGTTCATTCACGGAAATACTAGAAGGTACTAAAAAACGTAGGCGAGGAACGCTAACAGAAAAGCAGAAAGAAAAGAAACTAGTTATCATTCCAGGATACGACAATTTGAACCCTTCACAAATGCGTCACAACGCTGGAGTCCCATTTGTTTACTCGATGGATAATCAATCGTGCACGGAATCCTCACTCGTAAACTCACCTGATGTTATGGAACCACTCTTGTCGGAAATCGTGAAGAGGAGATCTCAAGGCGGATATGTCGCGAAGAATGCAATATTTAAGGCCAAGTATATGCATGTGGTGAACTTCATGAGAACGATTACAGAGTATTTAAATCACAACTTGCCTGAAATCGAGGCTTTTAGAACTCAAAAGTCAGTTGGTTCAGCTGAAGAAATAATGAAATCTCTCTCCCATGATCAACTTACGTCAACTACTTTTATGGATGAGCTGAAGCGACAATATATCGATTCCTTCGAGTCGAGATGTAAGAATGCTAAACTTCATGCAGATCTTATTAAACTTGTGTCAGACATGACTAGAATGAACGAAGATCAGAGCTGGAAGTAAAAATCATCATATTAACTAAAGGTTTACGAGTTGTCCAATTCACGTTGCCGATCAAGGCATGCCATCGTGAACATTCGAAATTCTTCATAATCGAGCTCATCATTAGAATTAAGATCGAACTAGATACATATTAGTATTGACAATATCGTTCTATATAATATAACTTACGGTGGTGAAAATATCTTTGGCAATATTGTTGCTAATGTTGAATACAAACCCAAAAGTGCGGAATTCCTCGCGAGAAACGCTGCTAGTTCCGTCGATATCAATCAATTCAAAACACGTCCTAGAATGATTCCACAGGAATTCCTTCTGCTGGTTGTCATCGATGGCCACTAAAATACAAATGATCAAGTAGAATTGATCAAATCCAATTTGCCCAGTTCTCTCAACGTCAAATACGTCGAATATTCGATTTACCTCTTTTTCTCGAAGATTAGTGCCTTTAAGCATAAATGCCATAAATGTTACATCGTCCCAGAATCCCTGGTATTATTTCTTATTAGCTTGGAAACCTTTAGAAATCATCACTTACATTATCTTCAACATCTAACAAACCAAACATGTATTGTACCGTTTGCACGCCTCTTGCCGTCAGTAGCAACTGCCGTGGGTCCAGATGCAAGTTCTGGATCAGGTTACTGAGTATCTTCATGATGATGCCGTTTCAAGTAGAAAAGATCCGTTGATTGTAGACCCTGAAAACGATTGTGCCATGAAGGCCAAGCCGAAGCACTTGAAACGATATATTAATAAGAGAAAACCCCGAGAAGAAGATTCCCTTTTCCCATCAATTCGTGAAAGCTCGAGTGATTTAAATGCTGTGATAATCAAAGTTGAATTTCGTAAATCTAAGTTGGTTCACTTCAGTTCCAGTTGGAGCAAGAATTTCATCCGACATGAAATCGCAAGTCAGTTTCGTAGCGGATGTTTCCCTGTCAAGCCAATGCAGAACCAATACGATGAGATAGGTGATGAGTATGTGGTCAGTGTTGTGGAGGAGTTGAATCTCTTCAAAGATTCGCCTACATCTATTTCCTGCGCTCGGGGTAGGTCTGTGAATGAAATAGAAGCCGTATTAGAACGTCGAGTATATCAGCTGAGAAATACATTTGTAAAAAGTAAATTGCAAAAGATGGTGCTTTCATATCGTCGACGACAATTACAACCAGGATTATCGCTTTTGAAGGAACTTTCAAAATGTCTTCGTAGCGAAGAGCAAACCGCGGCAGTGCTCGAAATCCAAAGATGCGTTCGTGGTAGAATATGCAGAATTTTTTTAATTAGGAATCGCCGAAATTTAGCACAAGTGAAGCTTGCTGCGTTCTTTAGGCGGATGTTAGTCCAGCCACGAGTTATCAGAATACGAGACCAAGTCACTAGGGAGGAGGCAACTGCTATGATTCAACAATTCTATAGATGGATGAAAATAAGACAAGCTTTAACTGAAGTGATTTTGGCCCAAGTTCGAGAAAAGGCCTCCAGAACAATTCAAAAAGCGTTTCGAAATTTCATTTCATTCAGAATTGGACGCGCATCACTTGCTCACCAACGGAAATCTATTGCAGCAATCAAAATACAAAAGCTTGCTGTCTCATTTTTATTTAAAATCTTACTGATACGTAGGGCACTCATGAAGAAAGGGAGGTTTGAGGCGGCTGTTACTATTCAGAAACATTGTAGACGAGTACTTGCCATCAACAAGACAGAAGATCGTCGGCGAGCCAAGGTTCTTCAGGCAGCAGTGGTTATTCAAAGCAGCTGGCGTTCGTATAAGGGTCATTTAGCGTTTCAAATGATCCGGTTTGAGAAAAATAGATGTGCCAAGTCGATACAAAGATTCTATCACAGTGTTTCTTTGCGTATCCGAGTTCGACAGCGGCGAAGACTTGATTCCACTCTTTTAGTGCAACGTATTTATCGTCGTAAGCAGCGACATCGAATTGTCTGTGCTGCTCAAATACAGCGGACCTGGAGAAAAAGTCACCTGGAAAGTAGACAGTATAAGGGCGCGGTGGCGCTGCAACAGCTGTGGCGAGCATATGTAGGTAGAGCCCGAGTGCGTGCCAGAAAAAGAAGAGTGTTGCTAGTTCAATGCTCAGTGAGATATTGGTTAGCCCAACGACGTAAGGTGGTGGCCATGAGGAAGAAAGCTCGGCTGGAAGGAATGCCTGTTTGTGATGAGTGTGGTGACCAAGTATGTCAAGTTCTTTGCCATGCATGTCGCGGAAAGTTCTGTGAAAAGTGCATGAAGATCATACACACAATATTAAAAGACCATCAATTGAAGCACAGAGTAAATCGAGATGTCATCTACAGAGTTCAATGGGATAGAAGTCATGTCGAGGCAAGTAAAGTTGTCCAACGAGGATGGAGAATAAGCGAAGCTAAAAAGTTGTTGGCGCTGAAAAAAGAACAACATCAAAAACAATTGACTTTTTTGAAAACTACGCGATCCAAGTGGAGGAATAATGTTTTGAAGGCTCATAAAGCCACGGATGTAAACCGAATAGCTCGTGGGTTCTTGGCAAGGAAATGGTTAAAGCAAGATCAAAATAACGTGGTTGTGTTACAACGATGGGGACAAATGATGATACTAAAACTGAGGTTTATTCATTGCAAGATTATGTGCGTCAGGATTCAGGCGCTTATAAGAATGGTACTGTATCGAAATAGATATTTGAAATATCGAAAGTCTGTCATTGTGCTTCAGAGTCGAGCTAGAATGCAATTAGACAAAGAGGATTACAACTTTGTTCGAGGAGGTATAATTTCATTGCAAGCTATTCATCGAAGGAATATCCGACACACAAATTATGTCTTTCAGCGTCGCTCCGCTATAATCATTCAAAAAAACATGAGAGGGTATGTCACGAGAGCAGTCTGTAGTCACCGAAAGTGCTCGGCAATTCGAGTGCAGACTTTCTACCGCAGCAAGGCTGGTTTGCATGCATTCAAAACCAACAAGCACGCAGCTCTCTTGCTGCAACGGCGATTTCGAATACGTTATGCTCAAAACATTCGTTATCGTCTGGTAAGGCATCAGCAAAAGTACCAATCACTGCTGTTTTCTACCAAACACAAAAGTGCTTCAAAAATACAACGCGCTTTTAGACAGTGGTTTGCACTGAAGCAAGCCGCGCTTCGTATTCAGCGCGTATGGAGACGCAAGCAAGGCGCGTACAGTGCATTTCTCGTCAAAGTCGCCAGACGTGATGTGGCACAGGACAGATACGGTCTCTACTGTGCCTGGCAATGTCACTTTGACCCCTACAATCAGACCAAATTCTTTTTTAACACTGTTACATTGGAAAGATGCATCTTGAAACCATCTGCCTATGCAATTGCAGAGTACGAGCTTAATGAGAGACAATCAATGCTTTACGAAGACGAATTAATGAAATGTATCGGGGAAGCCGAAGCACGAAAACAGGAGGAGAGCGATGCATATCATCGAATGAATGCTCCTGAAAATTGGCTGATTCACTATGACACAGAAGGCAACAAGTATTACAGCAATGCGGAGCTGGGCGAGTCAACATGGGAACGACCATGCGTATTAGGAATAGACCCTGATCTTCCATTGTGGGAGACTCATATGCATCCTGTTACTGAAACACCTTATTATGTGCATAGAGAATCAGGAGAATCTACTTGGCTACGACCAGTGGAAGTCCTAGGTTATGAATTCAAGGAGTATTGGGACTTCGAGAAGAGTCGGCCATATTGGGTCAGCAGTGTGAACGGGCATATTGAATGGGAGCCTCCTGAAGAGTTGAAAGGAAAGATCGCCACTGAAGAATCGAACGAGGAGTGGCAAGAAGCTGTTGATGAAGAAACAGGCAATCCGTATTACTTCCTCTACAACTTGGTGACAGGCGAGACTCGAAATCTCACTTGGGATCGTCCACTAGAAATACGCGGGGAATGGGAAAAGTGGGATGAATTTTGGTCGGATACAGAAAAACAGCCTTATTTTGTGAATAAGATTAGCGGGGAGTCCTCATGGAAAAAACCCTGGTGATCCAATTCATCGAAAGTTTGAATTTGATTTTTGAAAAAAGAGTTTTTTTCGAAACATAAATGAAGATAATATTTACGTGATTTTTTTGAATTTGAAAATTGTATGGAGAAAAAGTAATTTCGCTATCAATAGCCATTGCGAAGATCCCTTGAATTCATTTCTTTTTATGGAGACTGAATCATCACCTGTTGTAGTCCCTCCTATGGCACCCAATAGTGCTACTGACGCAACACCTGTTGTTGTTGTTCCGATGACACTCGACAGTGAGAAACATCCAGTCCCATCCGATGATTCCACCTCCGACAGCAGCGATTCTTCGGACGAGGGAGGCGCGGTAGCACCACAAGTGATCCAATTGTCGCCGCAGATGCAGGAACCTACGCAGGAGAAAGTTAAGCGTGCAGCGCCTGGATCAGGGAAGAAATCCTATCCGGAGATGGTGAAAGATGCGTTTTTGGAGAATACAGACAACAAAGGAATCACCCATCAAACGATAAGAAAATACGTTCAAGGGAAAGTGAAAGTTACTTCAAGCAGGTTTCATCAAAATGTAACCAGCGCCATTCAAAAACTGGTTGACGACAAAACTATTTTGAAAAACGGTCTGCGCTATAAATTAACTTCAACGAAGGGCGCCAAGATGAAACAAGAGTTTAAATTGAAAAAACAAAAGTTGGAAGACCGGGATTTTAAACTCAGGCTGAAGCAAGGAAAAGTGAGCCAGGAAGAACTTGATGCTAGGAAACAAGAGGAGGAAGCTCGGAAGTTGAAAGCCGAAAAAGTACGGGAGAGACGACTTACTCAAGCTTTGAAGACCGGCACTGATATATCAAAAATCATGTCGGACGCACTGTCAACCACCGGAAAAAATCTTCCCCCAACAGCAGTACCACCCAAATCTTTGGCTATCATTCCATCAAATCATTTTATTTCGGTGACCAGCGTGGCTGAGTTTTGTAGTGAATACTCCAAGTTACTGAGCCTTTCTCCGTTCACCGGCGACATGCTCTATAATGCATTGATTAGCCCCAAATTCACCTCGTTGATTCGAGAAATTCATTTGAGTTTGTTGAAGGTTTTATTAGAACAGAATGGACGTCGTGATACAGTATTGCTTCGTCTTGATTGGGTCCAGATGTTGACTCCAGCCACATGGCAAGAGATTTTAAGAAGGTATATTGTTCGTGCGATATCGCACTTGGGACCAGCGTTTCACCATTTTGTCCTTCTGGAGGAGTGTTCAGTGAAACTGTCTGAGTCTAGCTACGCCACCCTTGCACTCGAACAAAAACTTGCAATATTACATTTACTGATTGATGATTGTTATGAATGTCCTCAAGTACTTGCAGATATTGACAAAAAGGTGGAGCTGAGGCAGGAACTTAACTCTACGAAATTTCAGGAGGAAACTGCAGAACGACTTAAACTGAATGAATTCAAGGATGAGTTGAAAAAGGTCGCTGCTACTGACAAAACTGAAGCAAACAAGTCCAAGTGCAATCTTGATTCTAAGATTCAAGCCATCCATGAGAAGAAAAAGGAGCGCAACGTACAATTCCAGCGTGATTTGCTGAAACACCGACTTCGCGTGGAGGCATACGGTCAGGACGATTTGGAGAACTCTGTGTGGAGCTTCATGAGCGATCCTTACCACTTGTATATCCGGGGGAAAGGATTGAGAGGCGAAGTACCTGTAGTGGATACATGGCGAACTTATGATACGATGGAAGACTACGAGACATTTCAGAAGTCACTGGACATCGGCTCGTCCAATGAAAGGAGGCTGGGGAAGACATTGGAGACTCATGCTGCTGCGATGACGAAACGAATCCATAAAACAACGATTACTCCGGTAGACGAGGAAGAAGAACGAAACCGAGTGGATGAAGAACTTGCAAAGAAGCTACACGACGAGGAAGAAGAAGCTATTAATGATACGATATCCAAAAATAGACCCAAACGTGGTGCTGCTGAGACAGCAGGTAAGCTAATCAAGGGATCATCGTCTCCTGCGCGATTCAAGAAATCATGGGACGACAGAGATCCAATGAGCTTCACCTACTACAGGAACTTAAGAAATGATGTTCACGGTCAAGAGTTATCTCTGGATGATGACAACGCAGACGTAGATCAGTCGAATCCGTTGATGCAGTTGTACGTGAAAGATGCTGAGAGAGCTGACATCATGGCCCGCCTGCTTAAGCGTGATTTTGGGGACCTTGCGGATTACATTGAGGAGAATGAAGGAAATATCGAGGGAGAGAGGGCGGCTTTCAACCAAGCTGTAGACAAGGCGTTTGAAGGGTTTACAAAGGAGGTCAAGCTGACGTATCGCGTCTCTGAGGAGAGTAGGGTTATTCTAACCTCGTTGGCTTTATCCATTGAGAAGTGTGCCACGGAGACCATTCTTGCGAAGAAGAAGAAGAATGCTCGGCAGGAGGTGGAACGTAAAGAACGTATTCGACTCGTGGCGTTACAGAAGAAGGAGTTGGAGAAGATGAGAAAAGCCCAGCGACATGCACGTCAGAGAAAGGCCTCACTCAAGCGGAAGAAAAAATCAAGGAATACTCATAGCAAGAAGAAGTACCGTAATCAAGACGAGGATGAATTCTGTTTTACTTCCAGTGGCCGGGCCACTAAACGGGTGGTACCCAAAGCATCTCGACGCAACAACAACAGCAGCACCAGTGAAGAAGAATCGGATTCCGATGTTATGTACTGTGGTTCCAGCAGCAGCGACGAAGCAGAGCTAGAAGATGGAGGTAGTGAGGATAAACCCGACAGTGAGGAGGATTCGAAGAATAAGGCGGAGACAGAGGAACGGGAGCGGGAGGATGAATTAATAAACGAAGAGCTTGATGTCCCTGATGATGAGAAGGCTAGAGTGGGGCTTTACCAAGTGAAAGAAAGGCTGTTTCCAGTGGGCGCTGGAATTCGAATCGAGGCTGGCGAATTATTGAATGGCAAAGTGGCATCGTTTCAGCCCGTTTCCTTTATTTCGCTGCTTGAAGCAGTGGATATGTGGGAAGTTCTTCTGGAGGATGGGCAACGAAGATTGCTCGATGAGGACGATATGCAGATGGTCATTGATGCTAGGTGGTACTGGGACAAGAACAATAAGGATAAAGGGATAGATGGGGTTCATGTCGGCGTGGTAATACCACAAGTGGATGAAAGTGTCGCTCACAGTGTAAGGAATCTATGGGGAAGTTTTTGTGAGAGGAATAGCTGGTTAAAGTCCATAGAACTGGCTCAGACAATCGGAGCATGGTCTTGTGTTGCTCAGCAGTTGATGAATAGAGTATATGTCAACAACAGTCTTCGACAATAAACATATTTTTTAAAATAATAACATACTTATTCAATTTTCTAAATAGTCGTCAAGAATGTCTGTGAATAAAAGTTTATTTGGTGGCGGCGGAGGAACATCCTCATCATCTTGTAAAAGTTAGCATTTTTCATATTCCATCGATTGTATACTTACTTGAATTACTTGCATAAGGTGGTGGAGGCGGTATCGACGAATTCGAATCATCATCCAGCCCAAGTTTTTTGGATTCGAGGTCAACCATGAATCCTAATCTAGAACTTGTAAACGTGTTTTTCATTACCATCTCTTTCCGAATCCTGTCAGTGTCTTTCAAATAATCAATTTCTTTGGCCCGCATTTCTTTATTTAACTCTTGCACCTTTTTCTCGTGTAATGCCTGGGTCTTTCTCATCTGAACTTCCGCGTTCTTCGCCTGCCGCCGAGCCATCTCCAACTGCATGTTGAATTCTTTGCGAAGACAATTGATTTTATCTTGATGCTCATGTTCTAAACTTTTTACGAGAGTTTCATGCTCGTGAACCAATTGAGTTGTTTTCGATTCTATCGCTTTGATTCGCTCCTCATAAATGGACTTGTGCTTTTTGGCTTGTACCGCTTTTTGATTCACCATCTTGTCCCTAGTGGTAAGCAGCTCTGCTTGCAGCTGGCTTATTTCCAATTTTAATGCGGCTGTCTGATCAGACTGTTCCTGTTCTAGGGATACATACAATTGAGACAATCTTTCTTTCTCTGCCCGAGCTAACTGACGGAATTGCTCCTTGTCGATAGCCAAGGCCTCCTGTAAATAAGTCATTTCCTCCTTCATGTCCTTACGTTGCTGGTCAAGTTTTTTATGTACCTCACTTTGAATCTTGAGAACCTCCATTTCTTTCCTGGACTCTAATTCAGACTCCAGATGTCGACGTCTCGCTTCAGAAGCATTAAGCTGCTCTTTCAAAAGTTGTACTTGGCTGTCTAACTTGTGTATCTTCGATTCCGATTCCGATTCCACTTGTTTAAAATTTCGATCATATTCTTCATTCAGTTTATTGCAAACTTGTTCTGTTCGCTTGTTTAGTTCGAGTTCTAAATTCACCTTGTTGTCACTTTTTTCATCATGGAAACGTTTTATTGCCCTGTGAATGTTTGTGATATTGCGCCTGTAAACTTCATTACGTATTCTGTCACGTCTACCAAACTCCTTAAACACTGCATCAAGTGAAAGCCATAAATTACCAACGCCTTCTAGTGACTCATACGTCGATGGCATCCCCTTCAAGCACGGAAATGGCTCCCACAAGATATCGGTTGGCAATTCATCTCTGGAAATAAGATCATGCAAATGTACTAATGAATTAGATTCCTTCTGCCGATATGCTTCGGATCGATAAGTTTCATCGAGATACCTTGACACTTCTCGAGAAATCCACGCTATCGCGGTATTGACATCAGATGTTACCTCCGGAGATCCAAAGTTTATCTCTTGTCTCGATCGCCAAAAGTCCATTTCCTCTTGCAAATGAAACGGCGAATCGTTTTCAGCTATCACGTCAAATGTCCTTGGACGGGGTCGACAAGGAGAACGTGTAGCAGTTTGGTTTGAAGACAGTTTTTTTGCTAGATTACGTTCTTGCTCCTCAAAATATTCTAATGTTCTAGAAGGAGACTTTTCAGAATTTCCCAGTTGGCTTTCGTTTAACGGATGGTTTTTCATTTTTGGAGATGACTCCATGGTCCGTTTACTCTTCAATTCAATACCAGTACTTGATACCTGTTTTTTTATTGTTGGCGATAATTCTTTGGTCCGTTCACTCTTCAAATCATTGGCAACATTCAAAGATTGTTTGTTGATCGTTGGTGATGACTTGTCGACAAGTTTACTTTTCGAACCATCCGCAATATTCGATGGTTGCTTGTTGATTGTTGGTGGAGCTTCTTCAAATGATTTCGTTTTCGAATCATTTGCAATATTCGATGATTGTCTATGAAAATTTCCTGTGGAGGTTTGTTGTTCTGGTACCAGCAATTCCACGCTTCCAGATTGATGAATGACTGCACTTACTGCACCATCAAACGAGTCCCATCTAGGCAACTCTCCAGTGAAAACATATCCGTTCCGATCTGCTTCGCCGACCATTTCCTCTGCTGTATCTTTGGAGCCGAAAACCCGTCTCGACCCTTTCGGCACGCGGAACATAACCACAACGTTTTTTATTTTAATTTTTCGAAATCATGAACGATGGGTCAACACCGTTACTGTGCTACGCCGGAATGAATATAGGCATGATGCTAGTGGAGGTTTTGTATGGGATGTTTGCAGGCTCTTTGGGTCTCGTGTGTGATGGAGTACACATGGGACTCAACACCTTCAGCATTATATTGAGCGTGATTGCGGTGAAGTGGTCTACCACGCCGGCATCTCCTGCTTGTTCTTTGGGGCTTTTGAGAGTGCATGTGCTGGCTGCTTTTTCAAATGCTGTAGTGATGGTATTTGTGGCGATGTTTCTGGTTTTTGAATCGTTGAGAAGGAGTTTGAGCTTGATGAGTCACGATGTATCTAACCACGCAGATCATGTTCTCAGCGTTGCTACACTGGGACTGATGATGAATCTCATTGGTTTCGTGTTGCTGGGTCTGAGCACCAAACATTCGAAAACAGTAAAAGGTGAAAATTTGATCCATCAAGGTTCAAGACAAGGGCTGCTACTCAATTTAAAAAGTCTGCTATTACATGCAACGTGTGATATTGTTATATCCGTTGGTGTGATCATTAGCTCGCTGCTGGTTCGCCAAGGATGGGAGTTCATGGACCCGTTTATCTCTTTCCTGATCTCAATAGTTATTCTGAAAAGTGTTTGGCCTCTGCTTTTATCGTCCAGTGAAATACTTCTTCAAGTGTCTCCTGACAGTAATCATCTTTTTGATAAATGCGTTAGAGAAATATCTATTTGGAGCGGCGTTCTTGAATGCAACGATGCCCATCTCTGGGCGTTTAGTCCCGATTATTCAGTGCTGACTTTGCATGTTCGAGTGCGTGACGAGGTGGACGAGTCAGATATGTCCTGCCGACTCCACGCTTTACTATCGCCTCTCGCACGACGAATCGCAATACAAATTGACAAAGACCAAGTGTGTAGGTAGACACTTTAATATATATCCGTTATGGATGGGGCTGCTGAGGAGTTTGCATCGCTTTATGCATCGATTGATCATGACGCATTTAATGATATTGGGGAAGATCAGAGGCAGAACTTTAATGTGGAGTGTGGAGTTTTGGAGTTGAATATTGTTGGACCGTCTCTCCGTGCATCAATTCCACATGACGCATTTGATGATATTGTGGAAGACCCAAGGCAGAATTTCCATACTGAGCGCAAAGAAACTAAATTTGAGTTATGCAGTTTCGATGCAAGCCAAATGACAAGGTCCCGAACAAAGAGAGTTTTAGTGGCTGATTTGGAACCTCGTGCTAAGTTTAAATGGGCAATAAAGAAGGTAGTATGGCGACAGAAGAACGCGCGACGAGCAGTTGCTGGATTCCAAGCTCCTCGTTTTGCAGCAATCTCATCTTTGCGACCGATAGGATTGCCTACTATTAACCCTAAAGGACTCTCGGTAGATTGGTTGAAAATCATGGCGTTGAGAAACGTGTATCGGTTTACCGATGAATCTCTCTGGGCAGCGCTGGGAAAAGATGTAAATAATTATTATTGCTGGAAAGATTTGGACTTGTATATCTCGAATCCTAAAACTCAAGTTCGGGAAAAGATTATTACTTGCGTGTATTTGAAGGAATCAATAAACCAGATAATTCAAAATTCCGAAGCGCAACTGGTTGCAAACACGCGACGAATTCTATTTGATCTGTGTTCCGTGTTTCATGCACGTCCCTCGATTTCAACTATGGGGTTCTGGCAATTCGCATCCGGCCGCCGTTTTTCGGAGCCTCTCTTTTATGAATTCGCCCATAAAATACTTCCTGGTATCATCGACGGAATTCAATCACCTGACTCTCAAGTTTCATACGCTTCTATTGGATGCATGGCGGCATTAAGCTTCCGGTCCGAGAAACTCCGCGATGAATTTATTAAGCATGATGTGATTGCTGCTTTAGTGTCCTGCGATTGCACGAAAGAAACATGTTCTTCTCTCGTGCATGCACTTTTCACCATGAGCTTATGTCCTGGGGGGGCGAAGCAGCTTGCAGAGAAGCAAGGACTGGCAGCGTTGGTGAGACACTTGACTAGTTCGCTAGACGATGAACACTTGTTGACTATCACCAGGACGATTTGCAATTGTTGGCCACTGTCACGGAAGGTGCTGACACTAGTTTTGAAAGAAAGTGGCGGTGCTGCTGTTGATGTCTTGGTCAGGCTGTTAGCTAAGAATAAATTCTCATTGGAGAACACGCCGTTGCTATGCGCTCTTTCCCAGTTTTGTTGCAGGTCAGAAGAATTTGTGAAATTTGAAACTATACAGTTGTTTCATCATTGTGGTGCTCAAGTGCTTGACTTCAATGATTCGGTTCGTAAAAATGGTTCTACGAAAGGGTCGCATCATTTGAAATATCAGACTTGTGTTGCTAATGTTGCATTGCAATGTGTGTGCCATGGACTAGTTAAGTGGTTGGTTTTTCAAACGGATGACCATATTGTTATTAAACAGCTGCCTTCTGTGCTGCAATTATTGAAGAATGCTGCTTATATTGAAGAAAATGAATTGTTCAGCATTCAGTGTCTTATTCAAGTATTCGAAAAAGCAGTGAGTACAGGAGTGCCTTCTCTAGAGAATGAAGCATGCCAGCTCATTCTGTCCAGACTGCGACTGTCATCTAATCGCAAAGTGAGTCAATGTATTTTGACAAGAATGTTTGAAAGCAGAAATTTGGAGACGCTAAACGAGCGATCCTCCCTCACAGTTGTACTAAACATGATGAGGCGATTCAAGGATGATCCAAAGATGCTTGGACAGGCGGCCCTCGCAGCTCTTCAACTTGCACTGCATCCAAGTCATCCACTAGATACAGGATTCAACGCCCATTTGTTACTGAGGTTGCTTCAAAGCACCTCTGGCGAAGCCATGAACGTGTTGGTGTGCATTTTGTACTCTGTTATTACTACAAATAATCCTGTTGTTATGGAACTTGTAACGTCTCAAAAGAACTTCGAGTCGGTATGGAAAGTTTTGTTCAAACTACCAGTGAATTTCAATAGACCATTTGGCTTGCTCGTATTGATGGTTCAATGGCATCTCCTGAGCTCGTTACCTGTTGAAACTGAAGTTTTGAATCACAAAGAGTTTTGCAATATTCTATGGGGACATCTCGCGGGGACATGCAGCTTTATTCGTGAAAAATCAATCAGTGATGTGTCAGTTAACAACGCCGATCCACTTTTTAATATTTCATTTGAAAAAGAAATTCAAATGTGGAACGTGATTTCTTTCAAGCGATCTCTCTTGGAATCAAATCGTGGAGATCCTTTACGGGGCAGCAGCTCCATTATCGGTTTCTTCGACTCCCAAAAGGAAGCTCTCAGTGCTTACATTTCATTTGAGCACGCCGCCGAGCGATCTCGCAAGCGTTACCTTCATCCTACTACCTGTGATACCACCGTAGAGGGAGTGGAAGCACGAGCTAATCGTGCATCCATTACTGCACTACATGTTCACACTCTGATTGCGATGGCGGCAGAGTCACTGCGTCGATGCAAACTGGTACTTGACCAGAAACATATGACCATTTTAGCAACTGTGATTCAAGACCAGACAAAAGCGGAAGTGAAACGACTAAAATCTCAAAGCATCCTGGAAGAGGGTTTGGAATTATTTGAGATTCCTGACTCAAGAATAGCGTTTCAAAATATGGAGAAACTTCAACTGGCGGTGGATAAGGCTCGTGTGGCAGATCTTATTGATCAGCAGGAGCAAGAAAAGTGCCCGGTGTATCAGTTGATGTACACTAAATCGGTACTGGCAGATTTATTTTGCGTAGGTCTTAGTCGGCATCATTGTGATGACTCCAAGAATATAGCTGCCTGGTTAATCTGGGAACTATTGTATGAACCTATATACAATCAGCGAATGAAACCTCGTCGCACAATCCAAGATGAACTCGTTGATGATGAACAAGATGAAAGCGAAGAAGAAATCGATGACGCTGTTGAAGAAATCCGTGCTAAAAACTCCGCGAGTGTCTCCGATGGATGGCAGCAAAATGTTGATTTAATATTCGGAAGACCTCGTTTTTATTATGAGATGAGATTCGCCACCATCTTGATCCTCGTAGCAGCGTCTCCGAAAGTAACTCTGCAGCAAACTGCTGCCAATCTTTTGGCCCGTCTGTCATTTTTGACTACCGTTTCCAATCCTGACCTTCTTGTGAAAGTAAACGCAATTCCTACTTTAATCCGACTGATTCAGTCTACAGACGACAACACCGCCTATCATGCATCTGTGGCGATCCGAACACTTTTGAAATCCCAAGTTGAGACTCTGCAATTAATCAGTGCTGGTGGCGGTTTCTGGATTATATTCAAATTAGCCACTGCAGCGAAAGAACATCCTCCTGAGGAAGGATCTATTCGAGCTCGTATGGCTTTAGCTGTCATGGATATTCTCATTGTTCTTAGAACCCATGCATGTAACGGAACCAAGATATATACAACTGAGATAAAAAGAGGATCTATGGATTTACTGCATAAAGGCGGGATCCGAACCAGCTTTGCCCCGGCGGTATCTAGTATCACTATTTCCTCTACTCCTCGCAGTAAAGGCATGTGCAAAATCCAGTTAGAACCTCTTTTATTCGAGACTGACCCAAAATGTAGCGATCAAGGCCCAGTGTTTCTTTTTGGGCAAAAATCACCCTCACAGAACTCGCCTGAAACGGACGACCGTATAAAGCTGATGAAGTTTGACAAACTCGGCAAGAATGTTTTAAATGACTTGCCAGTGTTCGAGGATCCGCTTGGAAATAAATTCCATTTGTGTGTGGTGGCACCCCCCCCGCAGCTCAAGCTCGAACTCGACCCACCACAGTTATTATACTCACCTGTGCACCTTGAACAATATGCTGCATATTTGGATATTTTTCGTTTAAAGAACGAAGAACCTAGTTCGTTTCTTCTTCGCTTTTGTGACATTGCTGAGCTGAAGATTGACGAGTCTTACCTGATGCCTTCCATTCGATCTAAGAATCATTCACAAGTGGCGAGACCGATGCTTTCATGGCCGTGTCATCCGCAGTTGATGCATCAAGGAGTCGACATGGGTGACATATCTGTTGATAAGCCGACGCAAGTGTTTGTATGCACCGAAGAAGATTCAAAGTGGAACTTGAATCAGAGCATCTTTTCGAAGGACCATACCATACTATGGGACTCTTTATTCTTGTGTCAGCGATCGCTGCAAGAAGATATTGTTTCATATCCTGACTTGAGATCTGTGTTTTTAGATCATGCATCTTTGATTGTGGGTATATACAGGTTCTATGCCGCGTCGTTGCATTCTGGTGACAAGTTGCACAAGGAAGGATTTTCAAGGATGATTGAAGATTGCTGTATTCAAGTTCCTGCGAACGTAGTTGAAGAGATCTTGGCTTCATGTGAAGTGAATTTGTTTCTGAGCCGTTCTGATTTTGTGGATTGCTTAGTCTTGCTTTCCAAACGACATTTCATGGGCAATGTTGCGATGCTGGACCAAGCAGTGTCGATCTTGTTATGTGATCATCTTCAAAGATATCTAGGTGCTGAATTGCACATCGATTCAAACTTGTTCCGGATACATCGCCTCTTCGTTGAGGATGTAGATCACGAGCTCAAGCAATTCCGGAATTCACTGCTTGTCATATTCGGCAAGTACTCGGCATCCCGTGGGCATGTTTCCTTCTCTGAATGGAAACAGATGTTTATCGACGGCAATCTTATGGACTGCTCAGTAACGGAACCTGCATTGGCACTCTCTTACCATCTTTCTTTGCGAGATTCAAAAATGTCTTTCGTGAGATTTCTTGAAGGTCTATGTCGTTTAACCGACATGGCGTTCATCCCCAACGCACTTCATATGTCGTTACTAGAAACCGATGACTACGGTGTTGTGCTGGATATGATAAGGCACTATTCCCATTTCTTTACGCAAGTTGATTTTTTCTCGAAAGACAGACGTTCAGCTCTAGAGTTATCTCGTTGGAACGATGGCAAACATTTTTATGACTTGCGTGGTCTTGGAGAAAAAATCCGTCTCTTCGTTCCAGTATTTGTGGACAGACTTAAGCAAACTTCGACTAGAAAGAAAACACCGAGTAGCAAAAAAGCAGATAAATTGCGAATACAACTGGAGGGAGACGTAGAAAATTTGCAGCAGCAGCGCTCCGAAATCGTCCAAGAAATGGTATTCAAACTACAAGAATCTAAAATTTCAAATCACCAATTGGCTCACGTCAGTTTGGCGCATCGAAGCTTTGAAAAGCTAATTTACAGTGTTGGTCGTGTAGGTTTAAACGAGGCTCTTGTCATGGAGGATATTGCGGATGCTGGACTCCATTTGTGTCAACAAGTGGCTAAAGTGAAATGGAATGAAATTTTCTCCACTTAAATTTTTTAAATAAAAAAAAAAAAAAAAATTTTTAGAATATTTATTATTACAAAAGCGGAAAGGGTGTCTTGAAAAAGTTGACGTTGTCTTGAAATTTCGTCATAAACCCACCACCATGTATTTTCCCTCACTGCTTTTTACCCCCTTTTAATTAACTAAAAACTTTTGGTGATACAGAGAGAGGAACATCAATGTATAAAGTATTTTTAAATACTTTAGTGGCTACTTCATGGAACGCGTTTGCAGGCGACATAGCTGTCAAGTCGAGGGATGCAATTAAATTACA
>Ga0105054_10003113_pt1 | contig 26039 bp, 26 predicted proteins | sample BON02_FD_78091 | JGI IMG/M metagenome (GOLD analysis project Ga0105054, IMG submission 78091) | Freshwater microbial communities from Lake Bonney liftoff mats and glacier meltwater in Antarctica - BON-02 (megahit assembly) | ecosystem: Environmental > Aquatic > Freshwater > Ice > Glacier...
CAACCTGACCCCATACACTCTCTACTTGGGATAACATAGATTTCAGGGCCACAGATACTGGATACACAACATGCCAAAATCAATATCAGAACTGCCTGACACAAAGGTTACACCGGAACGGTAGTCTACCCAACTTCCATCCCTGAGCAGTTAAGCGTTTCTACGATCCCCAATCAGGTTATGCTCGCACCCAACCCCAGAGCAAACACCCATGGCCTCAAACTCCAAAATCTGCAAACTAAAAATCTCCCTATCGGACATCGATCGAAACCACTACGACACACTCAACCTAACAGTCGCCCAGCACCCGTCGGAAACAACCGAGCGAATGATGGTCCGAATCCTGGTTTTCTGTATCAACGCCCAAGAACATCTCGAATTCACCAAGGGGCTGAGTGCCGTGGATGAGCCGGATATCTGGGCCCGGTCACTGGATGATCAACTGCTGTTGTGGATCGATGTTGGGGAACCGGCACCCGACCGCATCAAAAAGGCAAGCCGCATTGCAAAGGAGGTTAAAGTCTACAGCTTCAATCGGAAATCAACCCCATGGTGGGAGCAGGGGCGGGATAAGTTTGCGCAGCTCAAGGGCTGTTACTTTTACCGCTTTGAGTGGGCAAACATTCAGTCCCTGGCCGCGCTATACCAACGTACGATGCAGCTTTCCGTCACCATTACAGGTAATTCTGCCTTTGTCGCAACCGAGTTGGGCGAGTGCGAAGTGTCGTGGGTGCCGTTGCAGCCTAACAATCCATCATCATAGGCATTTCCGCAGTATTTTTGCCTATACTAACTACAAATGAGTGAAACAAAGAATAGCAATCTCTTCTGGCGCCTGATGCATACAGAGCGATCATCCGCGGAAGGCCATGAGGATTTCGTTACTGAAGCGTTCGCCGCAGTGCTATTAGCAGATCAGAATCTAACTCAGCATTTTGTGAACTCCATCTTGGGCGTAAAGCTCAATCAACTTGAACGTGTGGTGGTTGAAACTCAATCAGAATATGACTCGGTGAAGGCTGGCATAAGCAGACCTGACATGGAGTTTAGAAGTGAATCTTTTGTGTTGTTTGTTGAGAACAAAATCGGAGCTTCGTTAAATAATTATCTAATTGAATCTTCAACCGAGAATGACGAAAAAGAAACTTGGGATCAGGTTAAGAAATATGACACCACTCTTCAATTGCTGGGGGATTTACATCCGAGTGAACGGTACTTAATAGCCATTGGGCAAGTACCACTGAAGTCAGTCCATGCTGATCTCACGTACTTCAAAGGAGGCTTTTTATGGTGGGATGTTTTCAGGATCATTAACGAATATTACGAGAATTCTAGCTTGGATCTTGGTCATGACAGTTATCAACGCTGGCTAATAAATGAGTTCTTGGTTTTCATGCAAATAACTCATCTCGACCCTCCGAAAAAGCTATGTAAATCGAAGTTCTCAACACCGGATGCCGTGCGACTTCTGGCAGAAGCCATTATAGAGGCAGGAAACTATATCAAGGTTTCAAAAGTACAAAATAATTGCGGCTTTAAACTCTTCATGGCTAAGCAGAACTTCACCATTTGGTTCGATAACGACCCTGCGTCAATTCGAGCATTCAAGGAAAATGCCGGCGCCTTAATAGTACCAACGCTTGATGATTCATTCTGGTACGCCGATGTTTCAGATCAAAAAAGTCTCCTCGCAAAGATTGTCAGGAACGTCGAGCAACTGGAACATGATGATTCAGTACCTGTTAGCTTGGCCGACGCGTTGGCGCAATTTGGAAATCGTGAAATTGCACGCAGCATTCTTGATGCAATTCTCGAACGATGGCCACAATCACCTTCAACAGGAAAGAAAAGCAGTAAAGTGAAAGAAATATCATGCGTAGTAGGTAGCATTACCGTGCGACTTGCACCTTACAAATCATATGAACGAGTAATTTTGAATACAAAAGTGGGCAATGAAAAAGTCCATTTGGCGCGTCGTCTTCTTAAAGAACTCTTTGAGTATTCTGAACCGGGAAGTGAGCTTCGAGTAGGGCATGTGAATATGCCGCTGGATCTAGTACCTGGGCCGGTCGAGTTAAATCAGTTAATGGATGTAATTGAACAACTTGCTTGTGCCCCAAACGATGGGTGGCTGGACTAACTTGCCCTATTTGCGGAGGGCGTTCGGTGCTCTCGGAGTATCCCTACGCTAACCAATGGTTCTACGCCATAGTGTTATGGGATACCTTTTCCCTCGTTACGTTAGAACACCGATTTAGGTGTCATTTCTCCATTCTAAAGGTTCTGATTGATCAGTGGCCCAACGCCAGTAAACCGGCCCTGTCTCGTTCCTTCTTGCCCAAATTATGAAAAGATATTGCGTGCCTTGATCTTCGGAGTGAAATGCGTTTGCCGTCTTCAGCATTTCAGAAAACTCGTTTAGTTTATTTTGGAGCCACTTACCATATTTCGTTTTTCTTCCTCGATCGTCATCGTTATAGTCACGAAAGATAATCACCTTCAAAGGAGACCGGAAAAATATCAAGTTATACATTTCCTCTTCCGGAAAATCCCCGTTTTCATGCTCAACTAATAGCTGAAGATCCAGGTTAAAGCCTTGTGAATCTGTCCCCGATGAATCGCGGCTCGTATAGACAAGATCAATTCGCCACCATTCTGGCTTCCGCTGCAAATTTTTATTAATTCTATTTACAACATTGTCAATGAAGCCATCTGGGGCCAGCATAAAATTTGTCCACTTAATGGCTGAGCCATTGTATTTCTCAGATATTTCTTCCTTGTCAATAGCGACTTCCTGATCCCATTGGTCAGAAAATGCCTGAAGAAATTGGTTCTTGGAAATTTTGGAAGCCATAACTCTTTTCACCCTCAATTCAAGTGGCTATTAGTAATCACTCGTTGATCTTTCATAGTAGCCTCAACTATTTGACTAAGCAATAAATAACATCGTTTCAAGAAACCAACCAATTTTCTTTCCACAAGCCGATATTTACATCATTTGCATCTTTGGCGTGTGCTCCCCAGACAATATCTTTGAGCGACGACCGAAGCATGTATTCCAAACTGACTCCCTTTGTGTAATCAAGAAAAAATACAACAATCAGTTCAGACCTAATTGCAGAAGCATGGAATGGCGCGGATGAAAGCCAAGCAGTCATCGCCGTGTTAGCAATTCGTGGAGGGTCCGCGTCCACGTAGTCTGCATCAAGAAACAGAATCTCCCTGTTACCAAAAAACTCCTCTGCCTTCATAGCCTTTTGTTCAGCAACTTGGATTTTTGCTTCACCTTCTTTGTGAATCAACTTTTTTTCGCTATATGTAGGCTCCCAGATGAGTGCGTTGACATACACTTCACGCTCATCATTGAGTTTAAAACTCAGATCCGGAATCTCATTTCCCCTTTGCACTTCATGATGCTCAGGAGGGCTACGATAATTTGAAATTAACTTTTGACTGCTAATTCCTTCAGATTCTATCTGTGCGAAATGAAACCTAGATAATTGATCTGGTGTCATGGGTGTCCACAAAGATCTAAAGCTATAACTTAGTTTACCAGATGCACTGATAACGAAGAGGCCAAACTCAAAACGTGGAGACAACGGGAGCGTCTCATACTGGTAGTCGCTATGCTCTAAATTTTCATTCAGCACATTAAAATTATTGCGCTCGATAACGCTCTGAAAATGATTAACTATATGTAATGGCGACGGGCGGTCAGACTCAGAGATTAGAGTTCCAAAAAAAAGAACGTTTCGGTTCTCATCCTTTTCCCAAATTACAAAATTTGGTTTTGCGGAATCTGAATGAAGGTGAAACCCTTTGAAACTGAATCCGAGATCGGGGTGGTTCTCTTTAATAGCCTTTCCGAGTTGAAAAGCCATTAATGAAACATTTCCAATTTCGTTTTTCTCAATTGATGTGAATATTTCGGCCCAAGTGCTTTCAAGGGTTGAAGTGAGACTCATGACATGCTCCGGACACGGTTTTTGAAGTTTGGTAGGCGAGATTAACGAATGCAGTTCTCAGGACATGAGAATAAGTTGCCACTGTTTTTAGTAAAAAGTCGGAGTAGATTTAGATGTGTGCAACACTTGTTTGCATATCAGTTTGGCAATTGGCTGGGTAATCTCCCCGAAAACTCTACTAATGAATTCAATTAATTTTCGGGGAAGGGGATTGCCGTGTGCGACTCTGAGACGCATCCCTTTCAGTTCCGGTTCAGCCCACATGGGCAATCATGCAGCTTCACCTTTTAAACCATCAGAGGAAGCTGAAATGGACCGTTACACCAAAATGATTCTAACAACCATCGCTATTTCATTAGTGGTGATCGCTTTTAAGGATGTGCCAATTATTTCAAATGCTTTGGCGTCGTCCGTTGTCGAAGTCAGGGTTGTTGATATGAATTGGACCCGTTACAGTCCGTTGCCTGTGAGGGTGGAGGGGAAGATAAAGTGTGAGTGATATGTCCTAAACCCAATCAGCTATTGGGAAATTCTACATTTACCTGATTGTTCATAACACCCCCCCCCACCTTGTACGGTTTACTGTTCATTAATGTGAGTTATTCTTCTGAGAATACGAGAACAAAGAATACACTATCGGATTGTGATCAAGTGGTACTGATACTATGAAACTTGCTAGTCAGTTAACGGTCTATTAGAATAGGAAGTGTTCCCGCTCTGCTTCGGCATCGGGCATTCGAGACTGCGCTAAGATGCGTTCCGTGCAGCCGGCCCAGCAAATAAGGAGATTACAATCCTCCCGCTGGGTCCGAGTTTAGCCCCCTTTATTGGGGGCTTTGTTCTTTCTGGATTAAAGATATTGAGGTAAGTCTTTAAGTCCCATGCCATTCAGTACACACGTATATACTTCCTTCATCTGGTCCCTGCTGAACTTGTTGAGGTAATACAGTCTTTTTCTAGTAGCTGTATCTGAGGAATCAACAGGTGATAAGGCCTAACTACGCTTGGTGGCACTGTGCTTAACGCAGCCACTGTCACAAGCTCAGCACGGCCCTGCATAGAACCCGTCAAAACAATAACTGGTCGATTGTTTTTCACCATCTCAGGCTCTTTGAACCCATGAGAAAAATCACAAAACAAAATTTGTCCAGGGCGTGGGTGGAACATAATTGGCATCGTCTTTTATCTTTGTCGGTTGCTGATATACGAATACTACACCATGGAAAAGACCCGACACGAAGACCCGATGAAATGCCCCCATTCTTTGGCCACTGGCCGGTTAAGTATATCCGCAGCCGCCAATCAGGTTATCCTCACACCCAACCCCAGAGCAAACACCCATGGCTTCAAACTCCAAAATCTGCAAACTAAAAATCTCCCTATCAGACATCGATAGAAACCACTACGACACACTCAACCTAACAGTCGCCCAGCACCCATCGGAAACAACCGAAAGAATGATGGTCCGAATTCTGGTCTTCTGCATCAACGCCCAAGAACATCTCGAATTTACCAAGGGGCTGAGTGCCGTGGACGAACCAGATATCTGGGCCCGGTCACTGGATGATCAACTGCTGTTGTGGATCGATGTTGGGGAACCGGCACCCGACCGGATCAAAAAGGCCAGCCGCATTGCCAATGAGGTTAAAGTCTACAGCTTCAATCGAAAATCACCCCCCTGGTGGGAACAGGGGCGAGATAAGTTCGTCCAGCTCAAGGGCTGTTCCTTCTACCGCTTTGAGTGGGCAAACATTCAGTCCCTGGCCGCGCTATACCAACGTACGATGCAGCTTTCCGTCACCATTACAGGTAATTCTGCCTATGTCGCAACTGAGTTGGGCGAGTGCGAAGTGTCGTGGGTGGCGTTGCAGGTTTAAAAACGGAATCGGTGGCAGGCATTGTTTTTAAAGTGATGAATATTGTGCGGATTCGATTTTAGGGTGCCATTACGTGTGTTTATATTTCCAAAAATGAAATAAATAGATAGTTAAAGACACTTTATTAGTGACATAAATAGCCTTATAATTACTGGAATAGAAATTAAAGTAAAAAATATGTCACGAAATCTATCAAAATCGTTAGCACCAATAGTTGAACGGCTTGAGCTGGAACAACCTGAAATTGTAACGCTCAAACAACTTTCTAAAATCGCTGCTGAATCTGGTGTTTTTACTGCGCCAACGCTTATCGCGCACAGACTAGTGAGCCGTGGATGGTTGCTCAAAACGGGGATTAATGGTGCTTGGGAGTTTGCGCCAGCAGCCTTTGCAGGTGCATATAGTCGTGGAGGCCCCTTAATAGCAGTCAACGCAATATTTCAATTAATACCGGATTTCCCTGCCGCCATAGCATTGAGTTCCGCTGCATGGATGTACGGTATCGCCGACCGCGTGCCTCCAAAGATTGAACTAGCAGTAAAGCCTGACAAATCCATACCTGCTGGTCTCAGCCGTAAAGTAAAAATTTTAAGGTTTAATTCGAGGCTTACTCCAAATATCAAGAACGGTATACCTGTCCATCGTTTTGAGTCGGTTCTTGTCCATCTAGCGGCAAATCCTACCAGAGTCAACTCGTGGGGTGGAGTAGCGGAGTGGTTGCCGGATTTGGTTGCTGAAGCAGTGGCATCTGACATTATTTTAGAGTTGAAAGGTCGTTCTCAATCCACAAAGGTTCGGCTGGCATACCTTTTAGAGGGACTTTGGCCAGAGTTGTCAGAAATTGTTGGTATAAGTGCGAAAACAAAAGTTTGGTTTGGCCCAAGAGGGAAGTTACGAAGACATAGCCAACGCTGGCAGGTTGCAGATACGATCTTACCTTTTGATCCAGCCACTCTCCCCAAAGTACGTTGATACTGACTTGAAAGTGAATTCAAAACTCACAATAGGGCATTTGATGCAGCATGCTCCTGAAAATGGGAGCCTGGGCCTCGAAGCATCGATCATCGACATTGCCCAGGATCATTTGTTCATGCACTTAAGTTCAACTGGTATCCTGGACAATCTGGCTTTCAAAGGCGGCACCGCATTACGTAAATTGTTTGCAGGTGCAGCAGGTCGTTTCTCGACAGACTTGGATTTTTCAGTACGTGATGTTGGGGAGGAAATGGATGCCGTTGTGAATTTATTAGTTGAATCAATCAAGGGCGTCCAGGCAGGACCATTTCACTTCGGAATTCGCGAGAGGCGTGGAAAGCCATATATTGTGATAGACAGTAACTTAGGTCCAGTCAAAACGCTGACATGCAAACTAGACGTAAATCCACCGCCATTTTTGCATGTAGATCGCAGGAGTTGGGTTGATTTGCCTATTCATACTCATTACGAGCAGGCACTTCCAACCTTGAATGTGATTCAAATCGAGGAAAATATTGCAGAAAAAATTGCCAGGATGAACCGTGTAGCGCCGGCTAGAGACGTCTACGATTTGGTTTGGATAATGCAAAACAGACGGAGATTGGGAAGAGAACTCGATTTAGATTTAATAAGGCAACTATCGGTGCTAAAAATATGGGTTGACAACAATGGATTGCAAACCATGAATCACAGTTGGAACGTTGCGCATGAACCACAACCATTCGACGTGAACAGATGGCTGAAAGTCAGGAGAGCACAAGATTTTGATGATGAAAACATCGGGCTGTTAGCATGCCCACCGCCGGACCTGGATGATTTAGCAGCATCTCTCTCAGCTGAGTATTCGTTTTTAAGCGCATTGACAAAAGAAGAGCGAACTCTAGCGGCATGCAATGGCAAAGATCGTAAACTTCTTCTACATCACTTGGATAATCTGACCAATAGCCAATTAAAATTGGGAGACTGTTGGTGAGCGAGATAAAATCCCACCCCCAGAGCAAACACCCATGGCCTCAAATTCCAAAATCTGCAAACTAAAAATCTCCCTATCGGACATCGATCGAAACCACTACGACACCCTCAACCTAACCGTTGCCCAGCACCCATCGGAAACCACCGAACGAATGATGGTTCGGATTCATTTACCAAAGGGCTGAGTGCCGTGGATGAGCCGGATATCTGGGCCCGATCACTGGATGATCAACTGCTGTTGTGGATCGATGTTGGGGAACCGGCCCCCGAACGGATCAAAAAGGCCAGCCGCATTGCAAAGGAGGTTAAAGTCCCTGGCAGCCCTATACCAACGTACGATGCAGCTTTCCGTCACCATTACAGGTAATTCTGCCTATGTCGCAACTGAGTTGGGCGAGTGCGAGGTGTCGTGGGTGCCGTTAGAGGTTTAAACAGTTTTGCGCATCAACGACAGCAACAACATAAAGGTGCTGCGTCTGTATATCACACACTACAAAGTTGTCAATTGACAACCTTGGACCGGTAAACTACTCTATTCGCAAGTGTGTGGAGTACACCAGTTAGCCCATCAAATCACGGCAGGCAAATTCGGCGGGTTGTCGACAACTGTACTTCAGGGAAGAAGGGTTAGTGAGGTTCTTAAAATGAAAACATATGAATTCGAATTGAAATTCAGTCTTCCCAGCACATCGCAGAGCCCAGAACTCTTTGTTGAGCGACTCGCTGAGGCAGGCTGCACCGATGCGCTGGTAGGTGTCGGGCAGACCGGGCGTATAGCTATCCATTTCACCAGGGATGCCAATAGCGCTTTTGAGGCAATACTAAGTGCAGTCAAAAATATCAAGCAGGCGATCCCGGAAGCAGTTTTGATAGAAGCTGCACCCGATCTCGTTGGCTTGTCCGATATTGCGGATATTCTGGGTTACTCACGTCAGAACATCAGGAAACTCATGATGAATAATCGGGCTTCTTTTCCAACGCCTATTCACGAAGGCAAAACCATACTCTGGCATTTATCCTCTATTCTAAACTGGATAAAAGAAAGCAATCGATATGAGATTGATGAACTGCTCATGGAAATTGCCAGCACTAATATGCAACTCAACATTGCTAAAGAAACAATGCATATGGATGCCTCTATTCAGAAGCAATTCCTGGCAGGGATATAGGCAAATGCGAGGTGTCCTGGGTGCCGTTACAGGTTTAAAATAGTACGTTTAGGATCGAAAACTCTGTGTTAGATAGATGCACACTTTTTCAAAATACCGTCCAGAATGCTATCTGCGAGATTTTTGGGGAACCCGTTCGGCAACTGCTCCCTAACAGTCGCAATTACATCTTCTGAGGTTTCAGAGAACTCTTGCAATATGTTGTCCATACTATCTTCAGGAAAACCACATTTCCTGGCGGTAGATTTCCAGTGTTTAGGGAGCACAGTACTCCATCGATAATGTTTGTTTTGTCCAAGCACAGCCATTGCCAACTTTACTTTTTGAATCTGGAGTTCGCCTTTACTCATAATCGGATATGCAGAGATGATGTCGTAGAATGGCGCAAGTTGAAACCGCCCACCCTGACCGAGATGGATACTAAAATTCTTTGCATGTCCGTCTGGCGCGGCCATCAGCCAGAAAAGCACTTGTGACCGCATGAACTCAGTTCGATCTTCTTGTGAGTTCGTTGATTGAAGCAGTACATTCATTATGTCAGCGATCCCCGGGCCTCCATCAGATTCATATTTTTGACCAGGGCTATAATCAAGCGCTTGGCATAAGTCCTCCTGAGGGCGCCTGATTAACCAAGTGCCATCCGAAGACCATCGTCTGTCGAATCTTTCAACTATCAGTACCTTTACGTCTTTAAAAACCCCAATACTTGCCTCTGGAACCCGGAGTCCAAAAGCGTTTGCGATTTTTAGGCATAACCATTCGTTTTCAACGCTATCCCGCAGGTCTATTCCAGCTTGTTCAAGCCGACCTATTGGAAGTTTAAATATGTGACTCGTCGGTGTTGTTCCATACGGACGCTGCCATTTTTGTTCATGCCATAAAAACGCACTTTTCTGTTGCTGACCTGCTAGTGAGATTCGAAACTCATCTTCTTCGGGTGTCATGCCGAGGGGGTGCTGTCTGTAAGATTTGAGTATTTCGGCAATTTCCCTATCACTTACTGCCTTGGCACAAACCTGCCTTACAGTGGGGGCTGGCCAGGAACCCACTAGTTGGATGGCACCAATGCAATCTGCGCCAGCTTCTGCCAAAAGATCAAATGCATCAATGCTGTCGGCCTTAAGTCGTGCCTGCATGCGATCGCGGATCTGCGCGTTATCAGGGAGTAGGTTATCGAAGAACCTGTATATTGTGTCGCCGCGATAGACGCTCGATGACAAGGGGATCGACAAGGATAATGGAACCGCTGTATCAGATTCCAGCCATGCCGTTTCGTATTTAAACTCCAGAACTCCTAGTGATTTCGTGAGTTGCCCCACTAACTGTCCATTCATTAGCAAACTTAGTACTTTAGATTGGCGTTTACGACCCACTAGTTTTCCCAAATGAGTTTTCCCAAATGTCTTCCCAGTGAGTTTCTTTCGACCCGATAGGCTGTACCAGTAGCTCAAGTTGCAATGCACTAATGAGTTTTAGCAATGTGTCAATTTTGACGTCTCTTTCCCCCCTCTCAACTTCTGAAATGGTTGGTTGATGCACTCCAACCATTTTCCCGGCTAACGCTTGCGTCAAGCCCATGGACTTTCTTCTGTCTCTGATTATCCGTCCTAGAGCCTTCGCAGAGCTTATAGGTTTCATCTTGCTCACTATTTGGTACTCCTAAAAAATATACTCTAAACGTTATAAAGAGATATTATACCCTAAACGATATAAATCGATAATATACTCTACTCAGTATAAAATAGCAATATATCCTGTACGTTATAAATAGGGAAAAGACGACTGGGTAATCAATACAATTACCACATCTGTGTACAGCCGATAGAGGCGCCGTTTCGAGACGGCTTGGTCCGAAAGGTAATGCTACCGCTAAAAATCTATTCCGGCTTTTCAAGCTTTGTCAGGAACGTGAAGGAATCCATTCTGCAAGCGAGTTGTTGCGCGCAGCCTAGTGCAACCGGCCCTTTTGATTCATTGACCGACTTGCCGATTGATTGAAGCTTACAAAACTATCAAGCAACGTCGACTTGCGCACCAGGTAGTTTTCCGGGAACAACTTACCCGACTTCAGCTTGAACTCTGCCAAGCCAAAGAAAACGGCAAAGCGATCCATCGAACGCACGAAGTAGCAATGGCTGGCCTCCTCCTCGGCGGTGCTATATACAGCCTCAGAAAACATATCAAGCGTCATTGGAAAGGCCTCCAGAAACTTGTCTTCATAGAACTGCTGGGGTCGCTGAACGTCACCAAAAGCGGCAAGCAGAAAAAGCGTATAGAGGAAGGAGTGCTGAATTATCCCGGCCTCCGGATATCCATCCCTGTAGCCCCAGTTGAATTTTGTGGTGTACGCCTTAAAAAGCTCGAAATAGATATGACCATAATCTTCCAAAACGAGCATTTTTTTGCATTTTTGGGTCAAGACAAATTTGCCGCGATATTTGCGGAGGTTACGCTGGTCCATTCGCTGTTGAGCAAACGCATTGAGATCTTCCAGTGACGAAAAAGGCTGCTCCGCTGCGGTCTCGGAAATTTCGTCTGCAATAGCCTGCGCGAAACTCTGCTTTGCGAGGCAACATTGTTTGAATTTTTTACCGCTCCCACAGGGACATGGATTGTTTCTTCCTGTATTCATACCTCACCCATGTTTTCCTTTATACAAAATGTAATTGCGCCTCGTCAGGCTCGCTAAAAGCATTTGCGCCCTCCAACTGAGTCTGAGCCTCTGAAAGGTCTTGGAACCGGATTGAATTGGTAAACCGCTGCAGTTTTTCAAGAAACCTAATCAAGGGTAATGGTTCAGTATTATGTGATAGGTTGCGAAGACCTAGAATGTAGTTTTCCCTGCAAACGGTGGGTACAATTATTTTCATTTGTTCAGCCGCTTGTAGTTCAGAATTCATCATTACACGCGCGATCCGCCCATTCCCGTCTTCAAATGGATGAACTTCAGCTACAAGAAACATCATATAAATTGCTCGACTTAGCGGTTCTGTCAAAACTTGTGCGATGTCAAACCCCTCAGCCAGGGTGCCTTCAACAAGTTCTGGAAGTACGAAAAGTGTGTTGCCAGCTCGATTTGAATTCTCCTTGAACTCCCCGGGACGCTTATCGATTCTTGATGCAAGTATGATCGAATGGCGACTTTTCAGTTTTTCAATAAAATCTTCTTTGGTATTCGGTGCGCGCTGCATTTCTGTGATGTCAGATACTATTCTGAAAGTCCCAAGTATGTCATGTGAATCATCTGCCCTATTTGGAATGATCTTGTTTTCGTAAACAATTTCTTTTGCTTCATCAATAAGGAATTTTGTACCTTCGATAAAGTTCGAAAAATAACTCTCAAAGAAAGCCAAATTTTGTCTGGAGTCCGGCGTTTGTTCTCCTATGTGAATCCCCTCTACTTCATGTTCCAAAAGTGCATTGCAGAGCAATTGAAATAATCGAATCCTTTCTCGATCTGCCACAAGAGCGTGCGAGTACTTTGATTTTTGCTGGCCGGGATGTTTGTGAGTAGTGAGAATTTTTGCAATCAGTTGGTCTAGACGTTTGAATTCCTGGCCAAAATTATGTTTCTGGCTAAAGTCTCTAGCTTCATCTCTTAGTTTGTTGATTCCTTTGGGGCCGTCGATTCCTCGGGTGCGGATTATTCGCTCTATGCGATCTTCAGCCTCTTCGTCTGAAAACCCTTTAGAGATTGCTTCTTTGTGAGTTCGCGTTAATGACATTGCATTTAACCAGGATCGCGCTTCTGACGCCCAATAAAGTGTCTCCAGGAATGGAGTGTCGCCTTCCGTCGGTTCCAGATTTTTTATAAGTTTGATTTTAAAGCCTGGTATGTCGTCGATTGTTCGCTTGTACTTGTAGGAAAGAAATACTGTTCCATCAGTTTCAGGCTTGCCGAGAATTCTTGTTCGGAAATCTACGATGGCTTCTGGTACTTGGTGTGCAATGATTGACCAAATGTTCCTTCGAGCAATCATTTCCAAAGGATCAACTAGGTTTTCTGTATAGACCCCCCGAGTAATTTGGCGGATCTCTCCTGAATTCAGCTTATCTTCAATTTCCCTGGGTTTCGGACCTTTGACCGAAGATAAGAGTAGTTCATTTTTTTTTGTGAAAACGTCGATCATGACCTTAGTAAATTTCTCTTAGAGAAGGGAACTGAAGAGTATTTTACCTTTATAGCTAACTTTAGGAAAGTAAATTATCCTAAAATGAGTATATTATCCTAAAAGTAGGTAGTTTCCTTTAAAAAATAAGGCAAAAGTGAATAGATTATCTTTAGGTTAAAGAGAACTGCAGTCCCCAATCAGGTTATCCTCACACCCAACCCCAGAGCAAACACCCATGGCTTCAAGTTCCAAAATCTGCAAACTAAAAATCTCCCTATCGGACATCGATCGAAACCACTACGACACCCTCAACCTAACCGTTGCCCAGCACCCATCGGAAACCACCGAGCGAATGATGGTTGGGAATCATTTACCAAGGGGCTGAGTGCCGTGGATGAGCCGGATATCTGGGCCCGATCACTGGATGATCAACTGTTGTTGTGGATCGATGTTGGGGAACCGGCACCCGACCGGATCAAAAAGGCCAGCCGCATTGCAAAGGAGGTTAAAGTCCCTGGCCGCGCTATACCAACGTACGATGCCAAAGCATATCCAATGGAACTGCAAAGCAGTTATCCACACCAATTGGCAGACAGCTTGTCCCTGAGTAGAGCAAAATCCCTCCCTTGAATTGGCTTCCCGCCTGTGCGGCTAATTTGCGCAAGCCTGCACCGTCTTTTTTGCCCAATGAGGCCGTTCGCTTAACTTCAACACCCCAGACGTTTCGACCCTGTTCAATTACCAGATCCACTTCTACCTTTTCCTTGTCGCGGTAATGAGAAAAAACAAGGTCATCCTCCAGCCAACCCGCCTGGCAGATCAGCTGTTGCACAACAAAACTTTCCAGCACAGCACCAAAATCTGTGCTGTGTGATACCCAATCGCCTATATTCAGGCGGTTTAACATGGCCGCCAGTCCAGAATCAACAACATGGATTTTTGGTGTCCTGATTAGACGCTTGGCCCTGTTCCTGTGCCAGGCTGGTAAGCGGCGCACCAGGAAAAGTCGCTCCAATATGGTAATGTACTTTTCAGTGGTCTCGCGATCCAAACCCAACTCCTTGGATACGTTACTCACGTTTAACAAGTTACCTGTGCGCAACGCTAGTAATTCCATCAATCGTACCAGTTCAGCTTCTTTGTGGATTGAGGCAATGTCCTGCACATCGCGTTGAATGATTGCGCTCAGGTACTGCCGAAACCACCTTCGTGCACCGGTTTCGCTGCGTGTATTTGGTTCAGGATAGCCACCCTGGCAAATAGCCTCGGGAACACCCTGCACGACTCCAGCATTTGAGGATATTCGGGTTTTAATCTCTCCGTTCAGAAATGCTTTAAGCAGACTCTTCTCTCCACCGTGCTTTTCCAGTTCGGACAAGGGGTGTAGATGGATCACCTCGATTCTGCCCGCGAGCGATTCCTGTACTCGAGGAAGCAGTAGCAGGTTGGCCGAACCGGTTAGGAGGAATTGACCAGGGGTTCGCTGTTGATCTACAGACAATTTAATCGCTGGCAACAATTCGGGAACACGCTGCACTTCATCCAGGATTACGTTTTTCGGCAGGCCTTGTACAAATCCGAGCGGGTCATTGCTGGCGGCGTTCAGAAGGTTCTGATCATCAAAGCTGATGTAATTCCGTTTAGGTTCCAAACGTTGCACCAAAGTGGTCTTGCCCACTTGACGCGGCCCCAGCACACACACCACAGGTGTATCTGCCAAAGCGACCTTCAATGCAGGTTCAATATAACGTGGATAGAATTTCATCGGATTTTACACCTGACCAATTGCAGATCATTGTGCCGACTAATTGCGGAATAGTCAATTGACTAATTGCGGACTATCGCTAAATGAAGGGAGGCTCACAGTGCTTAGGCATAGAAGCTATCAGACTCTTCTCAGTTTTCTATTCGGAAAGGTTTAGATATATTTCACCGGGAAGACGAATGCGGTTCCGGCACAAAATTAATTTCCAGCTTATAGCCCACTGCGCTGGCATAGCGCTCAATGGTGGACAGAGTGGGAGAGATTTTTGAGTTGAGGTTTTCCAGCCTGGAAATATTACTTTTCTGGGTTTTCAAAGCATCAGCCATTTGCTCCTGCGTAAACCCTGCAGCAAGTCTTATGGCAATCAATTTTCTGCGTAGCTCGTGTGCCGGCGCCAGTCTGTCATAATCGGCCTTTACACTTGGTAGGGTTAATGCCTCTTTCTTGAAATCTTCAAATGAGGGTCTGGTCATTTTGATACTTCCTTCATCCGTTTTTGAGCCAGTCTGATTTCCTTAATTGGTGTTTTTCGTGACTTTTTGACGAAAACATTCACAATCACCAACTCCCGGCGTGGCAAGACACAATACAACGCACGCCCAATCCCCTCTTTACCCTGTGCGCGCACTTCATATAGCCCCTTACTCACTGACCGTACATGGGGCATGCCAATGTGGGGTCCGAACTCTTTTAGGAGTTCCAATGAACGGAGAAAATTCGCAAGAATGCCTTTTGGGAAAGCCAGTGCTTGTGATCTGACCTTCTCATTAAAGAAGGTGATTCTCCAACTCATATTGCGCAGTTATCATATATGATAACATCGAAATGTGTCATTACAACCCCCCTTTACCGGTTCCAGTTCACCGTTTACAAGTATGGCTAGACCTTAAAACTGGTAGAAGAGGAAAGCGGTGGGGCTATTTGTAGGAAATTGTCGTCGAGCTTCTATAGCGAGAAAGGCAAAAAATACCCCAAGTGTATTGATGGCGCATGCGCTTGTCCGCCTGAGGATTGCGGTGGAGTTCATGGCTACTACCATCTGCTGGAGGTGCTCGCAGACCCAAGCGACGAGGAACACGAGAGCATGCTTGAGTGGCTGGGTGGAAAGTACGATTCAGAAAAGTTCGCAGCCGGGAAAGTTAAATTTGATAACCCGGCGAAACGTTGGAAGCGAGCATTTTCATAGAGCCGAAAATCTAAAAGAGATAGATGACACCTACAATTCTATTTCCCCTGCAGGATGGAAATATCAGATGATTGGGAAACCGGAAAAAGGCTAAAAGGCAGCTTGGGTTACGACAGGGGATGCCAGATACCACAATAGTACGACCTGTGAAGTCTAATGTGACCACTGCCACGATTGCACCGAAATGATCACAGGATTCCTCCATTCCAGCCTAGGCCGCGCTGATTCAAGCTTGGCTTCATGCCGTATCACGCTAAACCTTCGGATGATTTAATCAGAACAGAGCATGGCTACCCGGTGCTCACCTCACAAGAATATGGATTGAGGAATTGTCTCCTCCAAAGTCGCTTTTTGTCCACTTCGCTGAGGCTGGCTTCCTCACAAATGCTGTCCCAGTGTTTTTCGATACCGGTTTTCTGCATTTCAAATATCGTGCGTGCTTGCTCCTTGGAGAGCAAGAAATTATGCGCTGTTTCAAGGCATGTTCTTAGCTGACTGAGATTTTTGTCACCTGTAATCAACATTGCTTGTGAGGCTTCATTGCCTGCCCGTCCTTGTGGGCATATATCGTAGGCAGGTGTCAGGGTTAATTCATTGCCATCCCAGAAGGCGGTGTGGTTCCGGGCGTGGTCATCAGTGTTACCGCTCAGGATGTTAAAGACCAGACGAGAGAATAGCTCTCTTAGCGTATCTTTTGGGTCAGTGAAGCGATGCCGGATTATTTCAGCAAAATCCACATAACTGGCATAGCGGGCCATCACCTCATCAAGCCCAAAAAGTGTCAGAGCAGAAACCATAGATTTGCGTGACCATCCTTGTGCCATTTTTACACGGTCAAAACGCTCGATGAGCAAGACATCTCGTTTGGCAGCGATTTCCAATTTCACCGGAGCGACATTAAGGCCGACAAGTGCAGCCAGTCTCATGGCAATGAATTCGGCCTTTATCACGCTATAAAGGTCCGTGCTGGAAGAGAATTTGGCGACAAATTTTCGGCCTTTGCTTTCGATCAGTGCCTTAGGGCGTGCGCCGCCAATGGCAGTGCCATGGTAAAGGGCCATGTCGAGTTCTGTGGTGAGCGGGACACCTTTTTCAACCCGTTCGGCAGAACTTAACAACTCTTCGAGCGATACATTGCCTGAAGTGCGTGCCTCATAGTTGGTCGGCGAGCGTTGAAAATCCAGCGCGCCAATGCGGTCCGAACCAGATTCTAAGAGGTAGGTCAGCTCATCCAACTCGGCCGTATCGGCACCCATTCCCTTAAGGCCAAGCTTTCCATTGATAATTACGCGACGTCCCCAGGTATCCGGCGCGGCGTCGCGAATTGAGCCAGGCATGCTCAGCCCATCCGGTAAGGGCAAAATCCCGGATTTTAGGGGCAACTCAGGTTCGTAAATCGAAACAGCCCGTTTCGTATCATTGATTCTCTCAAGGTAACTCCTACCGTAATTAAATAGGAGGTTGCCGTTACTGGTTTGGAGCTTGCCAGCGACAACCGGCTCGGTTTCATCTGGCAGCCATATCCAGACAAAGGCTTCTTTGTAACTTTGCTTAGAAGTCATCATCTAGCGCTTCTTTCCTGGCGCGGATGCGCTGTGGCAATAGGGCTATCCTGTCTCTGGTGTGCTCGATGTTCTTCGCCAGAGTTGGTTTGGGAGATTCAAATAGCTTGACGCCGACAAGTGTGGCTACTTCGAGAACCGACCCCATTACACAGTTCATTTTCCCATCTTCAATTTTTTGTAAAGTCGATCTGGAAATTCCCGCTCGACCAGCGAGATCCAGCTCTGACCATCTGCGTTTCTTACGGCCAAGCTTTATCTGGCCGCCAAGCAACGTGGCGGCCTCTAAAGCGTATCTGGAATATGTTTTCTTCTTCGGCATATGATAAAAGTAGCAGATAAAATCAATTTCGTCAATAAAATGACCTATCTAACGGTCAATAAACTATTTAAAGACTATTATAACGGTCATCTATATAAAAACTCCCATACTGCCATTGCTCTTAAGATAAATGATGATGTTCTGGTTAATAAGAAGTTGAAAACCATAAAGGCGCTAAAAAATGTCGTTGCTGCAACAATCTAATTAAACGGCAAAGCGATCCAACCCTGATAAAACCACCCGGCCTTTGTAGATATCGGAATGGCTATAGACAATCCTGCTCTGAGTACACATTCAGCAGGAAGGACGAGGTTGCGGGGTATCTGATAGCGATAATTTCAGCACCGATAAAACACCTGATTTCTATGTAGATTGTTCGGCCATAGGCATAATCATTTGGGGCTTAGCTTTTTCCAGTTGCGATATTTCTAACCAGAGTAACAACTTGATCTTGTAGTTGACCGGGTATGTTTTGACGCAGCTGTTCGGCACTGAAAAAGGTCTCTAACCCGTCTAACAAGGAGATGATCATTGCAGCCCTTGTCCGTTTGGTATCACTATCGGCCGAGGGGTCAAACCGGCCGACTTCGTCACTGATCTTTTCCCAAAAAGATGCATAAGCCTCTCCATATTGCTGTTTCAAAGAGGGGTCTTGCACACTTAAAGCCCACAGTTGATCAAATGCGCTGTTCATTTGCTCGTCCTGGTAATTGGCAAATAGCTGGTGAATGGCCGCCTTGTCTTCACTTGTTCCTATCGAGTTAACCAAATTCCAAATCATGCGATGGTATGTATCAATCGACTGATCCATAAGAGCGCTGACTAACTCTGTTTTCGTAGGGTAATGATACTGGAGCGAGGCGAGCTTCATTCCTGATTTTTCCGCCAAATTACGCATTGTGAGACGGTAGTGCCCCTCTGCAACCAGGATATGGCGAGCGATTTGTAAGATGGCATCTTTGCGTGTGAGTGTTTTATGCGCCATAGGTGTGTTTCAAACCAGGTTACCTGTCAATTGACAGGTGATGTTTCACAGAGTAAACTCTGCTAAACTTTTGAAAATTTGGGTAAAAATGAATAACGCTATAAATCAAAGCATCATCGATCTCGATACTTTATTAGAAAACCATCGAGATGGTTATTCGCTCGAACGGCCATTTTATACTGATTCAACTGTTTTTGAGGAAGAATACAAGCATATCTTCTCACGTCAGTGGCAATATGCTGATCATATCAACAGAATTCCCAACAAGGGAGATTACTTTCTGTTTACTATAGCTGGCGAGCAAATCATTGTCATCCGCGGTGAAGGGGAAACGGTTCACGCTCATTTTAATGTCTGTCGGCATCGTGGTTCACGCGTTTGCCTTAAGGCTGAAGGGAATGCAAAACGGCTGACATGCCCCTACCATGCCTGGTCTTATCGGATTGATGGCAGCCTGGCGAATGCGCGGGCGGTGTCTGCCGATTTTGATAAAGCTAATTTTAGTTTGCGCTCATGCCAAGTTCGCATACTTGAAGGGCTGATTTTTATCAACCTAACGGCCCAAGAGGATGCTGCGGCTAAAGATGTCCCTGATTTTGACGAGATAACGGCCAATCTGCGGCCGTGGATTGAGCGGGCAAATCTGCGCCACACAAAAATTATCGATCACAAGCTATACCCGTCACACGTGAATTGGAAAATCGCCATTGAAAATTATTTTGAGTGCTATCACTGCATTACATCGCACCCTGAGCTGTGTAAGGTTCAGTTACACACCTTGCGTGATGCGCACGTCACAGAAAAAGCACATAAAGAGTTTGATGGCCACAACAAAGATTGGGAAAAGCAGGCACAAGCATTGGGGCATAAATTCGGCTCTGAACAATGGGGTGACAGTTTGCCAGATGGCGACAATTACCGTTCACAAATGCACTATGCCGAGCGAATGTTAGTCCATCACGATTTAGAGTCAGCTTATGAGCAATTACCTGGCGGCGGCGCAGTTGGGTCTACGAAGTTGCTGGGCAGCTATGCGGCCGATGACAAAGGGCAGGTCGATTGGGGCATCATGCCGTCAGTCTTTTTCTACACCAGCTGCACTTCGAGCGTTATTTTCAGACTCACGCCGATTAGTCCGACATTAACTGAAATGTCACAAACGTGGCTGGTGCATGAAGATGCGGTTGAAGGGGTCGATTACGACACTAAAAAGATTACCTGGATCGATGAAGTGACATTGGAACAGGATGAAGAAATTGTCCGTAATACACAGGCGGGGGTGAGTTCGCGCGTCTATGTACCTGGCCCTTACGCAGAGCTTGAAGGGGCGATTTTGCAGGTGCACGATGATTATTTGCGCTTAATGCGGCACGGCCGGGCGGTTGCCGGTCAGTAATATTCCTACTCTTATATCTGTTTGATCTTCATGATCCTGTAAAGGGTTGATGCTTGAGCTAAAATTGTTTGCACCGCGTTGACTCAGTGGACTGCCCACCGTAGAGGACACTTCCATTCTATGATTCCCGGGCCGCGCTATATCAACGTACGATGCAGCTTTCCGTGACCAATACAGGTTTAAAAGATGAATGGGTAATTAATACGATTATGCTGGCAGGGATATAGGCAAAAGCTGAGTAGATTAAAACCCATGTTTGTTTCATGCAAAATGTAATTGTGCCTCGTCGGGTTCGCTAAAAGCATTTGCGCCCTCCAACTGAGTCTGAGCCTTTGAAAGGTCCTGGAACTCCCCGGGACGCTTATCGATTCTTGATGCAAGTATGTCGTGTGAATCATCTGCCCTATTTGGAATGATTTTGTTTTCGTCAACAATTTCCTTTGCTTCATCAATAAGGAATTTTGTCTGGAGTCCGGCGTTTGTTTTCCTATGTGAATCCCCTCTATTTCATGCTCCAAAAGTGCATTGCAGAGCAATTGAAATAATCGAATTCTTTCTTGATCTGCCACAAGAGCGTGCGAGTACTTTAAATGGAATGTCGCCTTCCGTTGGTTCCAGTTTCTTTATAAGTTTGATTTTAAGGCCTGGCCAACTATTGTTGCCGATGCGTCCGAAGATGACGCCTTAATGATTTACGATGTTATGAACAATATGGCGCCCTACCTGAATGAAACCTATGCAATCATGGAGAATGGCAATTTGAGCAAAGCCGCCGATGAGATTATTGATGTCATTGAGAAAGAGTTGGGTCGGTGAAAATATAAGATAGGGGTCGAACAGCAGTTTCTACTCATGACCTATTCTGTTGAAAATTTGGTTCTTTCGTAGATTCGATCAAATTCCGCAAGTTGAGCGTATACATTGCATTGCTTTTATTTAGTCACGTTTCCGCGGAAACGTCCGAAAACCGAAAACCGAAAAAAAGGAATTTTTCAACAGTGAATGCGGTGGTGATGCAGGTAAAATTGCCAGTATCGAAGATCCGGTAGTGATCAGAAAGATCCGCGCAATATGGTTATCGGTTAGGATAAGCACCTGTTTCTTGATAGGGATTCCATCATGCGATTTGTGTCCGGATTTTTTCTGATTTTCACGTTGATTGTGAACGCTGTAGCCCAGGACAATGGTTCGCGGTATACCGGTGAACACTTTGCCTCGCGCAGCCCGGCGCTTGGGCGTCACGGCATGTCCGCAACATCGCACCCCATTGCCTCCCTGATCGCAATCGAAATTATGAAGAAAGGCGGCAGCGCGGTCGACGCGGCAATTGCCGCAAATGCCATGCTGGCACTGGTGGAGCCACATACCTGCGGTATCGGTGGTGACCTGTTCGCTATCGTGTGGGACCCGAAGCAGCGGAAATTAGCAGGTTACAACGGCAGCGGACGAACGCCTGCCGGGTTTGATTATAAAGCGATGCATGCGGCGATTGGCGACGATCAGGCAGTGCCGGTGTTTGGACCACTGGCGGTTTCGGTACCGGGCGCAGTCGATGGTTGGTTTGCATTACATGAGCGCTATGGAAAATTGCCGATGTCAGAACTACTTGCACCGGCAATCCAATACGCGCGTGAAGGCGTTGCCATTACCGAAGTTGATGCGGCGCTATGGGCTGAGGCATTGGTCGAATTCGAACAGCTCGATTTGCCAGCCTCGCAACTTGCCGAACTACGGCGTATTTATCAGGTCGAGGGCAAGCCACCCGTTCAGGGAGAGATATTTCGAAATCCGGATCTCGCCGACAGCTACCAACGCCTGGCAGATGGCGGGCGTGACAGCTTCTACCAGGGCGAAACCGGAGCCCGCATTGTCGAGGCAATCCATGCTGCGGGCGGTCATCTTCAAATGCAGGACTTTCGCTCGCACAAAGGGGAATGGGTAACACCGGTTTCGGTTAACTATCGTGGCTACGATGTGTTTGAACTTCCTCCGAACTCGCAAGGCATCGCCGCCCTGCAAATGCTGAATATCCTGGAGGGCTTTCCCATCAAAGAACTCAGCCGCCAAAGCAGCGAATTCTGGCACTACCTGTTTGAAGCAAAGAAGCTCGCCTACGAAGACAGAGCAAAATTTTACGCCGATCCCGCGTTTGCGCAGCCACCGCTCGAATGGCTATTGTCAGACGAATACGCCGACCAGCGACGCGCATTGATCAGCGCAGATAAGGCTGCACAGGAATTGCCCGCCGGCAGCCCGCCGCAGCATGGGGACACCACTTTTCTGGTTACGGCAGACAAGGACGGAATGATGGTGTCGCTGATTCAAAGCAACTACTGGGAATTCGGTAGCGGTCTGGTCGCAGCGGGCACTGGATTCGCTTTGCAGAACCGCGGCTCTTCCTTTTCCATGGATCAGAGTCATGCCAACGTTTACGCCGCAGGCAAACGCCCGTTCCATACTCTTATTCCCGCTTTCATGATGAAAGACGGTGAGCCTGTGTTGGCCTTTGGCGTGATGGGCGGTTACCTGCAGCCGCAGGCGCATGTGCAGATCCTCGTCAACCTGATTGACTTTGGCATGAACGTACAGGAAGCCGGTGATGCTGCACGCGGCGTACATTCAGGTGCGTCCCAACCCGTCGGCGGTAAAATGCAGGATGGCGGGACCATCTACCTCGAAGCTGGCGTGTCGGCAGAAGCCGTGCAGGGGCTCAGAGACAGCGGCCATACCGTGGTCCAAGGTGAGCGCCGCTATGTCGGTGCTTACGGCGGTTACCAGGCGATCTGGCGCGACCCGATCACAGGGGTTTATTGGGGCGCAACCGAAATGCGTTATGACGGAGCCGCTATCGGTTATTGAACAGCCGGCTCATACTGCGCTGACTCAGATGCTCGATGAAATGCGTGAGGATCGATCCGACGTTGATGTGATCCGGGCGGAACAGCATCCTGGCCTGCACAATGACCCCACAGGACAGAGGACATCTCACGCAGCCTTATCATTAAAAACCAGTTGCACTTCCAGGTGAGGGTGAGCGCCAATTGTTGCAGCTGCATTCTCCCACAATGAAAATATCTCCTTTACATGAAATCTAAAACCAGATAAACGGTCAGCAAAACTGCAACCCACAGGACCATACTGCCGATTGGCCAGGTCCGCGCCAGCGTGCCTTGCGGGCCGTGAGTCCGTGCCAGACCAGATAAAAGCCGTGTCGAAACACGGTTCAGTCCGTTGTTCAGGTGGCTGCCGATGATCATAAGCACACGCTGCACGTAGCGATACGTGCCCGGAATCAGTTTGCGATAAACCCATTCAGCGTCGAGATTGACTGATGGAACTTCCGCTGGATAACGACCGCTGCGATGCAGGAAGACGACTGCAAGAGTGGCGAACATCAGCAACTGTAGCTGGGTCAACACATGTGTCATGTCGTATGGTGAATACGGTGCATCGTAGGGCAGTAGGTTATACAGCAAGCTCGGGAACACACCGATCACCACACACAGCACCGCGGCGATACTCATTGCAGCCAACATATTGACTGGCGCCTCGCGGGCCGGAATATTCTGGTCGTGGGCAAAAAATGCGAAGTACGGAATCTTGATACCGGCATGTTCCAGCACACCCGCGGAGGCGAACAGCATAAACATCCAGACCACGCTGTGGCCTTCCTGTATTAAAGCCGACATGATCATGGACTTGCTGATGAAAGCGGAAAACAGTGGGAACGCTGAAATCGTCAAGGCGCCGACGATACACAGGGTGGCGGTTACTGGCATCTTTTTGTAGAGACCACCGAGATCGGATGCCTTGGTGCGGCCGGTCACATACATGACTGCTCCCATGGACATGAACAACAAACCTTTGAAAAGAACATCGTTAAAGGCATGGCTAACAGCACCGTTGAGTGCCAAAGCAGTACCGACGCCGATGCCACACACCATGAAACCAAGCTGGTTAATCATGGAGTAAGCCAGCACGCGTCTCAGATCGTTTTCGATAACGGCAAAAAAGATCGGGTAGCAGGCCATAAACGCGCCGATATAAATCAATATTTCGGTTCCGGGAAAGCCGCGAGCCATGGCGTAGACAGCCACCTTGGTGGTAAAGCAGCAAAGGAATACGGTACCGGTTGCAGTGGATGCCGGGTAACCATCGGTGATCCAGTTGTGTAAAAAGGGAAAACCACATTTGATGCCGAAGGCGAAGAAGATCAGCCAGGCGCCGGGAGCATCGAGTCCGATTTGCTCGAATATCAGGCTACCAGTAGCAAGCCAGTACCAGAGCGCGCCTGCCATCAGTAAAACACCCGAAAGCACCTGGAACAACAGGTAGCGGATACCGACAGCAACCGAGCGTTCGTCGCGTGCGGCCCAGATCAGAAATGCTGAACTTAAGCCGAGAATTTCCCAGAAAATAAACAGGGTGAACAAATCGCCGGCGAATACTGCACCGATTGCGCTGCCCGCGTAAAGCAAACCAGATACGTGCTGCAGGCTGTCTTTAAGATGCAAAGAAAACAGCACAGTGATGAACGCGCCGATGTGGAAGATATAGCCGAATATCAGGCTCAGTTCGTCTACGCGATATGGCATCAGCGACAAATTCATGAACTGAAATTCAACAACAGTACCGGTTTCCACACCGAGCAGTTGCAGACCACCAATAACCGGCGCGGCCAGCATGATTACCGAGCGCAGTGTACCTTTAGTAACCCCCGCCAAAACGGCGGCGATAAGGAAGGGTAAAAAGGGGTGGAACTCAAACGGCATTGTCATCGTCCCCATTAACGGTATCGTCATCGTCCCCGGCGTAATAGTCTTCGTCGCGGCCGACCCACTTGCGCAGCGCCTTGGCCAGTTCTACCAGCCCCACCAGTGCAGCAAAGCCGTAAAAGGCGTAGAACGCGGGTATCTCCTCGACCGGTAAATAGGTATGCCGGTCCACTATCAGGTCTGCAATAATCAGCAATCCACAGATAATATAGAGCGCGTAGCGGATTCTTTGCTGAATTGCAGGTTTGTCTGCCCAGCCTGGTTTGTTGTCATCTGATGTCTGCATAATAACCTCTCATCAACGCACCGCCATCGACGCCAGTTCGTACCAGAACTGTGGAAAGAAAAAGAGCGCAACACACATTACCGAAGTAATTGAAATTGCAATTAAACACAGCAGCGGTGCTTCCTGGATGCCTGCCGTCTGGTCCGTGTTGCCCTTGGCGAAAAATGCACGCAACGGAATCGGTAGCAAATAGGCAATGTTAAGCAAGGAGCTGATCAGCAGGGTAGCCAGCAAGACTAACTGATGCGTCTCAAGAGTAGCCTGTAGCAAATACCATTTGCTCCACATACCACCGGTTGGTGGCAAGCCAATGATGCTCAGTGCGCCCAGCGTGAATGCAGCAAAGGTCACAGGCATACGACGACCGAGGCCATCGAGTTGGCTGATTTGAGTTTTGTGTGCCGCCACCAGAATCGCACCGGCAGCGAAGAACAAGGTAATCTTGCCGAACGCGTGCATGACAATATGCAAGCTACCCCCAAGAATACCTGTCACGCCGAGCAGTGCCCCGAGGGTGATATAGCCAAGCTGGCTAATCGTAGAGTACGCCAGTCGCGCCTTCAGATTATTCTTTGTCATAGCGACCAGCGATGCCAGCAGAATTGACGCTGCGACGAGGTATGACAAAAACTCCGTAACGGGTAGTCCCAGAATGAGTTCCGGCCCGAATATATAAAGTGAGACTTTCAATA
>Ga0105054_10003117_pt1 | contig 26017 bp, 14 predicted proteins | sample BON02_FD_78091 | JGI IMG/M metagenome (GOLD analysis project Ga0105054, IMG submission 78091) | Freshwater microbial communities from Lake Bonney liftoff mats and glacier meltwater in Antarctica - BON-02 (megahit assembly) | ecosystem: Environmental > Aquatic > Freshwater > Ice > Glacier...
AGCAGGTGCGGCCGCGGGGGCACCCGCTCGCCATCCGCCGGCTGGGTCAGCGAGAACAGCGTGGCCGCGTCCATGCTCACGCCCGGCGCGCCCGCGTCCGTGTCCGTGCGCCAGGGGTCGCTGCCGACCGCGTCGTCGCTTGCATGTCGGTGCCGCCGCAGTGCCGCGGAGAGGGCGGCGCGAGAGAGCGATAGGAGGCGGTCGGCGGCCGCCATCCTTCCCACGGCCTCCTCGCCACGCGCTCGTCGCCGCCCTGCCCCTCCCGCCCCCCGAAACGGCCCCGCCCCCCCCCCCTTCACCTCGGCAGCGTCTCCCAGGGCGACTCGAGCATCGCGAACGCCCGGAACTCCTGCGTCAGCTCCACGGGCTCGGAGACCACCCGCTTGCGCGCGAAATCGTAGCGCACCTCGGTGTACCCCGAGAGAGGGAAATCCTTCCGGAGCGGGTGGCCCGTGAATCCGTAGTCGGTCAGGATGCGGCGCAGGTCCGGGTGCCCGCTGAAGAAGACGCCGAACATGTCGTAGGCCTCGCGCTCGAACCAGTTGGCGGCCGGGTAGAGGCGCTCGAGCGAGGGGACGGGCGTCAGCTCGTCGACGGGCACCTTGATGCGCAGCCGCTGGTTCCACCGGGGGGACAAGAGGTGGTAGACGACCTCGAATCGCGCCGGCCGGTCGGGGAAGTCGACGGCCGTCACGTCGATCAGGCACTTCATCTGCGTGTGCACGTGGTCGCGCAGGAAGCGGACGAGCGGCAGCAGGTTGTCCGGCGTGGTGTAGAGCGTGCTCTCGACCTTGTCCTGCGCGGACTGGGCGGGGCCGGCGACGGCCATTGTGACCCACGCGGGGCAGGCCTTGGCGACGTACTCGGACATGGAGCCGAACGAGTTGTCGAGGAGGTCGTTGCGCAGGTCGTACACGCGGCCCTCGAGCTTGCGGGCGTACATGAGGGACATGGCGCGGCGCTGCTGCGGCTGGGGCGGGGGCTGCTGCTGGCCTGATGTTGCTTGGCCGGCGGGCGAGGCGGACGAGGCGGACGCCGGCGGCGCGCCGGCGGCGGCGAGCGCGGCGAGCGCGGCGGCGCTCCCCTGCTGCTGCTGCGGCTCGCCGCGGCGCGCCGCCGCCGCGGCGCGGCGCGCGAGCGCGCGGCCGCCACCACCGCGCAGCATGGTGTCGATGGCGGGGGGGTGTTGCAAAGGCGCTCGTGCGTTTCTGTGATCTGTGGGGGGGGGAGCGTTTGTTGTGGGCTTCCTGAATCGTCCAACTTTGGCTCTGCTGCAGCTGCGCGTATGGTGGTGTGACGGTGGAAGCACGGGAGGGGTCGTGACAGGGTCCTGGTGATTGTGGCTTGTGTTGGGTTGTCGTGTACGTTTGCATTTCAGGAGGGGGACGAGGAGAGGAGGAGAAAGAAAGCAGAAGAGAAGAACAAGAGCCCTTCGGACACCAAAACCACGCACGTGCTCAAACGCACTCGACCTGTACCACCAATTCCTCGACCACCGCGAGACCTCAGAGGAAATCAGCGACCACAAAATCAAAACAAAAACAGTCACGACATTGGCCCCATCACACCCACTCGCGCCCAAGGAGGTGGATGGCGCGCGCCGCCGAGGAAGACGGACGAGGACCGAACCACGGAGGAGAGCACGACGAGGAGGAGCCGCCTGCACCGCTACCGCCCCAAGAAAGCGACTCGACGCGCTATCTGTGGCGCGACGCCGACGCGGACGACGACGCCCGCCGCGCGACCGCGGCGCCCTCCCGCGCAGGCGGCGGCGGCGTCGACGCCGACGCAGACGCAGCCTCCGCCGCCGCCCCGTCGCCGCGCCCGCGCGTCGACTTTGACCCGTGGCGCATCGAGGCCGAGCGCGCGCGCGAGGTCCGCGAGCGCCAGCGCCGCGTCCCGCTGTCCCAGCGCGCGCTCGTCCGCGCGCTGCTGTGGCTGCACGCGACGGCGGCGTTGCTCGCGTCGAGCGCGGGCGCCGCCGCGCTCCTTCTCGCCACCGGCCGCCTGTTGCTGCGCCACGACGGCGGCCTCGCGTGCTACAGCTCGGCCGACCCGGCCAGTCTCGCCGTGTGCGAGGTCGCGACGGGCCTCGGCGCGCTGTCGGCGCTCTTCTGGGCCGGGTTCGTTTTGCACTTTCTCGCTGAGGCGGCCACCGCCGGCGGCCTCGGGTGTGGCGCCGTGCGGCCGCGCTACGGCCAGATGGCCTTCGAGGCCGTCATGGGCCTGGCGTGGGGCGCGGTGGCCGCGGGCGCGACCGCCCGTAGGCCTGAGGCAGACGCGCGCGGCACGGCGTTTCCCCGGGCGCGGGGGGCGCTCGCGGGCCTGGCCGTCGCCGCCGCGCCGCTGTTCCTGCTGGCGGCCGCGTGCGACGTGGCGCTCGTCTTCCTGCTCTCCGTCGGGTACGATTCGGGCGCGCTGCAGCGCGCGGGCGGGATCTTCGGCGTGATGTTCACGTCGGCTCGTGGCGGCGGCGGCAGGAGGAGAGGAGGAGCGGGGGGGCCGGGCGAGGAGGCGGCGGCAGCGGCGGCGGGAGGGGCGGCAGCGGCGGCGGCGGCGGGAGGGGCGGCGGCGGCGGCGGCGGGACCGCCCCTGGTCGCGGCCGAAAAGGCCCCGCCGGGGCTGCGGTGGGTCGTGTGGGCGCCCGTGGGCGGGGCGGCCGCGCGCCCGCGGCCGCAGAGCGCCGGCTCCACTTTTGAGATGTTTTGACGAGCCCCGCAGGCGCGATGGACGCGCGCGCGCCTTGCAGGCGGCGCCTTCTTCTCCCGCCCCCCACGCCACCCCTTTTTGCGCTCTCGGCGAGACTGTAATTGTTTTTTTACGCGCGTAACAAGGCGTCTGGTCTACTAAGCGAATCGATTCGGGTCCTTGCTTTGTTTGTTTGATGGCGGCGGGGGGGCGACGACGGGCGCGCGCGCCTCCACAATCCTCCAAAGGCACGGCGGCTCTCGCCTCTGTGTCCCGCGGCGGCGCCATCTGTCGCGCAACGCGAGAGGTACGCCGCCGCCGCCTCCCCCCGCTCAAAAAAGAGAACAACAAGGGACGACGGGGTCGCCTAGTCGTCGTAGATGCGGCACTCGTCGGCGTCGGGGTTGTCGTCGCAGTACTTGTCGAGGGGGTCCTGGGTGTTGGACTGTGGTTTCGGTTTTTGGTTTTTAGAGAGAGAGCGCGCGCGGAGGAGGGGGAGGGGGAGGGAAGGCGTGAGCGAGCGCGGACAGAGCGCGGGCGCGATGCGGAACGCGAGCGCGGGGCGGAGCGCGGGCGCGGGGGGCGAGCGCGGGCGGCGGACGGGACAAACAAAGCGGGGGGCGGAGGGTCGGTTTCCCGGCGGAGCGCCCGCCCGCCCGCCCGCCGCGGACCGACGACTGACTCACGTCCTTGGCCTTCTCGTGCGAGATGGCGGCCGAGATCTCCTCAACCTGCGGTGTTTGGAGATGTGCGTTTTGTTTGTTTGTAAGGACGACGAGAGGGATGGGTGAGCAAAAGACGACGGCGCAAGACATCTTTGCGCGCGCAGCTCGGGACGAGAGGCGTCGAGCCGGCGCGGCCGCCCCCCGCCGCTCGTCAAAACGGCGGCGGCGACCAAAGGCACCCCCGCCGCGACGACAGAGAGAGAGAGGAGGAAACACGAACGCACGTTGTCCCAGGCGGCGGCGCAGGCGCCGGTCGCGCCGTCCTTGCAGGCCTCCTCGGCCTCCTTGACGGCGGACTCGACGGCCGTCTTCTCCTGCGGCGGTTTCGGGGGTCGCATTGCGATGTGTGGCGTGTGGAGAAAGGGGGGGAGGGAGGGAGGAGGAGGGGTGAGCAAAAGGACGAAAGTGCGCCCTCCTGATGAGAGGGGCGCCTGCGAGAGCCCCGTGGCTGGCCGCTTCCGGCCGCGATGCGCGGGGTCATCCCCGGCCGCGGCGATGGGATCCGGGTCCGGGGCTAGGCGGGGGACGGGAGGGGGTGCTCCTCCTGTCTTCTGGGCGTTCCCCCCTCTCCCTCCTTTCTCTCTCGTTCTCTCTCTCTCTCTGGGGATGCCTCCTCCTGAGCGCTCCGCGCCCGTCGGCGCGAGATGCCGGCGCCCCCGCGAGATGCCGGCGGAACGGCCCGGTCCGGCGCGCGCCGGGCCGGACGTGCGGCCAGAGGGAGAGAGAGACAGACGATGAGGGAGAGGAGAGAGGAGAGGGGAGCGAAGAGCCCTTCCGCCCCGAAGAGAGAACTCACGGGCATGGTGCGGCGCACGACGACGGGGCGCACGACGGTGGCGGTGCGGGCCATCGGCTTGGCGACGGGCGCCTTGGTGACGCGGAGGGCCATGGTTGTTGTTTGGTTCGGACGATTGGTTTTTGGAAAACAAAGGAGAAGTCTACAGAGGGCGGGGGAGAAGGAGGGGGGGCTCTTTTGGGGGCCTCGGGCGAAAGCGGCAAGGAAGGAGCGGGGGGGGGGAGGGGGGGCGGCGGCGGCGGCGGGCGGGCGTCGGAGGCGGAAAAAAAGACATGATTTTTTACATCGCGCGTGGCCACGCGTGTCTCCCCCCCACATAGAGGGCGGGGGGGTCTTCGGATTCTCTAGGCGTATGGCCCCCGGTGGCCTGCAGTTTGAGGGGGGTGGCGGACGAGCGTTAGCGATCGGGTCGAGCGGCGGCAATTGTTTCTTCGGCAGCGCGACGCACAAGCGGCCGAGGGAGAAAAAAAAGCGCCAGCGGGCACGCGCAAAAACGGCCAAAAGGGGGGGAACATCGCGATCGCGTGTCAAGTGGGAAGAAACGACGAAAGCGGAGATAAGGAGAGGGGGAGAATGTCTGGTCCCAAGGGGAAGAGACGCGGCGGGAGAGATGTGCTCTTTTCGATGAACGAAAACGAGCGCGCCGGCGCCCCGCCTGTGACGGGAGTACACGAAATTTCGACGGTTTGTTTTCCTGTGCGCTCGAACAAAGGCCAATGCTGTCGGGGCACGTAAGAGTTATGAGACAGCTCGGTGAGTGTGCGGCGCCTGGTCGCCCCCTCGCGTTTTAGGAACCCGAGGGGACGGGCTGGTTTCTGGGGGGGGCGGGTGGGGGTCGGTTTCTCGCTCGATCAATCGCTCACCTTTTTTTGCGGATTTTTGATGTTGGGGTCGCTCGTTTGGTCGGTCTCGCGCGCGTGAGACGTATCGCGACTTGACGCCATATCTCAGGCGGTCGCGGGCGGCTGCACCCACACAAACTCCTCGGCGTAGGCTGAGTCGTCGCCGCCGCCGCCGTTGCCGCAGCCGTCGCCGTCCCCGCCGACGCTGGTCGCTCCTCCGCCGCCGCCGCCGCCGCCGCCGCACGAGGCGGCGCACGAGTAGACCGCGATCGTGCCCCAGTCGGGCGCGGAGGGGTCGTCCTCGTCGACGCCAAGGTAGGACAGGAGCTGCGGCATGACCTGCGGGGGTTGATTGGGGGGCGTTTGGGGGAGGGGGGGGCGCGGGAACGGCGTTGGAAAAACAAACAAACGCGGCGGCGGCAGCGGCGGCGGCGGCAAACGCAAAACGCGAAATGAAAGGGGGGACGTCAGGGGTTTGAGTGCATTGAATTGTTGGTCGACACGTATCGAATTCAGGTCAAAGTGAAGTGAAATTGTTTCCTCATCAGCCGTCCCCGAAGAAAAAAAAGGACGGGGCAGGGCGAGGCGGGGATTAGGGGGAGGGGCCAGCCGAGCCCGACGTGCCTCGCCCTCCGCCCCTTCGCCTCTCCCCCGCCCCGCCCAAAAACAAACAAACACACCAAACAAAACAAAAACAAAAAAACGCACCTGAAACTCGAACCGGCGCGGCCCGCCGCACCGCCCGCACGGCGGGATGTCCCGGGCACCGGGCACGCGCGACGCGCTCGGCCACAAAGGGGCGGCGCCCTCGGAGAAGCAGTAGCGCAGCACCTGCGAGGGGGCGCGCGCCACGCGCGCCTGGAATCGCGCAAACGCGGCGCGCTCGCGGCCGAGCGCGCGCTCGAGCTCGTCCATGAGGTCCGGCGGGAGGTCGTCGTCGGTGAGGGCGCCCTCGTCGCGGGCGCGGCGCTCGTAGTCGGCGAGCAGGCGGGCGACGGCGGCGCGGCCGACGCCGCCGCTGCCCGCGGCGGCGGGGGCGGCGGGCGTCGCGCCCGCCGCGGCCGCGGTTGCTGTTGCTCCTGATCGCTCCTGCTGCTGCTGCTGCACCCGCGCCACCTCGGCCATCACGTCGTCCGCGTCGTCCTCGTCGGGCTCGGGCTCGACCACCAGCTCCGTCTCCCGAAACGGCTCGGGCCCGTCGCCGTCGCCGCCGTCGTCCGCCGCGTCGGCCGCCTCGGCGCCCGCCGCCACGGCCTCGCGCCGCGCGACGCGCCACGGGTCGCGCTCGAGCGCCACCTCGCGCTCGGCGCCCACGAGCAAGGTGAGCGCCGCGTCCCCGTCCCCGCCGCCGCCCGGGTGGTAGCCGTAGTAGCGGTTGCGGCGTGGCAGCTGGCAGCGGAAGGCGCGCGCGGCGCCGGGCTCGCCGCGCGACAGGCGCCCGACGCTCGGCGATACAAACAGAAAGAGGGCGCGGTGGAAGGCGCGGTCGCCCGCGGCCTCGTCTGGGGCGTACACCTGCAGCAGGAAGCGGTAGGGCGCGCCCGTGTGCGGGCAGGCGAGCGCCGCGCGCGGCGGCAGGCGCAGCGGGTCGAGCCAGGCGGGCGCGCCGCCGGCCTTGGAGGGGAATCGGTGCCGGAGCAGCGACGGCGCGCCCGTGCCTCCCGCGGTCGGGCGAACGCCGGGCTTTGTGGGCGGCCCGTCCGAGGGCGGCTCGGCAAAGCCCAAGAGGTACTGTTATTGTTGGTGGTCGCGGTGTGGTTGGTCGGTGGTAGGGGGGATGATCGGTGAGCGCGCGAGGACGCGAGGGCGAGGAGAGACGGGCGGGCGGATGATCAGAAAAAGGTTCTGAGTCGGCGCACCTCGAAATCGTCCTCTCCCGAGCTGCTGCCGCCGCCCATAGACGCGTCGTCAGCCTCATCCACAGGCAGCAGCTTGGAAAGAATCGTCTCTGCGTCGCCGGCCGCGGGCGGCGCCATGGCTGTCCCTGTGCGGCGCGCGCGGGCGCACCAACTTTTGCGCCGCCCCCCCTGTTTCTGTGTTTGGCAAGTGTGGCACGCCGCGCGCGCCCGCAACGCAGGCTGCGGCAAATGGCAGGGCGCGCAAGAGAGGCGCGCGCGTCGAGAGAGATCGGTTGTGTGCGATCGCCACGTTGACTGCGCGTGCGGCGTTCAAATTGATCGATGTTTGCCGAGGGGCGGCGGCGGCGGCCTAACGCCTTGCGCCGCAACGACGGCGCGGCCAGTCACACGTTTGCGTTTCAACGGGGTCCTGATGCGTGATCGCCTCCACAGGGAATCGCATGGACAAGCGGGACCACTTCAACCCTCTGCATAGCTGATTGGCGAATTGGATTCACACGCAGCGGGCCGGCACACCCCCCCAACCATCGGCGTCCTCCGGAAGCGATGAAGAGGGGATTCCTGTCGCCCGCGGGCCCCCCCAAGCCCGTGCCCGCGGCAGCAGCACCATCGACAGCAGCACCGTCGACGACAGCAGCACCCGCACCCGCAGCAGCAACGGCAGCAGCACCGCTATACCCTCGAAAACCTGCCGCCGCCGCCACCGCCGACGACGCTAACGCCGCCGACGCCAACGACGCCGACGCCGACGCCGCGTGCAACGAGGCCGGCGACCCGGCCGGCTGGCAGCAGTGCCTCGAGCTGCTGCGCTCGCCGACCGACGAGAAGAAGCTGGTGGGCCTGCTCGTGGTCGCGCGGCTCGTCACCCCGCCCGATGGCGCCAGCGGCCCGCGGCAGCGGGCGAGGGCGGCCGCGCTCCTGTCCGAGGCGCTCGCCGCCGTCGGCGCCGCGTTTTTGCGGCGCCTGCTGCTCCCGCTGACGCGGCGGCACCAGCAGCAGCAGCAGCGGCAAGGGCAGCAGGCCGGGGGCCCGCAGGCGCAGGAACAGCGGCTGCAGGACGCCGCGGGCGCTTCCCTGGCGCTGGCCGTCTTGGCCACGGCGTGCCGCGTGATGACCAGCAGCGCGATCGCTCCTGCCGGCGCCGGCGGCGACTGCGCGGCGCCGGCAGCGCCGCCCGCGCCGGACGAGCCGCCGCCCGCCGCCGCCGCCGCCGCCGCCGCCGTCACCGCCGCCTTCACCGCCCCCGTTCTCGCCCCCGTCCTGTCGGACGTCTTGCTCGAGACGGCCCCCCTGCTGCTCAAGGTCGCGTCCGCGGGCGGGGTGTTTGCGGCCCTCGAGCTCCACGAGCAGGCCGCGGCCGAGGCCGGGGCCGAGGCCGAGGCCGCGAGCGACGCCCTAGAGTGCGCGCTCTTTCTTTGCGGCGGCGGCGGCGACGCGGGCGGCGGCTGCGGCGGCGGCGGCGGCGGCGTGGGCGGCGGCGGCGGCTCCGGGCTCGACCTCGTGCTCGACAGCGGGGGCCTGGCGGCGGCCTCCCGCGCCCTGACGCGCCACCTCGCCTCGGCCCCGCGCCCGAGCGACGCCGCGAGCAAAAGATGCGAAAAAAGCGGCGGCGGCGACGACGACGCCCTGGGGCTCGTGCTGCCGCTGCGCATGCTCGGCGCGCTGCTGCAGGGGCCGCCGGCCGCCGCTGGCCACGATCGCCGCTCTCCCGCCTCGGCCGCCCCTCCTCCGCCCTCTTGGCGCCTCGCGCGCCTGGAGCCCGAGTGCGCCGAGGAGGTGGCCGACGCGGCCGAGGCCGCCGCCGCCGCCCTCGCCTCGCCCCGCGCGTCCCCGCGCGCGCGCCTCGAGGCGCTGCGCGTGCTGCTGCTGGCCCTCCCGGAGGGGGAGGGCGGGTGGCGGGGCGCCGGCGCGCCGCCGTCAGGCGCAGAGCTCGCCCGGCGAGCCGCCGCCGCTGACGGCCCGCGGCCCTCCTCCTGCTCGTGCTGGGCGTCGCACGCGCACGCCGGGGTGGCGCGCCTGCTCTCGGGAAAGGGGCTGGGCCCCGTGCAAAAGCTGTCGGCGCTGCGCGTGGCGGCCGCGTGCGCGTCAGGCCTGGGGCCCGGATGGCTGCTGCCGCCGACGCCCGGGTGCGGCGGGAAGGAGGAGGCCGCCGCCGCCGCCTCCGCCGCCGCGTCCCCCCCGCCCGTCCCGCTCCTGTGCGCGCTCGCGTCGGCGCTGGCCGTCGAGGTGCCCCTGCTCCTGAGCGATGCCTTGAACCCCTCGGCCCGCGTCCCGGCCGGGGCCGAGCCCTTGGACGCCGCGGGCGAGTGGAAGGGGCCCGCGCCGCGGTCGCTCGCCGACGACGACGACGGCGGAGAGGGCTTTGTCCGGCGGCCGCCGAGGGAGCGGCGGTGGCCCAGGCCGCCGCCGCCGCCCCGCTCCGCCGACGGAGCGGGGCCCAGCGGCGCTGCTGGTGGTGCTGACGACGACGAAGACGACGAGATGTGGAGCGAGGACGCCGAGGCGGGCGGGAGCGATGAGGAGGCGATGGAGGAGGCCGGGGAGGAGCAAGCGGGCGGGGGAACGGCGGCGGCGGCAGCGGCAGCATCAAAAACAGCGCGGGAGGCCCGCCGCCCGCCGCCTCGCGGCGACCCGCCGCCGACCATCTCAGCCGGAGAGCGCGCGATGGCCAGCCTCCCTGCGTGCTTCTCCCTGCTCGAGGCCGCGGTCGGCGCGCTGGTAAGCGCGGGCGAGGAAGAAGAGGAAGAAGAGGAGCAAGGCGACGAGGGCAACGACGCGCCCGCGTTGGTCCGGGCGGCGATGTCGGGCGTCGCGCGTGCCCCGCCCGCCGCCCCCGCCCTGCCCGAGGCGGACCGCATGCGCGCGTTCGCCGCCCTGCGCGACGCCGTCGGCGCCGCGGTCGACTTTGTCGCGGCGCGCGCGGAGGAGGAGGAGAAGGGGGCGGCAGAGACTGGCGGCGGCGGCGAGGGCGGTGGTGAGTGCGGCGGCGCGGCGCAACGGGCGCAACGGGCGCTCGCGTCGGCAGCCGTGCTCGGCGCGACGCGCGTGGTCGGGCGGCTGCTCGCTGAGGCGCCCGACGCCCTCGACGCGCCCAAGCTCGCGCAGGCCCTCCCGCTCATGCTGTGCGCGGGAGACGGCCAAGGGGAGGACGAGGGGGCCACGGGCGCGGCCTTTTTGCTGCCGGCGCTGTTTCAGTGGGCGTCGGCAGCGGCCGGCGGCGGCGGCGGCGACTCGTCCGCGTCGGCCGCCCGCCTGCTGCTGCGCGCCGCGCGCGCCTCCCCTCCCGCCCTCGCCGCTCTGGCGCGCGCCGCCGCGCTTGCGTTCGACGCCCGGCCCGCCGAGTGGGGCCGCGCCCACATGTCTGCGCACGCGTGCGCGCGGACGCTCGAGGTGCAAGGGGGGGGGGGCGGCGGCGGCGGCGGCGGCGGTGGGCGGCGGGGCAAGGGGGAAGCGGGCGGGGCGGCGCCGGCGGCGGCGCCGGCGCCGGCGGATGCGGCGGCGGCGAGGGGGGGGGCGGCGGCCGAGGCGGCCGCTGCGCAGGCGGCCCTGCCGGCGCTCGCTCGGTGGTGGGCGCAGGGCGGGGGCGCTCAGCTCGCCGCGGCCGTCGCTGCTGCGGGCGGGTCGACTGGGGCAGGGCCGCGGCGAGGGGAAACAGGGGGGGAGGAGGACGAGGAGGACGAGGAGGACGAGGCCGAGGGGGAGCGACAGGCGGCCCTGATGGCGGCCGCCCACCTTTCCGCCGCGCTGCTCCCCCACTGCGGCCAGGGCGCGGCGGCGGCGTTAGGCGTCCAGTCCGCCTGCTGCGCCCTGGTGGCCGGCGCCCTGGGCGCGGGGCTCCGGGCGCAGGCGCGGGCGCAACACGGGCGGGGGGGGCTGGGCGACGCCGCCGCGGACGGGTGGTGCCGTGCCGCGCTGTCGGCGGCCGGCGCCGTGGCGGCGGCGCCGGCGCTTGCGGCGGCCGTGCGTTCTGCCGACTGGTGGCCGCTGGTGGCCGCTGGGGGCGGGGGTGACGAGGACGTGCGCGAGGTGGCGGCGCAGGCTGTGGAGTTGCGGCTGCTGGTGAACGCCGTGCGAGGAGGAGGTTGAGAAAGGATAAGTTTTAAAAAAGGATAAGTTTTTTCATTCCCGTTGCGTCGAGCGAGTTTTAGGCGCCCCCGTTGTCGCCGCCGCCGCCGCCGACGCTCTCGGAACACAAGCACCGAAGAGCACGACACGTGTATTGATGACTTGTCTCTTGATGCAACCGCCACGCCGCGCTTCCCACTCTTTGTGATCCACCGCCGACTCTTTCACAGCTCCCCCTCCTTTCAAAACAGTGACAGCTCCAACTGTCAAGTCTCTCTTCTCCCCTCGCCCGCCGCACAGAGACCCCCTCTGCATCCGCGTGACAAACTTTCCAACACACCCCTAACGCATCATGGCGCAAGACGCCCCATTCGTGGAGGCGCTCGGCGTCATGGACCAGCTGCTCGCGTCCTTCGAGGACCACAGCGACGCGGACGCCATCCTGGACGTGCAGCGCATGGTGGAGGAGGCCGCGACCACGGCCCACGAGCGGGAGGTGGCCGTGGCGCAGTCGATCAAGGGTGCGTCTTTGTCTTTCTTGACATGCCGCGAGGAGGGGGCGTTTGTTTGCACGTTCGTTTGCCGTTTGCGCGCGCGCGTCGGCGTCGGCGGCGGCGGCGGCAACGACGTCGACAAGCCCCGTTTTCGGCGCTCACAACCAGACGACTCTTCCAAAACCACCAACCCCCTCAAAACCGTAAAAAAAAACAGCCCTCTGCCAGCGCACCTCGGACCTCGAGCGCGAGGCCGACTACGAGCAGCGCCGCGCCGCCCACGCCGAGGCCGTCGCCGCCACGCGCCAGCGCAGCGACGCCGAGCGCCAGGCGGGGGACCGGCTCGCCGGCCGCCTCGCGGAGCTGGAGGCGGCGCTGGCATCGGTCGACGAGCAGGGCGCGGCCCTGCAGGCGGCGCGGCGCGAGCTGCGGCGGCGCGAGACGGAGGAGGCGCCGCGCAAGGTGCACCAGGTCTCGCTGTACGCGCACATCACGCGGCTGGCCCTCTCGACCGGCGGGGGCGGCTGCGGCGGCGGCGGCGGCGGCGAGCGGGCGGCGGCGTCCTCGGCGCTGCGGCAGTGGGGGACCGTCACGGACGCCAGGACGGGCGAGGTGCGCACCGTCGAGGTGGACCTGCGCGCGCCGAGCGAGGGCGGCTGCGAGACGCCCTTTGCGCGCGCCAACCGCGTGTGGGCGCAGCTCTGACACCCATCGTCGTCGTCGTCCGCGCGGAAAGCCGCGTGCGGCAAAAGTCTACACGCCGCCGTTTTTCTTTTTCTTCGTTTCATTCTTCGACTTATCTACCTCTCCTCTTCTATCCTTTTGAAAATCACGCTCGCTGCTTGTCCGCGTCGGCCCCCGCCTCCTCCGCCGCCCGCGCCTCGGCCGCCACCCGCGCGAGCGCCCCCCCTTGCTCGAGCTCGTCGAGCAGCGCGCCGAGCTCGGCCGCCGCCGCCGCGTACACCCCTTTTTTGAAGTCGGTCACGTCGAGCGGCAGGCGCTCGAGGTCGCGCCACGCCCACGCCGAGAACTCGCGGGCGTGGGCGCCGCCGCCGCTCAGGTCGACCTCGGCGCAGCCGTCAAAGGGGCCGTCGCCGCCGCCGCGCTTGTCGGCGCCGTCGGCCCCGTCGGCCCCAGAGGCGGGGCCGGCAGCGGTGGGGCCCGTGTACAGGGCGCAGAACCACCGCTGCGCCTGCCCTTTGTACTTGAGCATGCCCGGGTGGAGCCTGGCGCGCACCCAGTCGGGAAAGTCGTAGCTCAGCCAGCCTGTGGCACCGACGACCCGCACCGAGACGATCGCCGTCTCCTCCTCGAGCTCGCGCAGCGCCGCCGCCAGTGCCGCCTCGCCCGGGTCGATCCCTCCCTGCGGGGTCTGCCACGTCTTGTGCGGGTCGCCGACGCGGGTGGCGCAGAACACGCGGCGCGTGTGCGGGTTGACCAGGAGGACGGAGACGCAGGGACGGTAGGCGGACAGGTGCGGCGGCAGGGGGTCGTCGGCGTTGGCGCGGGCGGCCGACGCGACGGCGAGCGGCGTCGGGGCGAGCGGCGCGACGCTCGCTCCGGTGGCCGTCATGGCGGCGGCGCGCGCGCGGTTGGCGGGTGGCCCGGCGCCCACGGCCGCGCGGAGGGAAGGCGAGGGGGCGCGCGTGAGCAAAAACATACGTCGAGTGATCGAGTGGGGGGGGGAGAGATGCTGGGTCTCGCGCCTTGGGTTGGTGATGTGGAAAAGGTTTGGCGAGTGTAGCTTGCTGAGAACTACGGGTACGTTCGACTCGCTGCTGCTTCACGCCCACTGGAGGGGCGGCGATGCTGACGCTGCGACGACGACGACGCGCGCGCTCGCGACGCTCGCGCGATCAGCTGACGGGCCGCTCGTCGTTGAGAGATAAACGCATCGTCGCCCTCGACACAAGAGCCGTGCTTGTAAACCCCTTGTCTCGATCGGCACTCGCTCTGTCGTGACCCTAGCAACATCTTCCCGCCGTGACCCTGCCGTTGGGCGATCTCTCTCGCTTTTTATCTGTCGGCGTTTTCACATGCTGGGTCGCCCGCCGAAAGCTGGCCGCCCATCGTCAGCGGCCGCAACGGCGCGACAAGCTCCTCATCGCCCGCGACCAGTGCGGGTGATGCGTGCACCCTCTTTGTGCGTTCGAGCACGGCGCGGCCCGGGGTCAGGTGGCGCGGACGAATCGCCGCCATTGCCGGAGCAGTCGCCGCCGCCGCCCTCTTCGCCGCCCTCCTCGTCGCCGCCGCCGCCCGCACCCCGGCCACCCCGCCTGCTCCTGCCCCGCCGCGCCGCCCTGATGGTCGCCGGCTGCGCGGCTTGCCAGCAGCTCCTGGCCCTGGCGGAAACCTCCTCCGGGAGGGGCGCGGCGCAGGCCCGCGGCCTCTTCGACCGTCGCGCCGGCGCGCCCCGCGGCGCCGGCACCGCCTTTTCGTACGACCCGGCGGCGCCGGACGGGCCGTCGCGCTGGCCGGGCCTCTGCTCGGCCGGATCCGCCGAGCAGAGCCCCGTCGACGTGGCAGAGGGCGTCCTGACCTCGCGCGGCGCGGGCGGCGGGGCCGGCGGGGCGTGCCGCGCCGCGCGCCTCGACTTCTCGGCCTACAGGGGGCCGCAGCGCGGCGTGACCGTCCGCAACGTCGGCTTTGGCGCCGAGGTGTGCTTCCCGCCCGGCAACTTTCTGCGGGTCGTGGTCCCCCCGCCGGACGGCGCTGGCAGTGACGGCAATGGCGGCGGTGGCGGCGGCAATGGCGGTGGCAATGGCGGCGGCAGCGGCGAGGGGCGGGAGGGCGAGCCGGGTGGGCGGGGGCGGGGGCAGCAGCAGCAGGACCCGGTGGTGGCGGTGCGGCGGCTCGAGCTCCTGCAGTACCACTTCCACGAGCCGGGGGAGCACGCCGTCTCCGGCCGGCGCGGCAGCATGGAGGCGCACCTGGTGCACAGGGACCTCGGCGCCCTGCCCTCGTCAGCGCCGGCCGGCGCGCGGGCGGCGGCGGCAAGAAGCGGTGGCGGCGGCGCGGCCCCCTCGGGCCTGGCCGTCGTCGCGCTGCTGCTGGACGCGGCGCCGCCCTCCGCGGCGGCGCGGCGTCCCGGCGGGGGGCAGCAGCAGCGGGAGCGGGAGCAGGAGCGGGAGCAGGAGCAGGAGCAGCAAGAGCGCGAGAGCGCGCGCGGTCGCGAGGCCGGCGGGTCGGCCTCCGCGGCGCTGTCGGTCCTGCTCGACCACGCGCCGGCGGAGCGCGGCGCCGAGCGCGAGGTCCCCTACGCCGTGGACCCGGCGTGGCTCGCGCGCGGCGCCGCCGCGCTGGACGGCGGCGCGGCCAACTTTTTCGCCTACCGCGGCTCCCTCACAACCCCCCCTTGCTCCGAGGGCGTCGACTGGTATGTGCTTGCCTCGCGGGCGGCGGTGGTGGGCGCCGAGCAGGTCGCCGCCTTCCGGGCGTTCGAGCGGGCGCTGCCGGGCCGCGGGGTGGCGGCGGGCAGGGGGAACGCGCGGCCGCTGCAGCCGCTCAACGGGAGGGCCGTGCGGTTCAACTGCCTGGGCTGATGATTTGAACCGGTGTTATCGTTTGTCGTTTTTGGGTGGGGGCGTCTGTTTCGGCGTTTCGCGCGCGCGCGACCACGCCAGAAAGACGTCGCCGCGCTTTCTCGGCCTGTTTTTTCCCTCCTTGCTTTTTGCCACACACGCACGACTTGCCACCAGCCGACGACGACGTCCACCTCGCCTCCCTCGATCGACACAAACCGCACGCTCCGGCGACTCGCGCGCATCGATCGATCGATCGCCCTCGCACCCGACACTGGCCCCCACTGCCGACAAACCACCGCGGCGCCATTTGCCGGCGCGCTTGAACGGCCCGCGTGGCCGACGCGCCCTCCTACTAGTAGTCGTCGTCCGGGCTGCTCTGGCGCTGAGAGAGAGGCACTACAAGTCTTCCCTCTGGAACTCGAAACCGATTTTCTTGTGTCCGTCCCGCGCCCCCTCAAATGGACGCCCAGACGACCGCGCTGGTCGAGTCGGCCGTCCAGAGCGGCGACTTGCACCTGATCGCCGGGATCCTGGACGCCGCCGAGCTGGAGGTGAGAGCTTTTCGGGTTTCGGTTTCGCTTTTTAGCGCGACGGCGACACGCCGCTCGGGCCGGCAGCGCGCTCCGTGTTCTCTGACGCTTTGCCTCTCATGCCGCCCCCTCTCTCCCCACAAAACGCAAACAAATCAAAAACGACAATCAACAGGCCCCCCACCCGATGCCCGCGGCCTGGCCCACCGCCCTGCACATGCTCGCGCACATGCTAAACGGCGACCTGCCCGACGCGCGCCACGCCCACCGCCGGCTCGCGGCGGAGACGGCCGCCGCCGGCCCGCGCCCGCTGAGCGACCAGGCGGCCGCGACGCGCGCGCTGCGGCGCATGTGGCCGGGGGACGGCGGCCCCGCGACCGCCTCGGCGGGCGGGGGAGGAGGAGCAGGAGGGGGCGAGGCTGACCAAGCCGACACGGCGTTTGCGGCGCTCGACGGCCACGGCTGGCCCGAGGGGCCGACGGCCGCCGTCGCCGCCGCGCTGGCGCGCCGCCTGCGCGCCGAGGCCCTTGGCGCCGTGGCGTGGTGCTACGCGCGCCTGCCGCTGCGCGAGGCGGCCCTGCTGCTGGGCTTTGGCGCCGACGAGGCGGCCGCGGCCGCCGCGGCGCGCGCGGCGGGATGGGGCGTGTCCGACGGGGGGGGCGCCGGTGCCGCCGCCGCGGTTGTCGAGCCCCGCGCCGCCGAGGGCGCGGCGCCGCAGCTCGACGCCATGGGCGCGCTGGTGCGCCTGACCGAGTACATGGGTCACTTGGAGGGGGACGGGTTCGGGGGGCTGCTCGGAAAATCGGGGGCGCCGGCGTCGGCACCGGCGGCGGCGGCGGCGGCGGCGGCGGCGGCCGGCGGCGGCGAACAAGGCTGGTAAAAACAAAGTCGCGCAATCGACGGGGGCCAATCAGTCACCTATACTTTGTGTTGAAGCAGGCAAGCAACGCATCAGCTATCCCGCCTAACGTCAGCACAACTTGAAATCACACCTCAAACGGCACGCCCACGAGCTCCTCGCTCAGCTGCCACAGCCGCCGCGCCGCGCCCTCGTCGTACGAGGACGGCGACCCCTGGCTCTGCACGGGCATGCCCCCCGGCTTCCCCCCGTTCTTGTAAACGTCGTAGTACTTGCCCGTGACGCCCTCGAGCCCCGGGTCGCTCGCGAGGCGGATGCTCGTGGCGGCGCCGGCGACGGGCTCGAGCGTGATCGGCAGTGTCAGCAGCCCCAGGAGCCGGGCGGTCCACGACTCGCGGTTGGGCATGATGTAGCGCGACAGCTCCGTGCGCACCACGCCCGGCATGAGGGCGTTGCACGTGAGGGGCGCGAAGGCGCCGTCCGGGGACGAGGCGGCGGGCGGGGGCAGCCGGCGCGCCAGCTCGTAGGTAAAAAGGAGGTTGGCGAGCTTTGAGGCGCCGTAGGCGGGCCACGCCGAGTAGGTGCGGGTGCGCCAGTTGAGGTCGTCGAGATCCAGGCCCGGGATGAGGTGCGCCGACGACGACACGACCACCAGCCGCTTGGCGGCGGCGGCCGGCATGCCCGCGGCGGCGGCGGGCGCCTCGCGGCGCCGCAGCGCAGGGAACAGGCGGGCGCACAGGGCGAAATGGCCCAGGTGGTTGGTGCCGACCTGCAGCTCGAAGCCGTCGGCCGTGGCGACGCGCGTGGGCGGGGCCATGACGCCGGCGTTGGCGACGAGCACGTCCAGCCGCCGCCCGCCGTCGAGCACGAGGCTGGCGGCGTCGCGCACCGAAGCCAGCGACGCGAGGTCGAGCCGCAGGGTGGCGACGTCGGCGCCGGCGCCCGCGTGCCGGCGCACGGCGTCGGCGGCGGCGGCGGCCTTGGCGTCGTCGCGGCAGGCCAGGGTGACGGCGAAGCCCTGCTTGGCGAGGGACTTGGCGGTCTCCAGGCCGATGCCCGTGTTGGCGCCGGTGATTAGGGCGTGCGGGCGGTCGCCGCCGCTGGAAGGGGCGGCGGCGGCGGCGATCGTCGTCGCCGTCCTGCTGCTTGATGCGCGGCGCGCGCCGGCCGGACGCGCGGCGACGCGCGGGACGGTGCTGATGCTGCTGCTGCTGCTGGCCACGCCGCCGCCGAGCGGGGCCGCGCGCGCGGACAGGCGACGGGCGCCGATCATTTCGTGGTGGTGGTTATCCCTCGGTTGAGCAATGAATTGAGTGATCGCAAATGAATGCGGGTTGAGAGCTTCGACGATGACGCGTTTTCCGATTTTATGCGTCTGCTTCACCACATTCAATGTGGCTAGGGGGCGCGCACCTTGAGGGCCAGGCGCTGCGTCGACACAGACGCGCTGCCGCCGCCGCTGCCGACGACGACGCGCACGGCGTTGGCCGCGTCGACGCGGACGCCGCCCGTCCCGCCGCTGGCGACCGCCCTCAGCGTCCAAACCGCGGCGCGTCCTTCGCCCGCCGGCACCTCCATCGCGTAGGCCGGGTGCGGGAGCTGGCCGTCGGCCGAGGGCAGGGGCACGAGCCCCGCCTCGGGCTGCAGCTCGAGCAGCAGCTGTAGCGGCGGGGGCCGCGGCGACGGCGGGGGCGCGGCGCCGTCGGGGCCGGGCGCCAGATGCGGCGGCGGCGGCGGCGGCTGCTGCTGCTCCCGCTGCTGCTGCGGCGGCGGCTGCTCCTGCTGCTGCTGCTGCTGGTTGAAGACCTGCACCTCGAGCTGCCAGGGCTCGCCGGGCGAGACGATCGTGGGCGCCACGACGCGGCACGTCGCCTCGGCGGACGCCCGCACGGCGGCCACGCGCGGCAGCTCGAGGAGGGTCTCCACCTCGGCCGCCGCCCCCTCGTGCTCCCCGTCGCCCCCGTTCCGCCGGTGCGGCGGCCGCCGCCAGCGCAGCGCGAGCGTCCCCAGACACAAGGGCCCGGCAAGGGCCTGCTCGGCGCGCAGAGGGACGAGCAAGGTCAGCGCCTGCGCGCCCCCGGCGGACGACCCGAAAAGGAGCGGCGCCGAGGGGAGCAGCGGCGAGGACGACGGCGGCGGCAGCAGCGCCGCGACGCCGGGCGAGGGCCGGACGCCCGCCTCTAGAAGCTCCACGCCGCCCCCTTCGCGATCGCCGGCCGAGAGCGGCAGCAGCCCCGGCCCCGGGCGCAGCCGCACGGTCGCAAAGAACGTCTGCCCCGCCGCCAAAACGGAGAGACGCGCCTCGCGGCCGTAGAGCGCCGCCTGTTGCTGTCCGTTGCGCTCGGCCGCCGCCGCCGACAGGGGCAGCACGAGCGCGTGCACGCCGGGCTCCGCGCGCAGCTCCGCGTCGTGCTCGAAGGGGGCCGAGAACGCGACGACGAGCGGCGGCGCAGCAACGGCGACAGCAGGTGGAAGCGCCGGGGACCGCAGGACGGCCGCGACGCGAACAATGGCAGCGGCAGCCGAGGCCGAGGCGGCGCCGGCGGCCGAGGGGCAGGCAGGAAAGGGGCTGCCTGGAGGGCAGCGCAGCCAAATGCGGAGCGCGTGCTCGCCGCCCCCGGGCAGCGGGGCGACGGCCAGGCGCGCGACGCCCTCGGACGTCGTGAGCGAGCGCAGCTGCTGCGGCTGCTGCTGCAGCGGCTGCTGTTGTTGCTGCTCGCTGGGCGCGAAAGTGAGCAGCAGCGCCGGCGCGACGACGGACGCCGCTCCGCCGCCGCCGCCGGCCGCGCCCCCCGGCCCGCCGGGCGCGCGGGTGGCGATCAGCTCAACGTATGCGCCCTCGGCCAGGGGCGCGTCGGCCGAGGCCGCGACGCGGAGGTCGAGCGGCACCGACTCCCCGAACAGGGCGCGCCGGGTCGGCAAAGGCTCCACCGCCGCCTCGCCGCCCCAGCAAAGCCGCGGGAGCGCGGCGGCGCCTGCGCCAAGGCTGCCGCCGCCGCCGCCGCCCGCCTGCGACGCGGCGACGGCGACGGCAAAGCACCCCGGCTGCGAAAGAAAGAGGGCGGCCCCGTCGCCGGCCGCCAGACGCACGGGGGCCAGTGGCCCGGGGCCACCGGCAGAAGCCGCTGCCGCGACGGCGGCGGGCGACGCGGCCACGCCAGACAGCAGCGGCAGGGCGGCCGCGGCCGAGGGCGGCGGGAAGGATGGCAGGAGCCAAGAGACGCTTGCACCGCCCGCGAGGCGCAGGACGAGGCGCTCGGCGCGCAGCTGCCCCGGGCAGCGGGCCTGGAGCACGGCGCCGAAGCGGCTCCATCGCCGCGCCCGAAGCGGGCCGGCGCACGGGGGCGGCAGCACCGCACGGGCGATTGCATCGACGGCGGCGCCAGAGCCACCGCCGCTGCCGCCGCCAGAGCCGCCACCGCCGGCGTCGCCCGCTGCGGCCGCCACCACCACGGCCACTGGAGACAGAGGCGCGTGCCAGGAGCCCATCGCGTCCGAGAGGAGCGCCTCGACGGACTCGAGATCGAGCGGCGCGGGCAGGTGGCTGAGCAGCGCTGCGGAAAAGGCGATCTGCGGCGCCAGATGCGGCGCCTGCTGCTGCGACGACGACGGCGGCGGCAGCGGCCGGCGCTCGGGCGATGCCGTCGCAAACCCCGCCGAAACAGACAGCACTCGCATCCACCCGGCCGTCCGCAGCCCGGCGGGCAGCACGGCGTCCGCCGGCGACGCGGGCGCCAGGCCCTCCTGTGCGGCGGCGCGCGCGTCAACGTGCCGCACGATGTACTCTGCCCGCGCCGCCGCGACCGCCGCGACCGCCGCGACCGCGCGCCGCCCGTCGGCGCCGTCGTCGCCGGCGGCGGCACCGCCACCAGCGCCCGCCTGGACGGCCGCCGCCTCGAGGTCGCACAAGGCCGCCTCGGCGGAGGCGCCGTCGCGCGCGGCGGCGGCGCGCCACCGGGCCAGGGTGGAGAGCAAGGGGGCGTCCCAACCCTCGGAGCGGGCCCAGGAGGCGGCGGCGGCGAGCGCGCGACGCTCGCCGGCTGGGGCGGCGGCGGCCGCGGCGGGGGGCTGCCGTACCGACGAGGAGGATGAGGCGGCCGCCGAGGCGAGGCGCGCGATCAGGCGGGGCGCCGCCGCCGACGCAGAGGCGAGCGCCGCGTCGCCCTGTTGTGCCGGCGGCGGCTGCTGGAGGCGCGCGGCAGCCGCGGCCACGGCGTCGAGCGCCTGCTGCTGCGACGGCAGCAGGAGCGGGGCGGGGGCGGCGGCGGGGCTGTCTTGCGCAGGCGGTGGCGGCGGTGCCGGCAGCGGCGGCAGAGGGGAGGAAGAGGGACCCGCCGTCGGGGCCACCGATGCCAGGGCCGGAGCGGCGACCGCCCGCGTCTCCTCGGCCGCCGCCCACGCCGCGTACTCGGCCTCCGTGAGCGGCCGCTCGACGTACAGGCCGTGGAAAGGGGGCGGGATCGGCGGCGCGGCGCCGCCGCCGCGCGCGCGCGGGCCGGGCGGGCCGGCGAGCCCGGCGGCGAGCGGCCGGCCGCAAACCGCCTGCGGAGAAGGGGTGGGTGCCTCCGCGGCCGCCGACGGAACCGAAAGCGGCGTGCGCAGGACCAGCTGTCCCAGGTAGGGGCCCCGCCGCACCGTCGCGCCGCCGCCGAACAGCCCGCCAACAAAAGGGGAGGCGGCGGCGGCGGCGTCGGCAGAACCGCCGTCGCCGGGCCCTCCATGGGGCGACGACGGCGGCGGCGGCGGCAGCGGCGCGCCCCCGGCCGATCCCCCTTGCATCGGCAGCAGCGACAGGGCCAGCTCGCGGCGGCGGAGGGCCGCCTGCGCGGCGGCCAGGGCGAGGTACTTTGGCAGGAGCTCGCGCAGCGCGTTGCCAGCGGCCTCCCAATCGGCGTCAGCCGCCGCCGCGTCTGCTGCGAGCGCCTCGCCTCCCGCCGCCGCCTCCGCCGAGCCCGCCGCCGCCCCGCCCTCTGCCGCCCCGCCGCCCTCCGCGCCCCCCCCGCCGCCCGCCAGGGGGCCCCAAAGCATGCCCAGCGCCACCTGGTACTGCCGCACGCACCACCCGTAGTGCGCCGCGCGCGCCCCCGCGGGCCAGTCCCCCGGCGGGGGCCGCCGGCAGAACGCCCACAGGTGCGCGCGCGCCTGCTCGCGCGCCGCCTCGCGCGCGCGGCCGCCCCCGCCCGCCCCCTCCGCCTGCCCCTGGCGCAGCAGCAGCGCCATCGCCTTGACGTGCCCGACCTCGGCGGCGCGGCACACCTGCGCGAGCGCGTGCGGCCCGCCCGCCCGCGCCGCCGCCCCAGCGAGCGCGCGGTGCGCCGCAACGTAGTGGGCGGCGGCCGCGGGCCAGTCGGCGCGCATCTCGGAAAACGTGCCTAGCTTGGTGAGGGCCTCGCCGACGCGCGCGAGCCCGGCGGCGCCGGCGGCGGCGGCAGGAGGGGCGGCGTAAGGGGCGGCGACGGCGGAGGAGGGGGCGCCGCCCATGGCCAGGGCGGACAGGGCGGGCAGCTTGAACGAGACCCTGGCCGCGCGGCGGGCGTAGTAGGCGCGCGCGGCCAATCGCACCAGCTCCGCCAGCGGGCCCAAGGCGCCGTCGCGCTTGCCACGGCGGGCCGGCGCGGCGAGCGGGTCGTCGTCGTCGGCGGCGGCCGCCGCCGCTCCGCCGCCAGGGCCGCCGCCGCCCGCGTACAGCTCGGGGAAGGCGTCGGGGCCGCTCATGCAGTAGACGTAGACCTCTCCGCGTTGCTGCTGCTGCTGCTGCTGCTGCTGCTGCTGCTGCTGCTGCTGCTGCTGATGATGATGATGGCCGGCGTCGCCCTCGTAAGAGAAGCCTTCCCCATTGCTGCCGCCGCCGCCGCCCAGCGCCGCGCGCACCGCCTGCTCCCACGCGGGCGGCAGCGGCGGCGCCGGCCCGGGGCTCGCGTCCGACAGCACGACCGCCACGGCCGCCGCGCCCCGCGCCTCGGCCGCAGCGCGCACGGCCGCGAGGAGCGCCCACCCCACGCCGCCGCCGCCGCCGCCGCCCGAATCCGGGTCGCACTCGCCCCGCCGCAGCAGCACGACCGCGGCGGCCGCGCGGCGCTGGCGCTGCGACGACAGCCAGTCGGCCTTGAGCACGCCCCCGCCGCGCGCCGAGGGCACGGGCGGGGCGGCCGTCGAGGCGGCGGCGCTCGGGGCGCCATCTTTCGGGGGGCCTGTTTGTTGTGGGGGTTTTGTCGCGAGTGTGGGAGAGGGGAGAGGGTGAGAGACGCGACGTCGACGAGGCGCCGCCGGCGATCGGGACGACGCCGCCGCCGCCGCATGTTCCTTCGGGCGCCCGTCCACTCACCAAACAGCCGCGCGAGCGCCTCGCCGGCAGGAAGCGCCTTGTCGACCGCGACGGCCACGAGGGGCGGGCCCGAGGACGCCGACAGGTGCTGCGCGAGCGCTTCCGCGAGTCCCTGGGGTTCGAGCGAGGGGGTCGACAGCACCGCGACCAGGGGTCGCGGCGGGCTCGTCAGCTCCGGCGGGTAGAAGGCCATCGCGTATCGGGGTTGTTTAATCAGCAGCCCCGTCTTGCCATTGTTGTTGTTGTGTTTTGAGGGGCCAGACTCCTGGCGCAGGAGTGAGCGACACGGCGCGCGTTTTGTTGAGAGCGTCGTCGTCGTCGCTCGGCGGACGCGTGCACTTGTCGTCGCGCATGGCGTCCCTCGTCCTGCTGGCACACCAACTGACCGCCGACGTGACATCTTCTCTCTTAATTTGACCCCTCTTGACCCGCCTTCGCACGTCACCCGCCGGATCCCCTCTCGCACACACAGAGGTCGCGTCGTGACGCGTAGACAGGGGCCGGCGACCGTCCGCAACCGTCAGCAACTTTTGTCGAGACCGCAGCGCAGAGGCACCCAAGCACCGGGGCGCGCCATGGCGCTGCGCAGGTGCGGCGTCGCCGCGCTGCGCATCCGGGCGGTGGCGCAGCAGCAGCAGCAGCAGCAGCAGCGGCAGCGTGTCCTGCTTTGGCGCCCCTCGTCGTCGTCGTCCGCCAACGCCAACGCTGACGCCACCTCCTCCGCCGACGCCGCCGCCCAACCGCCGCTGCCGCGCCTCGACGACCCGACCGCCGCGTTCGCCACCCGCACGACGGGCGAGCTCCTGCGCGCCTACGTCGTCCTCCGGCTCTGCATGTTCGAACCGCTGGTGCGCAACGCCGACGACCTGCTGCGCCTCTCGCGCCGCTTCCTCGGCGACCGCCTGACCGACGCCGTCGTCGAGAGGACGTTTTTTGCCCACTTTTGCGCCGGCACGGACGGAGACTCGATCCAACCGGTCATCGCGCGCCTGCGGGCGGCCAACGTGCAGTCGATCGTCGACTACGCGGCGGAGGACGACGTGGCGGAGGAAGCCGCCGGGGGGGCGGCGGCTGCGGCGGGCCCCGACGCCGACAACGACGCCGACAGGGACGACGACGCCGCCACAGCCTCTGCCGCGGAATCCGACCCCTCCTCCTCGCCCTCCCCCTCCTCGCCCGCCTGCTCCCCCTACCAGCACCCGCGCGGCGAGCACGCCGTCGGCCGCGTCTACGACTACAAGGACGAGGCGTCGTGCGACGCTCACGTCCGGACCTTTCTGTCGGCGATCGACGCCGTCGGCCGAGAGCCCGACAGCCGGGGCGACGGTGGGTTTGCCGCCATCAAAGTGACCGCCTTGGGAAACCCTCTCTTGCTGGAGAGGATGACCGCCGCCCTGGCGACAGTGCGGCGGCTGTTTGCGGCCGCCGACGCCGGCGGCACGGGAAGCGTGGACGAGAAGGCCTTCTCGCGCCTGTACGCGATGCTGTTCCCGCGCGCGCCGCCCGACCGCGCCGCGCGCGCGTTCGCCGAGCTGGCGGAGCGCTCGCGGCGGCCTCTTGACGCTAGCGGGGGCGGCGAGGGCGGCGCAATCAGCGGCGGAGGCAGCAAAACCGGCGTTGGCAGAGGTGGCGGCGGCAGCGACGACGCCGCCGGCGGCCGCGCGCCGCCGCCGGAGCGCGTCGACCTGGTCGACTGGTGCCTCGCCATCCGCCTGCAGGACATGCCGGCCATCGCCGCGCGCGTCGCCCGTCACAACGGCGCGGGCCGCGGCCGCGGCGGGGGCGGCGGCCTGGCGGGAGAGGTGGCGCACGCGGCGCTCGACGCCGACGAGGTGGGCGCGGCGGAGCGGATGCTGGCTAGGGTGGCGGCGCTGGCCGAGCGCGCCGCGGCGCGGCGGGTGCGGCTGATGGTGGACGCGGAGCACTCTTACTTCCAGGGGGCCATCGACCACACGTCCAAGCAGCTGATGGCCGCGTACAACAGGGGGCGGCCGTCCGCCCTGCTCGCCGCGGGTGGGGGAGAAGGAGGGGAAGGGGGAGCGGGGGCGGTGGCGGGGGCGGGGGCGGGCGCCGGCGCCGGCGCAGCGCCTTTCCCCAGCGGCGGCGGCGGCGCCGGCCGGCCGCCCCTCACCCCGCCCGTCGTCTTCAACACCTACCAGTGCTACCTGAAGGACTCGCGCGCGCGCCTCGCCGAGGACCTCGAGCTCGCGCGGCGGCGCGGGTACCGCTTCGCCGCCAAGCTGGGTGCGTTTCTTTGTTGTGCCTATTTTTTTCTTTTTTCGCGTTCCGCCCGTCGAGCCGTCGCCCCCGCCCCTCGGCCCGCCCGCTCACCCTCTCCCCGTGTCACCCTTTTACAACCAACCAACAAGAGAACACAAAACACCAACAAAATCAAAACAAAACACAAAACAAACAAACAAAAGTCCGCGGCGCCTACATGGTCGCCGAGCGCCGCCGCGCGCAGCGCCTGCGCTACCCGTCGCCCGTGCACCCGACCCCCGAGGCCACGCACGCCAACTACGACGCGTGCGTCGAGATGGTGCTGGCGGAAGTGAAAAAGGGCGGCGCCGAGCTCATGCTGGCGACGCACAACGCGGCGTCGTTGGAGCTGGCGTGCGGGCGCATGCGCGAGTTGGGCATCCCCCGCGCGGGCGGCGGCGTTTTTTTCGGGCAGCTGCTCGGCATGGCGGACGCGGCCTCCTTCTCGCTGGGCGCGGCCGGGTACCAGGTCGCCAAGTACGTGCCCTACGGCGAGGTGCGGCTGGTGGTCCCCTACCTGGTGCGGCGGGCGCAGGAGAACAGCGCCTTGCTGGGCCCTGGGGTGGCGGGGGAGCTGAATCTCTTGAGGCGGGAGCTGAGGCGGCGGGTGCTGGGGTTTTGAATAAAGAGGGCGGCAGGGACGACGACGATAAATACTGCAAAACGACACCTCGCGACTCAATTCAAAGAACGATTTTTCCAAGAACGATTTTTCAAGAACGAGGGGCGCGATAGCGTTTCTCGTTCTTTTAGGATGCGGCGCCATTATCTTCCCCCTCTCATGTCGCCTTGGGCGCCGCCCCTCCGCTTCCTGCTGCCCCTCCGCTGCTGCCGCTGCCGCCGCCGCTCCTGGTCGGCAAGAAGCCCTCAAACTGCGCGCGTGCCGTCGTGGTGGTGTTGTTGTATGGAAAAGGGCGGGGGGGGGGGGGGGGGGAAAATGAGGGTTTTTTTTTTTTTTCGGGGGGGGGGGGATGGGAAAAAGGGGTCGTCCCCGCCTTCGGCAACGCCACACCAAAACCGCACACCCACCCCCTTGGCGCACCCCGCCAGG
>Ga0105054_10003129_pt1 | contig 25948 bp, 21 predicted proteins | sample BON02_FD_78091 | JGI IMG/M metagenome (GOLD analysis project Ga0105054, IMG submission 78091) | Freshwater microbial communities from Lake Bonney liftoff mats and glacier meltwater in Antarctica - BON-02 (megahit assembly) | ecosystem: Environmental > Aquatic > Freshwater > Ice > Glacier...
AAGCCTACCGCAACGTCGACCGCCTGATGCCCAAGCGGGTCGAGGACGATTACGACAAGGACGAGAAACAGCGCGCGGTATCGCTGACCGAACAGGGCACCGAGAGGATCGAGGCGCTGCTGACCGAAGCCGGCCTGCTGAGCGAAGGCGGGCTCTACGATATCCAGAACGTCAGCCTGGTCCACCACGTCAACCAGGCGCTGCGCGCCCACAAGCTGTTCACGCGTGATGTCGACTACATCGTCAAGGACGACAAGGTCATCATCATCGACGAGTTCACCGGCCGCATGATGGAAGGCCGGCGCTACAGCGAAGGCCTGCACCAGGCGCTGGAAGCCAAGGAAGACGTCAAGGTCCAGACCGAGAACCAGACCCTGGCCTCGATCACCTTCCAGAACTATTTCCGCCTCTACCCGAAGCTGTCCGGCATGACCGGCACGGCCATGACCGAGGCCGGCGAATTCGCCGAGATCTACGAGCTTGAAGTGATCGAGATGCCGACCCATCGGCCGATGCAGCGCATCGACCATGACGATGCGGTCTATCGCACGGGTCCGGAGAAATACGATGCGATCATCGACCTGATTGCGCAGAGCCACGCCAAGGGCCAGCCCGTTCTGGTCGGCACCGTCTCCATCGAGAAGTCGGAGATGCTGGGGGCGATGCTCAAGAAAAAGAAGATCCCCCACAACGTGCTCAACGCCCGCTACCACGAGCAGGAAGCCCACATCGTGGCCCAGGCCGGGCGGCCCGGAGCGGTCACGATCGCGACCAACATGGCCGGGCGCGGCACCGACATCCAGCTTGGCGGCAACGCCGACATGCAGGTTGCCGACGAACTGGCCGCCATCGAAGACGAAGGCAAACACGCCGTCGAGGAGGCGCGCATCCGCGCCGGGGTCGCCGCATCGCGCGAGAAGGTGCTGGCCGCAGGCGGCCTCTGCATCATCGGCACCGAACGCCACGAAAGCCGGCGCATCGACAACCAGTTGCGCGGCCGTTCGGGCCGCCAGGGCGATCCCGGCGCCTCCTTCTTCCTGCTGTCGCTCGACGACGACCTGATGCGCATCTTCGGCAGCGACCGTCTCGACGGCATGTTGAAGAAGCTGGGCCTGGAAGAAGGCGAGGCGATCACCCACCCCTGGGTCAACAAGGCCATCGAACGCGCCCAGGGCAAGGTCGAGGCGCGCAACTTCGACATCCGCAAGAACCTGCTGCGCTTCGACAACGTGATGAACGACCAGCGCAAGGTGATCTACGAGCAGCGCCGGGACCTGATGCGCACCAGCGACGTCTCCGAGACCATCGCCCACATGCGCCAGGAGGTGATCGAGGATCTGGTCGCCCGCACAATCCCGGAGGGCGTCTATCCCGAACAGTGGGAGACCCACTCGCTGGCCGAAGAGGTCAATCGCATCCTGGGCCTCAATCTGCCGGTCGCCGAGTGGGCCGCCGAGGAAGGCATCGCCGACGAGGAGGTGCGCGAGCGCATCCAGAAGGCCGCCGACGAAAAGGCCGCCGAGAAGGAACAGCTCTACACGCCGGCGGTGATGCGCGTGGCCGAGAAGAGCCTGCTGCTGCAGATTCTCGACAACAAGTGGCGCGACCACCTGCACTCGCTCGACCATCTGCGTCAGGCCGTCGGCCTGCGCGCCTATGCCCAGAAGGACCCGCTGCGCGAATACCAGCGCGAGGCCTTCAACCTGTTCGACCATCTGCTCTCGAGCCTGCGCGAAGGCGTCACCCAGATGCTGATGCATGTCGAGATCCGGGTCGATGCCGCCGACCTTCTGGCGCGCCGCCAGCAACAGCAGCAAGCCAAGCTGCAGGAAAGTCGCACCGATCCCGCACTTGCCACGCAGCAGCCTGCGGCGCCGGCCCAGAGCGGCATCGGCGACTGGGAAAGCGGACCCGTGGTCCGCCGCACCGATCCGGGCCAGCGCAAGTCCGGCGACCCTGCGACCTGGGGCCGTGTCGGGCGCAACGAGCCCTGCCCCTGCGGCTCGGGAAAGAAGTACAAACACTGCCACGGCAAGCTGGAACAGGACGCCACGGTCGAGCGGGTTTCCTAGAACGCCGCCTCCGCAAGGCAACCTGCCTGCCGCTTACCAACCCAGAACGACGCAAGTGATAGGTGGAACATTGTCCAGCGGTACGAAGATCACCGAACGTTACAATGACTCCGGTTACCTGCAGTCCAATCCAACCTGGCATGCAGAAGATTCGCCATGGAAGGCGCGTCAGGTGATGCGCATCCTGGAGCGCAACGCCATCACACCAGGGACCCTCTGCGAGGTCGGCTGCGGGGCCGGCGAGATTCTGGTCAATCTCTCACGTCAGATGAAACTTGAGCGCGTCGAGGGCTACGACCTCTCTGCCGACGCCTATGCCATCTGCAGCGCCAAGAGCCAGGGGAATCTGCGTTTCTTCCATCAGGACATCAACGACACCGAGGCCCACTACGACGTCCTGATCTGCATGGATGTATTCGAACACGTCGAGGATTACCTTGGTTTTGTGCGCAATCTGGGCGCCAGGGCCGAGTACAAGATCTTCCACGTTCCGCTTGATATCCACGTCAACTCGTTGTTCCGCAACGGCATGATGCGCGGGCGGGCAGCGGTGGGCCATCTCCATTATTTCGTCGCCGAGACGGCCCTGGCGACCATCGAGGACGCGGGCCTGGAAATCGTCGATTCATTCTTCACGGCTCCCTTCGCCAGAGACGGCGTGCCGCACAAAACGGCCGGCGCCAGGCTGATGGCCGTTCCGCGTCGGGTGCTCTTTTCGCTCTCGCCCAATCTGCTTTCAAAGACGCTGGGCGGCTGTTCGCTGCTCGTGCTGGCACGCTGACCCGCCCCACCGCCAGGCCACGCGAAAGAGCATGAAACGCCTCCGACCGATCAAAGGAAGCCGGGTTCGCGGCGCCAGGCGGCACGGAACTCCTGCCTTGATGATCGGCACCGGCCGCGTCGTGGAGGGTTGATGACCGCGGTTCAAGAGCGTCGCACCGGTGCCTTCGAAGACCGCATCCTGGAACATCTCCACGCTCAGGAGAAATCCGGCGCGTTGAGCCTTTCCAGGATCGACTCCCTGCGCAGCATCCTGCTCGATCTGCGCGATGTCCTGCTTTCAGACGCTGTCCGGGCTCGCGAGGCGGAACATCCCAATCCCCTCACGCGATCCGGTCGGCAGTGCTTTTCGCAATCGGACGAGGACGGCATCACACTCGAAATCCTGCGCCGGACAGGCATCACCAATCCCGGCATCTTCGCCGAGTTCGGTGTCGGCAACGGCCTGCAGAACAACAGCCTGATTCTTGCCGCGCTGGGCTGGAACGGCCTGTGGGTCGGTGACGAGGCCCTTGCCTTCGATTTCTCGGACATTTCCCCCCGGAGGCTGAACTTCCAGCGCACGCGCATCACGCGCGAGAACATCGTCGAACTGGCCCGCAGCGGCCTGGCCGCCCTGCATGTGGACAACGTCGACGTGATCTCCTGCGACCTTGACGGCAACGACCTGCATTTTGTCGAGGCACTGCTGGAGAGCGGGCTGAAACCCGGGCTGTTCATCGTCGAATACAATGCGAAATTTCCGCCGCCGGTGCGGTTCACCATTGCCTACGACGCGGACCACAGGTGGCAGCACGACGACTATTTCGGTGCCTCGCTCTGCAGCTTTGCCGATCTGTTCGCACGTTTTGGTTACATGCTGGTCTGCTGCAATGCCCACACCGGCGCGAACGCCTTCTTCGTGGAGGAGTGCTATCGCGAGCACTTTGGCGATGTCCCCGATGCCGTCGGGGACATCTTCGTTGCGCCGCACCTGCACCTGCTCAACCGGCATGGCCAACCGACCTCTCCCAAGACCGTGCGCCAGCTTTTCCATGGCCCTGCTGCGTGAACCGGTCGCGCCGGAACGGCTGGCCGGGCTGGGCATCCGTTCGCCCCAGGCGCTGTTTGCCGGCGGCATCTTCTTTGCGGAAATCGAACCGGAGATCCGCCCGTATTGCATCGACGTCTTCGAGGAAGTGAAGGCCGGCTTCTAGAGCAGACCGGATCGCGAGGCGGATTGTCCCGTACAGCCCGCATCGCCGATCTCCCCAGAGATCGCCTTGGCGAAACAGCAGCCTTGTGCCAGTTTGCCGTCCGTGGGCGCAGGGGTGTGGAATGGCAACGGAACGGCGCATACATTTCCTGCATATCGGCAAGAATGCCGGCACCGCCATCGGCTCGCTTTTCCCGCAGATCAATGCCGCGAACACGGGCGTACGTATCCACAAGCACCCCCACAAGGTGAAGTTGCGCGACCTGCCGTCTGGTGAAGATTACATCTTCGCCATCAGGGCTCCCGAGACACGCTTCAAATCAGGCTTCTACAGCCGCAAGCGCAAGGGCCAGCCACGCATCCATGTCGAGTGGAGTGCACACGAAGCCGCCGCATTCGCGGCCTTCGAAGACGCAAACGACCTCGCTGAAGCGCTCTTTCGGGAGGATGAACGGGGGCATCAGGCGATCATGGCGATCGCCTCGATCGGCCATTGCGCAGTGCCCCAGATCACCTGGTTCGAGCACTGCGCCTTCTTTCTCCAATCCCATCCGCCCCTGGCTATCCTGCGCCAATCCAGGCTGGAGGAAGATTGCAGGGCACTGGTCGCCGCGCTGGGCATCGATGTGGACATCACACTGCCGGACAATCCCGTGCAGAAGCACGCCAACAACTACCGGGATGTCCCCGAACTTTCACCCAGGGCGCTGGCGAACCTGCGCTCTTGGTACAGCCAGGACTACGCCTTCGTGCGCATGTGCGAAGACTTCATCGGCGCGCGCCTCCAACAGGAGCAAGACCGCTACGCGTTGAAGCGATCTGATACGCCAAGCAGCTTCTAGCACTCCTGCCACAGCAGATAGAACCACCACTGCGGTGGCAGGCCGCGATCAGGGTCGTCCATCCAGGGGGCTGCCGCGACGATGTTCCGGGGCTGCAGCAACCCGCGATCGGCGGCATGGTCGGGCACCAGGAAGAGCAGCGCATGAAGCCATCTGCGCCAGTCCGTGTCCTGCTTCTCCAGGGCCGCCAGATGGGATCCATGGCGGGCCAGGAAATGGAACATGCGGCAGATCGATTGGCCATCGACACCGCGGTAGCGCCACAGGTCGACGCCCAGAGCCCGTCCCAGATCAGCCAGCAGCGCCCATGCGGTAAGGTTGAACAGGCTGTAGTGCAAGGGCCGGGCCCGCCGCAGTTCGCTTTCCTGTATGCCGCCGGCACCACATTGGGCTGCCAGCCGCAACGTGGCGGAGTCCAGCAGATCGGAAGCCTGCTCGATACGCTCCGCAAAGAGCGCCAACGCGAGCTTGAGCAGATGGCTCCAGGTGCCGATGTTGTTGCGCGACCAGTACGCCATCTTGCCTTGCTCGGATTCCTCGAGTTCATCGAGCAGGCGCGCTGCCCATCGGGCAATGGCGCCATATCCCTCGTCGGAGAGCGCCCCGTTGCGCCGCAGGGAACGGCACAGGCCGGACAGCATCCAGAGATCGCGAAAATCGATCCAGCCGGCAGGCGAGGGTTCCCGTTCATCCAGGGGCAGCGCCTGGGCGTAACGGGCGTGGGGATGCATGGCGGTGGCGGGATCGCCAAACCATTGCAGCAGCAGGCCCGAAGCGGCTTCAAGATCGGCTGGCCTGTGACACAGCACCCCCGATGCCGTCAGAACCGAAGCCCGCTGCATGCATTCCCAAAGCGCCGTGCGGTCGCCGATCCTGCTTTCGGGCGTTCCGATCAGGGCGGCGGGGTCAACCCAATCTTCGTCGCGCGTGATTTCGCCATGGTCGGCATGGCGGTAGCGCGCCGCACTGATGTAGTCCCGCGGATCGCCACTGGGCGCCAGTCCGTCCTTATCCAGGATCGAGGGGGCCGGCCGCGCCAGCATCGCCTCGGCAGTGGCCCGCAGGGTATCCAGCGGACCGGCCGCGGGCCAGGTGGCATCCGGCGTCAGGACAGCATGCCTGCGGGCATCCTGAGCGTTGAGGGTTTGGCCCAGCAGAACACGGTCGACCAGCCGAACCATGCGGCTGACACCCTTGTAACGGGCCAGGTGTCGGCTGCCGCTGTCGAGTTCCACTTTCTCGGCAGCGCCCGAGGCCAGGCGATAGACTGCTCCGCAGGTGACGAACCGGTTCGGCGCGATCGCCTCCAGTTGGGGCGTGGTCTCCCAAGGCGCCGCGTTCCAGCGATGCCACGGCCCGGGATAACCCAGGCGCATCAGCAGTTCGGCCTTGTTCATGTTGCCATAGCGGCGCAGGGCATCGAAGCGATCGGGCGCATCACGGCGGAACGCGATCTGCGGCTCGTCCTGCGCCGGTGGCAGGCTTTCAGGATCATCGAGCTGTGCGTTGTTCTCGAGACGGCTCAACGGGATCATCCCGTAAAGCGCGTCCGAGGAAGCCGTGAGGCCGCTGGCGATGCCTTGCCAGGCTTCCGTCGTGATGTAGGACCAGCCGTCGAGCGGCAGGACCCAGGGGGCATCGGCGTGGCCCATCTCGATCGCCAGGTTGCGCGCCGCGTTGAGGGCGATCAGCGTCAGCGACTTGTGCCGCAGGATCCACTCATAGGCCTTCACCGGAACGTACTGCGCCCGCCCCTTGGACGGCTCAGGTCCGAAGGGGCCGAAGTGCCCGGGCATGCCGCTGGCATCGTAGAAGGTCGCGCGATAGGCGCCCGCATCGAACGGGATGACATGATAGGCCTGCCCGCGGGCCTCGATCATGGCGACACAACGGGCGAATACCTTGGGGTCGACGATGCGGTTGAGCAGCCAGCGTTTGTCGCATCCGGGGAAGTCGGGTTCGCGCCCCAGAATGATCTCGAGATTGCGAAAGGTATGTTCGGCATCGTGGCGCGGCGGCAAGGCGTTGCCGATGATCCGGTAGATAACAAACGCGCGTTTCATGGCCCCCCGCCTCAAACCTGCGTTGCGGAAGGAGCTTCAGCCCAGGCCCTTGCGGCCCATCTCCATGAATTTCTCGCGGCGGCCGGCACGCAGCGCGGCCGGGGCCATGCCCTCCAGCGCGGCCAGGCCCTTTGCGATGGCGTCGCCGACGCGGAGCATCGTATCGGCGGGATCGCGGTGGGCGCCGCCCATCGGCTCGGCAATGACCTCATCGATGACACGAAGCTGGGCAAGATCGCCTGCCGTGAGCTTCAGCGCCTCGGCAGCCTCCGGCGCCTGATCGCCCGAACGCCACAGGATCGAGGCGCAGCCTTCGGGCGAGATCACCGAATAGACGGCATGTTCGAGCATCAGCACGCGGTCGCCCACAGCAATGGCGATGGCGCCGCCCGAGCCGCCCTCGCCGATCACCACGCAGATGACCGGCACACCGATCGTCAGGCAGGTTTCGATCGAACGCGCGATGGCCTCGGCCTGGCCGCGCTCTTCCGCGCCGATCCCCGGATAGGCGCCGGAGGTATCGACCAGGGTGATCACCGGCAGGCCGAAACGGTCGGCCATCTCCATCAGGCGCACGGCCTTGCGGTAGCCCTCGGGCTTGGCCATGCCGAAGTTGTGGCGTACCCGTTCTTCGGTATCCGCGCCCTTTTCGTGGCCGATCACGACCACCGAACGGCCCCGGAAGTTGCCCAGGCCGCCGATGATCGCCTGATCCTCGCCATAGAGGCGGTCACCGGCCAGAGGCACGAAATCCTCGATCAGGCTGGCGATGTAATGGCTCGTATGGGGCCGCTGGGCATGGCGCGCGACCTGGGTTTTCTGCCAGGGCGTGAGTTTGCCGTAGGTCTGCTGCAGCAGGCGGTCGAGCTTGGCCTGCAGGCGCGTGACCTCATCGACGATGTTGACGCCGTCGCCGTCCGAAAGCCGCCGCAGCTCCTTGATCTTGCTCTCGAGCTCGGCGATCGGGCGTTCGAAGTCCAGATAGTGCTGCATGACCGGCCTCCTCCGCGCGGGAGCCTAGAGCAAATCACCTTTGAGCGGAATCGCTTCGCGATTGCGCCTGAAGGTGTGAATTTGCTCTATCTCGTTGATAAAGAGCGGATTCACACGATCACACGGAGGCATGAAATGGCTCCGTGTGATCGTGATCCGCTCTAGCCTAATTGGCCGCCGCGATCTGTTCGGCCTTCTTGACCATGACCTCGGCCTGCTTGATCGAGGCGATGTCGATCAGGCGTCCGTCGAGCGAAACCGCGCCCTGGCCGTCCTTCTGGGCCTGTTCCATGGCCTCCAGGATACGCTTGGCTTGGCTGATTTCCTTTTCGGACGGGCTGTTGACCTCGTTGGCCAGATCGATCTGGCTGGGGTGGATCGCCCACTTGCCTTCGCAGCCCAGCGCCGCGGCACGGTTGGCCTGGGCGCGGAAGCCGTCGCCGTCCTTGAAGTCGCCGAAGGGGCCGTCGATCGGGCGCAGGCCCGCGGCACGCGCGGCAACGACCATGCGCGAGACGGCAAAGTGCCACATGTCGCCCCAGTGGTACTCACGGGGTTTGTCGCCATCGATGTCGGTCAACACGCCATAAAGCGCGTTCGGGCCGCCGATCACGGTGGTGCGCGCCTTGGTCGAGGCAGCATAGTCGGCAACGCCGAAATGCAGGCTCTCGTTGCGCTTGCTGGCGTGTGCGATGGCCTCGACGTTGGACATGCCCAGCGCCGTCTCGATGATCAGTTCGAAGCCGATGCGCTTGGTCCGCCCCCTGGCGTCCTCGCACTGGGTCGTGAGCATGTCGACGGCATAGACGTCCGCCGTCGTGCCGACCTTGGGGATCATGAAGAGGTCGAGGCGGTTGCCGGTCTGCTCGATGATGTCGATGACGTCGCGATACATGTAGGAGGTATCGAGGCCGTTGATGCGCACCGACAGGGTCTTGGGTCCCCAGTCGATGTCGTTGATCGCCGCGATGACGTTCTTGCGCGCCTGGACCTTGTCGCCCGGTGCCACGGCATCCTCGAGATCGAGGAAAATGACATCGGCGCTGCCCTTGGCAGCCTTCTCAAACAGTTCCGGACGGCTGCCGGGAACGGCCAGCTCGCTGCGGTTGAGGCGCGCGTGCGCCGGCTCGACGATCGTGAAGCTCATGTCATGTTTCCCCTGTGGGTCCCTGTCGGGCGGCGGCGCGCTCAATGCCCGCAGCCCCGCGTTCTGTCAACCATACCCCATCGCGGGCTCAGGCGAGCGGGTGATGACGCAGCACCGTGCTGCGCAGCCGTTCTTCCAGCACATGGGTGTAGATCTGGGTCGTCGAGATATCGGCATGGCCCAGCATCTTCTGCACGGCACGCAGGTCGGCGCCATGGGCCAGGAGATGGCTGGCAAAGGCATGGCGCAGGACATGGGGCGAGACCCGCGCGGGGTCGAGGCCGGCCTCCAGCGCCAACCCTTTCAGCAACAGGCCGACGCCCTGCCGTGTCAGATGGCCCGAAACACCATGGGAAGGAAACAGCCAGCGCGGCGTTCCGTCCTGGGCCGCGATCAGGGCGCGCACCGCGCGAGCGGCATGTTCGCCCACCGGCACCATACGTTCGCGCCCGCCCTTGCCGCGCACGATGATGAAGGGGGCGTCGTCGCGGAAGGCCGCGCGCGGCAGCGCGACCAGCTCCGAGACGCGCAGGCCCGTGGCGTAGAGCAGTTCGATCAGGGCCGCACGGCGCAGGCCATCGACATCCTCGCCCTTGCGGGCCGCGGCCAGAAGGGCGTCGACCTCGTCTTCGCCCAGGACCCTGGGCAGGGAGCGGCCCGCGCGGGGCGCCTCGATGATGGTCGTGGGGTCGTCGTCGCGGCGGCCTTCGGCGAGCAGGAAGCCGAAAAACTGGCGCAGGGCCGACAGTCGGCGGGCGGCCGTGCGGGGCGACAGCGCCGCCTTGTGCAGGCTGGCCAGATAGGCGCGCACATCGTCGGCCCCGGCCGCCTCGCAGGCGATGCCGGACGCAGCCGTGAACAGGGCGAAATCGCGCAGATCGCGCCGGTAGGCCGCGTATGTGTTGGCCGAAGCGCCGCGCTCGGCCGTCATCATTTCCAGAAAGGCATCAATGGCGCGGTCGTCGTGCCGGGGTTCGTCCGGCGGGAGTGTCATGACGTCAGGGCCTTGCGATGGCGCGCTGGCCGCCGGCCTCCATGGCGATCAGGCGGCCTTCAACACCCAGGCCGACCGTGTCCAGCGCGTCGATCACGGCCTGCAGGGTCACCGGGTCGGCGCCCGCCGGGCCCTGGGGACCCAGCGCCACCAGCGCCAGCAACACGGTCTGGCCGACGCTGCCGGCCGCAGCGGCCTGATCCATGGCAAACAGCAGGGCCGCCGGCGAGGCAGCGGCCTCACGCGCGGGGGAGAGCGCCACGACATCGGCCATGATCGGGGCGCCGGCGTTGTCGCCAAAGGCGGAAAACGCCGCCAGATAGGTTTCGGCCAGGGCCAGCCTGCGCCCGTCGGCAAGCACAGCCATGGCCTGCCACCAGCCGGTCATGCCGGTACCGCCATCGGGCAGTTGTTCGCCAAAGGCGATACGGAACAGGGGCCACAATGCCGTCGAGCGCGCCGCGAAATCGGTGTTGCCCTGGGAACGGTCAAGCAGCAGCGGCCACCAGCGCGCCGCCGACTCCGGCCGCCCGGCCATGAGCAGGGCCGCCGAGGCATCCGCGGAGAACCAGGCAAGTTCGCTGGCCGGGGTCAGCGAGGCGATCTGGCCTGCGACCGCGCGGGCGGCCGCCAGATAACCGTTGGGACCGCCGGTCTCGGCGGCGTGGTGCAGCATCGCAGCCAGGGCCTCGGCCCGGGCGGCGGGCAGAACCTGGCTGCCGGCAGCCTGGAACAGCAGGGCGCGCGCCGAAGGGCCGTCCATGCCATCGGCCTGTGTCAGGGCGCTGGCAATCTCGGCGGGGCTGTAGGGCGCGGATGCATAGATGCTGGCGAGTGCGTCGCCGGACATGGCGCCATGGGCCGTGGCCTGTTCGCCCGCGGCCAGGCGGATTTCGATGTCGAGCAGCGGGCTCAGGGCCATGGCGCGCTGCAACCCTGCCGGCGCAGAGGCAATCAGGGCCCCCGAAAGCGGCACATCACTGGCAAGCGCCATGGCGAAGATCAGCGGTGTGGCGCCTTCGAGGCTGTCGATCTTCCCGCGCGTGCCGCTCGCCAGGGCGCTGTCGAGCGCGACGAACTGCGGCTCGAGCACGACGCCCGATTCCTTGAGCAGGGAAAGTCCCAGATCGGCGGCGGCGTCCTCGCCGCTCAGACGCTGGCAGAACACCAGGGCCTTCTGGAGGTCCAGGTTGTCGCCCAGGCTCATGCCGTCGCGCACGTTACGACAGGCCTGATCGTTCTCGCTCCCCAGAAACTGGGAATCGGCAAGCCCGGCCATGGCCGCGGCAGAAAGCGAACTGTGCCCGGCGCTGGCCGCCAGATCGGCGACGTCATCGGACAGGCCAAGGGCATTGAGCCTTCCCATGCGCAGGGCCAGCAGATCGGCGCCCTCGCCCTCGGGCGGGCTTGCCGAGGTCAGCAGCAGGCGGCGGGCGAGTTCGGTCGCAGTGGGAGAGCCGTTGCCCCCCGGAATCAGCGGCAGCAGGGCCGCGACGAGGCCGGGATCGCTGCGGTACCACATGTCCATGGAAAAGCCGCCGCCGCTGACATCCAGCGTGCCGGCGGCCGACGAACTGACCGCAGCCAGGCTTTCGACCTCCAGACCGTCGGAGGAGACCGATGGAGCGACATACTGACTGTTGCTGTCACCCGTCGTGCCCGATGCCGCAGCATCGTCGTCGAAGGGAATCAGGAGCATGGGATCGCTGCCGTCCGACTGCGCTCCCGCCTGCAACGCCGCACCGCAAAGCCCAAGGGCAAGCAGCAGGGCGAGCGCGGTCCTAGCGCGGGAAGCGATCATTGGAGATCGTCTTCTCGACATGGGTGGTCGGCGGTGGGATATCCCACGTCGCAAGGAAGGCGCCGCCGCCGACAACGGCGGCAACAATGACAAGCATGAGGAAACGGGCGATGAAACGCATGGTCTTGGCGGGCCGTTCATGGGCAGCGGGTTCGCAGGTATGCTATCGTCGCACTATGGCGCTCGTGCGGCAATCGGAGACCGGAATTCCGGGCCCGATCGCGCTGCGGGCCGTTCCGATCACCATTCCCGGTTCAACGTGAGCGACAGCGATCCACCCAAGCCCGACCGTACGATCACGCTTGTGGGCCTCATGGGCGCCGGCAAGTCGACCGTGGGCCGCCGGCTGGCGGCGCGTCTCGACGTGCCCTTCATCGATGCCGACAGTGAAATCGAGGCGGCGGCCGGCTGCACCATCCCGGAAATCTTCCAGCGGCACGGCGAGGCCGAGTTCCGCGCCGGCGAGCGCCGCGTCATCGCGCGCCTGCTGCGCGGCCGCCCCAAGGTGCTGGCGACGGGCGGCGGTGCCTTCATGGACGCCGACACCCGCCAGCGCATCAAGAGCCGTGCGATCTCGGTCTGGCTGCGGGCCGACCTGGAATTGCTGATGGCGCGCGTGGCGCGCCGCGACAACCGTCCCCTGCTCAAGCAGGGCGACCCGCGCGAGATCATGGAACGGCTGATGGCGGAGCGTTATCCGATCTATGCGCAGGCCGACATCACCGTGGAGAGCAACGAAGGCCCCCACGACGCCATTGTCGAACGCATCATCGACGCCCTGCGTGAGAGGACTGCCGCGGCATGACGACCGAGACCATCACCGTCAAGATGGGGCGCAAGTCCTACGACATCCTGGTCGGCGACGGCCTGATCGACGGCGCCGCCGGGCACCTGACCAGGGTGCTCAAGCGCCGGAAGGCCTTCGTCGTGACCGACGAGACGGTCGCCGGTCTGCATCTGGAACGCCTGATGGCATCCCTGGAGGCAGGCGGCATCGCCTGCCACGCCACGATCCTGCCGCCGGGCGAGAAGAACAAGGATTTCGCCCATCTCCAGCAGATGACCGATTCCCTGCTTGATGCCGGGGCCGAGCGCAGCGACACGCTGGTTGCCCTGGGCGGCGGCGTGATCGGCGACATGACCGGGTTCGCGGCCTCCATCCTGCGCCGCGGCATGGATTTCGTGCAGGTGCCGACCACCCTGCTGGCCCAGGTCGACAGCTCCGTGGGCGGCAAGACCGGCATCGACACGCGCCAGGGCAAGAACCTGATCGGCGCCTTCCACCAGCCCCGCCTTGTGCTGGCCGATACCGGCGTGCTCGAGACCCTGCCGCGCCGCGAACTGCTGGCCGGTTACGCCGAAGTGCTCAAATACGGCCTGTTGGGCGATGCCACGTTTTTTGACTGGCTGACACGGCGCGGCTCGGAAGTGATCGACGAGAACGGCCGCGCCCGGCGTCAGGCGATCGCCACCTGCTGCCGTTTCAAGGCCGAGATCGTCGCCCGCGACGAGACCGAAACAGGCGAACGCGCCCTGCTCAACCTGGGCCACACCTTCGGCCATGCCCTGGAAGTCGCGGCAGGTTTCGAAGCCGGCCTGCTGCATGGCGAGGCCGTTGCCATCGGCATGACCATGGCCTTTGCCCTTTCAGCCGAACTGGAGCTGTGCCAACCCGACGAGGCCGCCTGGATGCGCCGCCATCTCGATGCCATCGGCCTGCCGACCCATCCGGCCCAGTGCGGCCTGGGTGCCGTATCGGCCGCCAGCCTGGTGGCCCACATGGCCCAGGACAAGAAGGTCAAGGACGGCCGCGTCACCTTCGTTCTGGCCCACGGCATCGGCGAAGCCTTCCTGACGCGCGATGTCGAACCCGCCACCGTCGAGAGTTTCCTCGAAGCTTTCCTGCGCGACGCTCCCGATGCGCCATGACGATGCCAAGTGATGCCTTCCCGCGGCTCCTGCCGCCTCGACCCAACAGAACAGCGACCGGTGCGCCATGACCGTGGTCTTTGAAATAGCGATTGCCGCCATCTTAATATCACTGCTGCTCTCGGCCTTTTTCTCGGGCTCGGAGACGGCGCTGACGGCGGCCAACCGTTCGCGCATCCATCACATGGAGATGGAAGGCGACAAACGCGCACGCACGGTCAACCACCTGATGCGCGACCGCGAGCACCTGATCGGCGCCATCCTGCTGGGCAACAACGTCGTCAACATCTTCGCGGCCTCGGTCGCATCCTTTGCCTTCACCCAGGCCTTCGGCGAGGCGGGCGTGGCCTATGCCACCGGCATCATGACCGTGCTGGTGCTGATCTTCGCCGAGGTCATGCCCAAGACCTACGCCATCCGCAATGCCGAGAAGGTGGCCCTGGCCGTGGCGCCGAGCATGAAGTGGATCGTGCGCCTGCTCTCGCCGGTCACCGGGACGATCCGCTGGGTGGTGATGGTGATCTTTCGCCTGATCGGCGCCCATCACGACGGCAGCGGGGCACCCTCCGAAGAAGAGGTCCGCAGTGCGCTCGCGCTCTACAAACACGAAGGCGGGCTGGTCAAGGACGAGCACGCCATGCTCGACAGCATCCTCGACCTTTCCGAGGTCGAGGTCGGCGAGGTCATGACCCACCGGCGCAACATGTTCACGGTCAACGTCGACCAGCCGGTCGACGATCTGGTCGACGACATCCTCAAGAGCCCCTACACGCGCATCCCGCTGTGGAAGGACGATCCCGACAACATCGTCGGGCTGCTGCATGCCAAGAACCTGTTGCGCGAGGTGCTGCGCAAGGGCGGCCGCCTGCCCGGCATCGACATCATGAAGATCGCCAGCGAGCCCTGGTTCGTGCCCGACACGACGACACTATCGGAGCAGCTTGCCGCCTTCCGCGAGCGCCATGCCCACACCGCCCTGGTGGTCGACGAATACGGCACGATGATGGGCCTGATCACGCTGGAGGACATCCTTGAGGAGATCGTCGGCGACATCGAGGACGAACACGATATCGCGGTGTCCGACCACGCGGTTGCCGAGGACGGCTCGGTCGTGGTTGACGGCGCCGCGACCATCCGCGACATCAACCGCGAGTTCGACTGGAACCTGCCCGACGAAGAGGCCAACACCATCGCCGGCCTGGTCATCCACGAAGCCCAGCTGATCCCCGACATCGGCCAGATCTTTGTCTTCCACGACTTCCGGTTCGAAATCACCGGGCGCCAGCGCAACCAGATCACGCAATTGCGCGTCACGCCCCTGAGCGAGGACTTCGAAGAAATGCCCGAAGGCTGAGGGCGGTGAGTATGGCCGGAAGAACTTCCCCCTCTCCCCTTGCGGGAGAGGGTCGGTGTGAGGGGATTTACGCGCGGCAGCGCGGAAAAGGGTCGTTGGCAACGGCGCGCCGCATCCCCCTCACCCAGCTTCGTCCAGGCCGCCGCTTCGCGCCGGCCAAGCCTCCGCAACCCTCTCCCGCAAGGGGAGAGGGGAAGTGTTCCTGGAAGCCGTGTCGTGCCGAAGGCCCCACGCCATGAGCTTCGACCTTCTGGTTTCCCTCGTCCCGGTCCTTTCGCCGATCCTGCTCGCGATCCTGGTCGGTTACATCTGGGCCAAACGGGGCACGCCGGCCGAACCGGCGCACCTGACACAGGTCATCCTGAATGTCGGAACGCCCTGCCTGGTTTTCTCGACGCTTTCGACGCTGACCGTCAGCCCTGTCGTTTTGGGCACCATGGCGCTGGCCTGTGTCCTGATGCTCACGACCTTCATCGGCACCAGTTATCTGATGCTGCGCGGCGTCGGCCTGCCCCACCGCATCTACCTGGCGCCCACGATCTTCGGCAACCTGGGCAACCTGGGCCTGCCGGTCAGCCTCTATGCCTTCGGCGACACCGGGCTGGAACTGGCCCTGATCATGTTCGCCACCCAGTCGGTGCTGTTTTTCACGATCAACATGTGGCTGATGTCGGGCAAGGCCTCGCCGCTGTCGATGCTGAAGACGCCCCACATCTACGCCATCGCCGCCGCACTGGCCTTCACCCTGACCGACACCGCGCCGCCGGTCTGGGTCTCCAACACCACCGAACTGCTGGGCGGCATGACGATCCCGCTGATGCTGATCATGCTGGGCATTTCGCTGGCCCGGATGAAGGTCGTGGCCGTCGCCCGCCCGCTGATCGTGGTGGTGCTGCGCCTGCTGGTCGGCGTCGGTGTCGCGCTGGGCCTGGGCTGGCTGCTGGACCTCAGCGGCATCGCCGCGGGAGTCGTCTTCATCGCCTGCTGCATGCCCGCGGCGGTCTTCAACTATCTGATGGCCGTGCGTTTTGATCGCGACCCCGGCGAAGTCGCCAGTTTCATCGTGCTCAACACGCTGGCCATCCTGATCCTGCTGCCTGTTCTGGTGCCGATCGCCTGGTGGATCGCGGGGGTGCCCTGAACCCTTGCGGGCGGGCGCGGCCCGCTTCTATGCTGCGCCGCACAAAAGAGCAGGTCGCGTTCGATCCGGAGCCGATGGACGCGTGACGATGCTCGAATGATTTGATCCAGACCGGAGAGCGGCATGCCCCTGCCCGAGCCAGCATCGCGCAAGCTGATGCACACGCGCCAGATCCACTGCCAGGGATTCCAGCGGGACGACGGCCTGTGGGATATCGAGGCGCACCTGACCGACGTGAAGACCTATGGCTTCGACAGCCGCGACCGCACGCGCGTCGAGGCCGGCGAGCCGATCCACGGCATGTGGCTGCGCCTGACGCTCGACACCGAGTTCGTGGTCAGGGAAGTGGCTGCGGCCATGGACCACACGCCGTTCTCGATCTGCAGCCAGATCACCCCGGCGCACCAGAAGCTGGTCGGCGAGAAGATCGGCGCGGGCTGGAACCGGCGGGTGCGCGAACTGCTGGGCGGCACCAGCGGCTGCACCCACATGCGCGAGATGCTCGGGCGCATGGCCACGGTGGCGATCCAGTCGATGTACGGCGAGAAACGCAAGAGCGGTGGAGAAATCACCGAGGAAGCCGGCCGCAAGCCCTTCGTGCTCGACGGCTGTTATTCCTGGGCCTCCGACAGTTCGGTCACCAAGCTGGAGTACCCGGACTGGTACACCGGCCCCCGGGATGCCGCCGAGGGCTGAAGCCTGCGCAAATCGCCATTGCGGAGACAGACCGTTCGGCCTTAGCGTCAGCGCCTGTCTTGAGGACAAGCCGAATGGTCGATCAGGTGTTTCGTTGGGAATGCCGCCGCGCGAGCGGTTTTGCCCTGTCTGCGGGACAACACCGCGCGGGCCTGTAGGCACGCGCCGATCCGGCCGCTGGTAGCCCCACGCTTTCCAGCCGCCCCACCGGCCTGACAGCCCCGCAAGCCCCCTGCCGCCCGGTCCCGCGACCCGCCGGCATCTCGGCCCCTCACGCTGACAGGAAACTTCCCTTCATGGGCATGACTCGTCTGGCCGTCGATATCGGCGGCACCTTCACCGATGTGGTTCTCGAACGCGACGGCGTGCTCCACGGGACCAAGGTTCCCACCACCCCCGATGCCCCCCAGCAAGGGTTCCTCGACGGCGTCCTGCGCCTGCTGGATGAGACCGGCACGGCACCGGGCGCCATCGGCTCGATCATCCACGGCACGACGCTGGCGACCAATGCGCTGATCGAGCGCAAGGGCGCCCGCACCGCGCTGATCACGACCCAGGGATTCCGCGACAGCCTGGAGATCGGCTACGAGGCGCGTTTCGACCAGTACGACATCCAGTTGGAAAAACCCGAGCAGCTTGTGCCGCGTCACCTGCGTTTCACGGTCAACGAACGCCTGGCCGCCGACGGCCGCGTACTGACCGAACTGGACGAAGACGGCGTGGCCGCGCTGGCATCGCTTCTGAGGGACGCGGGCGTCGAGGCCATCGCCATCGGCTTCCTGCACGCCTATGCCAACGCCGATCACGAACGCCGCGCGGGTGTGATCCTGGCCGATCTGCTGCCAGGCATTCCGATCAGCCTTTCCAGCGAGGTCTGCCCGGAGATTCGCGAATACGAGCGGCTCTCGACCACCGTCGCCAACGCCTATGTCCGCCCCAGGATGGCGGGTTATCTCGATGCCCTGGCGCGCGACCTGTCCGCTGCCGGCATCGCCTGTCCGCTGTTCATGGTCACCTCGGCCGGCGGCATCACGACACTGGAGGCCGCCATGGCCTTCCCCATTCGCCTCGTCGAATCCGGGCCTTCGGGCGGCGCCGTGCTCGCCGAGATCACCGCCGAGCAGAACGGCGCGCGCGACGTGCTCTCCTACGACATGGGCGGCACGACCGCGAAAATCTGCCTGATCGAGGGGTTCCGCGCGGCGACCGCACGCGAGTTCGAGGCCGCGCGCACGGCGCGTTTCGCCAAGGGCAGCGGCATCCCCCTGCGCATTCCCGTCGTCGAGATGATCGAGATCGGTGCGGGCGGCGGCTCCATCGCCGCCATCGACGCACTGCAACGTGTTGCCGTCGGCCCCCAGAGCGCGGGCGCGATGCCCGGCCCGGCCTGTTACGGCAAGGGTGGCAGCCTGCCGACCGTGACCGACGCCGACCTGGCGCTGGGACGCCTGGATGCCGAGCGTTTTGCCGAAGGCCGCCTGCGCCTCGACACCGGCGCGACCGACCGGGCGATCGCCGCCGCCATCGCCGCGCCACTGGGACTGTCGGGCCTGGATGCCCCGCGCGCGATCTGCGAGATCGTCGACGAGGCCATGGCCAATGCCGCCCGCGTCCATGCCGTCGAACACGCCCGCGACCTGCGCACGGCGACCATGATCGCCTTCGGCGGCGCCGGACCGCTGCACGCCGGGCGTCTGGCCGAGAAACTGGGCATCGCCCGCATCGTCGTGCCGGCCAATCCGGGCGTGGGTTCGGCGGTGGGTTTCCTCTCCATGCCGGTGTCCTACGAAGTGGTGCAGAGCCGCTACATGCTGGCGTCGCGCTTCCGTGCCGACGACGTGGCCAGCGTCCTTGCCGAACTGACCGCGACGGCAGAGGCGGTGGTGGCCAGCGCCGCGCCGGAACAGCCGCGCACGATCCGGCGCAGCGCACTGATGCGCTACATGGGCCAGGGCCATGAGGTCGAGATCACCCTGCCCGACGGTCCGGTGACGGCGCAAACCGCCATCAGCCTGCGCGAGGCCTATGGCCGGCGTTATGCCGAGCTTTACGGGCGCGCCATGACGAAGGGCGAGATCGAGATCCTGACCTGGACCGTGACCGTGGCGACGCAACGCGCCGAAGTCGCCCCGGTGGCGGCAACACCTGTTTCGACCAAAGCCGATCCGGTGGAGCGGCGCGCGGTCTTCGATCCCGGCTCGGGCACCCTCCACGACACGCCGATCTATCTGCGCGAAAGCCTGCTGCCCGGCATGGCCTTCGACGGCCCTGCCCTGGTCGTGGAGGCACAGACCACCACCGTGGTCCCGGCCAGCTTCCGCGCCAGCGTCAACGGCAGCGGTCATCTGGTGCTCGACCGCATCGCCATGCAGACAACCAACGCGGGCGAGGCCGACGACATCCGCCTGCAGGTCATGTGGAACCGGCTGCAGGCCGTGGTCGACGAGCAGGCCGGCGTGCTGATGCGCACCGCCTTCAGCCCCATCGTGCGTGAATCGGGCGATCTCTCGGTCGGGGTCTTCGACCTGGAAGGCCGCATGCTCGCCCAGGCGGTGACCGGCACACCCGGCCACGTCAACACCATGGCCGCTGCCTGCGCCAAGTTCTTCGATGCCTTCCCGCGCCAGACCATGCGGCCGGGCGACATCTATCTGACCAACGATCCCTGGCTGGGTGCAGGCCATCTCAACGATTTCGTCGTGTTGAAGCCCTGTTTCCTGGGCGACCTGCTGGTCGGTTTCGTGTCCTGCACCAGCCACCTGGTCGATATCGGCGGGCGTTGCCTGGGACCCGACGGCAGCGACGTCTTCGATGAGGGGCTCTACGTGCCGCCGATCCGGCTGGTGGATGGCGGCACGCTGGCCGAGCTGTTCATGACCCTGCTGAAGGCCAATTCGCGTTCGCCCGAGGCGGCCGAGGGCGATGTCTATGCCCTGATCGCCTGCTGCGAGACCGGCGAGCGTCGCCTTGTCGAGATGATGGCCGATTTCGCCATCGACGACCTGGGACCGCTGGCGCAGCGCATTCTGGCGACCTGCGAACGCGCCACCCGGGAGCGTATCGCCGCCCTGCCCGACGGCGCCTACGACTTCGCAATGACCGTCGACGGCTACGACGAAGCCATCACCATCGAGGCGCGCCTGACCATCGCCGGCGAGGACCTGCACCTGAACTTCCACGCCTCGGCGCCGCCCTCGCCCTACGGCATCAACGTGCCGCTGAATTATGCCGAGGCCTACACCGTGTTCGGGATCAAATGTGTCATCGCCCCCGATATTCCCAACAACCATGGCTCGCTGCTGCCGATGCGTGTGACCGCGGCCCCCGGCACCATCCTGAACGCCGCCAAACCCGCGCCGGTCTGCTCGCGCCACATCCTGGGCCAGCTCCTGCCCGACGTGGCGCTGGGCTGCCTGGCACAGGTCGTGCCCGATGCGGTGCCGGCCGAGGGTGCGGCCACGCTCTGGGACCTGCCGATGAAGGGCGTCGTCGAGGCGACGGGCGAACTCTTTGCCGCCGAGCTGGTGTTCAACGGCGGCACCGGTGCGAGGCCGCGCAAGGACGGCCTTTCGGCCACCGCCTTCCCCAGCGGCGTCATGGGCAGCCTGGTCGAGATCACCGAAAGCACGACGCCGATCCTGGTGACGCGGCGCGAACTGCGCCCGGACTCCGGCGGCCCGGGCCAGCATCGCGGCGGCCTGGGCCAGATCATCGAGATCGAGGCCCTGCCCGGCACGCCGCTGGTGGTCTATGGCACGGTCGACCGCGTGCGTTTTCCCGCGCGCGGCCGCGCGGGCGGGCAGGCCGGCGCCTGCGGCCGTTTCGAACACAGCGCGGGCACGGCCTTTTTCGGCAAGGGGTCCTGCACCCTCAAACCCGGCGAGCGGCTGACCGTGTTCACGCCCGGCGGCGGCGGCCACGGCCCCGTGGCATCGCGCGATGCCGATCACCACGCACGGGACCTGCGCGACGGTCTCATCGGCGCCGATGCCGCGACACGCGGCGCGGCCCAACCCGGAGACGACTGAGATGGAACACCCCGGCATCACCCCATCGCGCGGGCGCGCGAAGATCGGCGTCATCGTGCCGTTCTCCAACACCAACCTCGAACCCGACATGGCGATGCTGCGCCCCCTTGGCGTCTCCATCCATACCGCGCGTGCCGGCGGCTACGACCTCGACGCTGTGCCCGATTCCGAGCAGATGCGGAAGTTCGCCGAGGCCGGTCTCGACGAGGTTCTGGATTCGCTGTGCGCTGCACGCCCGGACGTCATCCTCTACGGCTGCACCTCGGCGACGCTTTCCATGGGCCCCGACTACGACCGGGAGTTCTGCGCCCGGATCGAGGCGCGCGCGGGCGTGCCGGCGGTGACGGCGGCGGGCGCCCTGGTCGAGGCACTCGATGCTCTCGATGCCCGCACCATCGGCTTCTGCTCGCCCTATACCGAGGAGCTCAACCGCGAGGCCGCCGCCTTCCTGGGCGCCTGCGGCCGCCAGGTCATCGCATCGGCCTATGTCGGCAGCGATCTGGGCAACTACGGCCAGAGCGGTCTGACGCCGCCCGACGTGCTCGCCCTGGGCCGCCGCGCCGCACACACGCGCGCCGAGGCGATCGTGATGTCGTGCACGGACATGCGCGCCGTCGAGGTGATCGAGGAACTGGAAGCAGAAACCGGCATTCCCGTTGTCACCAGCAACCAGGCCATGATGCTTGCCGCCATCGCTCGGCTGGGCCTGAGCGGCGCGCGGGTGCCGGGCAGGCTGGGCGAGGCACGGTCAGCGCAGCTTTCAGCCGCGCGTTAGGCGACCTCGGCCGGGGTTTTCGCCTCGATCGCCAGTGCGTGGATATCGGTTTCCAGCTCGGACTTCAGCGCGCCATAGACCAGCCGCTGGCGGGCGACGCGGTTGAGGCCCTCGAACTTCGCCGAGACCACACGCACGGAGAAATGGCTTTCGCCCTCGGCGCGCGCACCGGCGTGACCGGCGTGTTTGTGGCTGTCGTCGATGACCTCAAGAATTTCGGGCGCCAGCGCGGCGGTGAGTTTCTCGCGGATGGCCGTGGCGACGCGCATGGATATTCCTCCACTGGTACGTATGGCCACATATGACCCCAGCCGCGTTCTTGCAAGGCGCGCGGGCGCTTCCCATACTTGCAGGATGGCAAATGTACGCTCATCGCGCGCCTTCAAGCGCAGCCCCGAACCCGAGACGCATGTCTGCGCCTGGCCGGGCTGCAAGGCCGTGGGCGTGCACCGCGCGCCGCTCTCGCGCCAGCAACTGCGCGAGTACCAGTACTTCTGCCTGGATCACATCCGCGACTTCAACCGCTCCTGGAACTTCTTCGAGGGCTGGAAGCAGGACGAGATCGAGAACTTCCAGCACGAGGATCTTTCCTGGCACCGCCCGACCTGGAAGATGGGCGACCGCGAGGTCAAGAGTCAGGCCTTCCACAACGCCTTCTTTTCCGAGCGGATCAAGGATCACTTCGGCTTCACCGACGAGGAAGACGACGGCAAGCGCGGACGCAGCCGGCGCAAGGAAAGCCGCGCCGAGGAAGCCGATATGGCGGAGCAGCGACGCGCCTATGCCGTGCTCGGCCTGAAACCCAGTGCCGAGGAAGCCGAGATCAAGAGCCGCTTCAAGGCCGAGGTGAAACTCTGCCATCCCGACCTGAACGGCGGCGACAAGGATGCCGAGGAACGTCTGCGCGACGTGATCTGGGCCTATCGCCACCTGACGGCGCGCGACAAGGGATGACGGCGCGGAGCTGTCATCCAAACGGTTGATTGCAGCGTGACAATTTCATCGGTCCGCACGGGTTGTAACCGGCACGGCCGTCGTGCCAATGTACGCCCGCGTTCGCGCCGACCCCCGGTTTCCGGAGTGGTTGGGAGCCGGGCGTTTCCCTCGGTTCGGTCCATGCATCGAACCGGCCCCACATACGATCGAGTGACGCCCGAGAGATGGTGAAGGATACCAGCGAAATCGCCCTGCTGCCTGAGGGCAACCCGGACCTGAAGATCAAGGCCCGCGAGATGTTCGGCATCGATTCCGATATGGAAGTGCCGGCATTCTCCAAGCGCACGGAGCACGTGCCTGCTATCGATGATTCCTACATCTTCGACCCGCAGACCACGATCGCGATCCTGGCGGGTTTTGCGCACAATCGGCGCGTGATGATTCAGGGTTACCACGGCACCGGCAAGTCGACCCACATCGAGCAGGTTGCGGCCCACCTCAACTGGCCCTGCGTGCGCGTCAACCTTGACAGCCACATCAGCCGCATCGACCTGATCGGCAAGGATGCCATCGTCCTGCGCGACGGCAAGCAGATCACCGAGTACCGCGAGGGCATCCTGCCATGGGCGGTGCAGCACCCGGTGGCGCTGGTCTTCGACGAGTACGATGCGGGCCGTCCCGACGTCATGTTCGTCATCCAGCGCGTGCTGGAAGTGGCGGGCAAGATGACCCTGCTCGACCAGAACAAGGTGATCCACCCGCACCCCTATTTCCGCCTGTTCTCGACCGCCAACACGGTCGGTCTGGGCGATACCACGGGCCTCTATCACGGCACCCAGCAGATCAACCAGGGTCAGATGGACCGCTGGTCGATCGTCTCGACGCTGAATTATCTGGAGCATCAGGAAGAGGAGAAGATCGTCCTCTCCAAGGTGCCCGGTTACGGCGACAAGAAGGGCAAGGAGATGATCAAGGCGATGGTCGCGGTGGCCGATCTGACGCGCAGCGCCTTCATGGCCGGCGACGTCTCGACCGTGATGTCGCCGCGTACCGTCATCACCTGGGCCGAGAATGCCGAGATCTTCGGCGACCTGGGTTTTGCTTTCCGCGTCACCTTCCTCAACAAGTGCGACGAAACCGAACGGCCCCAGATCGCGGAGTTCTATCAGCGGAGCTTCGGCAAGGAGCTGCCCGAGTCGGTCGTTGCCGGCGTAGCGGGACGCTGATCGGGAGGAGCCGATGAGCCGCGACGACAAGAACATCGTCGAACCGTTCAAGCGCGCCATCACCGGCACGATGCGGGCCCTTGCCCGCGACCCTGAGCTGGAGGTCAACTTCGGCGTCCAGGAACCTTCCGCTTCGGGCCACAGCGCCCAGGTGACCCAGCCGCCGCGCGATCTCGATGCCCACAGCGTCGCCATGGCACGCGGCGAAGCCGATGGTCTGGCTCTGAAGCTGCGCCACCACAACGCCAAGACCCACGCCCGGCGCATGCCGGCCGGCGAGATCGGCCGCGCCGTCTACGAGGCCGTTGAGCAGGCGCGCTGCGAAAGCCTGGGTGCACGCCGCATGAAGGGCCTGGCCGAGAACCTTTCGGTCGTTCTGGAGGAGCGCTGCCGCGCCCGCGGCCTGCACCGCATCGCCAGCCAGGAGGAAGCCCCGCTGGCCGACATCCTGGGCCTGCTGGTGCGCGAGAAGCTGACCGGGCAGGCGCCGCCGCCGTCGGCGCGCAAGGCCGTCGACATGTCGCGCAAGTGGCTTGAACACAAGATCGGCGACGATCTGGAAGCCCTGTCGCAGAACATCACGAACCAGGATGCTTTCTCGCGCGTCATGCGCACGATGATTTCGCACCTGGAACTGGCCGACGAGGAAACCGACCAGACCAACGAACAATCCGATCCCGATGCCGCCGACGACCAGAGCGATCCCGATCAGGCCGAAGGCGAAGCCGAGGGCGAATCGGGCGAAAGCGGCAGCGACGAGCAGAGCGAGGCCGACAGCTTCGACGAGCAGGCCGCCGACGATGATTCCATGGCCGCCGATTCGGAGGATTCCGACGACGACCAGATGATGCCCTCGGGCAGCGACGACACCGACCCCTCGGGCCGCATGCGCCGCCCCGACAACATCTTCGGCAACCGTCGCGACCCGCAGTACAAGGCCTATACGGGCGAGTTCGACGAAATCGTCGACGCCGCCGACCTGTGCGACCCCGAAGAACTCTCGCGCCTGAGGACGCAGCTCGACCAGCAGATCGTCCATCTCAAGGGTGTCACCGGCAAGCTGGCCAACCGCCTGCAGCGCAAGCTGATGGCGCAGCAGAACCGCGCCTGGGAGTTCGACCTCGAGGAAGGCATGCTGGATACCGCGCGCCTGTCGCGCGTCGTCACCGATCCGATGCAGCCGCTTTCGTTCAAGATCGAACACGAGACGCAGTTCCGCGACACCGTCGTCACCCTGCTGATCGACAATTCCGGCTCGATGCGCGGCCGTCCCATCGGCATTGCCGCCATGAGCGCCGACATCCTGGCCCAGACGCTGGAACGCTGCGCCGTGAAGACCGAGATCCTGGGATTCACGACCCGTACCTGGAAGGGCGGACGCAGCCGCGAGAAGTGGCTGTCGGAAGGCAAGAACACCAGCCCGGGCCGCCTCAACGACCTGCGCCACATCATCTACAAGGCCGCCGACGCGCCCTGGCGGCGTTCGCGCAAGAATCTCGGCCTGATGCTGCGCGAGGGCCTGCTGAAGGAAAACATCGACGGCGAGGCCCTGCTCTGGGCCCACGAGCGCCTGGTGATGCGGCCCGAGCAGCGCCGTATCCTGATGGTCATCTCCGATGGCGCGCCGGTCGACGATTCGACCCTGTCGGTCAACTCCGGGAACTACCTGGAGCGCCACCTGCGCGATGTCATCACTTGGATCGAGACCTTCTCGCCGGTCGAACTGATTGCCATCGGCATCGGTCATGACGTGACGCGCTACTACAAACGCGCGATCACGCTGGTCGACGTCGAGCAGCTTGGCGGCGCCGTGCTCAACGAACTGGCCGCCCTGTTCGACGAGGAACCACGCACCGGTCGCGGCAAGGGTCGTAACGCGGCCTAGAGCGGATTACGATCACCCGGAACCATTTCATGGTTTCGTGTGATCGTGTGAATCCGCTCTACATCAACGAGATAGAGCAAATTCACACCTT
>Ga0105054_10003131_pt1 | contig 25929 bp, 26 predicted proteins | sample BON02_FD_78091 | JGI IMG/M metagenome (GOLD analysis project Ga0105054, IMG submission 78091) | Freshwater microbial communities from Lake Bonney liftoff mats and glacier meltwater in Antarctica - BON-02 (megahit assembly) | ecosystem: Environmental > Aquatic > Freshwater > Ice > Glacier...
AAAGCGACGGGTGCGAGCCCGAACCAAAGCCCCGCCGCGACGCCGGCGCCAGCGCAGAGCCCGAATTTCAGCAGCGAGAGCCAGACCGCCTGTCGGATCAGTCCCGGTCGCAGCCGCGCCACGGCGACGCCGAGCGTGACCAGCATCAGCGGGATGCCAAGCTGTCCGATCAGTTCGAGCGTGTTGGTCAGAAAGACCGGCGTTTCCCAGCCTTGCCAGAGGAAAACCGCGCCAAGCAGCGTGGCCCCGACCAGGGGTTCCTGCACCAGACGCCGCAGCGAGCCGCCGCCGGTGACCAGCCAGATCCCGAAGGTGAAGTTGATCACGGCCATGACGCCGAAGATCACCACGGCATAGCCCAGCCCCTCGGAGCCGAAGGCAAAGAGCGCCAGCGGCAGGCCGATATTGCCGGTGTTGCCAAAGATCAGCGGCGAGAGATAAGTCGCCCGGTTCAGGCCCAGCCCGGCCACGATGGCCCAGAATACGGCGATCACGGCGAGATAGGCAGCGAGGCTGGCGAGCGAGACGGTCGCCAGAGCGGCTGGGTCAATCTCGGTCTGCATCAGTGCCACGAAGATCAGGCAGGGCACGCCGAGCGTCATAGCCATGCGCGTGACGAACTGCATCGGATAGTCGAGCCCAAGCTTGACCCAGACAAATCCGATCAGCCCAAGCAGGAAAACCGGGGCGGTGATTTCGACGACTGTAAGCACAAGGTTCACAGACTGTTTCTCATGTTTTGCATGCGCGGGCGTGGACTCCACCCCGTTCTCGCGGGTATTAGAGGGATGGGGGTTGTTCTGCCATGCTGAAAACACGCGCAAAGTATAGTCTTGGACAGGTGGTTCGGCACCGAAAACACCCCTTCAGGGGTGTCGTGTTCGACGTGGATGCGATGTTTTCGAACACCGAGGAATGGTATCAGGCCATTCCCGAGGACAGCCGCCCGAACCGCGAGCAGCCGTTTTACCACCTGCTGGCCGAAAATGACCAAAGCTATTACGTGGCCTATGTCTCGGAACAGAACCTGATTGCGGATTATTCCGGCGAACCGGTGGATCACCCTGATCTGGATGATCTGTTTGGCCCGTTCGAGGATGGGCATTATCCGTTGCAGGTGCAGTTGAATTAACGCGTCGGCCGTCAGTATCCCAAGGCACAGCCATCTTTGCGCGGGTCTGACCCGCCGACCAGGACTCCATCTTCGCCGATGATGATCGCCTGACCGCCCCCCAGCGGTTCCTCTGCAGTGCTGACCTGATGGCCCATCGCGGCGAGGTCTGCGCCGACCTGCGCACCATAGCCGGATTCGAGGCGCAGCCCTGCTGCATCGGCAAAGCTGCGCGGGGCATCGATGGCCTGCTGCACATCCATGCCGAAATCCGCCAGATTCGAGGTAAACCGCGCGTGCCCGGTGGGCTGATAGGCCCCTCCCATCACGCCGAAGGGGGCGAGTACCTTTCCATTGCGCTTGATCATCCCCGGAATGATCGTGTGCATCGGGCGTTTGCCCCCGGCCGCCTCGTTCGGGTGGCCGGGGGTGAGAGAGAAACCGGCGCCACGGTTCTGGAACAGGATGCCGAACCTGTCCGACGCGATCCCGGCGCCAAAACCCCAGTAGATCGAATAGATCAGCGACACGGCCATACGGTCCCGGTCCACCACGCTGAGATAGACGGTGTCCTTGTGCACCGCATCGGTGCCCGGAAGGCTGGCTGGCATGGCGCGGGCGGGGTCGATCAGCGCGGCCAGACGCGCGGCGGTTTCGGGCGAGAGCATGTGATCGAGCCGGGTGGTATGGTCCGCGTCGCCGACAAAGCGGTTGCGCGCGTCATAGGCGAGTTTCGTCGCCTCCGCCTCGATATGCACGCGCTGCGCTCCGATCGGGTTCATCGATGCGATGTCGAAATGCGACAGGATGTTGAGCAGCAGGATCGCGGTGGCCCCCTGCCCGTTGGGCGGATGCTCCCACAGCGCGAGCCCGCCGTAGCCGCCGCTGACCGGATCGGTATAGGTGCAGGCGGTGGCGGCCAGATCGTCGAGCGTATGACTGCCGCCCAGCGCATTGAGCGAGGCGATCATGTCCTGAGCGACCTCGCCTTCGTAAAACCCGGCGCGGCCCTGTGCGGCGACGCGGCGCAGCACCTCTGCCTGACCCGGCGCGCGGAATATTTGTCCGGTGCGGGCAGGCTGATTATCCAGCATGAAGTAGTCGCGGGCACGACCTTGCAGCGCTGCGCCCGATTCGGGCCAGTCATGCGCGACGCGCGGGGCAACGGGTACGCCTTCGTCGGCATAGCGGATCGCGGGGGCGAGGGTGGCGGGCAGGCCGATGCGGCCCCAATCCTGCGACAGGCGGCAAAACGCATCCATCGCGCCGGGCAGCGTAACGGCCTGCGGGCCGCGCAGAGGCATGGTCTCATGACCGGCATCGCGCAGGGCGGCAGCATCGAGCGCGGCGGGCGCACGGCCGGACCCGTTCAGGCCGATGATGTCCTCCGACCCTGCGGGTGACAACAGAACAAAGCAATCGCCACCGATTCCGGTCATCTGTGGTTCGCAAATGCCAAGCAGGACCGCCGCGCCGATGGCGGCATCGACGGCATTGCCGCCTGATTCGAGGATTTGCACGGCGACCTTGGCCGCGAGCGGATGCGACGTGGCACAGATGCCATTGCTGGCATAAACGGGCGAGCGCCCCGGTTGGTGAAAATCGCGCATCGCCTGTTCTCCCTGATTGTGCGGGGCAGAGTAGCGTGGCGTTTGGGGGATGCAATGCGGGCCGGGATGGTAAACCTCGGCGCCCCGCTACTGGGTGGGGGCTTTGTCACGGGACGCCGAGGGAAGCCATGCAGCTACAGGCACTTGATCGCGCCGGATGGTGGCGTCAGCATGGGGAGAGCGCGGTATTTTCGGGGCAGTTTCGGGCTGATGCGAAACAGTGCAGGGCGGGCGCCCGATTGATGACAGGATGGCAACAATGCGGACGGTAGTGATTGCAGGTGCGGCCCGGACGCCGATGGGCGGATTCCAGGGGGTTTTTGCTGAGGTGGCGGCACCCGTGCTGGGCGGGGTGGCGATCGGGGCCGCGCTGAAGCAGGCGGGGATTGCCACGGTGGATGAGGTCCTGATGGGATGTGTCCTCCCAGCCGGACAGGGGCAGGCGCCGGCACGGCAGGCGGGATTCGCGGCCGGACTGGGCGCAGAGGTTCCTGCGACGACACTGAACAAGATGTGCGGGTCGGGGATGAAGGCCGCGATGCTGGCCTATGATCAGATCGCACTTGGCGGGGCCGGGGTAATGATCGCGGGTGGGATGGAGAGCATGACCAACGCGCCCTATCTGTTGCCCAATATGCGTGGCGGCGCGCGGATCGGGCATCAGGCGGTGCAGGATTCGATGTTCCTCGACGGATTGGAGGATGCCTATGACCCCGGTCGGCTGATGGGCACATTTGCCGAGGATTGCGCGGGCGCCTTTGGGTTCAGCCGGGCGGCGCAGGATGACTACGCGCTGGAATCGCTGGAGCGGGCGTTGGCGGCGCAGGCGATCGGTGCGTTTGTCGCCGAGATTGCGCCGGTGACGGTGGCGGGACGCAACGGGACTGCGGTCGTCGGTGCCGATGAACAGCCGGGCAAGGCGCGACCGGAAAAGATTCCGCTGCTCAAACCGGCGTTCCGTGATGGCGGGACGGTGACAGCGGCCAATTCATCCTCCATCTCGGATGGGGCGGCGGCGTTGGTGATCGTGGCGGAACAGATCGCGCGGGCGCGCGGGTTGCCGATGCGGGCGCGGATCATGGCCCATGCGAGCCATGCCCAAGCCCCCGGTGAGTTTCCGACAGCACCTGTGCCTGCGGTCGAAAAACTGCTGCGCCGGTTGGGTTGGGACGTGGCCGATGTCGATCTTTGGGAGGTGAACGAGGCTTTTGCCGTGGTTCCCATGGCTTTCATGAACCGGCTGGGGATCGCGCGCGCGGTGATGAATGTGCATGGCGGCGCCTGCGCGCTGGGCCATCCGATCGGCGCCTCGGGCGCGCGGATCATCGTCACGCTGCTCAACGCGCTGGAACACCATGATCTGCGGCGCGGGGTGGCGGCGATCTGTATCGGCGGAGGCGAAGGCACGGCCATTGCCATTGAGCGGCTTTAGGCATCTTTTGGCCATAAATATCCTCTGGGGGAAGTCCCGCAGGGACTTGGGGGGCAGACAGCCCCCTGGCGACGCCAATCAAAGGACCAGATGATGAAAGTAGACTACCCGGTTCTGGCCCAGACGATCGCCGCGCTGACGGAGGGCGAGGATGATACTGTCTCGCTGATGGCGACGGTTGCCTGCGAGGTGCATCATGCGGATGACCGGTTTGACTGGACCGGGTTTTACCGCGTGGTGGCGCCGCAACTGATGAAGATCGGCCCCTATCAGGGTGGGCACGGTTGTCTGGTCATTCCGTTCTCGCGTGGCGTCTGTGGCGCGGCGGCGCGGAGCGGGCAGGTGCAGCTTGTCCCCGATGTGAACACTTTTGATGGGCATATTGCCTGTTCCAGTTCCACAATCTCGGAAATTGTGCTGCCGGTGTGGGATGCGGCGGGTGAATTGATCGGTGTGTTCGACATCGACAGCGATCTGCCGGATGCTTTTGATGCGGCCGATGCCGTGGGGTTGGGCGCTATTCTTGCGTCAGTCTTCGGGCGGTAGCCCGGGGCCTCCGGCGGGAGTATTTGCTGCCAGTCTGAAACCATGAAGATTTCGGTTGTTTTTTCATGAGCGCGTGCCAGAGTAAAAAAATAGTCACGATTTTCATGAGAGGTGTCGGCCTGTGCTGCATGATCCTGTGCCAGAGGCCCGCACGCTGGGTGCCGATCTGCGCGTTTTGCGCCGCGCGCGTGGGTTGACGTTGAGCGGGCTTGCCGGGGTGCTGGGCAGGTCAGTTGGGTGGCTGAGCCAGGTCGAGCGTGACATTTCTGCGCCCTCGATCACTGATCTGCGCCAGATCGCACTGGCATTGGATGTGTCGGTGTCGAGCCTCTTTGGTGCCGCGACCGCCCCCGGCGAGGCGGGCCATATCGTGCGCAAGGGCGCGCGACGTCCGATTGGCTCGCGTGAGGCGGGGCTGACCGAGGAGCTGCTCTCGCCCGATCTGACCGATGCCTTTGAACTGGTCCGCTCCACCTTTGAGCCGGGTGCTGTTCTGGCTGTGCCGGTGACCAGACCGACGCAGGAAGTGGGTTATATTGCCGCCGGACGTCTGGATATGTGGATCGACGGGACGTGGTTCACGCTGGAGACAGGCGATAGTTTCCGGGTACGCGGCGCCCCGTTTCGTTGGGCCAACCCCTATGCGGAGCCTTGTGTGGCGATCTGGGTCATCGCCCCACCGGTTTACTGAGGAGTAGGAAATGCGAGGTAGCTGTTTGTGTGGTGGTATGACGTTCGGGATCTCCGGCGCGCCTTCGGATGTGGGGTATTGCCATTGTGGTCAGTGCTGCAAGCAATCGGGACATTACTGGGCCGCTGCCACGATCCCGATGGCGCAGATTGTCATTACCGGCGCGGTCCGCTGGTTTGCCTCCAGCGATTTTGCCAGGCGCAGGTTCTGTCCGAATTGCGGGTCATTCCTGTTCTGGAAGCATAATGACGAGGATGCGCTTGGGTTTTCCCTTGGCGCGGTTGACGGATCGACCGGACTGCATCCCGTCAAGCATATCTTTGTCGCCGACAAGGGTGATTATTACGACATTGCGGATGGATTGCCGCAGGAAGAGACAGAAATATCATGAGCGATTTTCCGACGCAGGCCCCTTTTCCGACACAGGCCAATTTTCCCACTCAGGCCAATTTTCCCACTCAGGCCCGTGTAGTCATCATCGGTGGCGGCGCAGTGGGTGTATCGGCCCTGTATCATCTGGCAAAAGCCGGGTGGACTGACTGTGTCCTGCTGGAAAAGAACGAGTTGACCGCCGGATCGACATGGCATGCAGCGGGCAACTGTCCGTCGTTCAGCACGTCATGGGCGGTGATGAACATGCAGCGTTACTCGCTGTCGCTCTATCGCCGCCTTGCTGCCGAGGTGGATTATCCGATGAATTACCATGTCACCGGGTCGATCCGTCTGGGTCATTCGCGTGAGAGGATGCAGGAGTTTGAACGTGCTCGTGGCATGGGCCGCTATCAGGGTATGGCGCTGGAGATGTTGCAGGTTGCCGATCTGAAGGCCCGCTATCCGTTTCTGGAAACGCATGACCTCGCCGGGGCTCTTTATGATCCTGATGATGGTGACATCGACCCGGCGCAACTGACGCAGGCGCTGGCCAAGGGGGCGCGGCAGATGGGGGCGCAGATCCTGCGATTTACCCCCGCCACTGGCGTGTCGCGCGCCGGGGACGACTGGGTCGTGCATACCGCAAAGGGCGACATTCGCTGTGAAAAGGTGGTCAATGCCGCTGGTTATTATGCACGGCAGGTGGGCGAGTGGTTCAAGCCCTATGGGGGCCGCACGGTGCCGATGACGGTGATGAGCCATCAGTATTTTCTGACCGAGCCGATCCCCGAACTGGAGGAATGGAGCCGTGCCAATGGCAAGCTGCCGCTGCTGCGCGATGTCGATAGCTCGTACTACCTGCGTCAGGAGAAATACGGTCTGAACCTTGGCCCTTATGAACGCAATTGTCGCGCGCATTGGGTGGCGCCGCATGATCCGATGCCGGATGATTTCAGCTTTCAACTGTTTCCCGACGATCTGGAGCGGCTGGAATGGTATATGGAGGATGCGATGGCCCGGGTGCCGATCCTCGCCAAGGCGGGTGTCGGCAAGGTGATCAATGGTCCGATCCCTTATGCACCCGATGGCCTGCCCCTGCTCGGCCCGATGCCGGGAGTGAAAAATGCCTATGAGGCCTGCGTCTTTACCTTTGGCATCACGCAGGCGGGGGGGGCGGGCAAGGTATTGGCCGAATGGGTGACCGAGGGCCGTACCGAGTGGGATATGTGGTCCTGTGACCCGCGCCGTTATACCGATTACACCGATGCCGCCTATTGCGAGGATAAGGCGGTCGAGACCTATGGCCATGAATATGCGATGCATTTTCCCTGGCACCGTTGGCCCGCCGGGGCGGACAAGAAGTTGTCGTCGCTGCACGGCAGGTTGCAGGCGGCGGGTGCGGTCTTTGGTGCCTATAACGGATGGGAACGCGCGAACTGGTTTGCCGGGCCGGGTGATGATCTGTCGGAGGACGCGACGCAGACCTGGGAGCGGGCCGGTCCATGGGAGCCGCGCATTGCGGCGGAATGTGCGGCGGTGCGCGATCATTGCGGGGTGCTGGCGATTACCGGGTTCACCCGTCTGCTGATCGAAGGACCGGGTGCGCGGGCGTTTGTCGATGGGCTGACCGCGTCGAAACTGCCGCGCGAGGGCCGTGTCGGGCTGGCCTATTTCCCCGATGATCGCGGTCGGATCGTGACCGAGATGTCGGTGATCAACCATGGGCCGGACAAGGTGGGCTTGATCACTGCCGGCGTGGCGCAATGGCATGATGCAGAGCATCTGTGGCGGCATGCGCCGCCGGGGATCACGGTGACCGACCATTCCGACAAGGTGGAATGTCTGCTGGTGACCGGGTCTGCGGCGCGCGCGGTGCTGTCAGGCCTGACCGATGCGGACCTGAGCCTGCCCTGGCTATCCGTGCAGGAGGCGGTGGTGGCGGGCTGTGCGGTGAGCCTGTTGCGCGTGTCGTTTGCGGGTGAACTCGGCTGGGAAGTGCATTGCGCGCTGGCCGATGCCCCCGCGATCTGGGATGCGGTCACGGCGGCGGGCGCAGTACCGTTCGGGATGTGGGCGCTCAATTCGCTGCGGGTGGAAAAGGGCTATCGCGCGTGGAAGGGCGATCTTTCGACGGATTATTCGCTGCTCGAGGGCGGGTTGGAAAGGTTCATCGACTGGGGCAAGGAATTTAACGGCAAATCCGCGCTGCTTGCCGAGAAACAGCGTGGTCTGAAGAAGCGGTTTGTCACGCTGACACTGGATGCGCCGGGGGCGGCGGATGCGCCTTATATGTCGACGATCTGGCATGAGGGCGGCATTGTTGGCGAAACGACGAGTGGTGTCTGGGGCCATCGGGTGGCGAAATCAATCGCGCTGGGCATGTTGCGACCTGACTTGTGCGTGCCGGGGACTGCGGTCGAGATCGAGATATTCGGCGAAAGGTTTGCGGCGACGGTGCAGCCGGATGCTCCGCTCTGGGATCCGGCAAATGCGCGGATCCGGGCGTAGCCGGGGGGCTGTCTGCCCCCCGGACCCCCCGAGGATATTTGCGAACCAAAGAATGAGAGGAAGAGGCACGTGGTTGATGTGATTTTGCTGGATGGCGGGATGGGGCAGGAGTTGATCCATCGCGCCGGTGACCGCCCGACGCCGTTGTGGTCGACGCAGGTGATGATGGATCATCCGGGCATGGTGGCCGAGGTGCATGGCGATTATTTTGCGGCCGGCGCCACGGTGGCCACGACCAATACCTATTGTGTGCATCACGATCGGTTGGAAAAGGCTGATATGGACGGTCAGTTTCATATGCTGCACCGTGCAGCACTTGATGCGGCGCATGCCGCCCGGATCGCGGCGGGGCATGGCCGGATTGCGGGCAGTATTGGGCCGCTGGTCGCCTCTTACCGTCCCGAGGTGCATCCGCCGCATGACGAGGCGGTGGCGAAATATGCCGAAGTGGCGGGCGAGATTGCGCCACATGTCGATCTGATCCTGTGCGAGACGGTGGCTTCGCTTGCCCATGCCCGCGCCATTCTTGAGGGGGCGCTGAGCGTGGACAGGCCGGTCTGGCTGTCAGTGACGGTGGATGACCGGGATGGCAGTCTGCTCCGGTCCGGTGAGCCCGTCGCAGAGGCAGGTCGGATCGCGGTGCAGATGGGGGCGCAAGCGGTGCTGGCCAATTGTTCGGCACCGGAGGCGATGGCAGCCGCGCTGGAGGCGCTGCGCCCTTGTGGCCTGCCATTTGGCGCCTATGCGAACGGTTTCACCACGATCACGGCGGATTTCCTCAAGGATAGTCCGACGGTGGATGCACTGAGTGCGCGCCGTGATCTGGGGCCGCGGGTCTATGCCGATTTTGCGCTGGGCTGGGTCGCGCAGGGGGCCACCATTGTTGGCGGCTGCTGTGAGGTGGGGCCTGCGCATATTGCGGAGCTGGCGCGCGCGTTGCGGGCGGCGGGTCATCGGATTGTATGAGGTAGAATGATGAATGTTCCTGTGCACGCCCGCGTCGTCATCATTGGCGGCGGTGTTGTCGGCTGTTCGGTGGCCTATCACCTGACCAAGCTTGGGTGGGGCGATGTTGTGCTGCTGGAGCGCAAGCAGCTGACGTCGGGCACGACATGGCATGCTGCGGGGTTGATAGCACAGCTGCGCGCGACGGCGAATATGACCAAGCTGGCCAAGTATTCGCAGGAACTTTACGGCAGCCTGGAGGCCGAGACCGGGGTGGCGACGGGGTTCAAGCGGGTGGGGTCGATTACCGCCGCGCTGACCGGGGAGCGCCGGGAGGAGATTTTCCGGCTGGCGGCGATGGCGCGGGCCTTTGGGGTCGAGGTGGAGGAGATTACTACGGCGGAAGTGGGCGCGCGGTATGAGCACCTCAACCTGGAGGGGGTGACGGGCGGGGTTTATTTGCCGAAGGATGGGCAGGGCGACCCGACCGGCATCGCGCTGGCGCTGGCCAAGGGGGCGCGGATGCGCGGTGCCGTGGTGGCGGAGCGCACCAAGGTGACCGGCATCACCCGCGAAGGCACGCGGGTGACAGGCGTCGACTGGGAGAGTGCCGAGGGGCAGGGGCATATCGCCTGCGACATGGTGGTCAATTGTGCCGGCATGTGGGGCCGCGAGGTGGGCCTGATGGCGGGCGTCAATGTCCCGCTGCAGGCCTGCGAGCATTTCTATATCGTGAGCGAGCCGATTGCCGGACTTGGTCCGCTTCCGGTGCTGCGGGTGCCGGATGAATGCGCCTATTACAAGCAGGACGCGGGCAAGATGATGCTGGGCGCGTTCGAGCCGGTGTCGAAGCCCTGGGGGTTGCAGGGTATTCCTGACGGGTTCGAGTTCGACCAGTTGCCCGAGGATTTCGACCATTTCGAGCCGATACTGGCGGCGGCAGTGAACCGGATGCCGATGCTGGCGACGGCGGGGATTCATACGTTCTTTAACGGTCCGGAAAGCTTTACGCCGGACAATGCTTATCATCTGGGATTGGCACCGGGGATGGAGAATGTATGGGTCGCGGCGGGGTTCAATTCGATCGGGATACAATCTGCCGGGGGGGCGGGGATGGCTCTGGCCGCGTGGATGGATACGGGGGAAAAGCCGTTTGATCTGGGCGATGTGAATATTGCGCGGGCGCAGCCGTTTCAGGGCAACCGCCGCTATCTGAAGGAGCGGGTGACCGAGACGCTGGGTTTGCTCTATGCCGATCATTATCCGTATCGTCAGAAGGCGACCGCCCGCGGGATCAGGCGGACGCCGTTTCATGCGCAACTGGATGCGCAGGGGGCGGTGTTTGGTGAGATCGCCGGGTGGGAACGGGCGAATTGGTATGCGGCGCCGGGGCAGACGCGCGCATATGAATATTCGTGGAAGCGGCAGAATTTTTTCCCGAATGTCGCGGCGGAACTGAATGCCGTGCGGACGGGTGTGGGCATGTATGACATGTCCTCGTTCGGGAAACTGCGCGTTGAGGGACGCGATGCCGAGGCGTTTCTGAACCGGCTGTGCGGGGCGGATGTTGCGGTGCCGGTGGGGCGCATTGTCTATACCCAGTTTCTGAACAAGGCGGGCGGGATCGAAGCGGATGTGACCGTGACCCGTCTGTCAGAGACTGTGTTTCTGGTGGTGACGCCTGCCGCGACCCGGCTGGCCGATGAGACCTGGATGCGCCGTCATTTGCGTGATGAGCATGTGGTGATCACCGATATGACCGCTGCAGAGGGCGTGCTCGCCGTGATGGGGCCGCGCGCGCGCGAGGTGATGCAGGCGGTGTCGCCCGATGATTTTTCCAATGCGGTCAATCCGTTCGGGACGGCGCAGCAGATCGAACTGGGCCTCGGCCTCGCCCGGGTTCACCGGGTGTCTTATGTCGGCGAGTTGGGCTGGGAGATTTATGTCAGCGCGGATATGGCCGCGCATGCGTTCGAGACGCTGTGGGACGCGGGGCAGGGGTTTGGCCTGACGCTCTGCGGGATGCATATGATGGATTGTGCCCGGATCGAGAAGGCGTTTCGCCATTTCGGGCATGATATCACCAGTGAGGATCATGTTCTGGAAGCGGGCCTTGGCTTTGCCGTGGCGCTGGGCAAGGCGGAGTTTGTCGGGCGGGAGGCGGTTCTTGCCAAGAAGGACAAGGGGCTGGACAAGCGGCTGATGCAGTTTCGGCTGCTGGAACCGGAACCGCTGCTTTATCACAACGAGCCGATATTGCGGAACGGTGAGATCGTCGGTCACATGACCTCGGGTGCCTATGGCCACCATCTGGGGGGCGCGATTGGCATGGGGTATGTGCCGTGCCGGGGCGAATCTGCGGCCGACCTGCTGGCGTCAAGTTGGGAAGTTGACGTGGCCGGGGTCCGGGTGCGGGCGCAAGCGTCGCTCAGACCGATGTATGATCCGAAGGGGGAGCGGGTGCGGGGGTAGTTATCCCCGCGTTTTACATGTGGTTCTGAAGCCAGACCGCCTGTTCGCGTTCCTGAAAACCGCCGCCGCCTTCGTGGTCGTTGAAGGCATATTCGCGGATTTCCTTGTTTGACGATGCAAGGGCATTGAAGGCTGCGAACACAGTGGAGGGTGGGCAGATCGTGTCCATCAGACCGACCGATATCAGGGCCGCCGCCTGCGTGCGCCGGGCAAAATTGACACCGTCGAAATAGGCGAGGGTCTGGAATACCTGAGCCACTTTGTCCCGGTGGACCGCCAGAAACCGAGATATTTCGGGGTAGGGGTCGCGCGGGGTGACGGTGACGGAGCGGGGGAAATCGCACAGAAAGGGCACGTCAGGCATGACAACCCGCACCAATGGGTCAAGTCCGGCTGTGGCCAGCGCGATACCGCCGCCCTGACTGCCCCCGGTCACGGCGATGCGGGCGGGGTCGATGGCCGGGTGGTTGCGCGCCACATCGACGGCGCGGACGGCATCGGTAAAGACCCTGCGGTAATAATAGCTGGCGGGGTCCAGAATGCCGCGCGTCATGAATCCGGGATGAGCCGGGTCGGAGCCCACGGGATCGGCGGTGTCGCCTCGCGACCATGTGCTGCCTTGGCCCCGCGTATCCATCACCAGCAGCGCATAGCCAGAATTGGGCCAGAGCAGATGGTCGTGCGGAAAGCCGCGGCCGCCGCCGTAGCCCACGAATTTGACCACACAGGGCAGGGGGCCGGGAGCATCTTTCGGCAGGATCAGCCAGCCGCGCACGGAATGGCCGCCGAAACCGGCGAAGGTCAGGTCAAAGGCGGTGACAAGTTTCAGATCGGGGGCTGTCGGGATCAGAGTTGCGGCCAAGGGATGCTTGCGCGTTTCAGCCAGCGTGGATTGCCAGAAGCTGTCGAAATCGGCGGGTGCGGTGACATCGCTTTGGTAGCGGCGCAGCGTGTCGAGTGAAAAGTCATAGAGGGGCATGGCGGTTCCTGCGCTGGTTTGCGCGGATCAGAGAGCAAGCAACGTGCCATATCAAGCCCGCGATGCGGATCGGGCGGCAAACGGGGATTGACGGTTGAAAAGTGTGGGCTGTCATGATGTTTGCGGCGGAGCAAGGTAGGTCTGGGGCCTGCCGCCCCCATGGAATGGCCGATGGATCAGAATTATGCCCCGCCTCAAGACCCGTTGGTGATCCTGCACCACGACCATGAGGTGATTCTGGTCGATAAACCCTCTGGTCTGCTTTCGGTGCCGGGCAAGGGAGAGGATCTGGCGGATTGCCTGATTGCCCGGATCAGGGCGGTGTTTCCCGAGGTGCTGCTGGTGCATCGCCTGGATCGCGATACCTCGGGCGTGATGATCTTTGCGCTGACCCCGCATGCACAGCGGCATCTGGGCCTGCAATTCGAGAATCGCCAGACGAAAAAGACCTATGTGGCGCGGGTCTGGGGCGAGATGACCGAGCGGGAAGGCACCGTCGATCTGCCGATCATCGTCGACTGGCCGAACCGTCCGTTGCAGATGGTCGATCCGGTGAATGGCCGTCCGGCGCAGACGGACTGGCGGGTGGTGCGCGCAGGCGATGGAGAGACGCGGGTGCGACTGATGCCGCGCACAGGACGGTCACATCAGTTGCGGGTGCATATGTTGGCGCTGGGGCATCCGATATTGGGCGATCCGTTTTACACAAAGGGCGCTGCGCGGGATTATCCGCGCCTGATGCTGCATTCGGAAACGTTGCAGTTTCGCCATCCGGATGGGGGCAAGGGGATGCGGATTACCGCGCCTTGCCCTTTCTGAAGCGACGCCGGGACATTTAGTTCGGGAGCGGCTCCAGCACTTTTTGAAGGTTGGTGCGCAGGTGTTCGTGCTGCGCAGGGAGTCTCAACGCCTCGCCCAGATGCGCTGGATCCTCGTCATGCGCAAAGCCGGGTTCGTTGGTGGCCACTTCAAAGAGGACGCCGCCGGGGGTGCGGAAATAGATCGCCCGGAAATATTGCCGGTCGGTCACAGGGGTGACCTGCCAGCCGGTATCGACCAGCGCCTCGCGCAGTTCGCGTTGGTCTATTCAGCGGCCCAGCCCGAGATGGCCTTGACCTCGAGAAACTCCTCGATGCCCCAGACGCCGCCTTCGCGGGCGCGGCCCGAGGATTTGACCCCGCCAAAGGGTGAGCCGCGCCCGCCGCTTTGGCCGTTCATCTCGACCATGCCGGATTTGAGCGCGAGGGCCAGGCGGTTGCGGCGCGGGCCGTCCTGTGTCTGCACAAAATTGGTCAACCCGTAAGGCGTGTCATTGGCGATGCGGATGGCGTCGTCTTCGGTATCAAAGGGGATGATCGACAGAACAGGGCCAAAGATTTCTTCTTTCTCGATCGTCATGCCGGGGACCACGTCGGCAAAGACGGTGGGGCGCACGAAATAGCCCTTGTTCATGCCGGTCGGACGCCCCGGACCGCCAGCCACCAGCCGGGCGCCTTCGGTCATTCCCTTTTCGATATAGCCCTGAATCTGTGCCCATTGCGTGGCGTTCACGACCGGCCCGATGTGTTTGCCCGGCTGCGACGCGGGGCCAACATCGGTGGATTCGGCGACTTCGCGCGCAATTTCGACGGCTTCGTCATAATAGCTTCGCTCGACCAGCATCCGTGTCGGTGCGTTGCAGGATTGGCCGGAGTTGTTGAAGCAATGCCGCGCGCCGCGTCGAACCGCGTTGGCATCGGCATCGGCAAAGATCAGATTGGCGCCCTTGCCGCCAAGTTCCAGCGTCACCCTTTTCAGCGTAGCAGCAGCAGCGGCGGAGATGGCGCGTCCGGCGCGGGTCGAGCCGGTGAAGGAGATCATGTCGACATCCGGGTGTTTGGAAAGTTGCGAACCCACACCCGCGCCATCGCCATTGACCAGATTGAATACCCCGGCAGGCAGGCCCGCGTCATGCACGAATTCGGCAAACAGGAGCGAGGAAAGCGGCGCCTGTTCAGAGGGTTTCAGCACCACGGTGCAACCCGCGAGCAAGGCAGGGATCACCTTGAGGGTGACCTGATTCATCGGCCAGTTCCAAGGGGTTATAAGCCCGACGACGCCCAGAGGTTCCAGCACGATCCGGTCATTTGGTGCATGGGGGCCGAGTGGTCGGATCCAATCGATCTGATCAAGAGCGGTGAGGAAATTCTCCAGATGCCACGGCAGGCAGGGCGCCTGCGAGTCGCGGGCCATGTCGATAGGTGCGCCCATTTCGGTGCTGATCGCCTGCGCCATTTCCTCCTTGCGGGATTCGTATTGCGCGAGGATGCCGCGCACGAAATCTGCACGTTTGCCGGGCGCGGTGGCGGCCCAAGCCGGAAAAGCGGCCTTTGCCGCGGCGACCGCTGCGTCGGTGTCAGGCTGATCGCCCAACGAAATCACGGCGCAAGGTTCCTCGGTTGAAGGGTCGATCACCTGATGATCGCGGGGTGTCACCGGCAAAGTCCAGCCGCCGTTGATATAGAATGCGCGCTTGGTGATCATGGGTTCTCTCCCGAGATTGAGATATGCATTGGGGTTCTGCCGGGTTGCGGTAGCGGTTGGACCTGACCCCGCCTATATAGGATCTGGAACGCGGTGGCCTAGTGACGCCGCGACATCGAACAGAGGAGCACCGACATGAGCCTGCGCATCAATGATACGATCCCCAATCTGACCGTCGAAACCGATCAGGGCACCGTGACCCTGCACGACTGGATCGGCGATAGCTGGGCGATCCTGTTTTCGCATCCCAAGGATTTTACCCCTGTCTGCACCACGGAGTTTGGCGCTGTTGCGCAACTGGCCGATGAATGGGCCAAGCGCGGGACCAAAGTGATGGGGATTTCGGTGGACGGCGTGGCCGAGCACCTGAAATGGAAGCAGGATATCGAGGTTGTCGGCGGGGCAAAGCCCGGCTTTCCCATCGTGGCCGACAAGGACCTGACCCTGTCCAAAGCCTTTGATATGCTGCCCGCGGAGGCTTATCTGCCCGACGGCGCCACGCCGAACGACACCGCGACGGTGCGGGTTGTCTATATCATAGGGCCGGACAAGAAGCTCAAGCTGTCGATGACCTATCCGATGAATGTGGGCCGCAACTTTGCCGAAGTGCTGCGCGCGCTGGATGCGTTGCAGACTGCCGCGAAGAACACGATTGCGACGCCGGCGAACTGGAATGTGGGCGATGATGTCATTATCCCGATGTCGGTAAGCAATGAGGCCGCCACGGCGAAATACGGCAGCTACACCACGGTCTTGCCCTATCTTCGTAAGGTCAATCTGGGGGCCTGAGCCAAGGCCGTGCAAGGGGCGGCGGATACCGCTGCCCCTTGAAATTAGGCCATGTCAGGCGACGAAAACCTGGGTGCCGACCGGCACCCGGTCATACAGATCGATGGCATGTTCATTGATCAGCCGCACACAGCCGGATGAGAAGGATTGGCCGATTGTCCAGGGCTGAGGCGTTCCATGGATGCGGTAATAAGTGTCGCGACCGCCCTGATAGAGATAGAGCGCGCGCGCGCCCATCGGGTTCATCTCATGCCCCCCCGGCAGACCGGCAGCATAGGGTCCGTATACCTGGGGCTCGATCCGGATCATGTTGGCGGTTGGAATCCAGCTGGGCCATTCGGCCTTGCGGGCAACTTGCGCCACGCCCTGAAAATTGCGCCCCGCATCGCCGACCGCCACTGTGTAACGGATGGCGCGGCCGTTGCCGAGCGTCCAGTAAAGCCGGTGATCTGCGGTCTGGACATAGATCCGGCCTGCGACCAGTTCCGCGTTGACGTCCACATCTGTCGGGAGGAAGTCGCGCGGAATCCGTACGATCGTCTGGGCAATCGCGGGCGAGGCCAGCAACGCAGCAGCCGCGGTAGTTACGAAATAACGACGAGAGAGCATTTTGCCTGTCCTTTTTTTGCTTATTGCGGTGAAATTAGCAGAAACCAAACCAAGGCTGTTTCCGGACATTCAACAATGCCGGTTTTTCCAATGACCTGTTGCAGAATTGCGAGATCAGTAGGCGAAGAGCGTGGCCCCGAGAGTGACGCGGTTGAAGAGGTCGATCACATGGCTGTTATACATGCGGAAACAGCCATTTGAGGCTGAACTGCCGATGCTGCCGGGTTCGATGGTGCCATGCACGCGGATCGCAGTATCCCGGCTGCCCTGATAGACATAGAGTGCGCGTGCCCCCAACGGGTTGCCGGGCCCGCCAGGCATGCCATCGGCATAACGCATGTAAGCTGAGGGGTTACGCGCGATCATTTCGTCGGTGGGGCGCCAGCTTGGCCACTCGACCTTGCGCTGAATCGAGCCCTGACCCCTCCACAACAATCCCTCGCGGCCAACGGCAACGCCATAGCGGATCGCCCTGCCAGCGCCGAGGGTGTAGTAAAGGTTATAGCTGGCGGGCAGAATGTGGATCTGATTGGCCGCAAACTCAGGCCGCACATTCACGATTTGCGCATGAAACCGTTCCGGGATCGCATAATTGCCTTCGGTCACCGGTGGCAGGGCGATCTCAACCGGAGCGGCAGAGACAGGTGTGACCACCTCCTGAGCCAGAAGCGGACCCGCCTGCGCGGCGGCCATGGCCATGGCGGAGGTCCAGATGAAATGGCGGCGCGTTAGCATCAAAAATCTTCTCCAAATGGCAAGAACATACGATTCGCGGTGCAGTTCTATCCCTGCAACCAAAACTAGACAGTAAAAACTATGAATTCATGAATCAACTCAAAGCAAAAAGCCCCGGCGTTTCCACCGGGGCTCTGTGTCTTTTCAGGATCGGGCCGGGCCTTATTCGGCTTCGGCATCTTCCTTGGCGGGTTTGCCGGTGGCCTGATCGACCACTTTCATCGAGAGGCGTACCTTGCCGCGGTCGTCAAAGCCAAGCAGTTTGACCCAGACTTCCTGACCTTCCTTGAGTACATCCGAGGGATGGTTCAGGCGGCGATTTTCGATCTGGCTGACGTGAACGAGGCCGTCACGTTTGCCAAAGAAGTTCACGAAAGCGCCGAAATCGACCAGTTTGACGACGGTGCCTTTGTAGATGCCGCCCTCTTCCGGTTCGGCCACGATCGACCAGATCATGTCATAGGCTTTCTTGATAGACTCGCCATTGGGCGAGGCAATCTTGATCACGCCGTCATCGTTGATGTCGACCTTGGCACCCGACAATTCCACGATTTCGCGGATGACCTTGCCGCCGGAACCGATGACTTCACGGATTTTGTCGGTGGGGATCTGCATGGTTTCGATCCGGGGCGCGTGGACCGAGAACTCATTGGCTTTGGTCAGCGATTTGGCCATTTCGCCAAGGATGTGCAGACGGCCGGCCTTGGCCTGTTCCAGCGCCTTTTCCATGATGGCGGGGGTGATGCCCGCAATCTTGATATCCATCTGGAGCGAGGTGATGCCTTCGGCAGTGCCGGCAACCTTGAAATCCATGTCGCCAAGGTGGTCCTCGTCGCCCAGGATATCGGTCAGAACGGCATAGGAGCCGTCCTCTTCCAGCACCAGACCCATGGCCACGCCGGCGACAGGCGCCTTGAGCGGCACGCCCGCATCCAGCATCGACAGCGATCCGCCACAGACCGAAGCCATGGAGGAGGAGCCGTTCGATTCGGTGATCTCGGACACCAGACGGATGGTGTAGGGGAAATCGGTCGAAGCGGGCAGCACGGCCTGCAACGCACGCCATGCCAGTTTGCCATGACCGATCTCGCGACGGCCCGGTCCCGAGACGCGGCCAACTTCGCCCACGGAATAGGGGGGGAAGTTGTAGTGCAGCAGGAAGTTCGATTTGAAATTGCCGTGCAGCGCGTCGATGAACTGTTCATCATCGCCGGTGCCGAGCGTGGTCACGACCAGACCCTGGGTTTCACCACGGGTGAACAGGGCAGAGCCGTGCGTGCGCGGCAAAAGGCCGGTTTCGCAGACGATAGGGCGCACAACGTCGAGCCCGCGACCGTCGATCCGACGACCATGTTTGACCACGTCGCCGCGCAGAACGGCGGATTCGAGTTTCTTCAGCGCAGAACCGAGGTTGCCATCGGCAAGCTGGTCTTCGGTCAGTGCGGCCTTGACCGTATCCTTGGCGTCAGAAACCGCATGAGTGCGGTCCTGCTTGTCGCTGATCGCATATGCGGCGCGCATCGCCTCTTCACCGGCAGCTTTGACCGCAGCGTAGAGAGCGGAGTAGTCGGGCGGGGTGAAATCCATCGGCTCTTTGGCGCAGGCTTCGGCCAGATCGATGATCAGGTCGATCACCGGCTGAATCTGTTCATGCGCAAAGGTTACAGCACCGAGCATCTCTGCCTCGGTCAGTTCGTATGCCTCTGATTCGACCATCATCACAGCGTCTTTGGTGCCGGCGACAACCAGATCGAGCCGCTGCTCGGGGTTGTTGCGCAGGTTGTGCATGTCGTCGATGGTGGGGTTGAGCACATATTTGCCGCCGGTAAAACCAACGCGGCAAGCGGCGATCGGACCCATGAAGGGAGCACCGGAAATCGTCAGCGCGGCCGAGGCTGCGATCATGGCGACAACGTCGGGATCGTTGGTCAGGTCATGCGAGAGAACGGTGCACATGACGAGCACTTCGTTCTTGAAACCGGGGACAAAGAGCGGGCGAATCGGACGGTCGATCAGACGCGAGGTGAGCGTCTCTTTCTCGGTCGGGCGTGCTTCACGCTTGAAGAAACCGCCGGGGATCTTGCCGGCGGCATAGTATTTTTCCTGGTAATGCACTGTGAGCGGAAAGAAATCCTGCCCCGGCTTGGTTTCGCGGGCGTAGGTCACGTTGGCCATGACGCTGGTTTCGCCCAGCGTGGCAATGACGGACCCATCGGCCTGCCGGGCGATCTTGCCCGTTTCCAGTGTCAGCGTTTCGTCGCCCCACTGGATTGATTTTTTGACTTCGTTGAACATTGGTTTTCCTATCAAGGCCCTCATTCAGGGCCGTTTGCGTAAGGGCCGGATGCCCTTGGCTCTGGTATTGTCCCTGGCGCCGGTCGAGCCCGGCCGCGCCGATGCGGATGTGAAAACCGCGCCGCGGGAGCGAACCCGGGCGCGGTAACTTGCTTAGCGGCGCAGGCCCAGACGTTCGATCAGGCCGGTGTAGCGGGCTTCGTCTTTGCGTTTGACGTAGTCGAGCAGCTTGCGCCGGGTGGCGACCATCACAAGCAGGCCACGGCGTCCGTGGTTGTCTTTTTTGTGCGTTTTGAAATGCTCTGTTAACGTGGCGATCCGCGAGGAGAGGATGGCAACCTGCACTTCGGGCGAACCGGTGTCGCCTTCTTTGGTTGCAAACTCTTTCATCACGCGGGCTTTGTCTTCGGCCGTAATCGACATCGGGGTCTCCTTTTCAACAAAAGGGGTTATGGCGCAGGCCGGGATGTCGTCCAGCAAGGCCCGTGGAGGGTAACGCCGCCGCAATGCGGCAGAGATGCGTGCCAATAGAGGAAAACGCGCCGAAAGGAAAGCCATGATTGGAACGGGCCGGAGCCCAGACCGCGATATCGCGCGGTCCGCGCGCCTCAGGCGGCGACCAGTTGCACCTGTGACAGGTCGAGACTGTCCAGGCCGGGCATTTTGGCCACCGCGACACCATCGGCGAGCAAGGTGAGGCCGGAGTCGCTATGGGCGAGTGACAGCGAAGGTGCAGGCCCCTGCGCATCGTAATAGACCACGAGCGTATCTTCGACAGCGTCGAAATCCTGAACGATTGCAGCGCCTTGGCGCGCCTGGTCCGTGTGGAGCACAAAGCTGTCAGCGCCAGTGCCGCCGTTCATATAGTCGAAGGCACCGCCAAAGAGGATATCATCATTGGCTCCACCGTTAAGGAAGTCCATCTGTGCCGGGCCGCCGTGGTCGATGCCGTCGATCAAGTCATTACCTTCGCCACCGTGCATTACATCGCTGCCCATGCCGCCGATCAGCGTGACGGCACCGAGGTTGCCGCCGAGTGAATCGTCGCCGTCGCCGCCGTCGAGCCAATCGGCCCCGTCGCCGCCGGTCAGGGTGTCATTGCCACCTTCACCTGACAGCATGTCATCCCCGACATGGCCGTAAATCGAGTCGTCCCCGGCGCCGCCGGAGATCAGGTCATTGCCCAACCCGCCGTGCAATTCGTCATTGCCTGTGTCGCCAAACAGCGTGTCATCGCCGGTGCTGCCTTCGACATAGTCGTCACCTTCGGCGGCATGCACCTCTCCGCCTCCGTCGCCGGCAAAGATGAAGTCACCGTCCGCTGTGCCGTCGAGAATCTCGTCCAGTGGAATTGTCGGCAATTCCTCTTCTTCACCGGGTCCGGGGACCGGGACCGAGTCATCGTCGTCGGCATGGGTTGATGGCATAAAAGCCAAGCCAGCAAGGGCCAAACCGATCAGACCGAGGATTGCGAGCATGGGGGAGGCTTTCGGCGGAGGGGTGCGGCCTGCTTTGGGCCGCATGTCATTTCATATGGACCGTAGCATGAACAAACCCACCGGAACCGGAAAAGTGATTAAAAGGTTAACGATCCGCGAAGGCCGTAGCGAGAGGTCAAACGGGCGTCCAGAGCATGGGTTGCCGGTTATAGGCGAGGTAGAGCGGGTGTTGCGGGTGTCCAGCCTGAGTGAGCCCGAGGACATGCAGCGGTGTACCGGTTTGTCGCAGGATTTCAGTGACTTGCGGGCCACGATTCAGATAGGCACCATGGGTGCCCCATGCGGCGATGATCCGGTCATTGCAGTCTCTGATCCAGTTGGTGGCGCTGTCGCGGATGGCGGCGTCATTGCCGGGACCAACGGGGTCCGGGCTGCGCCGCAGCGCCTTTGGATCGGTGTCGCGCCATGCAAAGATATTGGTAACGCGAAAGGCACCGAAGCCAAGCGCGCGCGCGCGCCTTTCACAGCGTTCGACAGTGGGATCGTTCTGTATTTCTGTTGCTGTGGAAGGGTTTAGCATCACAAAGAGCGCGCGGGGACCGGCGGTGTCCCATGTCCGGGTCAGCAGATACCGGTAATTTTCGCAGGGCGAATAGATTGCCTGCGAGAGCGCGTCGCCCTTGAGATGGTCGCGGATGATCATGTGGGGCCTGTGGGTCGCCTGCGTTTGGCACATCCTACCTTGCCCTGTCGCCGGGTGCAAAGGCAGCGCCACGCAACGCACGGGCGCAACGGATTATGTTGTGTCTTAACGAGAGTCGCACCTGCGGTTTTACGTCGGTATTTTGTCGGTATTCCAACGGTGCGACATGGCGGTTTTGGCGTTGTGTCGCGGTGATGCACTGGCCGCAGGTGCGCGCTACTCCGCAAAAACCCGGCTCGGGTGCAGTTCGCCGCTGCGGTATTGGCCGACGGCGATGGCGCGGCCCTGATGGCTGGCCCAGCATTCGTCGCCGTATTCGACGTCGCCCGGAAACACCATCGCCGCATTGCCGTGGCGCAGCCGGGTGACGGAATCGGCGGGACAGGTGACCATCGGCAGGTCGGCCAGACCGTCCTCGAGCGGCCGCAGGTAGCGGTCGAGGTCGGGTGATCTGGCGAGGCGGTCGAGCGTGGCGAGGTCGATGCCTTCGGCAGCGGTGAACGGCCCGGACCAGAGCCGCCGCAGGGTGACGACATGCCCGAGGCAGCCAAGCGCTGCACCAAGGTCGCGGGCGATGGACCGGACATAGCCGCCCTTGCCGCAGGTCATTTCGAGCGTGACGTGATCGGGGTCGGGCCGCCCGGTGAAAAGCAGTTCCTCGACCCAGAGCGGGCGCGCCGCGATCTCGAACGTTTCGCCGTCGCGGGCGCGGGTATAGGCGCGCGTCCCGTCGATCTTGACCGCGGAAAAGGCGGGGGGAACCTGCATGATGTCGCCGACGAAGCTGCCGAGCGCCGCCTTGATTTGCGCGTCGCTCGGGCGCAGGTCGCTTTGGCCCGTCAATTCGCCTTCGGCGTCGTCGGTGTTGGTGGATTGCCCGAGCCGGACGGTGAAGGCATAGCATTTGAGCGCGTCGGTGATGTAGGGCACGGTCTTGGTGGCCTCGCCCAGCGCCACGGCGAGCACGCCGGTAGCCTCTGGATCGAGCGTGCCGGCGTGCCCGGCCTTTTTCGCGTCAAAGGCCCATTTCACCTTGTTCACTACGGAGGTGGAGGTGATCCCGGCGGGTTTGTCCACCACGAGCCAGCCCGAAATCTCGCGGCCCTTGCGTGTGCGTGCCATGTGATTGCCCTTGTCCTGAGGTGGGCGGTGCTAGACCGGGATTGCGGGCGGGTCAACGGGGGGGGTGGCTGAGCGCTCTCTTTTTGCCCGGAATCAAGGCGCGCTAGCGCCGCCGGGCAGCGCCCGACCGCCCCCTCGGGCGGGCACTCTTGCAACGTTGGCGCGGGGAAAGCCGTTGGATGAGTTTGCTGACATAAACCGCCAGGCTTTTACCGTGGCTGCGCCCACCCGGCGGTCAGGCGCTGCCCTCTGTTCCGATCGACCTTTACTCCAGCACGCCCACAATCGGCCCCATCGCGACGCCGCCGTCGGAACGGCCGAGTTGGGGGGCGTGCAGCCGCGAGATGCGTCCGTCGAAGTAGAGGGCGACGGGCAGGCCGAGGCCGTCGCGGAAGAAGCGGGCGAATTCGTGGAAGGTGACTGCCTGATTGGAGATGGCAAAGACCGCGCGGTCGCCGGTGGCGCTGGTGCCGACGCCGTTGCGGATGTTGCGCGAGGTACTGTCGGGCAGAAAGCGTGGGTGCAGCGCGCCGTCGATCACCAGCATCGGGCCGGATTGGGTGGCGTCGCGGCAGGTGGGGTCCCTGGCGGCGAAATCGAGGGTTTCGTAGACAGTGGCGCTGCTGTCGGTGATACAGAGAAGGCCGTTGGGCAGCAGGCCGAAATTGCCGGGGCTGGCGTTGGTCAGCAGGCGCATTTCTGTGACGCCGCCCTCGACATAATGGCCGACGGGGGCGCGGTCGTCGTGATACATGCCGGCGTTCATCGCGAAGGCGAGTGTGTTGTCGGGCAGGGCCTGTTCCAGTGCGGCGAAGCTGCTGTACGGGGTGCCTTCGCCATCTCGCAGAAAGAGGCGCAGGTTTTCGGTGGCCGGATCGACGGTGCAGGTGGTGAAGCTGAGCCCGTCGAAGCGCACATCGCTGCAGGTGACGGCGCTTGCGGGCAGGGCGGCAAGCACGAGCAGGGCCGCGCAAGCGAGGGCGCGCATCACTCTTGCGAATCCTCGCCGCTCGCGGGTTTGTCGAGGTCTTGCCGCACATGCGCGTCAGCAAAGAGCCGCGCGGTTTCGTCCATGCGGTCGAAGGTCTGGTCGAGTTCGAAGCGCAGTTCGGGCGCGAATTTGAGGCTGATCCCTTTGACCACCAGATGCCGCAATGGCACGGTGTTGCGCCGCAATGCGGCCAGCGCCTCGGGTTTGCCCTGACCGCCCAGAGGCAGCACATAGGCGGTGGCGACCCGAAGGTCGGTGGAGACGCGAACTTCGCCGACGGTGATCGACATGCGACCGAGTTCGGGGTCATGCACTTCGCCACGTGCGAGCACTTCGGACAGAGTGCGCCGGATCAGTTCGCCCACGCGCAACTGGCGCTGCGAGGGGGCACGGGAGGTCTGGGTGCTGTTTTTGGCCATGATTCACATCTAGTCCGATGCCGGGGCTTTGCCAAGCCGGGCTGCGCGGGCTAGACACAGGGTGTCAGTTGGGAGAGCCGCATGTCCGCATTGCCGGGAATCGTCGTGACCGGAGCCTCGGGCCGGATGGGCCGGATGCTGAGCAGTCTGATCCTGGGTTCGGACAAGGCCCGGCTGGTGGCGGCGCTGGAGCGGCCGGGGCATGACTGGATCGGCCGCGATCTGGGCGAGGCGATGCGCGGTGCGCCGGTGGGATTGACCGTGACCGATGATCCGTTGGAGGCTTTTGCCAAGGCGCAGGCGGTGGTGGATTTCACCGCGCCTGAAGCCACCGTCGGATTTGCGGCGCTGGCGGCACAGGCGCGTGCGGTGCATGTGATCGGCACCACGGGCCTGAGTGCAGATGACCTGCGCCATATTGCGCTGGCCGCACATCATGCAGTGATCGTGCGGGCGGGGAATATGTCGCTGGGCGTCAATTTGCTGGCCCGGTTGACGCAAAAGGTGGCGGCGGCGCTGGATGCCGATTTTGATATCGAGATTGTCGAGGCGCATCATGCCCGCAAGGTCGATGCGCCCTCCGGCACTGCGCTGATGCTGGGGCAGGCGGCGGCGGCGGGACGAGGTGTGATCCTCGATGAAGTATCGGACCGGGGTCGTGATGGCCTGACCGGCGCGCGGGAGCGGGGGCATATCGGGTTTTCTGCGATTCGCGGCGGTGATATCGTGGGCGAGCATGATGTGATCTTTGCCGCTGCCGGAGAGCGGATCATTTTGCGCCATGTGGCCACCGACCGCGCCATCTTTGCCCGCGGGGCGCTGAAAGCGGCGCTTTGGGGGCAGGATCGGGTGCCGGGGGAATATGACATGATGGATGTGCTGGGCCTCTAGCGCAAGATTATCACGAAAGCGTGAGTGCTCGTGTTTCGAGTGAACTGCCTGAGCCCGCCTGACGTATATTCATTATCTGCTCTACTGGGGTTTATGAAATGATCAGGTCTGGTTTGGCGGCTTTGGTCGTGTTGGGCTGTGTCCAGCCGGTATTTGCCAATGAATATGTAGCGGTGCGAGACGAGGGCGCGTTCATGTCGCTGATGGACGGTCGCGAGCTGCGTCTGGGGATGTTTGGTATCTCCCTCGAGGTGCGCCCGGATGGTGTGATCGAGGGATCAGCCTCAGGATGGCCGGTCAGTGGTGCGTGGAGTTGGCAGGACGGGTTTTTCTGTCGTGAGATGGATTGGGGCGGCACCGCGATCCCGTTCAATTGCCAGTTGGTCGAGGTACGCGGGCAGGATGAAATCCGCTTTACCGTTGATCAGGGTGCGGGTCGGTCGGCGGCGTTCAACCTGCGGTGAGCGGGTGTTGCCGTTGAAGGTGAGTATTTTTGCCAGAATGAATGCAGGGCGGTTCGCGTTGATCTTCTGACGGGCGGGTGCCTGTCAGAAGTCGATCGCGATACCCTTTTTCTCCCAATCGCCAAAGCGCACCGGGTCGGGTCCGTTGCGTCCGCCGAGTTCGGTGGGCGGGGGCGTGGTGTCGGCGGCTTTGCGCCGTGCTTCGGCCTCTGCAAGGGCGGGCTGCGGGGCGGGGGGGGGGGCGGTGATATCATCGGGCATGGGGCCGGTTCCTTGTGTGGAC
>Ga0105054_10003134_pt1 | contig 25924 bp, 31 predicted proteins | sample BON02_FD_78091 | JGI IMG/M metagenome (GOLD analysis project Ga0105054, IMG submission 78091) | Freshwater microbial communities from Lake Bonney liftoff mats and glacier meltwater in Antarctica - BON-02 (megahit assembly) | ecosystem: Environmental > Aquatic > Freshwater > Ice > Glacier...
CGGAGCATGTTTGACTAGGCACCCAAGAATTCGTGCGCCTAGGTTAGAGAGAGATTTCATTGTAAAATCAGTGTTTTATGGTGCTGTGAGGGAGGATTGAACTCCCGACCTCTCCCTTACCAACGGCGCGGTTCACGACAAAACCAACAGAACAGACCGTTGTTTTTCAACAATAAAAGGCCGGGTCGGTGTGTCACCCCGGCCTTCTATGTGGACACAACAGGACAAAACCGCCCGTTTTGCTGGATTTAAGTGGACAAATCCGGTGTCTGTCCGGCGCTATTCGGGGTGTTCCTCGAAGGTCATGGACCTGTGCCAATCGGGCAGTTTCCGAGTGTAAAGTTTTCCGTTCACGGCGTTCCGGTAATTGACGTGTTCGGGGTATCCGGGGCGGTCGCCGTCCACATTTGAGGGTTCTTCCACCCGGTACAGGTTGCCGTTGTGGTGCCTCCAAAACGATCCTTGCTTCGGGCGGATTAAAGAGTTGTTGATAGTCACAGGGTTTTTTCCTTTTCTGCTTTTGCTTTGAAATCGTCGGCGGCTGCGTCCCTAATAGCGAAAACTTCCTCAATCCTCTCTGGGTAGTTTTCGCGCACCCACCTGATGATCGCGGCCATTTCCGCCGAAGTCCTCTGGACAGCAAGGTTGGCACGTTCGACCTTGCGCTTGTGGGCTGCGGCTAACTCTTGCACATTGCGGTTTGTTTTCCAAAAGTGCATGGCGCGGTTAAGGGTTTGAAGGTGGTTGTGTGCGGCTGCCAAGTTTCTTTGGGCGAGAGCAAACGCCGCCTTCGCCTCGGCCCCCCACTCTTGTCGCCCAAACGCGTTGGGTCGTTCCTTATCCAGTTGGGCGCGAAGATCATCACGCACCTGCCGCGCAGCACCCAACGCAGTACCCGCGCGCGCAATCTCGTCGGACGTTGGCTCCCTAAAGTGCTTGATCGGGGGGTGCGCCTCTAAGGTTTCGGTATCTACGACGGCGGGGTTTTTCGTGTTCACAGGGTTTTCCCTTTTTCAGTTTCTACAAAGTTGCGCGCCCTCCGGCAAGGTTTCAGCGCGGGATCGTCAGGGGCCACGCCGTTTGCGACGGCCATGGCGGTGTAATCCTCAAACAACTCCACCCCGCCGTCGGTCACGTCCGCGAAGGTGTCGCCCTCCACCCGCCGGAAGCGGACGCCAAGGTTGTGGGCGGCCCCTTTCAACAGAAACCCGGCGCAAGTCGCGGGCTTGTCGGCCCCGGACTGGTGGCAACCGAAGCTGGACATGGCTTGATCGTAGGCGGTGGTGGCTGACTGCCGGAAGGCTTGGGCGGGAAACTCCCCTACCGCGTCCGTGCGCCACGGGCAGTCCGAACACGGCTTGCGGCGGTAGTTTCCCCCGCCCCCTTCGATTGTCAGGACGCGGTGGTTGTCGTCTGCCGGGTGAACGGCGGTGATCTTCGCTTTGCTGCGCTTCATGGTTTGGCATCCGGTGCCAATGCCGCGTCAACTGCCCCAAACAAACCAAACGGTGCGCGCTTGATGTATTTCCGCGCAGAACCCAAGGCATCCCGCAGCACAGTCTCGCGCGCCAAGGCCGCTGCGAGTTCGCGGTGCAGGTCGGGGGCGGCGGCGATTAGGTCGGCGTTGGCTTCACCAACCGCGTCGTTGACCTTTTTTCCGGCTATCCGTATTACAACATCGCAAAGCCCGGACCAGCCCGCAGCCGATATGCCGGACCAATATGTGCCACATTCGCTTTTTGATCTTTCCCACTTTCCCGGCGTAAAGCCGCCAAGCCGCGCGATCAGTTCTTGTGGTGTCTCGGTCATGTCTCGCCCCTTTCAATAGCTTCGGCTATCTCGTCCGAGTGGCCCGGTTCGGCAAATGTGTCCCAATATTCTTTGCCAATTCGCCGCGCGATAGCCGCGCACCGTTTCCGTTCCGCCTCCACGGCCTTGTCGATTAGGGCTTGCAGGGTTGCGGTTGCGGCGTAGAGAGGTTCAGCGGTAATGTGCTGGTCGCTCACCTTCAAACTTTCAGAGTAGGCCCACACGTCAGGCTCATCTCCACCGTTCCAGTGCCAACGCCACGCTATCGGTGATGCCAGCCGCGCGATCAATTCTTGTGGTGTCTCTGTCATGTCTCGCCCCTTTCAATGGCTGACGGCGACGGCAAAGCCGTTGCGGCTGTATCCGGTCATAAAGCTGTCCACGGACGTAAAGCCTTCACGGCGTCCGTTGTTTGCGTGGTGGTTGTGGGCGAAGCGTTTGTCCCATCCGCGCGCCCGGACGATCTGTCCGACGCGGTGGTGGGGGACGCCCGTTTCGGCGGCCAACTCGGCGTAGGAACAATCCCAATCCGCGCTCTTGGCCGCGCGCCAGATTGCAAAGGCTTGGGCGTTGCGTTTGAGGTCAGGTTTTCCCACCGGGGCCTCCGGCTTTCAGGGTTTTCAGGGCGTCCCGCAGAAGCAGAACGACAAAAGCCGGGTCCGCGTCCGCGAACACTTGGCGCTCCACGTCGTCCAAGGCTTTCTCGACTTCGGCCAGCACGTCGGCGCGCACGTCGGTTTTACTTGCGCCAGCCCCGGACACGCGCGAAGTGCCGTCCACCTTCATGTTGTAGGCTATCCGGTAGGCTTCCCGCATTTGTGTCGCGGCGGCGCGGTCTTGCGCGTCGATTTGGTCGGCTATGGCTTTGTTTCGGGCTTCGGTTGCGTCTGCGGCATCGGACGCCGCGGCTAAATCTGAAATGCGGTTCAGCAGCATTTGGCCTGTGCCTGTGCGGAATTGCGGGTATCGCGGAACGTGGGAGGGGTCCGACATGTTGACTTTTTTGGTCACGCCACGGCCCTCCCGTTTTCGGCGGCCACGGCGGCGATCAAGGTCGCCAACGTGTCCATGAACAGAAATGCGGTTTCGCTCGGGGTGTCTGTCTCCGACCACGCCAGCTTTGCCACATCGCCTTTCCCAATAGCCTCCGGCCACGGGCGATAGGATTTAGCCATGCAGGCTTTCCGTTCGGCGCGCAGCACGGCCATGTCCGCGTCTTTGATCTGGGGAATTTCTTCGGTCGCCTGAAACCGCCCCATTCCTGCCGCTTGGAAAATGGCGGCGTCGGTTTCTTTCTTAATCATATCGACCGCGTGGCGGGTGCCTGGGTGGCGGATTTCAAAAGCGTCCATGACGGGGGTGGTTATGTCCCCGATAAAGGCTTCGTGGGCGTCGTGAAGCAGCCCGTGGAGTTGGGTGTGCGCGGACGCACCCGCTTGGGCAAGGTGCGCCGCCACGTTCAGGGAGTGCATGGCGACGGATACTTCCCGGCGGCGCAGCGTGTGACCGTTGAAGCGGAAGATGCGCGCCAGAGAGTGCGCAATGTCTTCCCAACATACGTCCAAGGGGTGCGGGTCCAGCAAATCCCACGCCCGCCCGCTAACTGTCTGGACCCACGGCGCGCTCATTCGTCGGACCCACGGGTGACGATTGCGAAGGCCACGGCCACAACAGCAAAAGCCATGCCGAGAAGGATCAGGCCCGCCGCTGCGGTTCCGTAAGCCTCACCCACAGCAACGATCAACAGCGCGACGCCTAAAAAAGAAAATGTGGTTGCGGCTGCGATAACTAAGACGGCGCTTTCGGAATAGTCGATAAATCGCTTGAAGCGTTGGAATTTAGTCATGGGTTGTTTCCTTGATGTTGTTGGTTTCGTCTACTCACCTTCGGGTGGTTTGTCTGCCTTGTCAACTACAAAGCAGACACCAAGAAGACTATTTTTTGTAGCGGGGGCCGTGCCAGCCGTCGGCTCCAACAGGCAAGCCCGTGGCCCACGCCGGGGTGATACTCATTTCCGCCAGCATCGCGGCCAAGGCGTCGTCCGCGCGGTGGGCGTCGGCCTCCCCAACCACTTCGTCGTGGACGGTCAAGACAAGCTGCACCAAGTCCCGGTGTTTGTCGTCCAGCCTAATCATTGCGTCCGCCAGAACGTCGCGGGCGGTGGCCTGTGTGACGTTTTCCGCCAGTTTGCCGCCGTAGGTTCTGATCCGTTCCCATTTCCGGGTGTATTGGTTCACGCCCATGTAGGAAATTTCGTGGTCGCCGTGGCGGCGGTCGCTTGGGATCAGCTTGGCGTCCCGGTAAAAAAGCGCACGGCCCGAGGGCAAGACGATAGCCAAGTTTGGACCCCACATTCCGACTTTCAGGAAGTCCCCGACGGGAACGATCCTGCCGGGGTCGGACAGGACTTGCCGACAGGCCGCGTCCAGCGCCCACCAGAAACTCACGATCTTGGGGTTGTCCGCGCGCCATTTCAGTTTGATTTCTTCGGCCTCACCGTCGGAAACGCTGATGCCATAGTTGGCCGCCATGGTTTGAAACGCACCCTTGCCCCCGCCAAAGCCAAGCGCAAGGATCGAAACCTTCCCGATCTGGCGATGGTCGTCAGAAATATCGCCCTTCACAAACTTGTGGCCCGCCGGAAACGGCTTCCCAAAGATGCCCGCCCCGGCTTGGACGTAAACGTCGCCGCCAGAAATAAACACGTCCAAGACTTTCTGTTCCCCGGCCAGCCACGGCAGGACGCGGGCTTCGATCTGGGCGCTGTCCACGGCCACGACGACCTTGCCCAAGGGGGCGCGCAAACACGACCGCAAAAGGGACGACACGACGCGCATCCCCGGCCCGAAAATCAGTTCGATCAGCGCGGGAGGTGTGCCGCGCTCAATGGCACGAATGGCCTCTTTAAGTGCCACTTTGCCGAGTTCGCCGCGCGGCATGTTTTGAAGCTGGATCAGGCGTCCAGCCCATCGGCCCGTCCTGAAAGCGCCGTAATATTGCAACATGCCACGGACGCGGCCCACGCCCGTCCGGGTGACACAGGCCGACAACATGGCGTCCAGCTTTGCGGCGCTGGTCTTGGCCCCGTCCGCGCGCAGTTCCAGCAACTCCCGTTCCAGCCCCGTGCAAGCCGGGTCGTCCAGGCGTTCGGCCACGGTCGCTTTGCGGAGGTTGTCGGCGGGGTACGACAAGGTGTGCAGGTAAACGGTGAGGGCCGCCGTGGACGTGACTGTCTTTACGGCCCCATGGGTCAGGCGGGCCACGGAAGCATTGACGTTGGCCGCCGCATGAAGCGCCAGCCCCTTCATTTGGTCAACAAAGTCGTAATCCACGCCGACGCCGTGGGTGTTCATGCGCTGGTCCAACTGCCAAACCCGCAGTTCGTTCTTGGGCAGGTCCGGCAGGACCGCCGCCAAGGCCCGTTCGACTTCCACGTCCTGCCCGCAGTAATCGCACAGCGCGTCAAATTTCTCTTTGTCGTCTTCGTGCCACCACGAAACCTTCCCCGTCGCCGCGTCCACGGACCGGGGACGGCACATGCGCAACATCAAGGAGTGACCGGCTTTGTCTTTGGTGTGCTTGACGCCCGCCGCGTGTCCAGCCATGTCCAGCGACAGCGGCAGGCCGTAGTAGGCGGCTTGCGCCATTGTGTCCCGGACTTGGGCGATAGCTAGGTCTTGTACGTTCCCCGGAATGTTTAGTTGCCGCATCAAGGTGTTGTTCCAGATTGCCAACTCAAAAGCCGCGTTCCATGCCCGGACTTCGCCCATATTCAAAACATGGGTCAGCACGCGGGCCGGGAAGCGTTCCCCGATCCGCCAGACCTGCACGGGGTCTTGGTCGAAGGCCCACGCCATGCAGAGGACCATGGTGGACGGGTGTTCGGAATATGTGTGCGCCCCCGTCCGTTTGAGGTCCGCTTGGCTTCCTGTCTCGAAGTCGATTGAAAGGACTTTGGGTTTATTCATAGCGGCCACTTGGGTCAAATTTTTCGATGCCGGCCATGTCTTTGTCTTTCGCTAAAAAACCTAAAAACCACGCAACATCAATGGCGCGCGGCCCGTTCCAGGGGCTTAGGGGGAAGATTTGGGGGAACATGTTGTTGTCGTCCAAGGCCCAACTCTGCATCACTTCAAGAGGAAGGAGCAGTTGCTCTGCAACATAGTTTTCGCCGTAGCAGCCAATGTTCCTGCCCTGTTCGTACATTTGGGCTACGTTCCACCAATGTTCACGGTGATACCGGATTGGGACGTTTTGATTTTTAACCCACTCGAACGGCTCAACAACGTCTACATGTCGGTGGTTGTGCAGTATGTTGGCGAGAGGTTTCTCTTTCCGAATAGCCGCCGCTTCGGCGTTCTCTGCCGCGCGACGATTAGGAAAAGTCTCCAACCTTATAGTCGTCGCCTGTCCGAACCAACTTGAAGACGCGCGGTGTTGTTTCGCGCGCTGCATGACCGAAACGGATATTCCGACGTAAAGGAGCGTATCGTTTGCGTCAAAATATCGGTAAAGCGTCGTTGGTCGTGGGCCTAAGTTGGCTTGGCGGGTGTGTGCGTTCATGTCCAGTTCTTCCTTTTCTTGGCGACGAAACGGCGCTGGCGTTGGGCGCGGTCGTTGTTGGTGGGGTTGTTTTCGGCGTTGCCTTTCACGGGATTTCCGAACAGGACCGTGACCAGCCCCCATTCCAATTCCGCGTGGTGCCGGGCGAAGACGAAAATGCTTCCGTTGTGGGCGCGGACGCGGCGACAATCGGTATCTGCCCCGGCGCGCATGACGTTTTGGAGCATGTATTCGGGGATATTCGGGTCGCCGGGGGGTAGGCCGTGGCGGAAGGCCGCGATGGCTTCCCGGTGGGCTGCGCGGGGCGGCAGGCCCCGGCGCTCTTTCATGCGGTGGCGCGCGTGGTAGGTCAGCCTGATGTTCGTCATGGCTTCGGCCCGCCGTGCGCCCGGTCGTCTTCCCCGATGCCGCGTTCTTCGTAGGCGATCAGGAAGGCGACACAGCAAAGCAGGTGCCAGAGGTGCGAGTGTCCGGTTTCTGCGTCCGTATCCCCGAACAGAAAAGACTTTGTGGTCGGACCTTTGCCGCCCCACCACGCCCAAGCGTGGCGCATGGCCGCCCCAAAAATGCGGCCCCACGACATGCCTTTTTCCCAATTCCGATCCGCGTATTTTACCGCACCGAACGTCAGGATCGTGGCGAGGGCGAACATGGCCTCCGGGGGGATCAAATCCATTCGGGGCTTGTCGGTATCGTCTTTCCGACCGTGTGTGTTTTCGTCCATATTCATCCCCATTGTTCAGCCATTGCGTCCGCGACGCCTTGGAAAGTTTCGCTGCGCAACCGCCAACGGTCCGCGCTTGGTGGCAGGTGGAAGACCCTTTGCCTTTCGGCGGACGTGAGGGCCGCCATTTTGTGTTTCACGTCGTTTGTTGGGGTCAGCGGCGGCAGGTTTTTAAGCCAAAGGCAGGTGGCCTTTTGTTCCGGGTGGCCGAACCACCACGGTTGAACGGTCTGCGTCTGTTGGGCGCCGCCGATCCGGGCTTTCCCGTGTTTGTGCATGATGGGGTTTTCCACGGCGATCTTGCCGACGGGGGCGTTCAGGAGTTTTTGGAAGAACCGTGCCGCGTCGTCCAAAGCCGCCCAACGGGCCGGGTCGCGGTACAGCCACCGGACGCCACTGTTCGCCAAGAACGTGCAAGGTGGGTGCGCGATCAGGAGGTCGTAAAGGGTGAAGTCCAGATCGAACACGTCCCCTTGGTAGTGAAACCCCGGCTGCGCGGTTGGAAGCAGGTCAACCGACACGGCGAAGTGGCCGCGCTTCACGAAGGCGTCACGCACCTTGCCGGAAAACTCACACGCGATCAGGACGTTCATGGCGCTTTTGTCTTTCTTGTTTTCTGCAAAGCAGACACAGCGGGCGCGAAAACGCCCGCTGCATCAGTGATTTTAGAAAGGCAGGCCGCCAGCGTTGGCCGCGCCCGCCGGGGTGTTGTTGTAGGCGGTCGTGGCGGTCGTGACGGCGTTCGGGTCGATACCGAGGGCCGCAAGCTGCGAGTTGTCCGCAGCCTTGAAGGCGTCTTCGGCGGAAACACCACCGTCACGGCGCGGCATATCGGCCTTGACGATCTGAACGTGTTCCAAGAACAAGCCCACGCCTTTGTTGCCGTTGGTGTCGTAACCGAACGGGCGGACCGTGAAGCGCGCCAACTGCCCCATGAAGACCGACTGTTTGTCCAAAATGTTGTTCCCTTGCAGGTCCACCACGCCGGGTTTCTGGTCAGCCGCCGCCCACGGGGCGATGAAAATTTCCCCGTCCGCGAAGCCGGAGTAGGTTTTTTCGGACGCTTGGCGGAACGGCAGGCGGCATTGGGCCAAAAAGGCTTTGTCGTTGGCCTTGGCGGCGCCAAACTTTGCCACCAGCGCGTCGAAAACGCCCTGACGCAAGGTCTGGTACTGTTGGGAGCCGGTCCCGGTCTTGTCCAGCAAAAGCATTGCGCCGAAGCGCGCGGCCTGTGTCGGGACTTGCTTGTTGCCACGGGCTTCAAACAGGTTGGGGAAGTAAAGGTAGCCTACGGGGGTCATGATACCAGCCATGGTAATCTCCAAGTTTTGATGTTTAAGGTTTAAGGTGTCGTACTGGCCCCGCCAGTTATTCCGAAAGCATCGCGGGCGGACTGGCGGGCTACCGCGCTGCGAGGGTCGAGTTCCGGGGCAAGGTTCTTGCCGGACGAAACTTTGACAACGTGAGGGGAAACGATCAGATCGAAGGCCCTTTTCCCCAATTTCTTTTCAGCCTGCGCCGGGGTCAGGATTTTGGTGGTCAAGATGGTCGCCACGTCCAATCCTTCTTTGGTCAGGTCCGCGTCCAGCGCGGCGATCAGGGCTTCCTGATCTTCTTCGGCCCACTTCCGGGTGGGTCTGGTTGGGACCAGCTTCCATCCGGGGACCGTTTGGCCTGCGTCCAGCCGTTGTTGGGCCAGCGCCTCAACCGACTTGATCCACGGGCCGATGATTTCGATCTTGTTCAGCAAGTCCCCCAGGGCGTCGTCCGACAGCGTGATTTGCGGCAGAAGCGCATGGGGTGGCGCGGACGCGGGCAGGTTCACGGCGGGGGCCGCCAAGAAAGCCGCCTTCGCCGTGTTCAACGACATGTCTGCCAGTGTTACACAGACTGCCGAAAGAGGACAAAACCGACAATGAGAACCGGCAAAAAGCGTTTGGCCGTTGTCGGAAAGCGCCTTGATTACGCCGGGGTAGAGGACTTCGCGCGCCCACGTCCGCACTTCTGCGGCGGTATATGTGTGCGCCCGGACGGGGCCTTTGGGGTGGTAGGCGCGCGGCTGGATGATGGTGATTGTGACCGTATCCACGCCGCCAAAAGCCACGCCGTTCAGCTTGCAGAGGGCCTTCAAAACGGTTTCGGACATAGCGCCCGCGCCATAGTAAAGGCCCTGCGTGTTGCCTTCGGGTTCGACAACCACGCCCCGGCCAAACTTCAAATCCACGACCCGCAAAGATTTTGTCCGGGTGTTGTAGGCCAGCACGTCCGCCGTGCCGAACAAATAGACGCTCAACGGTGTCAGCCCGCCCCACTGGTTTGTGGGGTCCACGCGGGTTTCAAGCATCACGACGTAGCCCATGGTTTGCAGGCCCCGGACGTGATCGACAAACGCCCGGACGTTCTCCACCATGTCTTCGTCCACGGTGAACGAAAACCCGTCGGCGGTTCTGGTTTCCCCGAGGAACGCCGAGGGGTCGATCCCGGTGTGCAAGCAGGCTTCGGACAGAGAGTGCGCAAGCGTTCCCTCTGCCGAGAAGATGGACGACCGCCGGGAGCCGTCGTCCGCAGCCATTGCTAGGGCGTAAGACCCCGGACAGGCCAACAGCCGCGCACTGGAAGACGCCGAGAAACTTGAGTGTGCGTTGGGGGCCATGGGGCGTTCCTTTACAGTTTTGCGAGGCGTTCGGCGTGGTAAATGGCGCGGCGCAGTCGGCCTTCGATTGCGTCCAGCCGCGTGTCGATGTGTTCCAACGCCGAGTGCGGTTCCGGCCTGTCAGGGGCGCGACCGTCCGAGGTTGCTTCGGGCTGATAGCCGAGGATGCGGTTCGCCGTGTCGTTCAGGGTGTCTTCCAGCCGTCCGGCCATATCGCCCAACATGTCGGCGCGCATGATGCGCCCGTCGAGTTCGTTCGTCTTCGGAGAGTTTTGGCCGATACCCGACCCGAGGAATAGTCCGGCGGGGTGGGGTAGGGTTTCGTTCGTCGTGTAGCCCATGGGGGTGTTCCTTTACTTGGTGATGTGTTTGACGGCCCACATTGCCGCTTCTTCAATTTTGGTGATCGCCAGAGACATTTCGCGGCTGCGGCCAACGGCTTCACACTTGCCGATGAACGCGGCGGCGGCGTCCTTGAGGTCCACCATTTGCCCCTTTTCGGCGTCCGTAAGGACGCGATACTGGTGGCGGACGGCGTTGTTGGCCGTCCGGTCGTCGGACGCCCCGTCAACATGGGATTTCGCACGGGTCATTGGGGGTTCTTCACGCATTGGGTGTCCCTTTTGGTTGGTTTAGGTTCTGTCTGTTTTGCAGCGGATTGGCAAGCAAAACAGACAAATTTGGGGTGACGAAACCCATTGAAGGGTTTCGAGTAGGGCTTAGGATGCGCCCGTGCCGTTGGTCATAGCGATCACGTCCGCCAGGAAGTTTGCGGCCTTTTCGTCGGGGATAGCCGAGAAGTGGGCGACCGCGTATTTGGCCGAAATGGCGTTGATGAGCGCCAAGTTGTTCGGGTTGGCCCCGAAGAACACTTGGACCATGCCGATCCCTTTGTCCCGCGCTTCTGCCGGGGTCAGGTTTTGCATGGCGTTGATGGTGGGCGCGTCCGCTTGATCTGCGGCTTCTGTGTTGTCGCCCGCGTCCGCTTGGGTTGCGGCTTCTGGTTCGTCTTTTTCGGCTTGGGCCTTTTTCACGCGCTGCTTGGGTTTGGGCGCTGCGGCTGCGTCGGCTTCGGCCTTGTTCGGGTGGATCGTCAAATCCGCTTGGGTGCCGTCTTCGTCGTAGCGGATTTTGCTGATCCGGTTCGGGTCAAATGACCCCATAACGGCGTCCATAAGGTCCATCAGTTCGGGAACCGAGTTGGCTTCCAAGTGAAGGACCAAGGCCGCCGGGGTCGGCGCGGGGGGATTGTGTGCCATGTGTTGCTCTTTCGTGTGCTACTGAAGGACGCCGGGGGTTTCTGCCCCGTACATTTGGTAGTTGTCTTCGGCGCGGCGGCGCAAGATGCGCGCTTGGCGACGTTCGAGAGGCACGGCTTCGTCATATGCAACGTAGGCCGTGACGGTGTTGCGTTGCCCGAGGCGGTGGGCGCGGCTCACGATTTGATAATTCTGGTCAGGGCTTGGGTGCGGCTCCACCAAGACAACCGTTTCGGCGGCGGTCAGGGTGATTGCCGTGCCAGCGGCGATGTTCTGGCCGATGAAAACCCGCACCGACTTTTCACCTTGGAACAGGTCCACCGCGCGCTCTTTGTTCTCTGGGCTTACGCTGCCGTCCACCTTTACGGGTTGATATTTCGCCAGCCCTTCGACCAATGCCGCGAGGACTTCCTTGTGGTGGCCGTAGACCAAAATCTTCTTGTCCGGGTTCACGTCCAAAAATTCTTTGATCCAGATCAATACCGCTGCGGCTTTGGCGATACCGAGGTGCCGCCGTTGGCTTCCGGGCTGCGTTTCCAACGCGGTCAGGTACGCTTCGACTTCGGCGTCCGTCATGGCGTCCACTTCTTCTTCGGACAAGGCCGCAACTTGTTTGAACCCCGTTTCCAAAGGTAGCGGCACGGTGAGGATGGGCGGCAGTTCGGTCAGCACGTCAGCTTTCCGGCGCATCAGGATATGGGGCGCAAGGGCTTCGCGCAGTTCCCCGACCGTTTCAGGGTTGTTTCCGATCACTTCGCGGCCAAAACGTGTTTCAAAGATTTGGCAGAACCGATCCTCAAACGCGAATTTGTTGGGGATTTTACCACCAAACAGCTTCGCCAGCACGTCCGGGAACAGCGCCCGCAAGTGTGAGTAGAGTTCCCCGACGTGACCCAAGGGGGTGGGTGTCGCCGTGGCGATCCAGCGCGGACCTGTGACGTTGGCCGGGGACAGGACGGCGTTTTTCAGGTCCAGTTTGGAGCCGTAAACCGCTTTGGTCCGGGCCGCGTCCGGGCTTTTGACCCCGTGGGCTTCATCCACAAACGCCACGTCGAAGGGTGTGCGGCGCGCGATTGCGGCCATGAGTTGCTGCGCGCGGGCTTTGTTGGACAACCATTCCATGCCGACAATCATGACCAAAGGCCCGTCAGGGATTTCGTCTTTCTGTGACGTGAACGGATACGTCATAACCCGGCGGGCCGCTATGTCCCACTCGCCAAATTGCAGCTTCCACGATCCCCGCGCAATGGCGGGGGCAATCACGAGGATACGGCGCGCGCCGATGGTGTTCGCGGCGGCGATCATCTGCATGGATTTCCCCAAGCCCGCGTCGTCCGCGAGAAGTGCGCGACGACGCGAGGTCAGAAAAGCCGTGCCTGTGATTTGGTAAGGTTTGGCGAACACTGACTGGCCCCTCAATTTGCTGTGGGTTTTGCTGTGGGTTTTGGTTTGGCGTTTTCTGCAAGAAAACGGTGCAGCCGCATAAGGTTGGTGGACAAGCTGACGAAAACTTCGTCGTCGGGCTTTTTGTCGTGGATAATCACAAGCATCGTGGACGCCACGTCCGCGATATGGATTGCGTCGATACATATCTGTGCCGTCCGCGCTTCCAACTCGCGCCCCGGTCCTTGGGACAAAGCGACACCAACCAGTTGTGTCACGCTGGCTTGAAGGTTTCGGTCAAAAATCGTCATGGTTGCGTGATACATCGACACCAGCGCGTCCCGTGTTTCAGAAGAAGCCGGGGCGCGTTTGCCATGGCCTTTGCACGTTGCGCAATGCTCGACCAAGGCCCCCTGCATAGCTTTGACGTGCAAAACCGTGTCGGCCAAGTCGCGGTAGACGCCGCGAGTGTCTGCGTTTTCAAAGACTTCAACCACTTTGGCGAGAAGTCCTTGGACCGTCTTTGCGGTGCCAGTTTGGTTTGTGGCGTTTTGTTCAGTTTTGTGCGGCTTTGCCATGTCTGTGTCCTGGTTGTTGGTTTCATATAACGACAAGGCAGACAAAACACTATTAGGTTCAGCCCGTCAACTGCTTTTTCAGAAAACTATAGCCAATCAGCGCCGCATCGGCCCGATTGTGATCCATTTTGCGGCTAAACAGTTGGGATTGTTCAGGAAATAATTGCACGGCGCGGAGCCTTCCCGCGTCGTCACCCTTGCGGACGCCTGCCGGGGTCTGCCATTCGCTCGGGCGCATGAACGAGATAGGCAGGCCGAGGGCCGCCGCGACGCCGTGACAGACGCCCGTGACGAACCCGAACCGGAACATGGACGTGACGCCTTGTCCCGGCATCGCATGAACGTCTTCGATCACGACCATAGAGGGCGTCGGCATGGCCGGGTTGCGCATCATGTCCGCGAGGACGGCGGGCTGGACGTGCGACTTGATGGTTTTGCCCTGTTGGGCTTTGGCCGTGGGCATGTCCGCGACGCCTATCAGGTGGATAGTCTTGCGCGCGTGGTTAAATTCCAGCCAAGCCAAAGCCCCGGTCAGGCCGGGGTCCACGGCAAGGATGGTCGTGACCTGGGGTTTGGGGTGCGTCATTTGGGGGCCTTCCTGAACAGAAGGTTGATCGGCATGGCCTTGTCCCGCAGGAGCATATAGATCATGACCGCGCGCCAGCGGTCCGGGATTTCCTTGCGGCGGACCCACTGGACAACTGCCCACCATGTTGGGGGCGTCAGGTTGTGTTTCTCAAACAGGTTTCGGATCGACACGGCCTCTTGGGTGGACCCGGACTTGGGGTTTCCCCCGGCATGTTGCCCGGCGCGTTCCAGAAGTTCGGCGTCATTCCAGTTCAGGTCTGGGAGGACGCCGCGTCCGTGGAGGACGTTGTTTGGGGTGAACCCTTCGGTGTTTTCGCCCATGTTCATGGTAGGTTCCCTTCTCATTGGTGGTCTTGGGGATTTAATTACAGACACAACAGACAATAGGCGTTGTGCCGTGAGGCGTCAATAGGTCTAGGGCTTGCGGTTTAGGGGGTTTTGTCGGTTTCCCTTGTAGGTTGCGCGTATGTTTTTTCTGCAATTTTGTTTGACAAACCAGACAAAGGGTCTAATTTGGGTTGACCGGGCGCTGCGTTCGGAAGGGATAGGAGACTAGAGAATGTCTAAGCAAAACGAAGACGGCAACGGCGATAATACGGGTGGCGGGCCTGTAGGTGGCTTCAAGCAAAGACTGTACCAGTTGCGCCGCGCGGCGGGTTTGTCGCAAAGCGGGTTGGCCCGGAAAGTTTGGGGCGAACTTGAGGACGCGCGGGGCTACATGGTGGCCCGCAACCGCGACCGGGTATCGGCCTATGAAGCTGGACGTGCAGAGCCGACCCGCGAAAACTTGGACGGCTTGGCCGAAGCCTTGGGTGTGACCGTCGCGGAGTTGGCCCCGGACTTGGTGTTGGCCCGCCCGAATACTTTGGGGGTGCCTGCCCCCGCCGTGTCGTTTGCGTTGACTTCCGGTGGCATGGCCCGGTTGAAGGTAGATATGGAAGTGCCGTTGGGCATGGCCGTGGCCGTCTTGAAAATGCTGGCCCCGGAAAACCGCGTCGGGCGGTGAAAATGGAAATTTTGACGCAAGCCGAAGTCGCGTTCCGTTTGGGGGTGTCCCCCCGGACGGTGGCGCGGTTGCGGGCTGCGGGTGAGTTGGCTTTCTTGCCGGGGCGTCCTGTCCGGGTGCGGGTGGCCGAGGTGGATCGTTGGATATTGGCGCAGGAGGCGCGAGGGAAATGGTTAGGAAAGTTACATCAACAAGCATCGGCGGCGGTGGCGTCCCAGAGGTCCGCCTGTGCAGGGCAAAGACCGGAATTTGGGAATTACGGTGGTCCGAACGCGATGATGTTGCAGATCGCACGAGGTCGCGCAGTCAAAGTTGCAGGACGACGGACCGGGACGAAGCCGAAGGCGTAAAGGCTGCATGGGTGTTGGCGACGATCCAAGCCCAAAAAACACAAGTGATGGTCGGCGGTGGCGCGCTGACCGTGGCGGACCTGATGGGCGCTTACATGGCGGACCGGGGGTTTGTGGTAGGATCGACCCAAGATTGGGCGGTGCGTCAGATTGTCGCAGGCTTGGGGGCCGGGATGGTGAGTGGCTTGGGGGCTTTGGTTGTTCAGAAATACCGGGTGCGGCGCGCTGTGCGGGTGGCCGACCCGACGATCCGCCGGGAGTTGGTTTGCTTGAAAGCTGCCCTGAATTGGGGCCGCATAAATGGGGTGGTCGCCCCGGGCTGTTTGCCTGTGATTAGCCTGCCGTCTGACGGTGTGGCGCGGACGCGGTATCTGTCCGAGGGAGAAGAAGAAGCCGTGTGGGGTGCCGCCTATGATCGGTTTATGTCTGGGGCTTTGCCGTTTCGGGAGCGTCGGGCGGCGTTGTTTGTGTGCATCGCTTTGGAGACTGCCGCGCGCGAGAGCGCAATCCGGGGGCTGACTTGGGATCGGGTGGACCTACGGGTGGGGGTGATAGACTTCCGTGACCCCAACATGAAGGTGACGAAGAAGCGCCGGGTTCCGGTGCCGATTTCGGACCGGCTGCGGCCCGTCTTGGAAATGGCGGCGGGGCAGGCGGGTTTGGCGGTGCCGGGGAACAAGTTTGTGTTGCGCGATCCGGGAGCCGTCAGGAAGGGTTTTGAGGGTTTGCGCGCCGGGGTGATGGTCGGCGGGGCTGTGGATCGGTTTTCCATTCACGACATGCGGCGGACATGGGCGTCGTTGCGCGTCCAATGGGGGGTGCCTCTTGAGCAAGTCGCCGGGGTGTTGGGTGATGGGATTGAGGTGGTTCAGAAGCACTACGCGCACTTCGCGCCCGGATACTTGAGAACTGCCGTGAATAGGCGCGCGGCCTAAAAACAAGTTGACAACGGGGGGCAGTTGGCCCCCTTTTTGGCGTCTTATTTGTCTGTTTTGCAGGTTGCTTGCAGACCACGAAACAACCAAACATAGGGAGAAAACCTTGAGTTTTCCATTTAACACAAAGACTTGGGCTGGCATGTCCGAATATGTGACGGCGATTTACGGAGACACGTTGGCAAATGGGGCGGTCTGGACGACGGGCATGGTGTCCGTGGAAGGGTCCAACGCCGCGTGGTTTGGGGCCTCTGGTCTAGCCCATTTGGAAGCCAAGTTTCCGGGCATGGGCGCGGACTTGTATGCGTGTATCGGGGTGATGGGGCCGGGGTCTTCGGCCCGTGGCAACCGGAACGTGGTGGCGCAACCGCTTTTGATTGTGGACGACATTGGTACGAAGATCGACCGGGGGGCTTGGAACCTTTTGTTTGCGATGGGGTTCCCGCTGCCGACAGCGAGGATCGAGACTTCGCCGGGGAATGAGACTTGGATTTGGGCCTTGGCCGGGGACGCGACTGATCCAGCCCGGTGGGTGGACTTGGCGGTGATCCGGGCTTGGCTGGTGGACATGAAGCTGACCGACGACGTGATGGACGCGGCGCGGTATATCAGGCTTCCCGCTGGGTGGAACAGCAAAGCCAAATACAAGACTGGTGGAGGAAGTGGAGTTTCTCCACCAGTGACTTTGGTGGACTGGCAGGAGTGTCGGCCTTCGATGGGTGGCGCGCGCGTGGACTTGGACGCGGTGGGGGTTGCGTTGTTGGGTGCGGCCCGGTGGGCGGCGCGGGAGTTTCCGGCGACGGCTGCGGGGCGTTCTCAAGCATCTTCGGCGGTCTTGGGGAACATGGCCGGGTTGGTCAGGTCTGCGGATTTAGCCGCGGGGAATGATCCGCTTATGGTGTTGGGGTCTGTGATCGGCATGAATTTGGTGCAGATCAGGCCCGGAGTGGTCGAAGGGTTGTGTCCAAATATCGCGGCGCACGGCGACCGGGCTGACACGGGGTTTGCCTTCTTGGGTGATGGGCTGATGCACTGTAACCACGCGTCTTGTCAGGAATTGTCTACTCGGGAGTTTCGGGGGATGATGGAAGCCGAGTTCGAGCGACAGGCTGCGGCGGCCCCCGGTGGGCTTCTGGAAGGTTGTGCATCGGCTTCGGGTTTCATGGCCCGGCAAGTGTTTTCCGGTGCCGACGCGGGCAATCAAGTTTTGGCGGGTGGCGTCGTCGCGGGGGTTGCATCGGTGGCGCAAGGCATGGCCGTCGCATCGGCGGCGGCTGCGGCGGACCGGGCTTTGGTGTTTGCCGACGGCTTGGACGGGTTGGTGGATCGTTACGCTTGGATCAGCGCCGTGGACATGTTCTTTGACCGTGTTTCGCGCAAGCTGATCCCGTTCGGTCAGATAGATCGGCGTGAGGCGGTGCTGGCGGTTATCCCTGCGGGCAGTTCTGGCGCCAAAAAGGCGCAATTCCAAATGGTGAACCACACAGGTCTGGTTCATCTGGACGCGGTGGCCCGCGCTGCCGGGGACCATCGGGATATTCTGGACATTGTGGACGTGGAGGGCGACCGGACGCGGGTGGCGAACATCTGGCGCGCGTCCAAGGTCTGTTCGATTGATCGGGCGAGTTTGCGGGTCAGGCGTCCGGTCGAGTGGTTGGAGTTGTTGGCGCACGTTATCCCGGACGCGGCGTATCGGGAATGGTTTTTGGACTGGCTGGCGTTCGGGTTCCAGTTTCCGGGTAAGCGCAAAATGACGATCCCCATGTTTGTCGGGGGGCAGGGCATCGGCAAAGACGTGATTTTGTGGATACCAAAGCTACTTCACGGCGCAAGCAACGTCACCACGCTTGAAATGCACCAGATCGGCGCAAACTTCAACGAATGGGCTTTGAACGACCTGGTGTTGCTGAACGAAATGAAATTCGGCACGGACGGCAAAATGTATAACGCCGTGAAAGGTCTTTTGGCGAACGCCGAGGATTGGGTGTCCGTCAATGCCAAGTACGATCGTGCGTATAAGGCGCGGGTCAGTTTCTCCATGATCGCCATGACGAACCACCTTGACGCGCTGCAAGGGTTGGAGCCGGACGACCGCCGGTTCCAGCCCTACATCAGCCCCGCCGAGAAACGGGAGTTGGACTTCTACAATCGGCGGGTCGTGGCCGGGTCTACGCCGGAAGCGGTTGAGGGCGCTCTGGACTTCCTGTTGTCACGGGACTTGTCCAAGTTCACGATCTACACCCCTGCGCCGGGTGCTGACGCCGCAAAGAACGTCATGGCCGTAGAGAACCTGACGGGGGCCGCGCTCTGGGCCTTTCAATCTGTGCAGAAAGGTGGCGGTGGGCGCTTCGTCGGGCGGCACTTGTTGTCCATTGCGGAAGTCGAAACGGCTGCCTTGGCTGACCCGTCCCGACGGATTTCAGGGAACGTCGATGCGCGTCCGCTGGCGAAAGGGCTGCGGACGGCGGGCTGGACGAGCCTTGGACAGATCGGTCCGCGCAACGATAGAACCTCCGTTTGGGTTTCCCCGGACGCGGTTTCGATGTTTGGAGGCGCGTCCAAGGCGTCTGCGCGCAAAATGTACGACGCTGAAAAGTTGGCGCACGACGCCTTGTTGTTGGGGAACATCAACTAGGTTTCCTAGATCGAACCGAGGCAAGCGGGTTCACCCCCGCTTGCCCCTCTGATTTCATCCTATACCCTAGAATAAAACACCCAATCCTTGATACAAAATCTAGGTCGTTTTTTCTCAATAAAAACAATACCTAAACACCTAAATCCTAACGTACTAATATCACTTACTATATAAAGTATAATATAATATATATACATACACACACACACACACACATGTATAAGAGTTTACCCCCGATTTTAACTAGGATTAAGGATGGTGTTTTCAGGGCCGCAAACCCATCGCGGCGGCGTCGCGGACGCACTCGGACCATTCCCGAAAATCCCCACGGACGCGGACGGCTTCCCACGCGGCCAAAAATCTCAAGACCAACCCCACACACGCCTCATGGTGTTTTCTGCGCTGCGCGTATGACCAGTCTTCAAACAGCGGGTTCTTGATGGCTACCCCGAACCGCGCCCGTTTGTAGGCTTCGGCAAATTCAGGAACGTCCCGGACCAATTCCATAGGGAATGTCTGCGCGCGCACGATCTGCCGCAAGACACCCACGCCGAGCAAAGCCCGGTCGGGTTTGTAATCCTCAAACTTGGCGTGAAGGTTTCGTTCATGCTGCGCACGGCCCCCGTGGCGCATACAGCGGTTTGAGTTTTTCACCGCAGGCCCTTTGCAACGAACCCCGGTCAGCAAATTCACGCGGTCGCATTTCTTGCAGACAGGCCCCACGCCCGGTTTGAACTGTGTTCCTGCCCGGTGCATGTCCAGCGCCGCCAGCCGCGCCGGAGGTTGAAACGATCCGATCTTTACCCCCCGCTTCTCGCGCCGGTGTTTGAACTTCGGAATACTCCCTGTTGCCGTCCGCGCGATGCTTTCCTGATTTACCCGCAGGCTCAACTCCTGCATCAGCAGCGCGCCGTCCATCACAGAGGCTTGCGCCGCGTCGAACACTCTTTCGGCGGATACTCTCGGGGGCAACTTTGGGCGGGTTTTTGCGGGTTTTGCAGGTTTCATGCGGGTTTCCTTTTTGGGGGACATAAGCCAACAAAACCTACTCTCCCCACCAAAACCAAACAAGCGGGTTTTCATGCGGGTTTTCTCACTCACCCCCAGGCGGGGGTCGCGCCCGCCCGCCCACGCCCGCGCCCGCGCCCGCGCGCGACCCCCCACCTGGACGCCTGGACGGGGCTGGACGGGGCTGGACGGGGCTGGACGGCTGGACGCCGCCAGACGAAACCAACAAAGACAGTTGACAGAGCAGACAAAACAAAAGACAAGGGGAACACGACGAAACCAACACAACCAACGGAGAACCGACCCCATGATGAAGCTGACCGGAAACAAACGCACGATCTTGAAAAGCCGGGTGCGGTCGCACCCCGGCGCGGACGTGGCCCACGCAAGTCTGAACCTGACGGACAAAATTTCTAATCTTACTGTTTCGGACTTGGTGCAGCTTGCCACGGTTTTGGGCATCGACTGCCCCACCGATAACGCGGACGCGGCATACACCGCCGCGAAAGCCGCCGGAGTGAACACTCGCGGCGCAATGCAGCAAGCGAACGCGCTGGACTACAACGCGCACCCAATGGCCCCCCAGACAGACGAGGACGAGGCCGAGGACGAGGCCGAAGACGCCGCCACGGACGCAAACACCCCCCAAAACGCCCCCACAACCGCAGAGGACGCCGAACCGATGGACACAGCCACCAAAACACAAGACAAGGCCGCAGCGGACGCCGTTAGCGCCGTTCTATCCCCCATGGGGCGCGGTGACATGGTAGGCTTCCAAACCGCCTTGCAGGCTTTGGCGGTAAAAGCCACCACGCCCCCCGCCCCCGCCCCGGTCGCGCAATATTTTGACGCGTCCAAAGTGAAAGGCCATTGCCCGAAGGTCACGCGTCCACGCCTCAAGATGCTGGACGCCGAAATTGCGGCAAGCTGCAAAGTGAACTTGGACGCCGCCGCGCTTGACGCGTATGACGCACCGGACGCGCCCCAGATTGACCCCGCCTATGTCTGGCCCGAAGGGACCAGCGAGGCAATCGCGGCGCTTGGAGCGGGCCTGAATGTGTTTTTGTGGGGTCCAGCAGGGACGGGGAAAACGTCCTTCGCAAAACAGTTGGCCGCGCACTATGGCCGACCCTTTGCGCGCATATCGTGCGACGATCAAACAGAAAGCACCACCTTGCTAGGCATGACAGTGCCAGACGGACAGGGTGGAGTAAAATGGCAGGACGGACAGCTTGCAGCCGCTATCCGCCGCCCCGGCACGGTCGTATTGATTGACGAACCCACGGTGGCACGGGCTGGCGCGCACTACGTTTTCAACGCCCTGCTAGACGACGAGCGCGCAATCGTATCCCAAGAAACAGGCGAACGTATTGCAGCCGCCCCCGGCGTGATTGTGATCGTCGCGGACAACACCAACGGCACAGGCGACGAAACCGGAGCCTATGAGGGAACGCGCAGAATGAGCCGCGCGCTTCTGGACCGTTTCGCGCTTACCATGAGGCTGGATTACATGCCCGCCGCGCAAGAGGCCCAGACCGTAGCCAAAAAGACCGGATTGAAACCCGCCCACGCCCTGACATTGGCAAAATTCGCGGCATCAACTCGCATCGGCGCGGAAAAGGGGGAAGTGTCCCACGGTCTAGGCATCCGCAGATTGTTTGCGCTTGGGTCGTTGATCCGTGCAGGCGCAGAACCCGCGCGCGCTTTTCAATACGCCGTGATTGAAACAGCGCCCTTTGAAGACCGCGAAACGCTGCGCCAGCTTTGGACCGCGCAAGTGACGCCGGGAGCGTTCAAATGATCCGGGAAATTTTGGCGACAATCCTGTTTTGTGCGACCGCTTGGGCAATCCTGGCCTTTGCCTTAATCCTCTAACCAACCCAACCCACGGAGACATATCAAAATGACAATCGAAACCATCAACGGCGTTTATCAGTTTTCGGGCCGCGTGATTTATTCCGACTTTGTGGACGCCGCAGAAAACACCGCGCGCGGCATCATCTCGCAAAAGATCGCCAAACCCGGCGCGCGCTTTGGCGTTAAAATGACCTTGCGCGGGGGAGGCACCGCCAGCGTCCGGCAAGGCACAGGTAAAGATCATTTGGACAAGGGGAGCAACGTGGCAAAATGGCCCCTTTACTTCATAAACATGCCAACGCTTGCGCTTGATGAAATCGTAACAGCCGACTTTGCGCGGACAATGTTGGCGCTTTTGGTGCATGAATTGCTACATGTGGCACACACGGACCTAACCACCAACACGGGGCTTTCCCCTACTGACTTCAAAATCATGAACTTGTTGGAGGATTACGCAATTGAGTATCGCGCTTGCGACCCTCAAAACCTCTTTGTCGGCAACGCCCCGGCATTGCTTGGCGGACTGAACGATCAAGCCGCGCCCCAATGGGTCAAACGCATGGCAGCAAGCAAGGCCAGCGGCAAGATCACCCACGCGGCGCACATCATCGCGGCAATGATAAACCGCCACGGGCGGCAGACCACCCCCACGCTTGACGCAATCAGCGTGAAGGCCCTGACCGAAGCCGACCCCGTGATCTTGCAACTTGTGGAAACAGCACTGACCACGGCGGAGAACGGAGACTTTAGGCGCAGATTGGACGCCGCGCGCGTCCTCTTGGCCGCACTCAAGCAAGAGCAGGACAAGCAGGACAAGCAGGACAAGCAGGACAAGAAAGACAAGCGGGACAAGCAGGACAAGCAGGACAAGCAGGACCAGCAGGACAAGCAGGACCAGCAGGACAAGCAGGACCAGCAGGACAAGCAGGACCAGCAGGAAGACGACGAAGCCACGGACGCGGACGGGGAAGCCACAGACGCGGACGGGGAAGCCACGGACGGGGAAGCCACGGACGCGGACGGGGAAGCCACGGACGGGGAAGCCACAGACGGGGAAGCCACGGACGGGGAAGCCACAGACGGGGAAGCCACAGACGGGGAAGCCACAGACGCGGACGGGGAAGCCACGGACGGGGAAGCCACGGACGGGGAAGCCACAGACGGGGAAGCCACGGCACCACCCACGGCAGCAGAAATTAAGGCCGCAAGACGTGCAATCGAGAAAGCACAAGACCACCGGGCCGAAGCCCTTGCAGCGCATCAAACGCAAGAAATGCAGGACCGCGCGCAGGGAGTAACGGAGGACGAACCCGGCGCAGCACAATGCGACCCGAACCCGCGCGCGCTACTCGATCAGGTGGACAAGTCCACCGAAACCGAGAAAGGCGCGGGCGGAAACAACTACGCGGATTTCATCAGGCAGCAGAAGGCCGAAGCCGCCCAAACGTCCAGAGACATCAGCGCCGCGATACCCAAGCGGGCGATGGAAACCGCCTTGCGCAATGGCCTAAAATCGGTGGAGACAATCAAACAGGAACGCAGATTGACCACCGGGCGCATGGATAGGCGGGCGATCACCCGCGCGAATATGGGAGCGTTAGACGTTTTCGCGCAGCGCGCGCACACCCCCGGCGTATCGACTGCGGTTTGCATCATGCTGGATTGTTCCGGCAGCATGACAGAGAAAACAAACTACCGCACCGCCCAAGGCTTCCACGCGCAAACAAGCCGATGGGTGGCCGCCGCCGCCGTTCTGGCCGTGCTTGTGCCAGCAATCGAACGAGCCAACGCACAAAGCGCCGTTTTTGGTTTTGGGTCTGACCTGTCCAGCGCCGCAGAGGCTTACACGGTTTTCAAGGTCAAAAGCTGGACGCAGCGCGCGGGGACGTTTCACCCCCTGACCCCCACCGGGCTGTTAGGGGCCGTTCCGATGGGGCTGACCCCGATGCAGCGCGAGGCACGTTTCGCAAGCAACGAGACACTTGCGCGCAAAGCCGAGCGCCGGATTGTTTTATGGGTATGTGACGGACAACCGAACAACGCAGGGTCCGCCCGCAGGGAAATTGAACGGCAGCGCGCGCGCGGCGTGGAACACAAAGCAATAGGATTGGGCGCGACATTTGAATTTCTAAACTTGTTCGGGGCAGACCACGCGGCACTGACAGACAACCCGACAGACCTGCCCGCCCTAATCGAAAGGATGCTGACCACCAGCACCGCCACCAGCAAGCGCCAGCAATGAAGCGCCGCACAGACCCGCTATATCTGATCGGCGGCATCGCCCTGACCCTGCTAGCCCTGCTAGCCCTGACCTGACCACCCTAGACCAGCACAGCCCCCCGCGATAGATTGCGGGGGGCTTACTCATACCCACCAGCACCCGCAGAGAGGCAACCCCCATGCAGACCAAACCCGCCAAAGCGCCAGCACCACGCAAGCCCCGCGCCACCCCTAAAAGCGTGAACACCGTTCACAAAACAGCTTCCAAAAGCGTGAACGCCGTTCAAAACGGCAATGGTGTATTTGACATAATACAAGATCAAAACATGAACATTCAAAATCCGCCAGAACCGGATGATGTTGTTTTCATTAAGGAAACTTTGCGCGGCATCATGCGCGACCCAGAAGCCCCGGCAGCGGCAAAGGCTCAAGCGGCGCGGACACTGGCCGAAATGCTGCAAGCCTTGGGCAAGCACCAAGCGCCACAGACCAACCCCGATAGGCAAGTCCAAGATATGACCCAAGCCGAATTAGAGGCCGAATTAGGGCGCTTAACGGAGTAAATCCAGCACCACCGGACAGAGGCACCACGCAAGCCCTTGATTACCAACGAAGGAGCGCACCCCTAAGAAGGGAGCGCCCCGCCTCACATGACCAGCAGGACAAGGCTGGACGTGGCCGCCACGCCATCAGGACAAGGCTGGACGTGGACCCCGGACGCCGCTGGACGTGGACGTGGACGCCGCTGGACCAGGCTGGACGCCGACCCCGCCCCCCGGCCTGCCCCGGCGGCGCGGCTGCATACTCTTTAGGCAGGCCACACAAAGCGGCAATTTTTCTCAACTTTTTGTCAAGGCAGACAAACACTTAGGGTCTTTTGTCTGTTTAGATTTGTCTTTATCCGGCAGACAAAACCATGTAAGGGGGAAGAACAACCTCCAACGCAAGGTGAGAACATGGCCGAACCAGTCCCACAGAAGCCGGTCCGCCAGTTTTCGTTTAGTGCGTTTTCCCAAACACAGCCGTCCAAACCGCAGCCCGGCGCGCAGATCGACACCGAGTTGACGCGCAACGCCACCGCCATCGCAACCACCATTGATTTTGTCCGGCAGGCCATCGCGGACGACGGACGTGTGCGGGGCAACATGGTGGACCTGTCAGGCTTTGAAGGCGCAGCCGGACCCGACGGCCCGCAAGGCCCCACGGGCAACCAAGGCGCGCAAGGCCCCACGGGCAACCAAGGCCCGCAAGGCTCCCAAGGCGTTGCCGGGGCCGCAGGCTCTACGGGACTAACCGGACCCCAAGGCCCCACAGGTCCGCAGGGGGGCGAAGGCCCCACCGGGCAGTCGTTCGACCCCGATCAGGCGGGTGTTACCGCCGAACGGTCCGTCTACGACGCCGAACCAAAAACCTTCGCATATCTGGATACGCAAACCGGGATTGTTTACTGGAAACTTTCCAACGGCTTCGCGGACTGGTCCACGGGCGTCCCCTTCGGGCGCGGCCCCCAAGGCTATGCGGGCGCAACAGGCCCCCAAGGCGTCCAAGGCAACCTCGGCCCCAAGGCAGCACGGGCGCAACAGGCCCCCAAGGCCCCCAAGGCAGCCTCGGCCCCACCGGCCCCGCCGGAGCCTCCGGCACACCCGGCACGGTCACGCACTACGTCACGGCGGTCCCCGCTGCGGGCCTTGGCGTCGTGGGCAATTGGGCGTTCCGCAGCAACGGACTGACCTATGAGAAGACCGGCGCGTCCGTTTGGACGGCCCGCCACTCCATTCTGGGGCCGAACGGCACCAACGGCACCAACGGCACCAACGGCGCAACAGGCCCCCAAGGCCCCCAAGGCGACCAAGGCACCCCCGGACCAACCGGCGCAACCGGCGCAACCGGCGCAACCGGCCCCGCGACCCCCGGCGTAACCCAACTCGCAGGCCGCAACCTAATCATCAACGGATCGGGCCGCGTCAATCAGCGGGCCTATGTCAGCGCAGTTGCCACAACCGTTGCAAACCAATTCACCCTTGACCGTTGGTTTGTCGTCACAAGCGGCCAAAACCTGACGTTTACAGGCAATGACGCGGGCCGCACAATGACTGCCCCGGCTGGTGGTGTGTCGCAGGTTATCGAGGGCGCAAACATCGTTGGCGGAACCTACGTTATTAACTGGACTGGCACAGCGACTTGCACAGTTGGCGGAGTTGCTAGGCTAAAGGGCGCTACGTTTACCCTAACTGCTAATACCAACGTGACTGTCAGATTTACGGGCGGCACCTATACTGATGTGCAGGTTGAATTGGGGACTGTGGCAACTGCTTTTGAGCGGGTTAATATTGGGCCGGAGTTAACGCAATGCCAG